>Ga0172372_10010528_pt1 | contig 11825 bp, 11 predicted proteins | sample LakKiv5m_2_FD_114544 | JGI IMG/M metagenome (GOLD analysis project Ga0172372, IMG submission 114544) | Freshwater microbial communities from Kabuno Bay, South-Kivu, Congo - kab_092012_9.5m | ecosystem: Environmental > Aquatic > Freshwater > Lake | place: Democratic Republic of the Congo... | reverse complement strand
GGGTTCGATCACCTCGATCCAGGCGGTGTATGTGCCCGCCGACGACCTCACCGACCCCTCGCCGGCCACCACCTTTGCGCACCTCGATGCCACGGTTGTGCTTTCGCGCGACATTGCGGCGCTGGGTATCTACCCGGCAGTCGACCCGCTCGATTCCACTTCGCGTCAGGTCGACCCCAACGTGATTGGCGAGGAACATTACGGTACCACCCGAAGGGTGCAGGCAACGCTGCAGCGCTACAAGGAGTTGCGTGACATCATCGCGATTCTCGGGATGGACGAGTTGTCGCCCGACGACAAGTTGGCGGTGGCAAGAGCGCGCAAGATTCAGCGCTTCCTTTCCCAGCCCTTCCATGTGGCCGAGGTCTTCAGCGGTATCTCGGGAAAGTATGTGCCTCTCAAGGAAACGATTCGTGGCTTCCAGATGATTGTCAACGGCGAGTGCGACCAGCTTCCCGAGCAGGCGTTCTACATGGTCGGGCCGATTGAAGAGGCTTTCGAGAAGGCGAAGAAGCTGTAGGAGTCGCGAAGCATTGGAGCGATCGGAGTCTTCGGGGCGTTCATCGCCTCCGTTGGTCAGGCGCTTCGGAATCATGCCGAATGAGTACTTTCTGGGGATGCTTTGATGGCCACCATGCATGTTGATGTGGTAAGCGCCGAGGCCTCGATTTTCGAGGGAGAGGCAGAGTTTGTGGCGCTGCCTGGTCAGGATGGGGAATTGGGCATCATGCCGCGGCATGTGCCACTGATCACCCGGATCCGTCCCGGGGCCGTCCGGATCAAGGTGGTCGGGCAGAGCCATGAAGAGTTTGTCTTCGTGGCCGGTGGGATTCTCGAGATTCAGCCCGACGCCGTCACCGTATTGGCCGACACGGCGATCCGGGGCGCCGATCTCGACGAGGCCAAGGCAGAGGCTGCACGGAAGGCTGCCGAGGAGGCGATGGTCAATCGCACCTCCGAACTCGAATACGCCAAGGCGCAGGCCGAACTTGCCTCGGCGGTGGCCCAGATCGCCTCGTTGCGTCGATACAGGCGGACGTCGCGCTGATTGAAGCTGCGCACCGGGGCGGATTTCAACGCTTCCGGTCCGCGCGGCCCATCCACCCGGGTCCGCGGGGGCAGCGTTCTTGAACGATGTATTGATCAGGGCCCTGCTCAGGCTCCCCACGCCTTACACTCCGGTCTGGTTGATGCGTCAGGCCGGACGTTATCTTCCAGAGTATCGCGCCACCCGGGCACGTGCCGGAAGTTTCCTCGCGCTGGCCAAGACGCCCGAGCTGGCGTGCGAGGTCACACTTCAGCCGCTTGATCGCTACCCCCTCCTGGATGCAGCGATCCTCTTTTCCGACATCCTCACAGTGCCCGATGCAATGGGTCTGGGGCTTTATTTTGCCGACGGTGAGGGGCCGCGCTTTGCACGAACGGTGCTTTCCGAGGCCGATGTGGCTGCGCTTGCAGTGCCCGATATGGCAAGCGATCTCGGCTATGTGATGGAGGCGGTGAGTCTGATCCGCACAACGCTCAAGGGCAGGGTGCCGCTGATCGGGTTCTCCGGGAGTCCCTGGACACTCGCTTGCTACATGGTGGAGGGCGGGGGAAGCGAGGACTTCCGCAAGGTCAAGACCTTGCTCTACAAGCGGCCCGATCTGATGCTTCGACTCTTGCAGCGTAACGCCGAGGCAGTGGCTGCTTACCTCAACGCCCAGATCGAGGCCGGTGCGCAGGCTGTGATGATCTTTGACACCTGGGGCGGGGTGCTCCCTGATGGACTTTTCCAGCAGTTTTCGCTTGCCCCCATGCGGTGGGTTCACGACCACCTGCTCCGCGAGCGAACCGAGCAGGGTCAACGGTCTCCAGTCCCCAGCATTGTCTTTACAAAGGGAGGTGGTTTGTGGCTTGAGGAACTGGCCTCCACCGGCTGCGATGCGCTTGGCGTGGACTGGACGGTTAACCTTGGTGCCGCGCGGGCGCGGGTTGGCTCCCGTGTGGCACTGCAGGGCAACCTCGATCCGATGGCCTTGATGGCCGACCCTGGGCAGGTCCAGGGCCAGGCGCTCAGGGTGCTTGAGAGCTTCGGATTGCCTCAGGACGGGTTTGCCCACGTCTTCAATCTCGGGCACGGGATCTCGCAACACACGCCGCCCGAAAGCGTCGAGGCTCTGCTTGAAACAGTGCGCACCTACAGCACGCGGCAGCGGGAGCAAGCCCAGCTCGCAGTTATGCACAATTCCGGAGCACCCTAGTTAGAGGCCTCCTTTCCAGTGCCGACCGAGCGATGCGCTGCAAGTATATGACTGACCACGATTAAATAGACTTTCGGAGTGGTTCGATACCGATCTGGGCTCGGGCGGGCTCATTCGAATCAGGCGGCGGAGAAGTTGCCCACAGACTTGTCCACAGGATGAAACTCGTCGTCCGTGTCGCACTCGACCTTGGTTTCGCCCCTTACTTCGACTACGCTCCCGGAGCCTTGGAACTCGACCCCGGGGACTGGGTCTGGGTGCCCTGGGGACAATCCGAGCGTCCAGGGATTGTCCTGGCCGTACACTGCACAAGCCTGCTGCCAGAAGAACGGATCCGCACTGTCAGTGGGCGGATCGAGGGCGCGCCGCGGATCGATCCGTATCTGCGTCGCTTTTTCGAGCGCGCCGCCGAGTATTACCACGCCGCGCCTGGCGAACTGATCCTTCCCTCGATTCCGCGTGCATTGCGCGAGCGAAAGCCGCGCCGCCCCGATCCGGTTGCTGCGGCCTGGCGAACCTGGCAGCGGCGCAAAGCCACGATGGCTCACGCCAACCCACCACCGCTCGATTCAAACCGGCACCGCTGGTGGCAAGGCGTGGCCTCGCTGCATGCGGAGCAACGCGCAGCGCTGGAGCAACTCAGGAATGCTGCGGGGCGCTTTGGTGTGGTTTTGCTCCACGGGATCACCGGGAGCGGGAAGACCGCAGTCTATCTGGCTTTTGTGGGCGAGCTTCTCGCGCAGAACCCCGAGGCGCAGGTCCTTCTGCTGGTACCCGAAATCGGGTTGACTCCGCAACTTGCCGCGCTGATTGCTTCGACGATTCCGCAGGTACGGGTGGCGGTGATGCACAGCGGTTTGCGGGATAACGAGCGGGCCGCGGTGTGGCTTGCAGCAGCGCGCGGTGAACTGCAGCTGCTCGTCGGGACCCGTTCGGCCGTCAGCATGCTGTTGCCAAATCTCCAGGCGATCATCGTGGACGAGGAGCACGACGCCTCCTACAAGCAGCTTGAAGGAGTTCACTACCACGCGCGCGATCTCGCGGTCCTGCGTGGGCAACTCAGCGCAATACCGGTTGTGCTCGCTTCGGCCACGCCGTCGATGGAGAGCTGGCGCGCGGCTCTTGCCGGGCGCTACACGCTGGTGCAGTTGTCCCAGCGAGCCAATCGTCTGCCGCCTCCCGCTATCGGGATCGTCGACATGCGTGGGATGCGCCAAACGGTGGCCGGGCTTGCGCCGCAGAGTCTGGAGGTGATCGAAGGGGTCCTCCAAGCCGGCGGACAGTCGCTGGTCTTTCTCAACCGCCGGGGCTTCGCGCCGGTGTTGCACTGCGGTGCATGCGGATGGACGAGCCAGTGCACGGCCTGCAGCGCATACCGGGTGCTGCACCGGCGTCGATCAGACTTTTCCTTGATTTGCCATCACTGCGGACTTCGCGCTGCGGTGCCCAGGCACTGTCCGCAATGCGGCAACACCGATCTGAGTCCGGAGGGCCGGGGTACACAGAAACTTGCCGAGGAGTTGGCCGTTTATTTTCCTGGGGCGCGGATCGCGCGGATCGATCGGGACAGCGCTTCAGCGGAGCATCTGCCCAGGCTCCTGCAGCAGATCCATCAAGGCGAGGTGGATCTGGTCGTGGGCACCCAAATGCTTGCAAAGGGCCACGATTGGGCGCACCTGCGCGCAGTGGTGGTGCTCGAAGCCGACAGCGGTCTCTTTGCTGCAGACTACCGAGCGGGCGAAAGGCTCTTTGCCAACCTGATGCAGGTCGCAGGGCGCGCAGGACGCGCAGGCCGTGGCGGAGGCACGCCCGATGCCGGAGGCACGCCCAGCGACGGAGGCACGCCCGACGCCGGAGGCATGCCCGACGCCGGAGGCACGCCCCACACCGGAGACCCGACGAGCGACGCGAGTTTCCTCGCGCCGAGGGTGCTCATCCAGACCCTCCACCCCGAGCATCCGCTCTTTGCGGATCTGCAGCGACAGGATTTCGAGGCACACGCGGGCAAGCTACTCGCCGAGCGAAAAAGGATTCGGCTGCCGCCCTTCCGCCACCATGCCCTGCTGCGGGCGCAGTCAAAGCAGCCGGTTGCTGTGGAGCAGTTCATGGTGCATGCAAAGCGCATCCTGGAGGACTGGATCGGCACGCAGGCCGGAGAGGATCTCCGATGCTACGACCCAGTTCCGATGCCGATGGCCCGCATCGACCACTGGCACCGAATGCAATTGCTCCTCGATTCCGGCCGCCGCCCTGTGCTGCATCGGGCTCTGGACGCTTTCCGGAGCCGGCTCACGCAATCCGCACCGCCGGGATTTTCGGCGGTGCGCTGGCAAATCGACGTTGACCCTCAGGAGATCTGAGCCGTGGATCCTGCAATCGGCATGTGCCTACCTACTTTGACCCGGGGCCCTTGTCGTCTGCGGCTTTGGCCGAAGACGGCTTGGTGGCGTCTGCCATGCTTGCGTCGACCTTGTCGGCTTTGTCACCCTCGGCTTTGCCCGAACCCGTGGCCGGCTTTGGGTCCTCGAACTTGCCGCCTGCGGCGTTGGCGAGGTATACCACCGCCTTGCCAATCTCAACGTCGTCATACTCGCCACCGGCCTGCGCCCCCATCGCTCCTTTTCCTTTGAGCGAAGACTGCCATAGCGCCTCGAAGCCCGTTTTGAGGCGAGGGGCCCAGGCTGCGGCATCGCCCAGTTTCGGCGCCCCGGCGGCTCCGCTGTTGTGGCAGGCGGCGCACTGGGCCTTGTAGACCTGCTCGCCACTGGCTGCAACCTTGTTGGCTGCATCCTTGAGTTCCACCCGGGCCACGGGCGCGATGCGGGCCTCGATGGCCTGCACGCTGTAGGCCTGCGACCCTGGACTCGACCGCGTGCCGCCCCCCACGTAGCTGATCAGGAGGACGATGATGAAGATCGGAACAATAAATGCCAGAACCACCACCGTCATCAACTGATTCGGTGTTTTGATGAAGGCGCCGTGCTCTTCAGTTTGCGGATCACTCATGACTCGGGTCGCTCGCTGAGATGATAAGTCTATAATTGTGCCAGAGCGCCCGTAGCTCAGTGGATAGAGTACTGGCCTCCGAAGCCAGGGGTCGCAGGTTCGATTCCTGCCGGGCGCGCCACTTCGGCGCGCGCAACCTGGATCGCTTTGATCCGATTGAGTCGATCGAGCCGATCGAGCTGATTGAGTCGATCGAGCCGATGAAGCCGCCTGATCCGGATGAGCCGGTTGATCCGGATGAGCCGGTCAATCCGCAGTGAGCCGCACCCCGTGTGCGTTCAGCGCCGTGCGCAAGGCTCTCACAAAGGGCACCGCCGTCGGTTTGTCGCCGTGGATGCAAAGGGTGTCGGCGCAGACCGGCACAACGCTACCGTCCACCGCGATCAGATGCCCCTCGCCCACCATACGCAACACCTGTTGCACCGCTTCGTTTTCGTCGGTGATCAGAGCGTCGGGGCGGCTCCGGGGCGCCAGGCTGCCGTCTGCAAGATAGCGTCGGTCGGCAAACACCTCGCGGCGCACTTCCACGCCGGCCTCCAGTGCCTCTTCCTCCATAAGGCTGCCTGCGAGCACGTAAAGGCGCAGACCGTCGCCGAGGGCGCGTGTCGCTTTGGCGAGAGCGCGTGCGAGCGAACGCTCCCGGGCAGCCATGTTGTAGAGCGCGCCATGGGCCTTGATGTGGTGAAGGCGTCCGCCAGCAGCCTCCGCAAAGGCCCGGACCGCCCCCGCCTGGTAGAGGGTCAACCCGTAGGCCTCCCCGGGCGTGACCGCGAGATTGCGTCGGCCGAACCCGGCGAGGTCGGGCAAGGAGGGATGGGCACCGATCGCGACCTTGTGTTTGATTGCGAGCGCAACCGTTGCCGCAATCGTCCCCGGATCGCCGGCATGAAAGCCGCAGGCAATGTTGGCGGATGTCACGAGCGGCATAAGTTCGGCGTCGTTGCCCATGGTCCAAACGCCAAAACTCTCGCCCATGTCGGCGTTGACATCGAGGCGCCTCGAGGCTGCTTCGGCCCGGGACCCCAATGCGTTGGGGCCGGTCGCTTGCAACGCCGGCCGCAGCCGGCCGACTGCGGCGGAAGGGTTTGGCGCTTCGTCCATGGTGCTCCAGAGGGTTTGGCGCTTCGATCGTTCAGACGATGTTATCCCACCCGGCGAGGTGCGGGTGGGCTGGCCCGGGGGGCGGTTCAGGCGGTCTGGCACCTGGCCTGTGCGCAGCCGCCTGCCCGCCTCGATAGCGGTCGGCGAGGCTTTGGGCCACCCGCTCCCGAATCCGCGCCAGGTCCTCCACCATGCTGTCGGCCTCGGCAAGACTCACACAATGAAAGCGAATGCGGCTTCCACCCGAGGCCTGCGCAAGAAGACCGATGGCGGCGCTTGCCACTTCGAGCACCCTTGGGTAGCCCCCGGTGGTCTGATGTTCGGCCAGCAGGATCACCGGGCAGCCTGAAGGGGGAAGCTGCACGGTTCCAAGCGCCACAGCCTCGCTGGCGAGCTCCGCGAACCCCGTGGCGTCGAGTGCAGCGCCCTCCCCCGCAAGCGGTTCGAGCCGCAGGCCCTGTCGATTGCTTTGTGCGCTCACCGCCCACTCCCGCGCGAGCAAGAGCGAGCGGGTTTCTTCCGTGAGCGCGGGCCAATGACGTCCTGGGAGTACAGGAAGGTCGATGAGCGGCCAAGCTCTGGGAATCGGATCTGCAAGACACCAGCGCGGCCACGCAGCTTCGCCAAGCTGGTGTGCGCGATCGAACGCGGCATCGCGAAGGAGATGTCGGGCCCGACTTCGCGAGACCGCCTCGGCGCCTGGCAACAGCCTGATTGCCGAGCCTCGGGCCAGCTTTCCCGGGCCAATCGCTGCGGCAAGGTGCGCGCTCCGGCTGGCGAGAATCACGGGGCTGGAAATCCCGCCTGCAAACGCGACCCAACTGCGCCATCCTGCCGTGGGTGCATCCCAATGCAGGACGCTTGCCGCGGGCAGGAACACCGGCCGCTGCAAGGGCAACATGAGCGGGGAACGCAGCGGACGACCCGCCACCTCCTCGGCACGGACCACATGGCGCGCCCCGAAGCTGGCGAGCCAGAGGTCACAGGGAATCTCCAGACGGGGTCCCGGCCCCGTCACTTCGAGCACCGCGTCGGACGGATCGTTGCCGACCAGCAGGTTGGCCGTGGCTGCGGCATGGGGGTCCACCGCTCCTCCGCGCGAGAGCGCGAGCGCTGCCATGTCTGGTCGGCCCTGATCCTGGATGCTGCTCATCAGGCCCGGCTGGCGCACCAGCAGCGCAGGTGCGCGCGCGGCATCGACCGGGGTTCCAGCCTCGCAACGGTCCGTTGTGCTCATCGTCGTGACCACAACTGCGCAAAGGTTTCGGGCTCGATGCGCTCAAAGCGCACCCTGTCACCCTCGTGCAGTACTGCCGCGGGCGAACGAAGAGGATTGAATAGCCGCAGCGGACAGCGCCCGATGAGATGCCAGCCTCCGGGCGTGCTGCCGGGATACACCGCGGATTGAGTCCCGGCGATCGCAATACTGCCCTCGCTCACCCGCGGACGCGGTGAGGCACGGCGCGGCAGCCTGAGCGCCGGGTCGAGCCCCCCGAGGTACGCGAAACCGGGCATGAAGCCAACCACCTCCACCACAAAGCTGGAGGCCAGATGCCGCGCCACCACCGAGGCGGTGTCGAGACCGGTCTCCTCGGCGACCGCCTCGAGATCCGGTGCAAGCTCCGCGGCATAGCAGGCGGGCAGAACCACCTCCCTGCCCTCGGGCAACGCCCACGCGTGTACTTCCCCGGCCCTGTCCTCAAGCCAGCGTAGCGCTGCGTTTCGGGCGTGAGCACGGGCGCCCCTTGGGGCGTTGAAGGGAAGCTCCCGAAGCCGTACCGCGAGGGTTCGTACCCCGGCAACGACCTCGGCCGCAAAGTCCTGCGGCTCCGCACGCAACAGCGCAGCGAGCTTGCGCGCGGCAGTGTTGGCCTGAGGGTGGTCAAACCAGTCGACCATTACCCATGCATCCCCGCAGGCCTCTACCCTCGGCGCGGGCGAAGAATCGTGGGGTGGCATGGCACGTCCATCTTGCCGTAGGATTGGGCGTTGAGCGCCGGGAGGATCATGAAGGATAACCCACCAACACACGCTGCGGCGGGGCCCCTTCGCGGCCTTCGTGTCCTTGAACTGGGGCAGCTTATCGCAGGGCCTTTCTGCGGACGCATGCTCGCCGACTTCGGAGCCGATGTGCTCAAGGTGGAGCCGCCCTTGGGCGGTGACCCCTTGCGCTCATGGCGGGTGGTGAAAGACGGCAACTCGATCTGGTGGGAGGCGCAGTCGCGCAACAAGCGCTCGGTGGCCATCGATCTGCGCCACCGCGAGGGGCAGTCGCTCGCGAGGGACCTCATCGCCCAGAGCGATGTGGTGATCGAAAATTTCCGCCCCGGTCAGCTTGAGCAGTGGGGGCTCGACTACGCCCAACTGAGCCCTGCGCAGCCGGGGCTCATCATGTTGCGCATTTCCGGCTACGGGCAGGACGGCCCCTACCGCGATCGGCCGGGTTTTGGCGTGATCGGCGAGGCGATGGGGGGATTGCGGTATCTCACCGGAGAGCCGGGCCGGATTCCGGTGCGGGTGGGGGTATCGATTGGAGACTCGCTTGCGGCCTTGCACGGGGTGATCGGCGTTCTCATGGCCTTGCGTGAGCGGGAGGTAAACGGCGGGCGGGGCCAGGTGGTTGATGTGGCCCTCTACGAAGCGGTATTCAATACGACCGAGAGCCTGTTGCCGGAATTCAGCGTGGAGGGGCTTGTGCGCGAGCCTTCGGGGAGCGCGATGCCTGGCATCGCACCCACCAACGCCTACCGCTGCAGCGATGGGTTGGTGCTGATTGCCGGAAACGGAGACGGAATCTTCCGAAGGCTGATGCGTGCGATCGGCCGGGAGGATCTCGCCGAGGCTCCCGCACTCCAACACAACGCCGGGCGCGTTCGCCAGGTCGACCAACTCGACCATGCGATCGGCCAGTGGACCGGCGAGCGAAGCGTGGCGCAGGTGCTCGAGACGCTCAACGCCGCCGCAGTCCCGGCAGGGCGTATCTTCAGCGCTGCCGACATCGCCGCCGACCCGCATTATCGGGCGCGCGACATGCTCCTTGCCGCCAGCTCCCGCGAGGGATATTCCTTGATTCAGCCGGGGATTGTGCCGAAGCTTGCCGGGACCCCGGGGCAGTTGCGTTCGAAAGCGCCAAGGCTCGGCGAGCACACCGAAGCGGTGCTGAGCGGCCTCGGGCTGGATGCTGCGCGCATCGCGCAGTTGATCGAGGAGGGCGTGATTCGCGCGCCCTCAAGCGTGTCCTGATCTGGGCCATGCCACGCCTGCAGACCTGAGCGGTCCCTTGCATCATCACTTCCGGGGGGAAGCCTCCCGGAATGGCTCCTCGCGCTGCCCGTTCGAGAGGTCCCCGCCGGGGAGTTCTTCTTCAGCACCCGCGAGCGCGATGGTGGCGTGACTGCCGTCGCAAAAAGGCGGGCGCCGGGTGAGCTTGCAATCGCACAGAAAGACCGTTTCTTCGCGGGTGGACTCAAAGCGTAGCGGCAACTTGCCGCATTGCGCGTGCGATCCGTCGCAAAAGGGCTGCGCGGCGCTGGCACCGCAAGTGCACCACCAGTAGAGCGCGCCGCGCTTGAGGCTGACCGCAATCACCGCAGCACCATGCGCTGCAGCCGGAGTTGGTGCGCGCGTCTCATGCTGCGGGCTCCCACGCGAATTGGTCGAGAATCTGGCCGGTCCCAACGATACCCGGGCAATGCGCTCCCTCCTCGACAATGCGGGTGCCGTTCACCCAAACACCGGCCACCCCCAGTGGATGGCGAACCAGGCGCGAGCCATGGGGGCTTCCCGCCGGCGCGGGCAGGTCATGGAGACGGTGCAAGGCGCTGATCCCCACCTGGAGCGGATCAAAGAGCAACACGTCGCCCCACCACCCCGGTTCAAGCCTGCCGCGGCGCTGGATTCGGTAACGCATTGCGGGTTCGCTGGTCAGTCGGGCGATACCCTCCGACCAGCTCAAGGCCTGCCGGTCACGCACCCAGTGTCCGAGAAAGTGCAGTCCGTAGCCCGCATCGCACATGAATTTGAGGTGCGCACCGGCGTCGGAAAGCGTAATGACCCCAGCCGGATGGGTGAGCAGCGGTTGCACGCCCTCGTCGTCAGCGTTGTAGAGCAGTGCCTGGAACTCGGTGCGCAGATCGTCGAGAAGCGCCAGATCGAAGAAGCACGCAAGCGGGTCCTGCCCGCAACGGCCGGCAATTGCGGCCAGTGTGCGACCCTCCAGACGCTGGACCCGAGGGTGGTGCGCGCGGGCAATGAGGATCCGGTCCCAGCGTCCGGAAAAGAGCACTCCTGGGGCGCCTTGTGCAAGGTCGTTACGAAAGCGTTCGCGAAATGCGGCATCGGCGTAGTGGTGAAGCTTGGCCTCCCGATCACTCCTGCGGATCACTTCAAAGCTCGCGTGGCCGTGCATCGGATAGGGGTCGAGCAGGTCGAAGGCGAAGTTGAGCGGCTGGCAACTGGTTTGAATGTAAACCTCCCGCCCCGCCGCGAGTTGACCGGCGGCTTGCGTGTAGTAGCCCAGAGCCCGGTTTGGGTGGGTATCGTGGTGCATCGTGAGGACAGTGGACATGAACATGCGCACACCGGTACGTGCGTGCAGTTCGCCAAGATCTGCGGGGCCGAGTTGCCCACCGGTGGCCATCATGCAGACGCCCCGACGCTCCACGCCCAGCATCTGCAGCAACGACTCGAGCTCTGCGGGGTCGGCGAGGGTGGAGGGCATTGGCAGGCCCTGCCAGCCACTGTGGTTGGGCGAGAAGGACGAGGCAAGGCCGATGGCCCCGGCGCGCAAGGCGAGCCCCACTTCCCTGCGCATCGCGACGAGTTCTGCCGCCGTCGCCCTGCGATGCGAGGCTTCCTCGCCCATCACCAGGGTGCGGATCGTTGAGTGCTGGGCAAAGACCGCCATGTTGAGCCACGGCTTGCGTCTTCGCAGCGCAGCCAGGTAGTCGGCGAAGGATTCGAAGCCCCAGTGAACACCTGCCTCCAGTGCCTCGAGGTCCATCCCTTCAACCGCCGAAAGGTTGCGCAGCAACAGACCACGGGTGGCCGGGGTGTTGGGTGCAAGCCCAAACCCGCAGTTGCCGGTCACGACGGTGGTCACGCCGAGCAAGGAGGAGGGCGAGAGGGCCGGATCCCACAGCACTTGCGCGTCGTAATGGGTGTGCAGGTCGATCAGCCCCGGAGCCAGAAAAAGGCCTCGCGCGTCCACGACCCTGCGCGCCGGCCCGAGGTCCCTCCCCACGGCCGCAATGACGCCGTTGGCCATGGCGAGGTCGGCCTCGATCGGCGCAGAGCCCCTGCCGTCGAAGAGCAGAGCCCCCTTGATGAGCCAGTCGTGCATGGAGAGTCCTTTGCGGGCGAAGCGCAGCGCAGTTAACATCGCATGGGGGTCGTGTCTTGCGCAAGAAGAAATGACAAGCGATTGAAACGATGAAGCCGGTTTCCGGAAGATCACTGCGCGGAGCGCTCCGTGCT
>Ga0172372_10010526_pt1 | contig 11827 bp, 7 predicted proteins | sample LakKiv5m_2_FD_114544 | JGI IMG/M metagenome (GOLD analysis project Ga0172372, IMG submission 114544) | Freshwater microbial communities from Kabuno Bay, South-Kivu, Congo - kab_092012_9.5m | ecosystem: Environmental > Aquatic > Freshwater > Lake | place: Democratic Republic of the Congo... | reverse complement strand
GTGTTCGCGCACTTTCCCATCCCGACAATGTGTTCTTGGTCGTTCACATCATCGCCGATGCCCGGGGGTGCGCACCTCTCATGCCTTCTCGACGTCAACCCACGGAAACGTCAGGAGACCCAATCTTCTTGACCACGCCGTCGTCGATGGCGCCCCATGCCGCTTCCAGCTCTTCCTTGAGCATCGGCACGAAGCGTTCCGCGTGATCGTCGTCGACGCAGAAGACGATGGTCTTCTCTTCGCCGAAGGGATCGAGGTGCTGGGCCAGCTCCTTGGCGACGGCGCGGTTGAAGCCGTCGGTGATCACGGTGCGGTTGAAGCTCTCGACCTCGAAGGCCAGCTCGTCGGGCAACAGCGTGAGCTGGACGGCGCCGCCGGGGGCGATGGTTTGGATCTCTTGGCCCTTGCCGAACTTGATGCCCTCCTTCGCCAGCTTCGTGACGATGCGGACGGGCGGCTCGTGGTCGACGAGGAAGCCGTCGGCGACGGCCTCGGGGTAGCTGTACTGGTAGACGGGCAGACCGAAGATCTCGGTCGTGTGAAGGGCCGGCGTCGCCGTCAGCCCGACCTTTACGGCGTCGAAGTGGTCGAGCACGCGGCGGTACGTCGACACGTACTCCTCGAAGCCGCGCAGCTCCATCTCGCCCTCGGTCATCTCGCGATCGAGCGTGTAACCCCGGTGGCTCTCGTCGACGATGATGCAGTCGTAGCGGTCGATGGGGATTGGCGGCTCGTCGGCAGAAGGCCACAGCAGGCGCTTCACCATGCCCTGCACCGTCGCCACGTGAACCTTCGTCTCGCGCGCCGGCACGATCTCTTCCAAGCCCTTCACGTCGTAGTTCTGGGCGAACGTCTGGAGGTTCTCGAGCCGCACCTCGTTGAAGGCGTTGTGGGCCTGCACGCCAAGGGAGCTGCGGTCGACGAGGAACAGCACCCGACGGAACCGCTGGGAGCGCAACAGGCGATGGATGAGGCCGATGACGGTGCGGGTCTTGCCCGTGCCTGTCGCCATCGCGACCAGCATGGATCGTTTGCCGGCGCCGATGGCCTCTTCCACAGCTCGGATCGCGTCGACTTGGTAGCTGCGCAGGCCGAGGGCCTCCTGCACGACGTCGGGGGGGGCGTCCTTGAGCTTCTGCTGGGCCGCGTCGGGGTCGTGGGCGAGCATCTCCGCCAGCACCTCGGGCGTGTGCCAGCCGGTGAGCGCGCGCGGGTGGTTGGTGGGCTTGCGGGCGTCGAGGAACCACACGCCGCTCTCGGTCTCGAGCTGGCGCAGGTAGGGGCGCCCGTTGGTCGCGTAGACGAAGGGGATCCGGTAGCGGTGACCGCCCGCCGTCGACGACGGCCAGCCCGAGAACAACGATGGATCTTCGCCAGCGGGGGCGGCTTGGATCATGGGGGCTTCGACGTTGAAGCCGCGGGCGTACCGCTTGCCCTGCTCGATGGCCGACGGGATCTTCTTGGCCTTCTTCTTTGCCTCGACGACGGCGATGGGCGTGAGGCCGCAGAAGAGCACGTAGTCGGCGATGCCCTTGCCGTCGGCGGCAGACGACGTCGGCCACTCGCTGATGGCGAGGTCCTTTCCCTTCTCGGGGCGGGCGCCGAAGGGAAAGCGGAGCTTGCGGGTGTCGACGGTCCAGCCGGCGGCGCGGAGCTGGGCGTCGATCAGGATGCGGGTCTCCTGCTCGTCGAGTTCGGTCTCGACCGTCGCCGTGATCGACTGCGCGACGACGAACTTCTCAGTTTGGATCGGCGCCTTCTTCGCCTCGGCGATCAGGGCCTCGAGCGCCTTGGCCTGCTCGGCGGCGGCCTTCTTGAGGTCGTCCTCGTAGGCGTGCGCCAGCGACTCCCATTCTGTCCGCTCGGCCTCGGCGGCCTTGCGGAGGGCCTCCTCCTCGGCGCGGCGGGTGGCCTCGGCCTCGAGGGCCTTCTGGGCCGCCTCGGCGCTCGACTTGTGCGCGGCGGCCTCGACGGCGGCGAGGGCGGCGGCCTCTTCGAGCTGGCGGAGCTTCTGGATTGGATCTTGCGGCGGGACGTAGGCGCCCGGCGAGAACGACAAGCGGGCGGTGGCGTCGCCGAAGCTGCGGTGGAACCAGCAGGCCAGCCGGTAGGCCAAACGGAGGGCGTCGAGGGCGTCTTGGCGAGATCCAACGAAGTCGTGGACGGCGCGGTTGCCGACGCGTCGGAGCGCGTGGAAAAGCTCGCCGATCTGGTCACGGACGACGCCGCGCTGCTCGAGCAGCCGCAGGAGGTCGAGCTGGTTTTCGCTGCTGTCCCGCCGGTCGGCGATGAGCCCGGCCTTGGCGGCGGCGTGGCGGGCGAAAGCCTCGGAGAGTTGCCGGAGCTTCACCAAGGTCAGGTTCGGATCGAGCGCCAGCGCACGCTCGGCGATGTCGGCGAGGCCGAAGAACAACGGGCCGTGGACCCGCAGGAACGCGAAGCTCGACCCCTTGTCCTCCAACGTCGCCCCCTCGCATCATGGATCTGACGGCCGGATCCTAGCGCACCTTGGATCGTGTCGAGGTCGACGGTCTCACCGCGTTGGACCGCGGTCAGGCTCGCTGGGCGAGGAACCGGTGTCGGCGGTCGCTTCTGTGGCCCGTGACAGGGGGAGCATTGAGGATCGCCTCACCGTGAGAGCAGCTTCTTGATGCGTCGCTCGATGTCGGCGCTGTCGATGCCGCCCTTCTCGTCGTCACGGGTGATGAGAAGGGTCCCGTTCTCTCCGCCGCCTTCAGTGTCGGGCAGGATCGACTGCACTCGAAACCACGCGAGCTTCTTCTCCCACCGCTCCTTGTACGATGGATCGTGGAGCATGCCGAGGTGTTCAATGAAGACGCGGGCTCCGCTGTCGTCGTCGATGACGGTGAAGTCGGGGGCGCGCCACGTCCCGTCCGGCGCCGTCAGCGTGCGTTCGTAGTGGTAGTTGATGCCGAGGGCGTGGAGCAGGTCCGCGATGATGACCTCGGACTTCGAGCGCACGAGGTCGCCGCGTCGGGTCCGGTGGATGAGGTGCTCTTCCAGAAAGCGGGTGCCGTGCGTCGCCTTCAGCTCCACCGGGCGCGGGTCACGGAACAGGTTCGTCATGCGCCGGGCCAGCTCACAGTGGTGCGGGCTCGCATAGTCGCGCAGTTTTTGTAGTTCTCCTTGATGGAAGACGATGAGCTTCTTCTGGTGTCGCGTGAGCGCGGTGTAGAGAAGCTCACGCGACAAGAGCCGGCACGGGTTCGGGATGACGACGAAGGTTGTCCCGAACTCGCTGCCTTGTGACTTGTGGATGGTCAGGGCGTAGGCGAGTTGGAGCGGCGGGTCGCCGTTTTCAGCGTCGAACTCCCACGGGTTGTAGCCATACTTGAAGCCCGCCTGCGTCGAGAACTCGACCTCCAGCTTCCACGGCGGGCCGGTGTAGCTCGCTTTCTGGCCCTTGAACTGGCCGACAACGATGCCGACCTCGCCATTTGCGACGTACATGCGCGCACCCTTCGCGGGCCACACGTCTCGCTTGTCCCACGCCTCGTTGCGGACCTGAATCACCTTGTCGCCGTAGAGGATCCCTTCCGGCCCCATCGGCTTGGGGATCTTGCGCCCGTAGCCGTCGGCCGACTTCTTGGTGCGACGACGGAACCGGAGCTGCAAGCCGCGGTTCAGCGCGTCGACGCCATGAAGCTGGCCGCGCACCGGCGAGAGGATCTGCCAGTCCTCTGCCTTTTTCCCTGCGCCCGGCCCTTTGTCGGTGGTCGCGTGGAAGTAGACCCCGCCGTTCCACTCGGATCCGCCGATGCTCACCTCGAAGCCGCGCTCGTCATCGAGGTCGGCGAGGGGCAGCTCACGCTTGAGGCTGTCGAGGAGGGCGATGCGGAGGTCGTCAGGGCTTTCCCAGCGGACCAGCTCGACGTGCTCGAGCGTATCGCCGCGCAGCAGGCGAGCCCATACCTCGTCTGCGGCCGGTTCGGGCTCGCGGCCCGAGAACCAATCCGCGAGCAGCAGGTCGTCGCGCTTCTCACCGGCCTGTCGACGGCGGATCGTCAGCTCGGCATAGCCCGTACCTACGCGAGGGAAGCGCGCCTCGACTCCGGGCGGCGCGAGCCGCTGCACGATGTCGAGGAAGGGCCGCCCGGCGCCGATGGGCGGGAGCTGCTGCGGGTCGCCGACGAGGATGAGGCGGTCCACGCCGTCGAGCGCGTCGAGCGTTGCGGCGAGCTGCTCCTCTGTAAGCATCGAACACTCGTCAATAACGACGGTCTTGAAGCCAGACTCACGACGAGATGCGTCGCCCGTGACAAGGTAGCGACCGAGCTGTGGGTCGTATCGGTCCTTTTTCAAAAGGAACTGCGCGAGGGTTTGACCACCGTCGAGCTGCGTCGCCGTTTCCAGACGGACACGCGCCTTCCCCGTCGGGGCGAGTAGGAGCACGTTGTCCTTGCCGACGAGATCGCAGAGCGCGCGGATGAGCGTGGTTTTCCCGGTTCCTGCTGGTCCAGCGAGGACAGAGATCCGCGCCTCAAAAATCTCTTGAAGCGCCGCCGCCTTCTCGCGACGTGCCTGCTCCTCGACTTCCGGATCCTTTGACTTCCCCGTCGGGAGCTGCGCGTCGACGAGCTTCCGCCAGCTCTCGTTGCGCGCGTGCCGCTTTCCCTTGGCCCGTTGGTCGATCTTCTTGGCGATCAGCGCCTTGGTCTCGCTGAACCGATCGAGCTGGTATGCAGGACTGCCAGCGCCCGTCGTAACCATCGTGACGATGCCATCGAAGGTCGCCTCGACGATCGGCATCAAGTCGGTCGTCACCGACAGAGCGCGTTCTTCGTCGTGTGCGCCTTCGCGCAGCCGTTGAATCACCCAGTCTCGGGGCAGGAGCGTGTGACCTTCGAGCGCAGCGTGCTCCAAGGTCTCGACGACGTGGGCGCGGACGCGCCGCTTGTCGAGCGCCTCACCCACCCGCGAGGGCGCTGGCAACGGGTGCTCGGTGCGGAGGTTCCGATCTGGAAAGAGCCCGCGGTCGATGGTCCCGAGGGTCACCGCGTCAGGGCTTACGAGGCGGTCCTGCTCATACAGGGCGTAGGCGTTCTCCAGAATCTCGTCGTCGTCGAGGGCGAGACCCGCTGATTCCCGTTCCGAGGGCTCGAAGTACCGAGCCGCCTGCTCATCGCTCAAGGCGAAGCGGCTCAGCAGCTTCAGCAACGCTTTGCGTGGGGGCTTGAGGCTCTTCCAAAGGTCGCGGATCGTCGGGCCGATGACCTCCCGCATGCTCTCCGAGAGCATCTTTGGATCTTTCAAGGCGGCTTCGAAGTAGGCCCACGGGTCGGAGCGCCACCGTGCTTCGTCGGCCTGCATGCGAGCACCGATGTCATAAGCGACGAGGTTGCCGCGCTCGATTCCCAGCGCCGCGAGGGCGGAGCCGAAGCCGGGGAAGGGGCCGCGGAGCTTCCACAGTCGATTGAGCTGTGCGTCGATCCAGCGCAGCGCGACATCCCAGTTGCCCGGCACGAGGGTGGCACACCGTCTCAGGGCCTCGGCGCAAGCGATGAGCGCGCCGATCGCCGCGTCGTGTTGAACGTGCTCGCTAGCGAAGGAGAACTGCTCACGGGCCTCGTCGGGGGCGAACGCGACGTAGTCCTCAGGGTTGATGCCGGGGTCCTTCTCGGCGAGGTCGAGGATCTGCTGATAGGGAAAGACGAAGCCGCCATCGAAGCCGCCGCCGTCGAGGGGCCGGATGGAGTGGTGGACGTTCCGCTCCCACAGGACGCAGCGGATGCCATTCGCCGGGCGCTTGTCGTAGCGGTACTCGACGTGGGGATCGACTCGAGTGACGAGACCCACGCCGACGATCACGCGCCCGCGCTCCTCGCTCAGCGGAGTGCGCTTCGCGTAGAAGAAGGCGAGCGACTCCTTCGGCGTGACGGCGCTGAAGAAGGTGTCGAGGACGGCGAGCTGGTTCTCGCGCTCCTGCACCCAGCTCGTGTCGAAGTCGAGCTTCGGCTCGCGCGCCTCGTCGTAGCGGTAGCCGTAGTAGTTGGCGTCGCCCTCGTACTCGTCGTGCCCAGTGGCGTTCTCCTTCAACATCCAGTTGAAGGGGACGCAAGCCGCCGAGTAGGGGGGGTGGGGGAAGGGCGTCTCTTGGAAGTGGCCGTAGAGCTTGTTGCGGGCAGCGTATGGGTGCTTCTTCTTCGTCGTGTACTCGATCGACGACATGAAGAACCCACGCTCCTCAGCACAGGGCGGGTACTGCCACAAGACGAGCTGGGGCAGGGACTTGCCGGCATCCTTGGTCTCCTGTCCGTCAGCGCGCTTTTCAGCGATGTTGGGCAGGACGAGGCACGAGTTGTTGCGTGTGGGGCTCGGCACACCCGTCCGTCCCACGCCGTGTCGTTCCACGGAACGCGGATAGAGAGATGGGCCAGCGGAAGCTGCCGTGCACCGTCGAACAACGTCGTCCCCCAATCTGCCACGATGGATCTGAACGGCCGGATCCTAGCGCACCTTGGATCGTGTCGAGGTCGGCGCTCTCACCGCTTTGGATCGCGGTTAGCGCATCGCGGGCCGAGCAGGCGGTGCCAGTGGTCGACTTCACGGGCGACGGCGGCCTCGACCAGCCGCCCGAGGCCGGGGTGCCGGTCGGCGACCCGGAGCAGCGCGGGATGAAAGTCATCGCAGATGATGCGCAGGGCGCGCGCGTAGGCGTCGCTGGCGTGGCCCTGCGTGCGGGGCTGCGCCCGCAGCATGTTGGCGACGAAGACGGCGCCATCCATGCCGTCGGCCCACATCGCGGTCGAAGCGCGCGTCGGCTTGGAAGGGATGTGCCCACGACGGGCCACGGCCTTCTTCGCGACCTTCTTGGCGTGACGGTCCGCGGCGCCTTCAAGCTGCGAAAGGCGCTTCGCCATCGCGTCGACGGTGGGCCGGTGCGAGGGCGGACCAAACCAGTACGCGATCCAAGCAAAGAACGCCTCCACGTCGCTGACGACAACGTCATCGAGGTCAAGCCACACGTGCCCGTCGACGAAGGCGGAGACCTCCTGAAAGAGATGGTCGAGACCGCACCCCTCGGCCGCAGGCTGCACAGCTCGGATCTCGATCCGCGTCCACGACGACCACGACGCGACCTCTGCGGGCATGTGGCTCTCGCCCGTGACGGCGCGCTTCGCGTGCCGGTCATAGATGACGGCACCCGTTCCGCATCGACGGGGGCCACTCTCCATGCCGGTGATCGCCCCCGCGGCGGCATAGCGCACCACCCGACGCGGCCGCCCGTGGAGCAGCTTCGGCATGACGAGGTAGTCACAAGCGCGCTTCGGGGTGTCGATGAACGCGTCGAGCTGGGTGAAGGCGACGCGCTCGAGGTCGACGAAGCTGCTGACGACCTGCGTGAGGATGGCTGCGCCGAGCCCGCGCTGCCACGCCGTACCAGCGATGTCGAAGGCAAACGCGGGAACGAGTGTGCGCGCCTCGAGGCAGTCGACACAGGTGCCCGTCTCCCGCTTGTAGGCGGCACGACAATGCGGGCAGTCACGGCCGTCGGGGACGTCGCAGAGGCCGCACCGCGGTGGCGCCTTCCGGTGGGCCTTGCAGACGGCGGGAGATGGATCGCCTTTCAGCGTCGCCAGAACGCAGCCGTCGTCGGTCACGAGTTGGATCACGGAGCGGTAGCGATCACGCCGCCGCTTGTAGAGGGTCTTCGCCGCGTGCTGCACGAAGACCTCGGCATCTTCGCCGGCGGCCACCGTCAGGCGCAGGGAGGCGCGGGTGCGCGGGCCTTTGGCCCGAACGAGCGCCAGCTCATGCGCCCGATTGATGGGCGGGGCGAGGGTGCCGATCGACGCCCGCAGGCTCCAAGCCGCGCCCTTCATGCGGTCGAGCCCGAACCGGGATGGTGGCGAGCTGCGCTCGCCACGGGGGCCGGCTGACGCCGTCCCCCCTGCCGTTGTTTGGATCGCGAACGGCGTGCGGGGAACGCAGAGCGCGAGCATCGTGCCGAGCGGCGTCGCATCGAGCGGGATATTCACGGCCTCTGCGAGCCTGCGGAGGTCGTCCTCCTTTACGGGGCCGCCTGTCAGCGCCTCGCTCAGGCGGCGCTTGTCCATGCCCGCCGCCTCCGCCAAGTCCTTGTTCTGGCGAAAGGAAGCCGCGCCGAAGAGCGTAACCAAATCGCCGACGCCCACCGGCAGATGGGGCCGGCGCTGCCCCCTGCCAATCACGGCGCGTCCAAGGAGCCAGTCCGGGTTCAGCGCCAGCGGCTTTCGGCCCGAACGTGCGGGCTCGCCCGAAGGCAGCACGGCCTCCGTGACGTCGTCATTGGGATCTTCGATCAGCGGGGCGTAGCCGAGCGGAGCTGACATGGGCACCTCGATGGCGCCTCTGCGCGGCGCCTAATTACTCAATCGTGCCCGCCGGCCGATGGTTCGCATGGCAACCAGCTTTTCGCGATCCATGGTCGGTATCCATGATCTGGAGGCCGCCTCACCGCGGCTTCTGGACGAAGCGGGCGAGATCCAGCTCGTTCACGCGGATGGAGTTATTGAACAGCCTGATGTGGCCCAGCTCGCCCCGGTTGATCAGGCCGTACACAGCCGCGGTGGACACCCGCAGCCGCTCAGCCACCTCTTTCACGGTCAGGAGGGCGGCGTGGGCTCGGGCGCTTCGCAGCACGCTGGCGACGACGGCGGCCTCCTCAGGCTCATCGGGCGCGCCATCCGCGCCCGGTGTCCTCTCGGTGTCCTCCCGACCGTGCCAAGGCGGGGATGCGGGTGTGAACGGTGGACGACGGGCGGGTGGGGTCGTGGCATCAGGATGCGGCGTGGACGCCCGTGGACGCCGGTGGTTGGGAGAGCGCGAGCTTTGCAAGCTTGAGGTCGTCGGTTCGATCCCGTCCAGCTCCACCACGTTGTCGCTGCGGCTGATGGTCTCCCATCAGCCGCAACACTTTTCGGTGCCCACACCACCGTCGATGTCGCTGTCGCTCCCACCTGTCGCGCCGGCGGCCGGAAACGCGCCAACGCCCGTCGGGCGCGGCAGAATCGGCCCCATGAAAGACATTGTCAGCGCCGAAGAGGATCGCCGCGAGAGCCCCCGTGTCCCCATGACGTTTCTCGTCCGTGACGCCGACCACGACGAGGGCGAATGGGAGGAGCGCTCCGGCGACCTCGGCCTCGGCGGGATCTCCTGGCGGGGCAAGACGGCGCCCCTTGGCCGCGAGGTCGATGTGCGCTTCCGCCTGCCGGGCGTGAGCCGGGAGCTGCGGGCCCGCGGCGAGATCATCCGCCTCAAGAACGACGGTCGCGACCTGCTCTTCCAGCTGCGCTTCCTCGAGCTCGACACCGCCTGCGAGCTCGCCATCGCGAAGTACCTCGACGACCTCGCCCTCGGCCACAAGCCCTGAGGCCCCGGGCCTGCTACAGCACCGGCCATGGGCCGTCGGGTCGTCGTCGCAGCCATCGCCGTCGTGATCGCGGTCGTCGCCCTGCTGTGGTGGTGGCCACGCCCGCCGGCGTCGACCCCACCGGGCCCCATCGCCAATGTCGTCGACGTCGGGACCGATGACGCCGACGCCGACAGCCGCCCGCCCGGCGTGACCGCCCGCGCCCGCGTGCTGCTCGGTGAGGTCGTCGACGATGGCGGCGTCACGATCGCGGGGGCCAGCGTCGCCGTCGTCGTCGGCGGACGCGAGGTCCGGCGCACCGTCACCGACGGCGACGGTCGCTTCTCGCTCGACGAACTCCCGGCCGATCTCGAGGCCCTCACCTTCGCCGCCGAGGGGTATGTCGCCGCTCGCGTCGACGGCGCGGCGCTGCCGCAGCACGGCGAGGCCTTCTGGTCCCAGACCCTGCAGGCGGCGCCCGGGCGGCGCGTCGTCGTCGTCCGCAGCGGTGACACGCTGGTCGCGGGGGCGCGCCTCTTTCGCGCCGATCCCCTGCCCGCCCGCGCCGCCGACGCGGTCGCGCTCAGCGACGATCGGGGCCGCGCCTTCGTCGGTGCCGACCTGAAGGACGTCGCCCTGATCGCTGCCCACCCGGCCCACGGAGCTGCCACCGTCAGCGGCGATGTCGCCGAGCTTCCCGCGCCGGCGCGGCTGCAGGTGATCGTCGTCGACGAGGGTCGCGCCCCCGTCGCCGGCGCCCGCGTCCTCATCCGGACGGCGCCGCCGCCGGGCACCGACCCCCTCACGACCGCGCTGCGGCTCGTGCAGGCCCGCCTCGACGACGCCGAGACCGACGCCGCCGGCCGCGTCGACTGGCAGGTGGCCGATGGCGACGTTGTCGTCGAGGTCGCCGCCGACGGCTACCGCCCGGTGCGCCGCGAGGAGCGTGCGCGACGCGAGCGCCCGGGCGTCATCGAGGTCCGGCTGTCGACGAGCCCGGTCGTCGTCGGCGTCGTCGTCGACGTCGGCAGCGGAGCGCCGGTCGAGGGCGCCGTCGTGCGCGGCGACGCCGGCGGACGCCTCGCTGCCGAGGCCCGCACCGACGCCGATGGCCGCTTCGAGCTCACGGGCTTCGACGCCCGACCGTCGTCGCTCACCGTCCGCCGGCGGGGCTACCGCGCCCTCACCGTCGGCAGCATCGACGGCGCCGCGAGCCGCCTCGAGCCGCTGCGGCTCGAGCTGACCCCCGGCGCGGGCGATCAGGTCGTCGGCGTCGGCGTCTCGGTGGGCCTGCAGGAGGGGCGGGTCACGGTCCGCAGCGTCGAGCCGGGCTCGCCCGCCGAGGCCGCCGGCCTCGTCGCCGGCGACGTCATCGTCAGCGTCGACGGCGTCTCCCTCGGCGACGACCTCGCCGAGGTGACGGGCCGCATCCGTGGCCAGCCGGGCACGCGCGTGAGGCTCGGCGTCGTCGACGCGCAGGGCAGCCGCCGGGACCTCGACATCGAGCGCGCCGTCATCGCCGTGCAGGCCCGCGGCCGCCGACGCTGACGGCTCAGCGGATCAGGACGCGGGTGCCGTCGGGCAAAACGATGGCGTCGGGCTGGCGGGCGCCGGCGTCGTCGACGTTGGCGTTGCGGCGGTACCGGGCCCACGGGTCGGCGGCGGAGAGCCCCATGCGATCGAGCATCATCGAGCGCTGCACCTGGGCGAGCTCGGCGCGGCCGAGGCTCCAGATGAAAAACGCCATGACGACGAGCCACGGGTCCTGCCACAGGCCATAGAGACCGAGGAGGACGGCGACGACGACGCCGACGCCGACGGCCTTGCGGGTGCCGTCGATGAAGCCGAAGCGGCTCGCGAGCAGCGCCCGCAGCACGCGGCCGCCGTCCATCGGCAGCGCCGGCAGCAGGTTGAAGAGGAACAGGCCGAGGTTCGCCCAGGCGACGAACGCGAGGACGGGCGACAGGGCGGGCACGGTGGCGAGGCCGACGAAGCCGACGACGGCGAGGCCGAGGCTCACGAGGGGGCCGGCGATGGCGATGGCCACCTCCTCCTTCGGCGACCGCGGCGCCGCCGACATCTTCGCGGTGCCGCCGAGGATCGTCAGATCGATGCCGGAGATCGGCAGGCCGAAGCGACGGGCGACGAGGGCGTGCCCGAGCTCATGCAGCAGCACCGACGTGAAGAGCAGGAAGGCCACCGCCGCGCCCACGACGAGGGAGCCCGCGCGCCAGCCGAACATGCCGACGGCGACAAGCAGCGACCAGTGGGCCGCCACGGGGATGCCTCGCACAGAGAAGAGCCGCAGCACGGGAAACGCTCCAGTCGTCGGCGAAGGGCCGACAGATGCACCCTAGCAGGTTGCTGAAAAAGGCCGCTTTGGGCCTTTTTCAGCAACCCTGCTAGGTACTTCTGGGCCTCGTCTCCGACGAGGCCGGATCAACACCTAGCAGGTGCTGAAAAACGCAAAGCCGT
>Ga0172372_10010524_pt1 | contig 11827 bp, 7 predicted proteins | sample LakKiv5m_2_FD_114544 | JGI IMG/M metagenome (GOLD analysis project Ga0172372, IMG submission 114544) | Freshwater microbial communities from Kabuno Bay, South-Kivu, Congo - kab_092012_9.5m | ecosystem: Environmental > Aquatic > Freshwater > Lake | place: Democratic Republic of the Congo... | reverse complement strand
CAAGCTTGGTGGCTGTTAATACGTTGATCCGAAATCAAGGCGGGCCATCAGCACATACCGCCAGAAGCGCAGTTTCGGTCAGATCAAGAACCCAGGTAAAGAGTTGCAAAAGCCCCGTCGATCTGTCGGGGTTTTCAGGTATGGGCGGAAAAGAGGCTTCCCGAATTGTCGCCTAAAAGCCTTTCCGGATTAATCCGATTTGTTGTCAATCTCCTCCTGCATTGAGTGCCATTAATTAACGGATTGTTACAGGTGAAAAAATATAGAGATCAGCTATTTTTTTGAAATATCGTATAGGGGAGGTATATGTTCTGAAAATAAAATCGTGTGATCGGGGTATCGTATATTTGTTGCTACCGGAATAATGAGATCCGATATTGATCGACATGCCTATTTACCTTACCTGTGCAATATGAGCACTTCAGGTTATAATGAACTGGCATTTTATTTTTTTCGATATGCTGCAGGGCTCTTTTTTCCCCTGCTGTTTTTGATGAAACAGGTTATTCGACAAGGAATTGCAGCATTAAAATACTTTTATGATGTGTCGCTCTCACTTTGCACGGGATACCGGGGGATATGTCCGGAATATTCCTTTGTAACTTGCGTGCGAAGTGTCTTGTACGTACATTAAAAAAGCAGAGTGCAGGGAAAATCCTTACATAGTTCTTTTAACTGGTTATAAAGCCATTATCAATGGGAGGAATAACAATGGTTACGGATAAGCATGTCAGAGCGGTGTAGTGATGAGTAATCCATCCGAGAGGGCGATAGAGGCGCTTAAGGTTGAAATAGCATCCAGGGAGAGGGAGCTGAGCAGACTGGGATCACTATTTGACGGGCAAGGTGCTGTACTCCGAAATTTTCTTGATCAGCTGAGTCTGCTCGGGATTGATGGAGAGTCCAGGCAGATGATAACCGATATCTGTCTCAATCTCATGGAGGTAGAAAAGTTCGAGAAGATGCTGAAGATGTCTCTGACTGAATCGGATACGCATTTTATCATCAGACTTCAGAAAATGCATCCTGCGCTCAACGAACGTGAATTGAAAGTCTGTCTGCTGTTAAAGATGAACTACGATCCTGGCGATATTGCCCGTTCTCTCGGTGTATCGATCAGGGGGATGGAGAGTATCCGCTACCGGATGCATAAAAAGCTCAAACTTGGAACACATCAATCAATCAAGAGCTACCTCTCAAAGTTCGTTTTTGCCGTTTAAGATTTATTCCCCTTTTCATCCGGTACTGCCGAAAACATGGTATGGCTTCCTCAAGCCTGCCGCTGCAAAGCATAGATACTAAAAGCCATGACCGCGCATCACAACGTTTTGATTGAGATGCTTGCTGACGCTCAGAGCACGGATGGCTGCCCGCGCAATAGTTCAGACAAAAAGATGTTTTCCACATGGTCAGCTGCGGCGCGAAAAATAGAGAGAATATTTGCGGGGTTTTCTCTCCGGATTTTCCTTATGTCAGAACTCGTTTGATCCGGAATTGATGGAAGATCTCTATTTGTGTGATGAAATAATGGAGTTTTCAATAGAGAGAGAAGCCTTCAGAATATTTTATTCTTGTTTGAACGATCTATATTCTTCCATTGTTGATCTCATCAGTGGAGTTGCATCGATAATACCTGTAAATATGAAATAAATGCTGTTTGATTTTTTGATTGCTGTTTCAGTATTTATATTAGCCTGTATTTGAAATTAAGGATATTTACAATAAATCAATAAGGAGTGGATATGTCAAAAGTTGCAGAACTCAATGCAAAAATTGCCCAGCTTGAGAAAGAGCGTAACGAAATTATCAATGCTGAGCGTAAATCAGTCATAGATGATATCCGTGCGAAGCTTGTTACCTATAATATTTCTCTGGATGAGCTTGGAAGGAAGGGGAAAGCAGTGAAGTCTGTAGCAAAGACCCCATCGCCCATAAAGTACCGGAAGAACGAGCATGAATACTGGGTAGGCAGAGGCCCGAAACCCCAGTGGGTCAAGGCAGTTGAAGCAGCCGGTGAGAGTATTGAGATTTATCGTATTCCGGAATAGATCGAAGTTACGCTATCGGGAACAAGCAGCTACCGGTCGTTCTCCGAAGAAGCTTTGTTGTCTTCATGAAGGGATCTGCTCCTCCTTCACCGTTCTCGATATCGGTAATTATAAGCAGTTCATTATGCTGTCGTGTATCCACGGATAATGTTGATGTATGGCATCATCGTTAGCCGTGGTGAGCGGTAGTCCACCTGATTGACCTGACAAGAAATCGTGTGCTGTTCTTCACGCTTCAGAGCGACTCAGCTCTAATGCCGTCCCCCCGCTGATACCCGGCGCTTTTTTTATCGCTTTTCCTGATGAGGAGTTTATCTGTCAGAGATGATGATCGCTACCCTTTCGTATTGATGAAAAAAAGGTATTGCTGATTGTTATATTTGACTTTACAAATTATGAATTGCCGGAACAGGTTGTTCAAACGAAAGATTATGAGATGACAATGCTCAGAAAAAATCTGATACTTCTTCTTGTTGCCATAGGGTTATTTTTTCCTCTTGTTACTGCCCTTGCCGCAAAAACAGCTCCGGTCAAAGAGGTGCCTGCCCTCATGCCGACTCCGGCCCAGAGTGAGGCGGGTATTTATATCACCCAATATCTTTTGCAGAACCATTATCGAAAGGTTTCGGTCAATGACTCCCTCTCCCTGCAGATATTCAACCGCTATATCGATAATCTTGACGGCAGCCGAAGCTATTTTCTTGCGAGCGATGTTGAAAACCTCAAAAAGCGGTATGGTAGCCGTATTGATGATGACTTTCTTGCCGGAATGCCCACCGCCGGGTTTGAGATCTATAACTTTTTTTTGAAACGGGCGAAGGAGAAGGTAGAGTTTATGCGTGCGACGGTTGATACGGTAAATTTCAGGTTCACCCTGCCGGACAGCATCGATATTGACCGCAAGCATGACCTCTGGGCGGCTGACCGGCGTGAGCTGCTTGACTTGTGGAGAAAAGAGCTGAAATATCAGTGGCTCAATCTTAAATATTCCGGTGAAACGAAAAAATCTGTTCGGGGAGCGCTTGCAAAGAGTTTTTTAAGCCGGTTGAACCTTCTCAATCGCCTGAAACCGGAAGATGCCTTCCAGGCCTATATGTATGCGGTGACGACCTCGTTTGATCCCCATACCTCCTATTTTTCGCCCGATGAGTATGCCAATTTCCAGATTGACATGAGTCGCTCCCTTGAGGGTATTGGCGCCAAGCTGCAGACCGAGGGTGAGTATACGGTTATCAATGAGGTTATTCCTGGCGGGCCGGCCTTCAGAAGCAATCAGCTTAAAAAGGGGGACAAGATTATTGGTGTAGGGCAGGTAAAAGCGTCCGAGATTGTTGATGTCACAGCATGGCGAATCAATGAGGTGGTTAAATTGATTCGTGGGAAAAAAGGTACAATTGTACGTCTGAAAATTCTTCCCGTAAGCCAGAGAGGCAGTGGGCCGGCCATCATTGTCAGGCTTGTTCGTGACAAGGTGGATCTTAAGGAGCAGGCGGCCAAAAAACGCATTATCCTCCAGAACGGGAAGAAAATAGGGGTTATTACGCTTCCCTCATTCTATCTCGACTTTGAAGGTCAGCAGCGCAATACGGGCAATTATAACAGCACCAGCACTGATGTATTGAAAATTTTGCAGGAGCTGCAAGCCGAGAGTGTAGATGGCATTGTGATAGACCTCCGAAACAATGGGGGAGGTTCACTCGAAGAGGCGGTAAAGGTTACCGGTCTGTTTATTCCTGGTGGCCCGGTCGTACAGATCAGCAACGCCCGTGGTGCAACGACGGTGCTCAATGATGCGGATATTCGCGCACAGTTCAGCGGACCGCTTGCCGTGCTGGTCAACCGGTACAGCGCTTCGGCTTCCGAAATTGTTGCTGCAGCAATCCAGGATTACGGTCGCGGCGTGGTCATTGGCGAGAGAACATTCGGCAAGGGAACCGTTCAAAGCATCATCAGGATTTCAAGACCGATTACGTTATCCGACACTCCGGTTGATCTTGGCGAGGTAAAGCTGACGATTGCAAAGTTTTACCGGATTTCGGGAGGCAGTACCCAGCACAAGGGGGTCGAGCCGGATCTTGTTATGCCATCGATGATCGACACGGCAACAGTTGGAGAGGATACCTATACAAGCAGTCTGCCATTCAGCACCATTTCTCCGGCCAATTACCAGCCTGTTACAGCACTTTCGCAGGCGGAGATCGGAGTGCTTCGTCAGAAAGAGCTTGAGCGCTCAAAAGCGAACCCTCTTTACCAGACCTATCTTCGGGACCTGAAAACCATCGACCTGATCCGGAAAAGAAAAGGTGCATCCCTGCAGGAAACGGCGTTTAAATCGGCCATGGAGAACATAAAAAAGATCGAGAAACAGTGGGTACTCGACTCTTCAAAAGAATCAGATAACGATCTGCTGCTTATTGAATCAGCCGGAGTTGTTGCCGATATGACGAAGCTCCGCGACGGGAAGTGATGTTTGTGGTTTGAATTGTTGTAGGGGCAAACCTGTGTGTTTGCCCTTCTTGCATTGTTATCAGGAACACAACATTCTCATACCGAACACAATAGAGAGATCAGAAACAGAAAAAGCCTCTTTTGACAGAGGCTTTTTTGATTTGCCGAGCGGGAAACGAGACTCGAACTCGCGACCCCAACCTTGGCAAGGTTGTGCTCTACCAACTGAGCTATTCCCGCTTAATGAGCCATAAATATAAGGATATTTTTTTTTCGTGCAACTCCTTCATGCATTTTCTTGAGAAAGATGCTTTTGCACTAAGATCCTCCCCAACGACGCAATCACATCGCGTTATAAATTCAGAGCGTTTCCCTACAGCGAGAGCTCCCGGATGATCGTTTCCATATCCTTGTCACCCCTGCCGGAGAGATTGACTACGATAATGTTCTCCTCTCTCATTTTCGGCGCTCTCGTTATCGCGTAGTGGATGGCATGTGCCGATTCCAGGGCACAGATGATACCTTCAGTTGCCGCAAGGATTTTGAGTGCAGCGAGTGCCTCCCGGTCGGTGGTTGAGGTGTATGTTACCAGTCCGAGTTCCTGCAGGTAGCAGTGTTCGGGTCCTACTCCGGGATAGTCAAGCCCGGCGGAGATGGAGTGTGCTTCCTCTACCTGTCCGTCCTCATTCTGGAGAAGTTTGGTCATGGCGCCGTGGAGTACACCGGTTTTGCCAAGGGTAAGCGAAGCGGCGTGGCGTCCCTGAAGCCCTTCTCCTGCCGCTTCAACACCGACAAGTTCGATGGGGGGGGCATCTTTGAGGAATTCATAAAACATGCCGACCGCATTGCTCCCGCCTCCCACGCATGCCGTGATGACATCGGGCAGTCTGCCTGCCTGGGCAATGATCTGTGAGCGGGTTTCCTGCCCGATCACCGCCTGAAAATCACGAACGATCATCGGGTAGGGATGCATGCCGACAACTGATCCGATAATATAGAAGGTCTCTTCAGGATTATTCACCCAGTCGCGGATAGCTTCGCTTGTGGCATCCTTGAGCGTTTTTGATCCGCTGCTGACGGTTCTGACTTCAGCGCCGAGAAGCTTCATTCTTGCAACATTCGGCGCCTGGCGCCGGATATCCTCCTCTCCCATATAGACGATACAGTTCAAATCAAAAAGCGCACAGACCGTTGCCGTGGCTACTCCATGCTGGCCTGCGCCCGTCTCGGCGATAACCCTTTTCTTTCCCATTCGGCGGGCAAGCAGTACCTGGCCGAGGGCGTTGTTGATTTTATGGGCTCCGGTATGGCAGAGATCCTCCCGCTTAAGATAGATCTGTGCCCCACCGAGGTTTCTGCTGAGCCGGCAGGCATGATAGAGCGGTGTGGGGCGTCCCACATAATCACGGAGGAGAAGATTCAGCTCCGCATGAAAAAGCGGATCGTTTTTTGCTTTTATATATTCCAGTTCAAGATCGGCCGCATTTTTAACAAGAGTCTCAGGGATAAACTTGCCGCCGAAACTTCCGAAATGTCCGGCCTTATCGGGTGCGGAATAAAGAGTCGCCACCATAGGGTGAGAAGAGGTTAAATAATTTAAAAATTTGTGGTTATGGCTTTTCTGATGAAGACCCTTGACGGAAAAACACGCATCATACACCAATAAAAAGAATATATTTAAACTTTTATCACTGGCCATCACAATACTGTAGCGGAGCACAAGGGCATTGACGATAATTAACAGGCACATTTCACTTCAGACCATTTCGACAGTCGTTGCGGGGTTCGTCTCATTGTTATCGCCCTGTCGTCTCCATGCTGCCGCGCCTTCGCTTCCCGAGAAGGCTGGATCCGGGATTGAAAGCACCATCTTTTTTAGTGCGAAAGATTCGGTTATCTACAATTTCGACCGGCGTACTATAGAACTTCGGGGGAAAGCCGCAATCAACCATGAGAGCAGGCGGCTCACTGCGCCCGGCATTGTGATTGATCTCAATACCGAACAGCTTCGCGCATCGGGTGTGGCTGATTCTTCGAAACAGTTGACCGATCCTGCGGTTTTTTCCGACAGCAAGGGGAGTTTCAATGCTGAAACAATAACCTATGATTTCAGGAGACAGAGGGGGGAGACCTCCAATGTCACCTCCTCTTCCAGTGAGCTTATTTTTCAGGGAGAGCATGTTTTGCGTCTTGACAGCGGTGAGCTGCAGATCAGTGACGGAACCTACACAACCTGTGATGATGAAGATCCGCATTACTGGATCTCCTCTTCCAGTCTGACCATTATTCCGGGCAAAAAAGTAGTTGCCAGACCGCTTGTCCTGTATGTGCGACCGGAGATTTTTTCCCGGCGTCTGCCCGCAGTGCCCATTCTTGCGCTGCCCTATATGGTTTTTCCCCTCCAGGAGGCGCGTTCATCAGGTTTTCTGACACCAACCCCGAGCCGTGCGAGCGATCGCGGTTACTTTGTGTCGAATCTGGGCTATTTCTGGGCTATTGATGAGTATATGGATCTGAAGGTTGATGGTGATCTTGCCTTGAACGGAAGCTGGCGGCTTGGAAACCGCTTTCGCTACACGAAACAACATGATTTTTCCGGAGGCATTACAGGGGAGTTCAAACGCAATATCCTCAATTCCGATGGAAGTGTCCATCGTGACTGGAATCTGAGTGTTCTGCATAACCAGCTTGTGGACCCTTCCACACGGCTTGATCTCAATCTGGATTTTCAGGGCGGTGAGCGTATCTATGAGCTGCATTCAGTCAATGCTGAAACCATACTGACCGGGCAGGCAAATGCCAGGGGATCCCTCGGCAAAACCTTCAATGACGAGAGCACAATTGGCGCACTTTATTTCGACAGAATCAAGGATCTCTCTACCCACAAGGCCACGGAGACATTTGGAGCTTCATTTTACCGGAGCCGTTTCTATCCATTCAACTCTGCTCTGTCGGTAAGCTCCGCTGCAGCATTGTCGGGGAGTGCCACGTCACAGGACGGGCCCTCTTCTTCGGGTTATTCGGCGAGTGCTGATGTTGAGATGGGTTACTACCGGGAGTTTTCCGAGGGGTACAAAGCGCTTTTTACACAGGGGATCAGCCTGCTTGCAAGAGAGCCGGTACCGGGGCTTGACGAAGATATATACAGTGCAAAGCGGGTTCTTTTTCCACTGCGCATGCAATCAACCCTTTTTCGGTATTTCAATGTCAATCCGTCTCTGACTTTCACCCGTTTTCTGAGCAGTGCTTCCAGCGACAGGGATTTTTCAACCACTGTTTTTTCGGTTGATGCCTCGACACGGCTCTACGGATCAGTACAAACCGGATTGCCGGGGCTCAAGGCGGTTCGTCATACCTTTATCCCTACCCTTACCTACACCTGGAATCCGGCGTTCAGCGGTATCGGAAGTGATTACTACCACCGCCATCTCTATGACTGGACCTATGGCACGCTCTATAACAGATTTGAAAATCGCTGGTACAGCGGTCTTCCCGAAGGGCAGAGCAGAGTTGGTATCAGCCTGAACAATCTCTTTCAAGGCAAATTCACGGGCTCCTCCGGGCAGGCAGAAGCGGACTCATTTTATGACGGTCACACGGTTCAATTGCTCGCACTGAATGTTGCTACCTCCTATAATTTTGCGGCAGAGTCCCTCAAGCTTGAACCGCTTACCCTCACAGCCCAAAGCAATGCACTCTCACCGGACTTTCTGTTGAGTGCGGGCGGGATGTATGATTTTTACAGTTATGACCCGCTGAGTGGCGTGAGGGTCAACCGCTTCAACAGGGATGAAGGCAGAGGGCTTTTACGCTTTGTAAGGGGGTTTCTGAACATGGGATTCACCCTTCAGGGACGAAGGGCGGCTGGAGCGTCAGCACCGGCAGCAGGCACGGCAATCCAGATGAATCCATCATCACTGCTGCGGGATCGAATTCTTAATAACGGTGAGTACAGCGACATTGATTACACGCTGCCCTGGCAGTTTCGCCTCTCGCTCTATCTCCAGTCAGACCGGAGCAATCCTCTTGAGCCAACAACAACCTCACTGGTTACGGCCTCTTCAACGTTTTCGGTCGCAAAAACATGGCAGGTATCAGTCAATACCGGCTATGATCTCCGGAATCGGGAAGTGATTTTCCCCATGCTCCAGCTCTATCGCGATCTTCACTGCTGGCAGGTTGGTTTTCAGTGGGTACCGAGCGGAAGTTTCCGGAGCTACGCGATTCAGATCGGGCTGAAAACTCCTCAGTTAAGGGATCTCAGGCTGAAACATTCCGGCAGTACCTCGTTATAACTCCGTTGCGTCCCGATCGTTTTTTCAAGGATTCAGGTGAGATTAATCCAGTGAGTCAAGAATCAATTTCAGTCGCTCATTGAACGCTTCATGGGCATCATGGTGGATGCAGTGAGCCGCTTTAGGAATGATAAATGCCCCGGCCTGCGGCAGAAGCTGCTGGAATTCAGGGATGATTTTATGGGGAGGAAGCGCCATATCATCCGCACCCCAGACGAGAAATGCCGGACCTTTGAAGTTGCAGGGTTTCCTGAGGTTGTCGAGCCGGAAATCAAGCGGCCGTCTTGACGGGGAGAGATAGGACCACTGGGCTCCTTTGTCCTGCAGGGGGATGGTGAACTGGTTGATCAGTTTTGCATCAACCATCTTCTGGTTGTAGTAGGTTGGCATAAGACTCTGACTGACGCCCAGGGGATTGGCAAAAGCTGAAAAGAGTACATCGCCGATCATTGGAGATCCGATAAGGCCGAAGAAGACGCTCGCCATTCCATCCATCATATCGCCAAAAAGACCGGATGGATTTGCAAGGATGAGCGCTTTGACTTTTTCAGGCTGATGATGGGCAAAATAGATACCGCTTGCCGCACCCATGGAGTGGCCGACAATAATGATTGTATCAAGCTTTTTCAGAAAGAGAAAGGCCTCAATCTGTGTGGCAAAGAGTTCAAGAGAGTACCGAACGTTGGGTTTTTGTGATTTGCCGAACCCGACCAGGTCCATGGCGTAGAGTTTTCGGTTATGCGTGAACTCCGGAATATTGAGGTTCCAGTGTTCAAGCATGCCACCGTAGCCGTGAATAAAGAGAATCGGTGTTTTTTCAGGGTTATCCTGCCCGTACTCCTGATAGCGGATTTTTGCTTCCTGATCAGGAGCGAATTGCCAGAGAAAATGTTGGTCCTTTACGATGCTGTTCATGATGTAAATTAGTAGTATCTCTCAGGGAGCGTCTCAATGAATAAAACTATAGGGTAATATATTGGTTGTGAGGCAATAATAAAGATATTGGTTACTATAGGTATCAGGTTTAATTCTATCCAGTTTAACAGAATTCACACAGCGATGCTTCAGGTTTCGAGAAAATTTGAATACGGGCTTCACGCCGTTACCTATCTGTCGACAAAAGGGGTTGACAGGGTTGTCACCGTCAAGGAGATGGCTGATGATATCGGTGTTTCCCCGGAGTTTCTTTCAAAAGCGATGCAAAGCCTGAAGCGAGCCGGTATTGCCCGTTCTGTCCAGGGGGTCAAGGGTGGTTATTCACTTGGCCGTAAACCCGGAGAGATCACGGTTGCCGATATCGCTATTGCCATCGAGGGCGCTCCTCATCTTATGCGGTGCGGCAAGAAACTGGCCAGTTGTGAAATCAGTTCATCATGTCATCATCGTGACTATATGAACAGCCTGCAGAATAAAATTCAGGATCTGATGGCCTCCACAACCATTGCATCGCTCTTGAGGAAGGAGCCGCATTGAGCATGCTGCACCTGAAAATTCCTGATGAGCTTCATTCTCCCTTTATTAACTCCGGATCTGCCACTGCTCTTTTTTGAAGGTTTTCCGGTCCGGACATAAATTGACAACACTGATTTGAACATGACAACTCAAAGGCTCAGCAGTTCAGCCGTTGCTGAAACGAGTCTGCCGGATATTGTCCTGAAAGGGATCAATACGCACAACCTCGCCAACATCTCGGTCTGTATTCCCCGTAACCGGTTTGTCGTTCTGACAGGAGTCAGCGGCTCCGGCAAATCAAGCCTCGCTTTTGATACGCTCTATGCCGAAGGTCACCGCCGCTATGTTGAGTCGCTTTCGGCCTATGTGCGGCAGTTTCTTGAACGCATGCCGCGCCCGGATATTGAAAGTGTTGAAGGCATAGCACCGGCTATCGCCATAGAGCAGAAACCGATACCGAAAAATCCCCGTTCAACGGTTGGTACGGTATCGGAAATTTATGACTATCTCCGCCTGCTCTACGCAAGGATCGGTAAAATCTATTCGCGTGATACCAGTGAGCTGGTGCTGAAGCATACTCCGGACGATGTGAGCCTTCAGGCCGGTTTTTTTGAGGAGGGCACGAAGTTTTATGTCGGGTTTCTTTTTCCCTCTCACGAGGATGCAGCCCACCATCTCTGTTCTGTGCAGGACGAAATTGCCAATCTTTTGAAGAAGGGCTTTTTCAGGGTGGTTGCCGGTGATGAAATACTTGATCTCAACCACGAGCAGGAGTGCAAACGGCTGCTCGATATGCCGAAGGCTGAACGTGCAAATGTTCTTGTGCTGGTTGACCGGTTTGTTGCGAGGAACGATGAGAAGGTTTTCAGCCGGATATCACAGGCAGCGGAGAGCTGTTTCAATGAGTCGGGCGGATATGCCGCATTGAAGGTGGTCGGAGGCAAGAGCTACCTTTTCAGTGACCGGCTCGAACTGAACGGGATTGAGTACCAGGAACCCTCACCCCAGCTTTTTGCCTTCAACTCCCCGATCGGCGCCTGTACTACCTGTCAGGGTTTCGGCCGAATTGCGGGGATTGACGAGAACATTGTTGTGCCCGACAAGTCGCTCTCGCTGAAGGAGGGGGCTATAGCCTGCTGGAACTCTGAAAAGTACCGCTGGCACCTTCGCCAGCTGCTTTCGGTCGCCCCTTCGCTCGGCATACCGCTTGACGAGCCTTATGAAAAGCTCTCCCAGGCGCACAAGGATATCATCTGGAAGGGGCTCGGTGATGAACGATTGAAGGGAATCCGGCCATTTTTTGCTGAGATAGAGAAAGAGTCGGGCTACAAGATGCACTTCCGGGTCTTTTTAAGCCGTTATCGCGGTTATGCGATATGCCCTGATTGTGAAGGGAGCCGTCTCAATCCTGATGCCCGCCTTGTCAGGGTTTCCGGACGTCATATCGGTGAGGTTACGCGCATGAATATTGCTGAGGCATCAGAGTTTTTTCGCAATCTGGAGATCTCTCCCTTTGACCGCAAGGTTGCTGAAGCGGTTCTGGAGGAGATTATCAAGCGGCTCGGCTATCTGCTCGATGTGGGT
>Ga0172372_10010523_pt1 | contig 11828 bp, 12 predicted proteins | sample LakKiv5m_2_FD_114544 | JGI IMG/M metagenome (GOLD analysis project Ga0172372, IMG submission 114544) | Freshwater microbial communities from Kabuno Bay, South-Kivu, Congo - kab_092012_9.5m | ecosystem: Environmental > Aquatic > Freshwater > Lake | place: Democratic Republic of the Congo... | reverse complement strand
CTCCACCCTCACACTCAATCTGAATTCCATTCGCGAATCCTACCGGCTCGCCTGTGCAGATTGGGAGCGGGAATCCGTGTGCGAGGCGTTTGAGCGGAAGGCCGTGGAGCAGGCGCGGACCAGCGGCGGCGACCCGGTGGCGCGCGGGTTTCGGGCGACAGCGGCCTTGATGATGTGCCAATTCCTCTCCATGCCCTGGGATCAGTACCGCGGGTTTGTGAAGTGGCGGGATGAGCTCGATGCGGCCGTGGCGGCTGCGCCGAAGTCGGCAGATTTGAGGTTGTTGCGGTATGGAGTGGCGAAGAATGTGCCGGTGTTTTTAGGGTACCGGGAGCATTTGGTCGCGGACCGCGCGGCGGTGGAGGCGGGGCTCCGGAATGGCGTTTGGGCCGGCTCGCCGGCCTTTGAGAACTTTGTGCGCGCAACGCTCAAATCGCGATGAAGCCGCTGGAAGACAACGAATTCGTAGTACTGGTCGATGCGCAAGACCGGGAAGTCGGGGTGCGCCGCAAGCTCGAAGCGCACCGCAGCGGGGAGTTGCACCGCGCGCTGTCGGTCGTCGTGGTCAACGGCGCCGGGGAGTGGCTGCTGCACCGGCGTGCGGCGGGGAAGTACCACAGCCCCGGGCTTTGGACGAATGCCTGTTGCAGCCACCCGCGGCCCGGCGAACGGGTGGTGGATGCTGCGCACCGCCGATTGAGGGAGGAGATGGGGATGGCGTGTGGGTTGGAGCCGGCGTTCGGGTTTGTGTACCGCGCGGAGTTGGAAGGGGGACTGGTGGAGCACGAGTACGACCACGTGTTTGTGGGGCGGACCGATGGGCCGCCGTCGCCGGATCCGGACGAGGCGGACGCGGTGCGGTACGTGCCGGAAGGGGAGCTGCGGGCCGAGCTCGCCGCGTCGCCGGAGCGGTTCACGGCGTGGTTTCGTTTGTTGTTCGAACCGACGGCCGCGGCGCTGGCCGCACAGCAACGCTGAGGAATGGCGCAGCAAGATGCCCGGTGGGCCGTAGTGGTGGGGGCGGGAATCGGCGGCCTTGCGGTGGCCGTGCGGCTCGCCGTGGCCGGGCATCGGGTGATTGTGGTGGAACAGGCGGAGGGACCGGGGGGCAAGGTGCGGGAGGCGTGGTTGGGGCCGTATCGGTTTGATTTGGGTCCGTCGTTGTTCACCCTGCCGGAGTTGGTGATGGAAGTGGACGGTCTGGCGCGGGCGGCGTCGGCGCGGGCGCGGGAAGTGCCGCCGTTTCAGTACCGGCGCATCGACCGGGCGGCGGAGTATTTTTGGGAAGACGGCACCCGGTTTACGGCGTGGGCCGATTCCGAGCGGCGCGATGCGGAGGTTCGGCGGGCGTTCGGGGTGGATCCCGCTGCGTTCAATGCCCAGCTGGCGTGGAGCAAGCGCACGTTCGAGCTGACCCGGCCGGTTTTTTTGGCCCAAAGCCTCCACGAAGCAGCCACCTACCGCGGCGCTCCGATGCGGCGTTTGGTCCGCGGCATGCTCGGACTGCCCCTGACCGGCACGCTTCACCGGCGGAATGCCCAACGTTTGGCCCACCCCCACCTGTGCCAACTCTTTGACCGCTACGCCACGTACAACGGCTCCGACCCCTACCGGGCTCCGGCGATGCTCCTGGCCATCCCGCACCTCGAGCACGGCCTCGGCACGTTCCTGCCCGAGGGCGGCATCGGGGCCATCGCGCGGCATCTGCACGCCCTCGGCACCGCGCTCGGCGTGGACTACCGGTTCTCGACCCCGGCCGCACGCATCCTGCACAGCAGCGGCCGCATCACGGGAGTGCAGTGCGCAGACGGGACGGAACTTCGGGCGCCCGTGGTCGTCTCCAACGCCGACATCCACCCCACCTACCGCGCCTTGCTGCCCGACCTGCCGGCCCCGGAACACATCCTCTCCGCAGAACGCTCTACCTCCGGGCTCATCCTCTACCTCGGGGTGCGCAAACGGTTCCCGGAACTCCACCTCCACAACCTCTTTTTCAGCCGCGATTATGCCGAGGAGTTCCGGCGCATTGATTCCGACGGGGACCCCGGCGACGACCCCACGGTGTATGTGAACGTGACCTCGGTCGAGGCGCCGGAAGATGCCCCGCCGGACGGCATGAACCTCTTTGTGATGGTCAACGTGCGGGCCGGTGCGCTCACGGACGCAGCGGATGTGGCCCGCGTGCGAAAGGCCGCGATCGCGCGGCTGTCGCGTGCCCTCGGCACCGACCTCGAGGCCCACATCGAAGTCGAAGATGTCCTCACGCCGGACTTGATTCAATCGCGCACATCTTCTTGGCAAGGAGCGCTTTACGGCGCTTCTTCAAACACCGTCTCGGCGGCGTTTTTGAGGCACCGCAACCGGCATACCGGACTGCGCGGGCTCTACGTGGTGGGCGGCTCCGTCCACCCCGGCGGCGGCATCCCGCTGTGCCTGATGGGGGCGGGGATCGTGGCAGATTTGGTCGAGAAACACCACGCACCTGCATGAACGCCGCCCGCTTCGAACGCCTTGCGTGGATGCTGCCCGCCTTCTTGCATGCGGTGGGCGCGGTCGGCATCGCCGCCGGCTACGGAGCGTTTTTCCTCGGCCTGACCGCTGCGAATTTGGTCCTGTGCGGGGGGCTGGTGCTCTGGGCTGCGCGGGGCGGGGCCTCGTGGTTTTGGGGGCTCGGGGCCGGGGCCGGGTTGCTCGCAGAGGTGGTGGGGGTGAACACGGGGCTGTTGTTCGGGGACTACCGCTACGGCGAAGGGCTGGGGTTCCAATTGGCCGGCGTACCCGTACTTCTCGGCTTGTTGTGGCTGCTCATGCTCGAGGGTGGGGCGGCTTGGGCCGTCCGATGCGGGGCCCGGTCCCGGTGGACCGTGGCCGGACTCGGAGCCACGTGGATGACCGCCGTGGACGGGTTGCTTGAACCTGTGGCCATCCGCGCGGGTTGGTGGATGTGGGAGGGCGGAACGCCGCCGTGGACGAATTACGCCAGCTGGTGGGCGGTGGCCTTCGTGCTGCTGGCTGCAGCCCCGGCAGATCGCCGCGAATCGTCGCCTGCACCGGCGCGCCTCTTCCTCATCTTTGCCGTGTTTTTTTGCCTGCTCAACCTCTTTCCATGGACACTCTGATGGATGTGCTTGTTCCCGCTGCGGTGGTCACCGCCACCTTCTTCGTGATGGAAGGCGTGGCATGGCTGGCGCACAAATACCTCATGCACGGGTGGATGTGGTACTTCCACGAAGACCACCACACCCACGGGCCCGGCTTCTTCGAAAAGAACGATGCCTTCTTCCTGATTTTTGCGATTCCCAGCGCCGCATGCTTCATCACCGGCGCAATGGCGGGCGGCGATTTCCGGGTATGGATCGGTTCAGGCATTGCATTGTATGGATTAGCCTATTTCCTTGTTCACGATGTTTTTATACACCAACGGTTCAAGTGGTTTAGAACCGCGGACAGCGCGTACCTTTTGGCCATTCGCCGCGCACACAAAGTGCACCACAAGCACCTGACGAAGGAAGACGGGGAGTGCTTCGGCATGCTGTTCGTGCCCCGGAAGTACCTCCGCGAAGCCCGTGCCCAACTCGCCGCACGCAGCCGTCCCGCCGCATGAAAGGACTGTACCTGCTCATCAACGCGGCGGTGCTCCTGCCGCCCTTGGCCCTGAGTTTTGACCGGAAGGTGCACTTTGCCGCCGGGTGGCGCGCGTTCGTCCCGGCCATCCTCCTGGTCGCCGCGGCGTTCGTCGCATGGGACACGTGGTTTACCGCGAAGGGGATTTGGGGATTCAACCCCGACTACCTCATCGGATGGCACCTGGCCGGGCTGCCCCTTGAAGAAATTCTGTTCTTCCTCTGCATTCCTTACGCGTCGGTGTTCACCCACGCCGTGCTGCGCGCGTACGTGCCGCAGGACCCGTTCCGCTGGGGCCACACGTCCTTGTCGCTGCTGGGGGCGGCGGTGTGCGTGGCCGTGGCGGTGGCGCATCCGGGGCATTGGTACACCGTGTCGGCGTCCGCGCTCACGGCCGGGTTTCTCGGGTGGGCGGTGGCGGCCCAAACGCCCTTCATGGGGCGCTTGTGGTTCACTTACCTCATCCTGCTCGTCCCCTTCATCCTGACGAACGGGGTCCTGACGGGGGTGCGGTTTTGGGACTACCCGCTGCTGCACCGCGCACCGGAACAGGTGGTCGACCACATCGTTTGGTACGCAAACCCGCACACGACCGGCTGGCGCATCTTCTCGATGCCGGTGGACGATTTGATTTACGGCTTCTTGCTCATCGGCCTCAACATCACCCTGTACGAGCGGTTTCTTCCGCGGCGCTCCGCCTACTGAGGGGCGTACGTGAACCGCGCCCGAAGTGGCCGGTGGTCGCTGAGTTCGACGTCGAGGGTTTTGAAGCTGCGCGCCTTCACGCTGGGCGAGTGCAAGATGTAATCGATGCGCAGCGGGGGCAAATCGCCGATGTACGTGCCGCCGAGCCCTTCCCCGCCCGCCGCGAACGCGTCCTCCAGTGCCGAAAACCGGTGGACGGCGTAGGAAACCGGCGAATCGTTGAAATCGCCGACGAGCACCACCGGATGCGGGCTTGCCTCGACCGCCTCGGCCACTTTGCGGGCCTGTGCCGCCCGCTTCACCCACGCCTTGCTCAACCGGGCCCACAGCCGCGCCCGCTGATCCGGATCCGGGCCGGTCTTCACCGCCTCGTAGTCGCCGCGGTCAAACCGGATCGAACTGAGGTGCGCATTGAACACGCGCAGCGTATCCCCGGCGATGACCACATCCGTGACAATGCACCCGTTGTTTGCATCGTTCTCAAAACGAATCACTTCCGAGCGCACAATCGGGTGTTTTGAAAGGGTCACCAGGCCGAAGTGCGTGTTCCGGTCGATTTCATGGGAAAAGTCTGCATGCCAAAATGAAGTCCCGGCCCGCCGCTCCAAGGTTTCGCGGCGCATCCACGCCTCCTTTCCTTCATCAATGAAGCACTCTTGCAGGCACACGATGTCTGCGCCCTCCGCGTCGATCACGCGCAGGATGCTGTCCCGGATCGGAGCGCCCCCCAACGCGTCGTAGCGGTCAAACAGGCGCACGTTCCACGAGAGCACCTCCATCTCCGTGCCCGGATTCACCTCGACTTCCCGCGCCGGACTCCACCAGCCCCCCCACGTTTCCACGGCGTGGGTCCACGAAAGCGCCAACACCGATGCGGGCACAATCAGCCCCTTGAGGTCCCCGGTCACCAACCTCCACACGGCCCCCGCCGCCAGCACCAACAACGCCCAAGGGTAGATCAAGCCAAACGGCGCCAGCAGCGTCACCGTTTCCGGACTGACCCGCGCCGCGAGCTCGGCCGCAAGCACTGCCGCCGCCCCGGGCCACACGAGCAACCCCGACCCCCAGGCCCGACGCGCCTGCTTCATCGGTGGGACTGTTCGAACAAAAACCGCTTCTCCTCTGCCGTCAGGTGGTCGTAGCCTTGGCGCGAAATCTTGTCAAGGATCCGGTCCAGTTCTGCCTCCTTCTCCCGCTTCGAAGCGTTGAATTCCTCGTCACTCACCGTCCTGCGGGAAACCGGCGCCGTCCGCTTGCGCGCCACGAACCGCATGCGAGGACCGCTGCTTGGCCCCCTGCGGGTCAGCACGGCCAACCGGTCCAGCAAGGCCTCCAGCCACCGCCCCGGATCGCGCCCCCGGTCTAACGCCCGGATCAAGAAAAACCCATAGGCCGCTCCCCCGAGGTGGGCCAAACGCCCCCCGGCATTTGCTTCGCCTGTGCTGAGTCTGTAATACTCGAGGGCCACGTACGCCAGCGCCACCCACTTCAACGCCACCGGCCCGAGGAACAAAATCCCCACCGGCCGGTCCGGCTCGCGCGTCGCCACGGCCGCAAAGACCGCCATCACCGAAGCACTGGCCCCGTAGGCAAACACTCCCCCGCTGCGCAATCCCGGAAACGCGTTAAACATCGCCACATAGCTCGCGCAGCCCACGAGCCCTCCGAGCAGGTAGGTGGAGAGCAACTTTCGGTTGCCTAAAGTGGCCGCAAACAGCCGACCCATCCACCACAACAACAGCATGTTGAGCGCCACATGCCACACATCGGTATGCACGAACATGTGTGTCACCACCGACCACGGCCGGGACTTCAACACCTCCACATCCCACGAAACCGCCAGCCCGAGCACACCACCCCCGCCCCACCCCTCCTCCGACCCCGGCATCGTCCCGAGCCGCCCGAGCAGCCGCACCGTCGCCACCGCGACAAACACGCCGAGGTTGAGCAAAATTAGCCGGGTCAACACCCCGCCTTCACGCCAGTGCTTCTTTACGTCTGCCCACATGCTCAGTAGAATGAACTGCGGTCACGCTGCCACCGTTTTAGCAGCAAATACCCGAACAACATGCCCCCGAGGTGGGCAAAGTGCGCCACGTTGTCGCCGCCGCCCTCGCTCAAGGCGAGGAACAACTCGATGGCCCCGTATCCGAACACGAAGTACTTCGCCTTGATGGGAATCGGCGGAAACAGCAGCATCAATTCCGTATTGGGAAAGAGCATCCCGAAGGCCAACAGCAACCCGAATACCGCGCCCGACGCCCCGACCACCCGGCCGTAGTAGTGCTCAAGCAACGCCACCCCGTCGATGGGCGAAAAACCGGGCGGAATCAGCTGCTCCCGCGACGGGAAAAACGTCCCAAACTGCTGATACAGGGAAATTCCCACGACCAATTCGTGCAAGAAAAATCCCCCCAAGCCGCTGATCAGGTAGTAATTCAAAAACCGCTTCGGACCCCACAGCCGCTCCAGTTGGCTCCCAAACATGAAGAGCGCGAACATGTTGAAGAAGATGTGCGTGAAGCCCCCGTGCATGAACATGTGCGTCACCACCTGCCACGGCTTGAAGAAGGGCGAGCCGGGGTAGGTTCCGGCGAACACGCGCACCGCCTCGTCCTCCCCGATCACCATCCCTCCGACGAAGAAGAGGATGTTGATGAAGATCAGATTGCGGACTACTTGGGGTGTAGAATCAAACATCAGCGGAACCGTTCTCGGATTTCGTCCGCGGTAAAGGTAACCACCGTCGGCCGACCGAAGGGGTCAAGCCCGGGCACGTCGCATCCGAACAGCCGGTCCACCAGGTCCGTTTGCGCCTCCGCGGTCAATGGCGCTCCCGGCCGCACCGCCCGCACCCGCGCCAGCCGCGCCGCCAACCGCTCCCACCGGCCGGCTTCTCCCCCCTCCTCCACCTCCCCTGCACCGATCAAGGCCTCCACGAGTTCGGCCGGTGAGGCCGCCGCCTCTGCAGGAACCGCCAACACCCGCACCCCCTCCGGCGCAGCCTCCACATGCACCCCCCATTCCCTCAGCCGCTCGCGCTCTCCGAGCAACCACTCCCGTTCCCCGACCGGCACCACACATTCTTCCGGGTACAGCAGCTGTTGGGCCGCCACAGGGCCCGCCCCTTGCCCGCTTGAATTCCTCCGCTCAAGCAACTCCTCGTACAGCACCCGCGCATGGGCGCGGTGGGGATCCACCACCACGATGCCCGAAGCCATCGGGGTGACGATGTAGCGGCGCGAAGAGTTGGGGTTGGGGTTGGGGTTGGGGTCAGATACCCAAGCCGAACCAAACTCCAACTTGTTCGCCCCCCACCCTGTCCCCTCCCCACTCATCCCTGTCCCTTCCCCCCTCATCCCTGTCCCCTCCCCACTCATCCCTCCCCACTCACCCCTCATCCCTGTTCCCTTGTTTTTGATTTCGAACGGGTTGTAGCTCGAATCCACGGTGATGGAGGGTTCCCGGACTTCGGTTCCCGGGCGCAACGGGGCAATGCTCAAGGAGGCTTCCGTCTCAAAATCCAGGGCGGGAACCACTTGGAAACGGCCGAGGCCGCGGCGGATGGCCGGGCGCAAGAGGGCCACGATGGTGCGCTCCTCGTCGAATTTGACCTCGACCTTCGTCGGGTGAATGTTCACGTCCACGCGGGCGGGATCGACTTCGAGGAAGAGGACATAGAACGGCAAGGCCTCCGGCGGAAGGAGGCCGACGAAGCCGTCGCAAATCGCGCGGTGCAGGGCGGGGTGGCGGATGAAGCGGCGGTTCACGAAGAGGAACTGCTCCCCGCGCGAACGCCGGGCGAAGGCCGGTTTGCCGACGAAACCGGAGACCGAAACCACATCGGTGGCCTCGTCGATGGGCACCAGCCGCTCGTCGTACCGCGGGCCGAAGAGGCCGAGGATGCGTGCGCGGAGCGACCCGGGGCGCAGGTGAAAGAGCTCGGTGCCGTTCGAGGAGAGGGTGAAGGCGAGGTCCGGATGGGCGAGGGCAACCCGCGTGAATTCGTCCGTGCAGTGGCGCAATTCGACCGCATCGGATTTCAGGAAAGCGCGGCGCGCCGGGATGTTGAAGAAGAGGTCGCGGACCGCAATGGAGGTGCCGGGGGTGCAGGGGGCGGGGGTGGCGGTGAGGGGCGAGGCGCCTTCGATGTGGACGTGGGTGCCGAGGTCGTCGCCGGGGCGCTGGGTGCGCAGTTCCACGCGGGCGACCGAAGCGATGGAGGCCAGTGCTTCGCCCCGAAATCCCTTCGTGAGGAGGGTGAAGAGGTCGTCGGCGGAGCGGAGCTTAGAGGTGGCGTGGCGCTCGAAGCAGCGGACCGCGTCGAGGGGGGACATCCCCGTGCCGTTGTCCACGAGTTGGATGAGGGTGCGGCCGGCGTCTGTGAGGTGGACGTCGACGCGGGTGGCGCCGGCATCTACCGCGTTTTCAAGGAGTTCCTTGACGACGCTTGCGGGGCGCTGGACCACTTCTCCGGCGGCGATTTGGTTCGCAATGTGTGCCGGCAGCACCTGAATGCGGTCGGTCATTTGCGCAAGCCGTTGAGGACCCCGTCGAAGTTTTGGGCATCCACCCATTCGAGGCCTTTGAAGGCAAGCCAAATCAACCCCGCGATGATGAGCATCGACCGGAGCAGGGCATAGCGGTTCGCGCGCATCCGCTGCTCGCGGCGGGTCGTGAACGTGCCTTCCCGGGCGAGGCGGCCGGACCGCGACCGGATGCGCACCGGGGGCGGCAGCTCCTCCCCGGTCCCCGCTGAAGTGCCTTGTGCGCGCGCCACTTCTTCCTCGATTCGGCGCTTGCGCTCCTCCCATTCCGGGCGGGTTTCAGGGACCAAATGCGAACGAAACGAGAACCTGCGCGGCTCCGTGCGCACGTTGCGGATGAAACTCCTCAGCCGGGGCGCTTCCATGTCCGAAAGGTACAGCCGCTACACGGTCGCGAGCACCTCCTCCACCGACCGCGCCCCCGGATAATGCCCTAAAATGCGCTGCAACACCCGGTCCACCGAAGCATCCGGGCACGATGCGCCGCTGGTCAGCAGCACGGTAGGCACCGCCTCGGACCGGGGAAACGGATCCGGCGTCAGGCGCAGCGCCTCGGCGTGCACATCGAAATGCCGCAGGCCTTCGTCCGTGAATTCCAGTTCGTTGCGAATGAAGTACGTGGGCATCTGCTGCGCGCACAGTTCCACGAGGTGCGACGTGTTCGAACTGTTGTAGCCGCCGACCACTACGGCGAGGTCTGCGCCGGCTGCAAGGGCGGTGGCGGTGGCCTGTTGGTTGTCGTTCGTGGCGTAGCACAGGGTGTCCCGCGTGTTCGCTGCCTCGCCGCCACGGGCCTGGACGGCCGCCCGGAGGAGGTCCGCAATGGACTGGGTTTCAGCGGCGAGCATGGTCGTTTGGTTCACCACCCCGATGCGGTTCAAGTGCGTATGCCAAACGAACCCCGGTGTGGCCCGTCCGGCGAACCGCGCCGCGAACGCCGCATCGCCCCCATGCGCCTCCGGTGCCTGCAAAAAGTCCGCAAGCCACTGGGCCTCAGCCCGGTCTTTCACAATCAAGGCATGGCCCTCCGCCGCCGCATGGCTGAACGTGGCCCGGGTTTCCTCGTGGCCCGGCTTGCCGTGGATCACGACGGTGTGGGCGCTGGCACTGAGCACGGCCGACCGCTTCCACACCTTTTCCACGAACGGACAGGTGGTGTCGTAGGCCTTGAGGTCCACTCCACGGGCCGCGAGCTGCGCGCTCAGTTCGAGGGTGGTTCCGAACGCAGGCACCACCACCACGTCCTCCGGCGTCAACGCCTCCAACGGAATGCGCGGCGTGCCGTCCGGATCCATCAAAAACTGCACGCCCCGGCTTTGCAGGTCTTCGTTGACCTCCGGGTTGTGGATCATCTCGCTAAGCAAATAGATCGCACGTCCGGATTGTTCCGCGATGGCCCGGTACGCCACTTCGATGGCGTGCTCGACGCCGTAGCAGAATCCGAAGTGGCGAGCGAGCAGAAACCGCACCGTCCCGAAATCCAACACGGACGGCGAGAAATCCTGCTTCCGCGGATCTGCGGCCTTCCGCGCCGCCTTCACCCGGCCGATGATGGGGCTCCGATAAAACTCAGGAACGTCAAACGTGCGCATGCGCCTCGAAGGTACGTCAGCGCAACCCGGCCGCCCGCCCCTGCGTACGGGGCGCCATGCAAAACATGCAAAAGCTCCTCCGGTGGATCGCGCTCGGCACCTTCCTGCTGATCGCGGCCCTGACGAGCGCGGTCACCGCGAAGCTCTGAAGGCGCGCCGCAGGTCCGCCGTCATCAGGCCGGACGTGCGCCGGGCCACCCGGGCTACGCTGCGCACCGCCTCGCGTCGGTCTTCCGCACTGAGCGCGCGCGCGTCGTGGCCGTCGAGGGCGTGCAGGGTCAGGGTTTGGGCGAGCACGGGCAGCAAGGTGGGTTCGACGGCCAGAAAGGGCCACTCGGCCGTGACGATGTCCACATGCACATCCGGGGCGCGTGCGAGCCAAGCCAACGTCCACGCATCCACCGCGGGAGCCGCCTCGCCGCAATCGTCCAGCCCCCTGCGCAGCCGCCATTCGATCGCTTCGCGCACCCACGGCATCGTCGGCTCGCCCTCGGCGGGCCACGCAGGAAGCCCCGCACACCCGCAACACAGCGCCGCCACCCACCCCGGTCCCATCACAGCGCCCTCCGGGTTTCTTCGAACCGGATGCCCAACGCCTCGAGCTCGGGCAACAGCCGCTCCGCATACACCGGAGCAAGTGGCGCCTCCACGCCCGTCCGCCCGAACCCGCCCGCGAGCATCGCTTCCGCAGCCACCGCGATGGGCCACCCCACCGTATCGCTCATCGCGGTAAACACCGCATCGCGCCCTTCCCGCACGAGGCTGCTCACGGCTTCGTGCCGCCGCCCGTCCTGCACATATTCAATGCGGTGCACGAGGACGATGAGGTCGCGGTCCCCGGGTTCCAGGCGCCACCGGCGTTCGAGCAGCCCCTGCAGGATGTCGGCCGGCGTGCCCGCGCACGCCCCCGGCCCCTCCTGCCCATCGAACAGCCCCAGCCACGCGAGCCGATCCAGCGCCTCATCCCCCGCCCCGGTCACCTCCGCCACGGCGGCGCGCAGGTCCGCCCCGGCCCCGCCGTCCGGCACAAACGTCCGCAGCCAATCCGCCCACGTCGTCCCTTCCGGCCACGCGAGCCGGACGTCGTCCCGCACACACCCCAACCCCACCAGCACGTCCCACGCCGCACAAAATCCCTCCCCCCGCAACGTGCCGCGGATCAGCGTGTCCACGCCTTCCAGCCCGTAGCGCTCTGTGTAGGCCAGGGAATCTCGGTTTGGGTAGCCGTCGTACCGAACGCCGGCCACCTCGACAGCACGCACCGTCCGGAACACCCGATGCGGCGGCACGGCCCGCGGCATCCCGCCGGCCAGGAAGGTCGACGTTCCGCTTTGGCCCGCCACCACCACGTTCCGCGGGG
>Ga0172372_10010522_pt1 | contig 11828 bp, 7 predicted proteins | sample LakKiv5m_2_FD_114544 | JGI IMG/M metagenome (GOLD analysis project Ga0172372, IMG submission 114544) | Freshwater microbial communities from Kabuno Bay, South-Kivu, Congo - kab_092012_9.5m | ecosystem: Environmental > Aquatic > Freshwater > Lake | place: Democratic Republic of the Congo... | reverse complement strand
CGGGGAGAGGGAGGAACGCCTTCCGCTTTCGGCCAACAGGAACGCCGCAGCACTGCGAGCGCTGGCTGACTTTCTCCCTCTCCCCGAGGGAGAGGGCCGGGGTGAGGGGGAACGGCGGCAACTCCTTCGCCGCCCCGGTCCGAATGGCGCTGAAACAACCGGCAAGAATCTGAGCTGCGCCCTCAGCCGGCCCGCGGCGAATTTCCTTCTGTCCCGCCAGTCGAAAGAGGGTATTTTCGCGCCACTGCATCGCATGAAGTTTATCGCTGTCATTGGAACGCTCGCCGCCTCCGCCACCGCGCTGGTCGGTGCGCCGGTGGATTACGGGAAGGAAATCCAGCCGCTGCTCGCCCAGCATTGCTACCAGTGCCACGGCGCGACGCAGCCCAAGCACGGCCTGCGGCTGGACACCGCCGCGTTTGCCATCAAGGGCGGCCAGACCGGTCCGGCCATCAAGCCCGGCAAGTCGTCCGACAGCCTGCTGGTGCAGGTCATTTCGGGCACGCACAAGGACATCACGCGGATGCCTTACAAGAAGCCGCCGCTGTCGGACGCGCAGATCGCGCTGGTGCGCCGGTGGATTGACGAAGGTGCGAAGGCCCCGGCGAACGAGGTGCCGGGGAGCAAGGCGCATTGGTCCTTCGTCGCGCCGAAGCGGCCGCCGGTGCCGAGTGTTCAGTATTCAGTGAGCAGTGTTCAGTCGGCGAAGGTGCGCCTGGACGCCAAACTGAAAACTGAAAACTGGACACTGAATACTGCCCCCTCGTCGCACCCGATTGACGCCTTCATCCATGCGCGTCTCGCCAAGGAACGACTGAACCCTTCGCCCGAAGCCGACCGCGTCACGCTGATCCGCCGGCTCTCGCTGGACCTGCTCGGCCTGCCGCCGAAGCCCGCCGACGTGGACGCGTTTGTGAACGATCAGTCGCCGGACGCTTACGAGAAGCTCGTCGAGCGGCTGCTGGCATCGCCGCACTACGGCGAGCGCTGGGGCCGCTGGTGGCTGGACGTGGCGCGTTACGCGGACTCGAACGGCTACAGCATTGACGCGCCGCGCAGCATCTGGCGCTACCGCGACTGGGTCATCGCCGCGCTGAACCGGGATTTGCCCTTCGACCAGTTCACCATCGAGCAGCTCGCCGGCGACATGCTGCCCAACGCGACGATGGAGCAGAAGGTTGCCACCGGCTTTCATCGCAACACGCAGATCAACCAGGAGGGCGGCATTGACAAGGAGCAGTTCCGCATCGAGTCCGTCGTGGACCGCGTGGCGACCACCGGCTACGCGTGGCTGGGCCTGACCATCGCGTGCGCGAACTGCCATGACCACAAGTTCGACCCGATAGCGCAGAAGGAATACTTCGGCCTCTTCGCGATGCTGAACAACCAGGACGAGCCGGACCTGCCGCTCGTCTCGCCCGACCAGGCGAAGCATGTGGCCGCCATCGAGGCGAAGGTTGCGGGCTACATCGCGGACCTGTTCAAGAAGGACGCGGCCATCGTGGACCGCGAGTTGAAGTGGGAGGCCAGCATGACGCCCGAGCAACGGCAGGCGATGCCGCAGCTCTGGCGGGAAGTCTTCGACGTGCCGCCCGCCCAGCGCACCGACGCGCAGAAGCTCGTGATGGTCACGTCTTATGTCGAGCACGCGGCGGAGAACAAGACGCACCAGGCCGCGATCAAGAAGTTCCGCGCCGAGAAGCCCAAGGTGGAGACGACGATGGTGATGCGCGAGGCCGCGAAAGCCCGCCGCACCTACCTGCACATCAAGGGCGACTTCACCCGCGACGGCGGCGACGTGAAGGCGCATTTCCCCAGCGCGCTGCATCGGTTCAAGGGCGCGGCCGACCGCGAGCCGAACCGCCTAGATCTCGCGAACTGGCTCGTGGACGCCGCGAACCCGCTCACCGCGCGCGTCGTGGTGAACCGCGTCTGGCAGCAGTATTTTGGCAAGGGCCTCGTGGACACGGAGAACGACTTCGGCACGCAAGGCTCAGTGCCGAGCCACCCGGAGCTGCTCGACTGGCTGGCGGTGGAGTTTCAGAAACCTTCCGGTAGCAGCCGAGGTAACGAGGCTCCATCTGGAAAGGCATCGAATCAGAGCCTCCTCGCGTCGGCTGCTGCCCGGCCTTGGAGCTTGAAAGGTCTTCACCGCCTCATCGTCACGAGCGCCACCTACCGCCAGTCCTCCGCCGTCCGCCCGGAACTCCAGCGCGTGGATGCGAACAACAAACTCCTCGCCCGCCAGAACCGCCTGCGCCTCGACGCCGAAATCGTCCGCGACGTGGGCCTGACCGCGAGCGGCCTGCTCACGCCGACGCTGGGCGGGCCGAGCGTGTATCCACCGATTCCCGAGAACGCGATGGCCCTCGGCCAGCGCAAGCAACCGTGGCCCACAAGCACCGGCCCCGACCGCTATCGGCGCGGTCTCTACACGTTTTACTATCGCGCCACGCCACCGCCCTCGATGAATGTCTTCGACTCGCCTGACGGCTACAGCACCTGCACGCGCCGCATCCGCAGCAACACGCCGTTGCAGGCGCTCGCGCTGCTCAACGACGCCGCGTTCGTCGAGTTCGCGCAGGGCCTGGCGACGCGCGTGCTCAAGGAAGTTCCCGCCAACGACACGGCCCGCCTCGAACACGCCTTCCGCCTCTGCCTCGCGCGCAAGCCGAATGCGACCGAAGCCAGCCGGCTCGCGGAGTTGCTCAAAGGCGAAACCGCCAGCGTGACCGATGCCGAAGCCAAGGCCGTGAAGGCCCCGACGGGAGTGGAGCCGAAGCAGTTCGCCGCGTGGACGACGGTGGCGCGGGTGCTGTTGAACTTGGATGAAACCATTACACGCGAATGACCGCCGCCCCTCTCATTAGCACCCGGCTTCAGCCGGGTGTGACCGGCGCACCGGAGGCCGGAGCCGTTTCAACGGCTTCTGTCTGTGGGGGACAAACCGTTGAAACGGTTTGTCCGGCTCCGAGCATCGCTGACACCCGGCTGAAGCCGGGTGCTAATGAAAGGAAGCGAGCTGGTGAATGGCTTTCGGCCTGCCCTCCTTTGCGCCCTTCGCGCCCTTTGCGTGAGACACTTTTGATTTCCCGATGAACTCCGAGATGCAAAACCCGCTACTCACCTCCACCCGTCGCCAGTTCTTCAGCCAGTGCGGCATGGGCCTCGGCTCCGTCGCGCTGGCGTCGCTGATGGCGGACAGGGCGAACGCCGTCGTGCCGAAGCTGGTGAACCCCTTCGCGCCGAAGGGCGGACACGGCGAGCCGAAGGCCAAGCGCGTCATCTACCTGTTCATGGCGGGCGGGCCGAGCCAGTTGGAGCTGTTCGACTACAAGCCCAAGCTCGTCGAGTTGAACGGCCAGCCGATTCCGCAGAGCTACATCGAGGGCAAGCGCTTCGCGTTCATGGGCAGCAGCCACGGCGTGAAATGCCTCGGCACGCGCAAGCACTTCGAGCGGCGCGGGCAGGCGGGCACCTGGGTCAGCGACATGCTGCCTTACACCAGCGGCGTCGCGGACGACCTCGCGGTGGTCACGACGTGCGCGACGGACCTGTTCAACCACGCCCCGGCCAAGCTCTTCATGAACACCGGTTCGGGACAGTTCGGGCGGCCCAGCATCGGCGCGTGGGCGACCTATGGCATCGGCAGCGAGGCGAATGATTTGCCGGGCTTCGTGGTGTTACAGAGCGGGCCGCGCGGGCCGCGCGGTGGTGCGGTGAACTGGGGCAGCGGCTTCCTGCCGACGACCTTTCAGGGCGTGCCGTTGCGCGGGCAGGGCGAGCCGATCCTCAATCTCACCAGTCCCGCCGGCATCACCGCCGAGCGCCAGCGCCGCACGCTGGATGCGGTGCGCGACTTGAACCTCCAGCGCCTCGTTGCGACCGGCGATGACGAAATCAACACGCGCATCTCGGCCTACGAGATGGCGTATCGGATGCAGTCCAGCGCGCCCGAGCTGATTGACATTTCCGGCGAGAGCAAGGCCACGCTCGACCTTTACGGCGTGGATCCGGCCAAGCCGTCCTTCGCGCGGAACTGCCTGCTCGCGCGGCGGCTCATCGAGCGTGGCACGCGCTTCGTGCAGCTCTACCACACGAACTGGGACAGCCACGGTGGCCCCGGCGAGACGTTGGAGGATGATTTCCCGAAGGTCGTGAAGGACGTGGACCAGGGCTGCGCCGCGCTGGTGAAGGACTTGAAGGCGCGCGGCCTGCTTGAAGACACGCTCGTCATCTGGGGCGGTGAATTCGGCCGCACGCCGATGGGCGAGAACCGCGACAAGACGGGGCGCAACCACCACATTGACGCGTTCTCGATGTGGTTCGCCGGCGGCGGCGTGAAGGGCGGCCAGACCATCGGCGAGACGGACGAACTCGGCTTCGGCCCCGCGCGCGACCGCTGCCACGTCCACGACCTGCACGCGACGATTCTGCACTTGCTCGGCCTCGACCACCTCAAGCTCACCTTCCGTTTCCAGGGCCGCGACTACCGGCTCACGGACGTGCATGGGGAGCTGATTCACAAGCTGCTGGCGTAGCGGCGGGGCGGGGCGGGCGTCCTCGCGAGCCGTTCGCCTGTTCAGTGACTTAGCCCGGCTCGCAAGGACGCTCGCCCCACCAGTTCCAAGTTCAGCGCAAATTCCCTTGAGCCACCGCGCGGCTCAGGTTTGCATCGCGGCACATGCAAGCTGACCCGTCCCGCAACTTCCTCTGGCTCGCCCTGAAGGTCGGCGGCGGCGTGCTGATTCTGCTGCTGCTCCTGTTCGGCGGGCTGGCGACCTACTTCATCATGGAAAAGCGGAAGTATGACCAGCTCACGGATTCGCACGACCTCAAGCAGCGCGCGGCGAGGATGGGCGAGGGCTACGTCAAGGGGCGCGGGAACGCCGCGCTGGTCATCGGCCTCACGCAGCGCGGGAAGCGCTCGGTGCTGGGCTTCGGTCAGGTGGGCGCGACGAACGCGGCCCCGCCGGACGCGCAGACCTTGTTTGAAATCGGCTCGGTCACGAAGGTCTTCACCGCGCTCGCGCTCGCGCGGCTGGAACTCGACGGGAAGGTGAAGCTGACCGACACCTTGCGCGCGTCGCTGCCGGACAAGGTCGCGCTCGCGAAGGCGCTGGAGCCGGTCACGCTGCTGCACCTCGCCACGCACACGTCCGGGCTGCCGCGACTGCCGGGCAATCTCGACACGTCGGCGGCGAATCTCGCCAATCCCTACGTGAAGTATCGCGCCGAGGAGCTGCATCAGCATCTCGCGGGCGCGAAAGTCAACAACCCGCCGGGCAGGCTGTCCGACTACTCGAACTTGGGCTTCGCCTTGCTCGGCCATGTGCTCACCCTCAAGGCGGGGCAGCCGTATGAGGAGCTTGTGCGTGGCGCGCTGTTGGAGCCGTTGGGCCTGACGAACACGGCGATTCGGCTGACGGACGGGCAGCGTGCCCGGCTCACGCCCGGGCATTCGCCCAAGGGCGACGTGGTTCCCGGCTGGGACTTCGATGTCTTCGCGCCCGCCGGGGCCTTCCGCTCGAATGCCGCCGACTTGCTGACGTTCATCGAGGCGAACCTCACGGACGCGGACACGCCGGTGGGCCGTTCCCTGGCGCACGCCCGCCGGCTGCACCCGGCCGGTGACGCGGGCGACCTGCCGCTGGGCTGGCAGCGGCAGCAGGACTTTCAAAGCGGGCTGGAGGTTTACTGGCACAACGGCGGCACGGGCGGCTACGTCAGCTTCATCGCCTTCAACCGCACGCGGCAGATCGGGGTGGTCGTGCTGTCCAACTACGGGGATGCCATGACCGGGAAGTTCGACGTGGACAAGCTCGGCCTGGACTTGCTGAAGCTGGGGACCAAGGTGTCGCTGGAGTGAGGAAATCGCCGCTGGGCGTTGCGGCTGCGGGTTTTCGGTAGGCGAAAAACGGGCCTTGGGGCCGGTCGAAGCTTGACGGGCAGGCGGAATTTCAGTGTCGTTTCCGCGTGCTTGGCCTCTTCAGCATTCAATGCCCGGTCCGCTACAAGATCGTTAACAAGATCTTTGAGGGCGGCATGGGCGTGGTCTATGAGGCGGAGCAGCACGGCGCGAGCGGCTTCATCAAGCGCGTGGCCATCAAGGTGATCCGCCAGAGCTACGCGAACCAGAAGCTCTTCATCGAGAACTTCATCGGCGAGGCCAAGCTCGTGGCCGACCTCATCCACACCAACATCGTCCAGACCTACCATCTGGGCGAGACGGACGGGATGTTCTTCATCGCGATGGAGATGATCCGCGGCGCGAACGTCGAGCAGTTCATCCAGAAGTGCGGCGAGCAGAACCGGCAGTTGCCCAAGGAACTGGCGGTGTTCATCGCCAGCCGCATCGCGCGCGGCCTCGCCTACGCCCATGCCAAGACCGACAAGGACGGCAAGACCCTGGGCATCGTGCATCGTGACGTGAACCTGAAGAACGTGATGATCGCCTTCGAGGGCGACGTGAAGATCACCGACTTCGGCATCGCGAAGGCGCGCGGCCTGTTGCAGGACCAGGAGGGCGAAGTGGTCGCCGGCAAGGTGGACTACATGAGCCCCGAGCAGTCGAACTTCCAGATCACCGACAAGCGCTCGGACATTTTCTCGGTCGGCATCGTGCTGGCGCAGTTGCTCCTCGGGCACAACATCTTCAAGGGCGCGAGCATGAGCGAGTCGCGCGAGCGGGTGCAGAACATGGCGATCCCCGACTTCAAGACGCTCGACCCGCGCATTGACGAGCCGCTGAACAAGGTGCTGCACAAGTGCCTGGAGCGCGACCTCTCCCGCCGCTACCCGAACGCCGACGAGGTGCTGCACGACCTGGAGCACTACATCTACCACGCCGGCTACGGCCCGACCAACGAGACGATGGGCCGCTTCATCCGCCAGCTCTTCGGCCAGGTGGACTACAAGCAGATCCAGAACGCGAAGGGCAAGACGCAGCGCATCGAGCGCGTCGCGCGGACCGCGTAACCAGCCGGCATGAAGCGTTCCGCCTCGACCGTCACGCTCGGGCTTATCCAGACCAGTTGCTCCGCCCGCCCGGCGGAGAATCTCAGGAAAACCCTCGCGCAGGTGGAGCGCTGCGCCAAAGCGGGCGCGCAGATCATCAGCACCCAGGAGCTGTTCCGTTCACAGTATTTCTGCCAGCACGAGGACCACGCAAACTTCAAGCTCGCCGAGTCCATCCCCGGCCCGAGCACGGACGCCTTCTGCAAGCTGGCGAAGAAGCACCAGGTCGTCATCGTCGCCTCGCTCTTCGAGAAGCGCGCCTCCGGCCTCTACCACAACACGGCCGCGATCATTGACGCCGACGGCTCGCTGCTGGGCATCTACCGGAAGATGCACATCCCGGATGATCCGCTTTTCTACGAGAAGTTCTATTTCACGCCCGGCGATCTCGGCTTCAAAGCCTGGCGCACGCGCTACGCGAAGATCGGCGTGCTCATCTGCTGGGACCAGTGGTATCCCGAGGGCGCGCGGCTCACCGCGATGCAGGGCGCGGAAATCCTGTTCTACCCCACGGCCATCGGCTGGCATCCCAGTGAGAAGGCGGAATACGGCGTCAACCAGCACGGCGCGTGGGAAACCATCCAGCGCAGCCACGCCGTCGCCAACGGCTGCTACGTCGCGGTCGCGAACCGCATCGGCCTCGAACAGCCCATCGGCGGCGACGGCATCCAGTTTTGGGGCCAGAGCTTCGTCGCCGGCACCAGCGGCCAGATTCTCGCCAAAGCCAGCGTGGACCAGGAAGAAAACCTCCTCGTCCCCGTGGACCTCGCCAAGGTGGACGTGACCCGCACGCACTGGCCGTTCCTGCGCGACCGGCGCATTGACGCCTACGGCGACATGACGAAGCGGCTCTCCGACTGAGCGCGGCACGCGGCGCCGCACGGCTTTCGGCTCAAGACCATGAACGCCCCCCGTGTCTGGATTACCGGAGCCGGTGGCTTGCTCGGCAGCTACCTGCTCAAGACCGCCCCGCCGTTCGCGCCCGGCTGGCAGGTTGTCCCGCTGCCTCGCGCGGAACTCGAACTCACTGACTTCGCGGCCGTGCGTGCGCGTTTTCAGGCCGACCGCCCCGCCGCCGTCATCCACTGCGCCGCCATCGCGCACCCGCCCGTCTGCCAGCGCGATCCGGCGGCGGCGCGGCTGCTCAACGTCGAGGCCACGCGCTGCCTGGCCGAACTCGCCGCCGATGTTCCCTTCTTCTTCTATTCCACCGACCTCGTCTTCGATGGGAAGCGCGGCAACTACGACGAAAGCGACGCGCCGAGTCCCGTGACCGTCTATGCCGAGACCAAGGTCGCCGCCGAGCAGATCGTGCTGGCGAACCCGCGCCACACGGTGCTGCGGCTCTCGCTGAACTTCGGCAAATCCCCGACCGGCAACCGCGCCTTCAACGAGCTGCTCCGCAACGACCTCGCGGCGGGCAAGGACTTCGCCCTGTTCACTGACGAGTATCGCTGCCCCACCGCCGCGCTCGTCACCGCGCGTGCGACTTGGGAACTGCTGAACCAGCGCGCCACCGGCCTGTTCCACCTGTGCGGCGCTGACAAGCTCTCGCGTTGGGAGATCGCGAGCCTGCTGCTGCCGCACTGGCCGCCGCTGCCGGGCAAGGTGACGCCCGACACGGTCAAGAACTACCAAGGCCCGCCGCGTCCGCGGGACAGCTCGCTGAACTGTGCGAAGGTGCGGCGGCGGCTGTCCTTCCGCCTGCCCGGCATGGCCGGGGTGTTGGCGCAGCATCCCGAGGAAGTCCGGTGAGCGACGCGCGGCCATATCGCGGTCGGCTCGCGCCCTCGCCGACGGGCTATCTGCATCTCGGCCACGCGCGCACGTTCTGGATGGCGCAGCAGCGGGCGGTGGAGCAGGGGGGGCAACTCATTCTGCGCAACGACGATCTCGACCGCCCGCGCTGCAAGCCCGAGTTTGTCAGCGCGATGTTCGAGGATTTGCGCTGGTTTGGTTTCGACTGGCAGGAAGGATCGGACTGCGGCGGCCCGCATATGCCGTATTCCCAAAGCGAACGGATGCCGCACTATCGCGCGGCGTTCGAGCGGCTTCGCGCCGGTGGCTTTCTTTTCCCCTGCATCTGCTCCCGGCAGGACGTGCTGCGGGCGCTGGCCGCGCCGCACGCCGGCGAGGACGAACCGGTCTATCCCGGCACTTGCCGGGAAGTGACAAGTGACAGGTGCCAAGTGACAGGGGACGCGCGCCCGGACACGGCGGTCCACTTGTCACCTGCCACCCGTCACCTGTCACCTTGTTGGCGCTACCGCGTGCCGGATGGACGCGCGGTGACTTTCAACGACGGCTTCTGCGGACCGCAGACTTTCGTCGCCGGAAAGGATTTCGGCGACTTCGTCGTGTGGCGCAATGACGACCTGCCCGCGTATCACCTCGCCTGCGTGGTGGACGATGCCTTGATGGGCATCAGCGAAGTCGTGCGCGGCGCGGACCTGCTGCCGAGCACGGCGCGGCAGATGCTCCTCTTCGAGGCGCTGGGCTGGGCGGTGCCCGCCTTCTTCCATTGCCCGCTCGTCAGCGATGAGCACGGCGTCCGGCTCGCCAAGCGCCACGACGCCTTGAGTCTGCGGACGCTGCGGACGGAGGGGGCCACGCCGGCCGCATTGCGCGCGGGCTGGTAAATCATACCAACTCGCAATGAGTTTCGGGGGCGTGGCTGAATCTCGTCGGAGCCGTTCTCCCTCACCCCGGCCCTCTCCCGCTGGGAGAGGGGGCAACGCATTCCGCTTCGAACCAGCAGGGACGCCAAAGCACTTCGAGCGCTGGCTGACTTTCTCCCTCTCCCAGCGGGAGAGGGCCGGGGTGAGGGAGAACGCATACCCCGAGCAGAAAAGTGCCGACTGTCTTTGGCAATCAGTATCACTCGCCGGGCACCTGTCCGGTGGCGCGGCGCAGGCCATACTGCGCCTTGTTGAACTCCGCCACCGCCGCCACGTAGTCACTGCGGGCGCGGGTCAGCTCCTGCTCGGCGAAGATGTTTTCCAGCACCACGCCGAAGCCGCGCTCCTTGCGCTCGCGGGTCAGGCGGAAGGCCTCCTCCGCCGTGGCGAGGGCGCGGCGCAGGGTCGTCAACTGCGACGCCAGCGAGTGGACGCGCGTGTGCGCCTCGACCACCTGGCGGATGATGTCGTCCTTCAGCTTGTCGTTGGCGAGCGACGTGGCGCGCAGGCGGGAGTTGGCGGTGCGTTCGCGGGCAGAGTCGAAGATGCCGCCGGGGCCGAAGCGCCAGCCGAGTGTCAGCGCCATGTTCGCGCTGCCGCCGAAGGTATCCAGGTTGTTGTTCAGCCCGCCGCCCAGCGCGCCCATGAACGCCTGCGCGCCGACCGTGGGAAACAGCGGGCCGACCGTCACGGCGTCGTGCTGCCGGGCGGCGGCGGCGGTGAGCGCCGCGCCCTGCTTCAACTCGGGGCGCGCGCCCAGCGCCTGCGCGACGAGCGAATCGAGCGCGGTGTTGGTCGCGGTCAGCGTGAGCGGGAGCAGCTCGTTGTCGGCCGGGACGAGCGTCACCGCCGGATCGAGCCGGAGCAACTGCGCGAGCCGCGCGGCGGCGACACGCTGCTGCTCGCGCGCCTGCTGCACGGCGAGCAGGTTGCGCTCGCCCTGGCCCCGCGCACGCAGGGCGTCGCCTTTGAAGATGAGGCCCAGCTCGACGCCGCGCTGAAGCTGGTCGGCGTAATCCATCGCCACGCGGGCGGCCTCCTGCGCCACGTCGGCGGTGGCGCGGGCCTTCACCAGCTCGAAGTAGCCGAGCGCGGCGGCCGCGACCGTCTCCTGCTGCTGCGCGGCGGCGGCGTGGTCGGCGGCCTTGGCGAGCTGGCGCGCGGCTAGCACCTTGAACCACGTTTCGCCCAGCTCCAGCCGCGCCTCGACGGTGGCTCCGGGCGTGAGCTGCTGTTTGCTGGCGTCGAACACGGTGCCGACGATGTCCTGGATCCGGCCGTCGTGCCGGCGGTAGCCGACGCCGGGCGTGACCCACGGGAAGAAGCTGTTGACCGCCGCGTCCCGCTGCGCCTCCGCCTCGCGCAGCCGCTCGCGGGCGATCTGCACGTCGAGGTTCTGCGCGCCGGCCAGCCGCAAAGCGACGGGAAGGTCAATCATCCAACCGTCATTCGTCTTGGTGAGGATGTTTTCAAGAATTGGAGTGACTGCTTTCCGTGCGACCAGCGCCGGGGCGTTGGTGTCGGCGAAGGAAATGGAAGCGAGTGAGAGCAACACGAAGAGAGCAACGCCAGCAGAAAGCATGATGCCGCGGCAGTGTGCGACCGGACGCGCTGGCTCGGGGCGGAGGCTCTTCCCCCTCACCCCGGCCCTCTCCCGCCGGGAGAGGGAGGAACGTAGTCCGTGTTCTGCCGACAGGAACGCCATAGCACTTCGGGCGCTGACTGACTTTCCCCCTCTCCCAGCGGGAGAGGGCCGGGGTGAGGGAGAACGGCGAGCAGTTCCCACGGCACACGGGCGCGACACCAGCGCTTCCTGGCCCACTGAACACTGAACACTGAACACTGAAAACTTCACTTGCCCTCCTGCACGTTGACGGCCTGCCCATCGGTCAGCGCCGTTTTGCCCACCAGAATCACCTTCGCCGTCGCGGCGAGGCCCGAGACGATTTCCACCCTGGCCCCGTCGTTGAAACCAATCTTCACCGGCGTCTTCTTCGCCTTGCCGCCGTCGGCGAGGAAGAGGAACGCGTTGGCCTTCTCCATCACCAGCGCCTCGGACGGGACGAGCAGCACGTTCGTGTGCTTCTCCACGCCCACGCGCACGGTGGCATACATGCCGGGGCGCAGCAGGTG
>Ga0172372_10010521_pt1 | contig 11828 bp, 11 predicted proteins | sample LakKiv5m_2_FD_114544 | JGI IMG/M metagenome (GOLD analysis project Ga0172372, IMG submission 114544) | Freshwater microbial communities from Kabuno Bay, South-Kivu, Congo - kab_092012_9.5m | ecosystem: Environmental > Aquatic > Freshwater > Lake | place: Democratic Republic of the Congo... | reverse complement strand
CCTTGATAACTTCCTTGAGCATCACCTCTCGTAGCGATAAGTCTGCAACGAGCTTCTTGAGTCGGGTATTTTCTTGTTCAAGTTCTTTGTACTTCTTCGCTTGATCGACCTTCATGCCGCCATAGATCTTGCGCCACCGGTAATAGCTTTGCTCGACCGTGCCCACCTCTTTACAGGCTTGGGCGAGGGTTTTGCCATTACTAGTTAAAACATCGATTTGGCGTAACAGGGTGACAATTTGTTCGGGTTTAAGACGTTGGCCTTTAGCCATATTTAGCACTCCTTTAAGGTGAAGATTATCAAAAATCCTCTCTTTGGGAGTGGTACTAAAAATCAGGTCAGTTCATTTTCGGAACGGTGCTTGTCACAGGTTACAAATTTTCGTTCGAAAATATATCTAAATAGGTTTTAAGCGTTGGTCAAATCAATTTCGCGGCAATTTATTTGATTTTTAAACTTGGTTTTTACTAAAGCTTCTCTAGTCATAGTTTTATTGATACCAACCATATCAATATTGTTAAAAGCTTTAGTTTTAAAAATCGAAATAGTGGCTGATTTTATTCTTTGATCCATTCTAAATATAAAATCAAATATTTCTAGCATTCTTGTTTCTAATAGTTCTGTGTGTGGAAAGTTTGGAAATTCATGTGTCAACCAATTGCAAATTGGGTCGTAGTTTATGCACTCCTGAATATCATTTGGAAAAATTGCTAAAGACGCATTTATCTCTAAATCAATACGAATTGGCTGCGATATAAGCTCATGCTCCCATATGCCAACTTTTGATGTAGTAGAAATATTTTCTAGAATGATTCTTATGGCATCCTCCGTAAAAAGTAACCTTGTGTTGGTTTCCATATTACCCTTCTCGTCTATTGGCAGATACCAAAGTATTTTTAAGGAGGCATGCAATAGTCATGGGGCCGACGCCCCCCGGCACTGGAGTTATTGCTTTCGCAATTGGCAGTATGCTATTGAAATCCACATCGCCAACAAGAGAATATTTTTGAGTCTCAGGATTGAATAATCGATTGATTCCAACATCTATTACTACTGCCCCTGGCTTGATCCAAGAGCTTTGAACCATTTTTGGTTGGCCGACTGCAACAATTAATAACTCTGCCCTCCTGCAAACAGATTGAAGGTCTTGGGTTCCTGAGTGGGCTACGGTTACTGTGGCATTTGCTGTCGTTAAAAGCTGAGCTAGCGGTTTTCCGACAATGTTTGAGCGGCCAACTACGACTGCTTCAAGACCTGTTAAATTTCCAATTACAGATTTGGCAAGAATCATGCACCCAAGGGGCGTACATGGTGCCAGTCCCTCTCCTCCAGTGGCTATTTGTCCGGCATTATATGGATGAAACCCATCTACATCTTTGGATGGGTCAATGGCAAGCAAAATCTTGCTAAAGTCAATGTGCTTTGGAAGGGGCAGCTGAACTAAGATGCCATCTACAGCCTGTGAATTATTTAATGTGTGAATTAAATCCAATAATTCCTGTTCCGTTATTTCCTCCCGCAAATGATACTCAAATGATTCAATGCCCGTTTGTAGTGTTTGCGAAATTTTGTTTTTCACATAAATGCAGCTCGCTGGATTGTTCCCTACGAGAATTACTGCTAATCCTGGTTTGCGATTATATTTTTTACAAAAAGTTGTTACATCTTGTCTTAATTGATCAAGAAGTTTAGTGGCAACTTTCTTGCCATCAATGATTTTAGGATTCATCTTGAATTAGTCAGAAAATACAACTGATTTATTGCCATTAATTAGAATGCGATTATGAATGTAGTATCGCAATGCTTTAGATAGTACTGTTCGTTCCAAATCTCGACCTTTTCTTACTAAATCATCAGGCGTATCACCGTGAGTTACTCGAGTGACGTCTTGCTCAATGATTGGGCCTTCATCTAGATCGCTGGTGACAAAGTGTGCTGTTGCGCCGATTAATTTAATACCGCGAGCGTGCGCTTGATGATAAGGTTTTGCACCCTTGAAGCTTGGCAAGAAGGAGTGATGTACATTTATGCAGCGCCCTGAGAGTTGGCTAGATAAATCATCAGATAGAATCTGCATGTATCTTGCTAAAACCACCAGATCTACATGTAGACTATCTATCAAATCTATTAATTTTTTCTCTTGTTGAGACTTAGTTTCAGGTGTAATTGGAAGATGGTGAAATGTGATTGCTCCGAGATCCACATTTTTAAATGAGTCTTTAGGATGATTGGAAACAATTCCTACAATATCCATAGGAAGTTCTCCAATTCTCCATCGATACAGTAAATCGGCCAGACAGTGATCAAGTTTGGAGACCATTAGTAATATCTTCTTTTTTTGATTGCTATCGTGGAGCTTCCAGGTGAGACCAAACTTTTCCACAATTGGGATAAATTTCTCTCTTAATATGTTCACTGTTTCTATTGAATTTTCGCAAGTAAAACTTACTCTCATAAAAAACCTGCCGGTTTCTGGATCATCGAATTGATGTGCTTCATATATATCGCCTCCTAAATCAAATATGAATCTACTAACATGCGAGACAATGCCTGGTTGATTTCTGCAAGTGAGAATTATCGTATATGTATTTTTCATTGATTCAATTAAGTTAAACATTAAGCGAGTTTTAATGTTCAAACATCTTTTTGATGAAGACAGTCGTCCACATGACAACTTGCAGATTTTTTATATGTTTTATTTATTCATCAGTAGTAATCCCTAGTTATTTTTGTCGTCTAATTGACAGCTTTAAAATGCCGATGAGCCGATTATCGGTATGTAGTTTCAAAATCTTTAAATGCAGAGGGCCTTAATGGACGACAATAGGAAAAAAGTTACGCTGAAGTATCTTCAACAGAAAAAAATAAACAAAGAAAGAATCACCTCAATCGGAGTTTATGATTCAGTAATGGCAGCCATAGCAGATAGGGTTGGCTTTGACTTGTTGGTCATTGGTAATGCTGGTCCTATGTCCTTGTTTGGGCACAAAGACCCAACAACGGTGAAATTCGAAGAGCAACTTTATATGACTAAGGCCGTTAGTCGGGTCGCTAAATATGGTTTGATAGTGGGGCATATGCCCTATCTTAGCTATCATTTATCGAAAGAGGACGCAATAAGAAATGCAGGCAGGTTGGTTTCTGAAGGCGGGGCTGACGTTGTAAAGTGTGAAGGAAATAGGCACACCGCACAATATATCGCTGAAATTGTTCGAGCTGGAATTCCAGTGATGGGTCACATTGGTATGCAAGCATCTAGGAGAACCGAAGAATCAGGTTTCGGTGTTAAAGGTCGACTTGCAGAAGATGCAAGAAAAATTGTTGAAACCGCTGATGCATTTGTCGAGGCTGGAGCTTTCGCATTTATTTTGGAGCAAGTACCCTGTGAATTCGCTGAATTTCTCACTGATCGATTACAGGTTCCAGTGGTTACTTTAGGGGGAGGTAGGTATAACGATGGTGTTTATCACATAAGTGGTGATATTGTTGGTTATAGCGCTTTTCCTATGCCAAAAAATAGAGGCGGATATGTTGATGTACGGCCTTTGATTGAACAAGGCTTTCAGGATTACAAGAGCGAGGTACTTTCTGGAAAGTACCCATTGGAAGAGAATTCTTATCATATGTCTTCTGAAGAGTATGAAAAATTTCAAAAAATGTTTAAATAATTCAACCTTTATCAACCAAAATACCGAGGATTAAAATGAAATCGATTAAATTTGTAGTATCAATTGCAGCAATACAACTCGTACTATTTTCTAGCCTTGTAAATGCTCAAAGTGGTGGCCTTGGCCCATTTAACAATTCGAGCTATGCCACTATATCTAGCAAGGCAGTGCAGGCGCAAGGCGATGCAGTTAATGTAAATGTGAATTTATTTCTAGGATGGGCTGGGGCATGGGATACAGTTGTCATGAAACAAGCAAATATCCTTGAAAAATGGCTGCCCAAAGGAAGTAAGGTTGAATGGAAGCGCAACCTTCAGGGCCCCCCAGTAATTACAGATTTGCTAGCAAATAAACAAAATATTGCATATTTAGGCGATAACCCTGCAATCGTATCTACAACAAAAACATCGATTGCGCCATTAAAAATTGTTGGCTTTAATATGGTCTCAATGGGTAGGATGTGCGGCGTTTTATTGGTTAGGTCAGATGCACCCAAATTTAACTCTCCAGAAGAGGTTTTTAAGTGGCTAAAGGATAAAAAAGTAGCCGTGCCAAAAGGTAGTTGTGCTGACCGCACCGGTCAAGAAATGATGCGTTTGGCAGGCATTAAGGTGGATTGGAGATATAACCAAGCAGAGGTAATTGTTACTTCCTTGGAGGCAAAAAAAATTGATGCCGCTGTTGTATATGAGCCAAGTGCATCTAATGCCGTGGAAAATGGAGTTGCACGTTATGCTCTGTCAGGTGCGTTTTACAAATTGCTTGATGCAGATGCGATCATTATGCGGCAGGACTTTATTCAAAATAATCGACCAGCAGCTGTTGCATGGCTTAAGGCAAATATTGAAGCGCTCTATTTTATGAAAGAAAAACCAATTGAAACGGTTAACTTGATTAAAAAAGAAATTCCACAGCTCACTCGCGAAAATATTTGGCAAGCCTTCTATGGGCAAATGCCATCAAATACAGGTTCATTGCCTATTGTAAATAATGCGGTCATGACGATTACGCCAGCAACCAAAGAGTTAAGCGGAAATGTTTTCGCTTTTTTAAAATCTCTTAATGTAGTGCAAGGGGAGCTTGCATCAGATGCAATTGACCCATCATTAGTTATGCAAGCCTTTAAGGAGCTAGGTTTAGATCCAGAAAAAGCATTATTTGAATTGCGTGGTGGATTACCAAAAGATAACCCATTCAAAATAAATGATTTGAAAAAGACGTAACTAGGTGGTTGGCATAGTTAATTACCTATGCCAATTCATTTTGTATTAATTGGATATGGTTAATTGGCGATGACAGATAAGTCAGCATACGATGAAAAGTTATTGAGAGCTGCAGGATGGAGTCCTGGTGCGACTGCTTGGTACAAAAAAATCTATCAAAAATTTTTCACGATTCAGGTTTTCCGTGGTTTATCTGGCATAGCCTTATTTTTTCTACTTTGGTATTTTTTTACTGCTATTTTTGTGCCGCCACGGTTTGAATTTATACCGAATCCAGTCTATCTATTTACACAATGGATAAGTATTAATCCTGAAAATGGGGTATCGATATTCTCTCCAATTTATTACCGCCATATATTTGTGAGCGTGCTGCGAGTCTATGCTGCGTTTGGCTTGGCAATTGCTTTAGGGGTTCCATTGGGATTAATGTTGGGGTGGAATAGAACCTTTAGAAACATGGTTTTTCCAGTAATTGAGTTATTAAGGCCTATACCGCCGTTAGCATGGGTTCCCCTTGCAGTATTGATGTTGTATGGGATCGAAATGCCGGTAATTTTTGTGACGATGATGGCGGGGTTTTTTGCAACTGTATTGAATTCATATTTAGGGGTTATGTCGATCAATGAAACCTATTTTAGGGCCGCTGCTTGTTTAGGCTTTTCAAAATGGAAAGTTTTAACAAAGGTAATCATTCCAGGTGCTCTACCATTTATTTTTACCGGATTCCAAATTGCGATGGGTGTCGCATGGTTTTCATTGGTGGGTGGTGAGATCATTGCGGGTAAATCAGGCTTAGGATTTTTGATATTTGATGCCTATCAGAATGTGCAATTAGCGAACATATTTATTGCAATGATTACTTTAGGTGGATTGGGATATTTATCTAGTGCGTTAATCAGACGTGTAGGTGAAAAATTAATGGACTGGCAGCTAAGAGAGCGTGGACAAGTTTGAATATTGGTTCTTTATCAATTACAAAATCAGAATATGAAGAATTTATCAGCACTATTTAAAAATATTTGGAGCAGAACGCTATTTGAGGGAGTGCTCGGAGTTATAGGTTTTTTTGTTGTATGGCAGTTAGCAAGAACTCTAGGGCTTCTAATTGCTTTGCCTGGGCCTCTTGAAGTTATTGAGGGCGCTCCTGAGATGATTACTCAGGGAAATTATTTATTGAGTTGGTCTAGTAGTGCTAAACGAGTTTTTTTTGGTTTTGCAATTGCGGTGATTATGGCATTAGCTATTGGTGTGCCTATTGGAATGTCCCGAAAATTAAAAGAATTTTCCTTTCCTGTGCTTGAGATAATAAGACCTATTCCACCATTAGCTTGGCTTCCAATTTCTATATTGTTTTGGCCATCTTCTGAATTAACAATGGTATTTTTGACCTTTCTGGGAGCATTTTTTCCTATCTTAATTAACATCCTTGCTGGGATTGATGGCATAGACATCCGCTATATTCAGGCAGCTCGTTCACTGGGGGCTGGTAAGAATGCTCTTTTCTGGAAAATTTTAGTACCCGGAGCGCTGCCATCCCTATTCACTGGATTGACCATTGCTATTGCCATTACCTGGGAGGTTGTCATTGCTGCTGAAATGGCATCGGGTGATAACGGCTTAGGTTATATGACCTGGGAGTCTTATATGAGTCATTCGATGGTGGGTATTTTGGTGGGCATGCTATCAATAGGTATTGCAGGCCTAATTTCAAGCCAAATTGTTTCCTTGATTGGGCGCAAATTGATGCCATGGTTAAAAAAATAACAAGAGACGAAGATGATTATGAATTCACTAACAAATGGCGAAAAATTAAGATTTCTAAAATTGAATTCTTTTTTAGGTGGTGCTGATGATGGTCTTTTAAGGGCTATTGTTGAACATGCTAAGTTTGTTGAGTTTGAGAAGAACGCATTTATATATTCCCGTAAAGATAAGGCTGACAATTTTTACATTTTGGTTGAAGGTCAAGTTGGTCACCCAGAGGTTCAGGCAGCTGAAGAGCAATTTTCTATAGCACCAATCATTAATATTCCAGGCCAGTTATTTGGGTTTGCTGCAATTGTTCAGGGTATGCCTGAAAGAATTATTTCAGCCCATTGTGAAAAAGTAACGAAAGTGTTAGCAATAGATGGTGTCTGGTTTCAAAATCTATGCAAATCTTATCAAGAACATGGCTTTGAATTGTTGAGAACATTAGCTTGGGCGTATACAGGTCATGAACATAAGATTGGTGGTCGCGCAGGGTGGGTTTCAATTCGAAATGTGGGAAAAATTTATGATCCTTATGGAAAAGCTGTAGTAGCAGTTGAGGATTGTTCAATTGAAATTCGACCTGGGGAATTTGTTGCGATAGTCGGTCCATCTGGCTGTGGTAAATCTACTCTGCTAAATGCAATTGCCGGGTTTGATTCGATTACAAGCGGTGTGATTTATTTGGATGGCGAAATTGTTAATAAACCTGGGGATAAGCCTATTCCGGGGCCAGATCGAATGGTGGTTTTTCAAAGTAATGCTTTATTTCCTTGGGCATCAATTATGGAGAATTTAATTTGTGGTCCTATTGCCCAAGGAAAAATGAATGAAGATGAAGCGAAGAAAAAGGCTCAAAATCTGCTCGATAAAGTAGGTCTAAGTGATATTGGGGATTTATATCCCGCTGCAATTTCTGGCGGCATGGGAAGAAGAGTTGAAATCATTAGGGCCTTATTGAATGACCCTCGGGTTGTGTTACTTGATGAGCCTTTTAGAGGGGTCGATGCATTAACTAAATCTGTCACACATAATGCTTTATTGGAATTATATGATTTGACACATAAAACAGTTATGTTTATTACACATGACTTAGAGGAAGCTATTTATTTGGCTGATAGAGTTTTAGTGATGGCTTCTCGACCAGGACATATAAAACAAACTATACAAGTTAACTTACCTAGACCTAGAAATTTAAAATTATTAAGCTCGCCTGAATTTTTGAAGTTGAAAGAGGAGGTTATTGGGGCTGTTCATGAGGAGGCTGTAAAAGCCTTTATCTCTGGGGAGCGTGAGCATGCATGAAATTGAGGAAGGTAACGATTTGAATAGAAATAAAGTTAATCTTTCTGGGGTAAGCAAAGTCTTTAAACGTGGTGATGAATACGAAATTATCCTCAGAGAATGTTCCTTTGAAATTAAACCCGAAAAATTAACGGTTTTATTGGGCCCCTCTGGTTGTGGTAAGAGCACAATTATTAAATTAATTGCTGGTTATGAATATCCAACAATGGGAGAAATAAGCATTGGGGGAGATTGTATTTCTGGGCCTGACTCCGATAGAGCGGTAGTTTTTCAAGAGACTGCATTATTTCCATGGATGACCCTAAAAGACAATATTATGTTTGGGCCTCTTAGGAAAGGAATCCCAAAGGCTGAAGCTGAAAAAAAGTCAGAGGAACTACTGGCTAGGGTGGGTTTGGTTGGATTTGGAGATAAATTTCCTGATCAAGTTTCTGGTGGTATGCAAAGAAGAGCTGAAGTAGCTAGGTCATTTATAAACGATCCCAAAGTAATGCTTTTGGACGAGCCATTTAGGGGGCTTGATCATATGACGCGTGGGCTAATGCAAGAGTACTATTCCAAACTTTTTGAAGAAATCCGCATGACTACATTGTTTGTTACTTCTGAGGTAGACGAAGCAATTTTTTTGGCAGATGAGATTGTGGTTTTGAGTTATAAGCCTACCGCTGTTAAATCAATTATTACGGTTGATTTACCTAGACCACGAGATTTTACAATGTTAACTTCACCAAGATATGGGCAGTTAAAAAACAAAATTATTAGTCTTTTATATGAAGAGGCATTAAAAGGATTTTCAGTTGGCGTGTCCGAATCTTCTGAAATGAAAAATTTAATTGAGGTATCTTTATCTTAATGGACTGGATTAAGAATCTAGTGGACCCCACAAAAGCACCTGGGCATGATGTCAACGCAAATCAAATCTATTCAAACCTAAAAAAGAAAAAGTTTTTTTGGACGCTTGAATTTGTGCCATCAGTCGATAAAATCTTAAAAGATGAGCTCGAGAAATTAGATCAACTTTTTGTAATGGCGCGTGACTCGCCCCTAATCGCAGGTTTTTCGGTTGCAGACCGCGTCCATTCTGATCGAGATCCAGATCCTATTGCTGCATCTTCTCAAATTCTATTGAGAACAAATAAGCAGCCTTTAATACATCTTTCTGGAAAGGGTAGGGAACTCCATGATCTTTCCGAATCTATTATTAGATTAACTACCCTTGGTTTAGAAAATATACTAATTCTAACTGGGGATAAGTTAAAAGAAGGGTCGAATCAAGTGGGTCGCAATAGGTATTTAGAGTCTGTTCCTGCTGTTCAGTTGGCAAAAAAAATCAATCCCAGTCTTAATATTGGTGTTGCATTCAATCCCTTCAAATATTGTGAAGAAGATTGCATGGCTCAATATTTAAAGTTAGAAAAAAAAATTGGTGTTGGCGCTAGTTTTATTATCACTCAAATTGGATTTGATAACCTAAAGTATGAAGAGTTTATAAATTGGAAAGATACTAATAGCATAGGCGTTCCAGTTATTGCTAATGTAATGCTTTTATATGCTAAAGGCGCTCGGTACATGCGAAAACACCAGTTAGCTGGAGTAACGGTGTCTGATGGACTTTTAGATTTATTAGAATTTGAAGAAAAACTTCCAGATAAGGGCTACGATAGGGCACTAAGGAGACTTGCCCTACAAATTATTCAATTAAAAAACATTGGTTATGCGGGAGTTCAATTGACTGGAATCAATTCTTATGACATGTTGTTTAAATTAGAAGCAAAAGTGAATGAATTGACTATGTTATGTATTAATAAAGAAACATGGAATGATGCTTGGAATGAATGCATGTGTTTTCCTGATGGAGTAAAAATTAATTGCGCTCCAAGAAATGCTTGGTATATGTCTCAAGTATATTTGGCGTCAATAACTGCAATTGAGAAATATAGGTTTTTGGCGATGAAATTTCTGCATAGCCTCTTTTTTGTAAAAGGTCCCGTGTATTGCTTGATTTCAATTTTGCTCAATCCAATTAAAAATCGATATGGCACAGCCGGTAAAATATTAGAGAAATTTGAGAGGCTTATCAAAAAGCCATTGGTGGGTTGTGATACATGTGGTAATTGTAGGCTTGAATATACTCAATACATATGTCCAGAAAGTTGCCCAAAAGGATTGGCAAATGGTCCTTGTGGAGGAACTTCAGAAAATCTTTGTGAGTTTAGGGATAGGGAATGTATTCATAGCATAAAATATCGTATTGCAAAAGATCAGGGTACTCTTGACTCCCTTAAGCAACATATTATTCCAGCAATACCAAAAGAAATTCGCCATACATCATCTTACCCATCATATTTTTCAGGAAATAGAATCAAGATCACGGTGATAGAATTGGATAAAAATTAATCCAATTCTTTAAGTAAGTGTAGTTGGTCTATTGCGCTAATTTTATCTACTTAATTTTTTGGTTCAATATCCTTGTATGTCATTACAAACCAACAATGAACTCGATATAGTTCCCTGGTATTGGGAGCCCTTTAATTTATTCGAAGGTGTTTCTGATTCTGCACGCGATAATTTCTTTCATCTTACGGAAAAGCGCAGGTACGGTAAGGGCGAATATGTTTTTATGGCCAATGATTTAGCAAAAAAAGTTTATTATCTTAATTCTGGAGTGGTCAAAATATTTGATTTGTCAAAAATAGGATCACAAACAATTTTTTGGTACTGTACGCCTGGAGATATCTTTGGTGCTGGCGGTATTAGTGGCAGCCCTTCTCAGTCAGTTTATGCGCAGGCAACTCAAGCTTCAGAAATATTTTCAATTTCAAGGCCTAATTTTGAAATGGTATTAAAAGAGCACCCTCAAATGGCAATTAATATGATTAGATTAATCGGTGCTAGATTAAGATTGGCTTGTGATTCAGTGGTGGATATGTCTGAGTCTAATGCTGCCGTGAGGTTGGCTCGGGTATTATTGCGACTTGGGACTAATTATGGTTATGTTACAAAGGCTGGAATCGAAATTCGAATTCGAATTTCGCATCAAGAAATTGCAAGCATGATGGGCAGCAGTCGACAAACTGTTAACTCTTTGCTCCATAAATTTTCGCAGGATGGTTGGATAAGTATGAATGGAAGAGATTTAATTTTGATTTCACCCGCTGACTTGCATGAAATGTTGGACGAAAAGACGGTTGGATAACGGTTTAATTGTTATTTTTTCTTAAGTTGTTCTGGTTTTTTCAGTAATTTCAAAGCACTCTATAGAATACTCGGGTGAATAGCATTTACCGGTTGATAAGTCTTAAATTTGTATTTAACAAATTTATCTCTGTGCAATATGTCTAATTAAACTGCGTTGTTAATCCTAGGATTGATTTTGCGTCAAGAAAGAGGTTTAAATAATTTTTTATGTTAATTACCAACTTAAATTCACTGTGACTAGATCTCGTATCAAACTTTATCGAAAAAATATGACAATTTATCAATGAATAACAAGCGACCCAGTATTGATAGTTCGGCATTTATTGCGCTTGAAGCAACCGTAATTGGTGATGTTCATGTGGGCAAAAGTTGTTCCATTTGGGCTGGTGTTGTGATTCGAGCGGATAGCGATAGGGTTGTTAGGTAATCTCCCCGCAGGTTAACCGCTCTCAGAAGTAGAATTTTCTCTAAATGAGGCAAAGTTTTCAATGCCAAAGTATCCCAAATGACTATCAGCTTATAGGCTCGGAGGGTGAAGTGCACAATTTAGACCTCCTAGAGGCAGGTTCAAGTCCTGGTGGGGCCGCCAATTTCCAAAAGCCACCTTCGGGTGGTTTTTCCATTGAATGGTCATGAAACCCACTATCATTACATCAATATTCTCGTTTGAGGTATTTTTGTTCAT
>Ga0172372_10010519_pt1 | contig 11829 bp, 12 predicted proteins | sample LakKiv5m_2_FD_114544 | JGI IMG/M metagenome (GOLD analysis project Ga0172372, IMG submission 114544) | Freshwater microbial communities from Kabuno Bay, South-Kivu, Congo - kab_092012_9.5m | ecosystem: Environmental > Aquatic > Freshwater > Lake | place: Democratic Republic of the Congo... | reverse complement strand
GCTGTCGGCGCACCAGGCAATAAGAACAGAACTCAGCCTGAGAGCAAGGGGTTCCGTGATCCTGCATTGGAACCTGACCGTGTTTGGGCAGTAGATGGAAAGAAGAACAAGCGTTCCGTATGGACGGTGAACACCCGTGGTTACAAGGGAGCGCACTTTGCAGTCTATCCGAAGAATCTTATTCTTCCCTGTGTCCTTGCAGGATGTCCCGAAGGTGGAACGGTTCTTGATCCATTCAATGGCAGCGGAACCACAGGTGTTGTGGCACTACAGAACAACAGACAATACATTGGACTTGAACTCAATCCTGACTATGTTAAACTAGCAGAGGCTCGTATCGCTGAAGAAATATCACCTCTCACTAGTCTTTTCGAATGAATTTTTATACACACATCACACGGATTGGTGACACGATTGCTTATCGTGGCTACAAGGATGGTAAGCGTATCATGGAGAGGCGTGACTACAATCCACGCTTCTTTATGCCATGCAAGGAAAACAACCGATGGAAGACTCTTGATGGCAGGTCCGTTAAAGAGATAAAACCAGGCACGATGAGCGACTGTCGCGATTTTATCGAACGGTATCGCGGAGTTCGTGGATTTGAGATCTTTGGAAATTCTGACTACATCTATCAGTTCATTGGTGATGAGTTTCCAACTGAAATTCAGTATGATCCTGCCCACCTGAAGATCTGCTGCATCGACATTGAGACTCGCTGTGACAATGGTTTTCCAAACATTGATGAGGCAAACGAACCTCTCAATGCAATCACCGTTAGAGTCGGAAACGAGATCAATGTCTATGGCGTTGGAGACTACACGCTAGATTCTTCATTCAACTGTCACCGCTTCGATACAGAAGAAGAGATGTTGATGGAGTTCCTGCGTTGGTGGCAGGGAGCAGATATCGACATCATCACAGGTTGGAATGTCCAACTATTCGATATTCCATATCTTGTTCACCGATTAAACCGTGTATTCGGTGAAAATACAGCAAACGCCTTGTCTCCTTGGAAGAAACTAAAGCAGCGCACGATCAAAATCATGGATCGTGAAAACACGACTTATGAAGTCGTTGGTATTCCAATTCTAGATTATCTTGATCTATACAAGAAGTTTACCTTTATCACCCGTGAAACCTATAAACTCGACCACATTGCAGAGATTGAGTTGGGTGAGCGCAAGGTGGATTGGTCGAAGGACTATGAATCCCTGAAGGATTTCTATATAAAGAACTTTCAGCGATTCATGGAATACAATGCACACGATGTTAATCTTGTGGTGAAGTTGGAAGAGAAACTCAAACTACTTGAGTTGGCTCTTGCGCTTGCCTATTCAGCAAAGGTAAATCTCACCGATGTGTTTTCACAGGTGAGAACATGGGATCAGATCATCTACCACCTTCTCAATGAGCGTAGAATTGTGATTCCGATGAAGCCTGAAGGTGAAGAGAAAGATGAACAGTATGTCGGTGCTTATGTAAAGGAACCGCTCATCGGTATGCATAAGTGGGTTGTGTCGTTTGACATCAACTCACTATATCCACACCTGATCATGCAATACAATATCTCACCAGAGACTCGTCTATCAGACAAGTTGGAACTCAGTATTGACAAGATACTTGAGGGTGGCGAGTCTGAAAAGATCAAGTCTGTGGGTGACATGTGTGTTGCTGCAAATGGCACGGTATATCGTAGGGATTTTCAGGGATTTCTTCCTGAACTCATGGATAAGATGTATGCAGACCGCAAGCACTACAAGAACCTCATGATTGAGGCAAAGAAAGAACTTTCAGGAGTAGAAGACCTCATCAAGAAGGGTTCCACAATTGAACTCTTGGCAAAGAAGCGCAAGTTGGAATTCGATGTTTCTAAATACCACAACTTTCAGTTGGTTAGAAAGATTCAGTTGAATTCTGCCTATGGAGCCGTTGGAAATGAGTGGTTTCGTTACTATTCAAAGGATATGGCAGAGGCGATCACCTGTTCAGGTCAACTGTCTATCCGTTGGGTGATCAATCACATCAATTGTTTCCTGAACAAGACAATGAAAACTGATAAGGATTATGTGATTGCATCTGATACAGATTCAGTCTATCTTTGCCTTGATAGTCTTGTTCAGAGCGTGGTTCCTGATGCAGATGTAACCAAAACTGTCAATTTCCTAGACAAGTTCTGCAAAACCGTTCTACAGAAAGAGATTGATGCCTCTTTTGAACAACTATGCACCATAATGAATGCTTATGCAAACCGCATGGTGATGGAGCGCGAAGTTATTGCAGATCGCGGCATATGGACTGCAAAGAAGCACTATATTCTCAATGTTTGGGACTCTGAAGGAGTTCGCAACTCATCTCCAAAACTAAAGATGATGGGTATTGAGACTAGTCGCTCATCAACTCCCGCACCGATTCGCGAGGCTCTGAAGAAATCTATCCATATCATCATGAATGGTGATGAAAAGCAACTACAGGAACAGGTTGCTGATTTCAAGAAGCAATTCATGAGCCTAAAGCCTGAAGAGATTGCTTCTCCTAGTTCGTGTAATGGATTGAGTGAATACAAGAGCAGTAGCACGATATATAAGAAGGGAACACCTATCGCTGTGAAAGGTGCTTTGCTTTTCAACCACCATCTAAAGCGTTTTGGTATTGATAAGAAGTATCAGGACATTCGCGAGGGTGAAAAAGTCAAGTTCATCTATCTCAAAGTGCCAAATCCAATTTCAGATAGCGTTATTTCGTTTCAGTCGGCTCTTCCAAAGGAACTTGATCTACATCGGTTTGTAGATTATGAAATCCAATATGAAAAGAAGTTCTTGAAGCCGCTACAAACGATCCTAGATACCGTAGGATGGGCTGAAAAAGAGCAGTCAACGCTTGACTCTCTGTTTGCATGAGTTATACTATCCATAAAGGAGATATCATGGTAAAGGTTGTAAGAATGATGAGTGGCGAGGAGATTCTTGCCGAGGTGACGCAAAATACTGATGGTTCATGGCTCTTGAAGAAGCCATGCATTATTATTCCTGCGGATAGGCAGAGTCTTGGAATTATGTCTTGGATGAGTTACTGCAACACAAAGGATGGCATCACCATTCCTGATAAGTTTGTTGCTTTTATGGTCGATCCTTCAGTTGAACTTGGTGCTGAATATGAGTCAGTCACATCAAAGATCATCAAGCCAAACAAGGGTCTTGTTTCTCCGCAACTTTCTCTAGTGGGAGAGTAAATGTCAGCATCAGTTCAAGACAGACTACTAGCAATGAATGTTCTGTCTAAGTTCGTTGAAGACTCAGCAGAGCGTGTCAAGCAAAAGATGAAAGACAAGAACACTAGATTGTCTGAAATTGAGCAAGACAATCACAATATTTCGTGTATAAAGCGAGTAATCGCTGATCTAAAGGATGAACAGAATGAATACCTTCCTAGATGATATTATCAAAACAAGTCAAAATCAATATGCATCAGTTGTATCAGATGGGCTTGAAGGAGCCGATGTTCGTGGATTCGTTGATACGGGTTCCCACTCATTCAATGCTCTCGTTTCAGGTAGCCTGTATGGTGGTATCCCTGATAACAAGATCGTTGCTCTCGCGGGTGAACAAGCCACGGGTAAGACATTCTTTGCAATAAGCATGGTTTCAAAGTTTCTTGATGTAAATCCAGAAGGACTTGTCCTATACTTCGATTCAGAGTCTGCTGTTACAAGCGAGATGTTCACAGATCGTGGCATTGATGCAAAGCGTGTGGCTGTTTTTCCTGTGTCAACAGTAGAAGAATTCCGCCTACAGGCTATTCGTATTGTCGATCAGATCATTGCAAAGCCCGAAAAAGATCGCAAGCCTGTCATGATGGTGCTTGATTCGCTTGGAATGCTTTCAACTAGCAAGGAGATGGGAGACACAGCAGAAGGCAAGGAAGTTCGTGACATGACCCGTTCACAGGTGATCAAGTCAACCTTCCGCGTTCTTACTCTGAAATTGGGACAGGCTCGTATCCCGATGATTCTTACGAATCACACCTATGATGTTGTTGGCTGTCTATCAGACGATGTTGATGTTCTAATGGAAGATGGGTCGGTCAAAAACATTTCTGATGTTGTGGTTGGAGATAAAGTGGAGACAATGGGCGGATCTTCCTTAGTCACAGAACTCTTCTCGTATGATGTCAATGAGGTTGTAGAGGTGGAATTGAGTGACGGAACATCTTTCTTTGCCACACCAAACCACAAGTTTATGACACGAGATGGTTCTTGGAAACCTATCTCAGATATTGGGGAGGGTGAGGAAATTCTTGCCGTCGAGGAGTTTTCGGAGTCGCGAGTAAGGAATCCCAATACGCTTTGCTGCCCAACGAATGCTCGGATATGAAACTCCATTCACAACAACTTCCTTCGATCTTGGATCAGACAGGCATTTGTTTAGTTTGTAGTTATCTGATGTCACAGATTCTTTCCACTTCGTGGAATTTCTTCTGCCTTCAGACAACGCATCTCCGTCATAGTTTTTCCGCAAAGTGTCGGGATCTATTGGCTTGTATGTCTTGCGCCCCTCAGAATATGCCTTCTTCAGAGAAACGGATTTCCTATCACGGGATTCTTGGGATTGGGTGTGTCCTTTCAGAGAATCGGATATGTTCTGTTTCCAGTCAAGAGCGGAGTCGGTCTTTATGAACTTTTGGAACCCATCTTTGGCGAGTTCTATTCGTGCCACTTCTGCTTCTTCGGTTTTCCCCGAAAGCATTTTCCATGCCATAAAATCTTCCTGTTTCCCGTGTTGCTCATATAGAAGTCTATGTGCTTCTGCGTGTTCATCTACGGATAATAGAATGATGTTCGATTGGTCGTCTGACCCGCCCATGTGTCTAGGCACTATGTGATGTTTGTGTTTCATTACCCCATATGTATGATTTAGGGAGATTTCAACGATGAGTAACCTACGAATAGTTAAAAAGACAGTCCACAATAATCGCCCAACTAGGGTGTTCGATTTCACGGTTGAAAATGACCACCACTACATTCTTTCAAATGGAGTAGTTTCTCACAACTCCTATGTTCCGACGAAGGAGATGAGCGGTGGTGCGGGTCTAAAGTATGCCGCATCGACAATTGTCTATCTTAGCAAGAAGAAGGACAAGGATGCAGCAAACGAGGTGATTGGCAACATCATCACATGCAAACTATACAAGAGCCGTCTTACAAAGGAAAACAAGACTGCTGAAGTTCAGTTGAACTACGAGACAGGACTGAATAAGTATTATGGTCTTGTTGACCTTGCTCTTCGTCATAATATCTTCAAGAAGAACTCAACGAAGATTGAATTGCCAAATGGCAAGACAGTATTTGAAAAGCAGATCAATAATAATCCCGAGCAATACTTCACCGAAGAAGTTATGCAACTACTAGAAACCGCAGCAGAAAAGGAATACAAGTATGGAACAGGAAATACAGAGTCAGATCAAGCCACAGAGTGAGGAAGTAGATCAATTTGAAGTGAAGGAAAGTGATAAGGTTCCTGAGTATATCCTGGTTCCTCATCAAGAAAAGGATCTTGCGGTTCTTGTTCTTGATGGCGAATGTAAGGGTGTCAAGTATGTTTATGGAATTATCACTCCACAGAATCTCGACAACCCCGAAAAGCCTGTTCTTCAGTATCACTATGATGTAATAGAAAATCCTCTTGATTGCACCACAGAACAACTGCACAAGGTTACGGCACTTATTCTAAATCAAATTGTGATGAAGATGGTTGCAGAGGACTCTGATCTAGGGTATACTGTGGAACAAGAAGAAGGAGAAGAAATTGAGCCAATTGACGATGGAGAAGTTGATTCTACAGAATCTTCTGGTGAATGAAAAGTTCACCCGAAAAGTCTTGCCATTTCTGAAGACTGAATACTTTCAAGATCAAACAGCAGGAAGCCTTTTCAGCACCATCTCAGAATTTGTTCAGAAATACAGCAACCTCCCCACAAGGGAGGCTGTTGTTATTTCGGTGGGTAATAATAAGAAACTTACTCAAACGCAGTTTGAAGAGATTTCAGGTCTGATTGAGGAACTTTATAAAGATCCAAAGCCACAGGACATAGATTGGCTTGTGGCGGAAACAGAGAAGCATTGCAAGGATCGCGCTGTTTACAATGCAATTCTTGAATCCATTCATATTATCGACGGCAAGAATAAAAACAAGACTACCGATGCCTTGCCTTCGATCTTATCAGATGCTCTTGCTGTTTCATTCGATACGAATGTCGGTCACGATTATTTTGTAGATGCCAATGCTCGTTATGATTTCTATCACAGAACAGAAACCAAGGTTCCATTTGACCTAGAGTTTTTCAATACCATTACAAATGGTGGTGTTACTCCAAAGACTCTCAATGTGATCTTGGCAGGAACAGGTGTTGGAAAGTCTCTGTTCATGTGCCACCATGCAGCAAATTGTCTGCTTCAGAATCAGGATGTTCTATACATCACTTGTGAAATGTCTGAAGAGCGAATTGCAGAACGAATCGACGCAAATCTTCTTGATGTCACGATGAAGGATCTGCATGAACTTCCAAAGGATGCTTATGACAAGATGATTCAGCGAGTAAAGGGAAACTGCGGTGGTCGATTGATCATCAAGGAATATCCAACCTCATCGGCAAATGTAAACCATTTCCGAGCCTTGCTTGAGGAACTGAGCATCAAGAGAAAGTTCAAGCCAACGGTTATCTTTATTGATTACCTGAATATCTGCTCATCAGCCCGTGTAAAGATGAGTGGATCTGTAAATTCATATATCTTCATCAAAGCAATTGCAGAAGAGATTCGCAGTCTCGCTGTTGAATACAATGTTCCAATCTTCACAGCCACACAGACAAACCGCGAAGGATTCAACAATACAGAGGTTGAACTAACAAACACTTCAGAATCATTTGGTCTTCCTGCCACATCTGATCTCATGTTTGCCCTTATCTCAACAGAAGAACTTGAGAAGATGAATCAGATAATGGTGAAGCAATTGAAGAACCGTTATCATGAGGCTTCGTCAAACAAGAAGTTTGTAGTTGGCATCAATCGTGCAAAGATGAAACTCATGGATGTTCCAAAGTCAGAGCAACCAAATCTGTCTATGGCAAATCAGACTAGTGACGATGATGACGATGAGGATACATTTGAGCCTGTAGCGAGAGATTGGAAGAAGAAGTCTTGGAGTTCTAACAAAAACTCTGATTGGAAGTTCTAATGTCACTCTTTGTAGACAAGAAATTCATCAATATGATTTCATCGAAGTTGGATCTCTTCTCATGGAAGAAAGAGACTCTAGCAAACTTCAGATGTCCAATCTGTGGTGATTCAAAGAAGAACAAGCGAAAGACTCGCGGCTACTTCTTTGCAAAGGGAAACGACATGTATTTCAGATGCCACAACTGTGGGGCATCTCATACAATGTTTAAGTTTCTTGAGATTGTCTGTCCTGCTCTTGTAAAGGAGTATGCTCTTGAGCGGTGGAAGGGTGGTGAGAATGGCAATTCAAACTACAAAAAGCCTGAATTCACATTTGATACTCCTAAATTCAAGCCAAACAACGACTTACTAGAGTCTATTATTTGCGTTGATAATCTAGAGTCTGACCATCCATGTCGAGAGTTTGTCGAGCGTAGAAAGATTCCTGATATTCACTACAAGAATCTATACTTTACAGAAAACTTTGCAAAGTTTGCCCACAAGATTGATGTGAGTGTGAAGGCTCCTGATGATGCTAGGCTTGTGATTCCAATCTTTGATTCTGAACAACAGATGATTGGTATTCAGGGAAGATCTCTAGATCCACAGGCTGAAATACGATATATCACAATCAAGGCTAACAAGGATATTGAGAGAATGTGGTTTGGTCTTGATCGTCTTGGTGAGGATAAGACGGTATTTGTGGTTGAAGGTCCGATTGATTCTCTATTCCTAGACAATGCATTGGCAATGGTAGGAATATGCGATGGTTCGGTTCTTCCACAAGAACTCATTGGAAAGACCGTCATCTTTGCTCTTGACAATGAGCCAAGAAATCCACAGGTCATTGCACAGATGAAGAAGATCATCAGCAATGGTAATAAGATAGTAATATGGGATGATGTTGACGGCAAGGATATCAATGATATGATATTGAGTGGAAAGACGAAGAGCCAACTTATGACATTGATGCAGCGTTGTGCTTGCAGCGGTGCAGAGGCTCTACTCAAACTAAATGCTTGGAGGAAAATTGCGTGACATAAAAATTGAAGTTCTAGATCACGGGCATGTTCAGTATGTTGAGCATATGGGAACCGACCTCACGGTTGTGAATGCCGCGCGTGTCTCTTTTAATAAAGAAAGTTCATGGGACTATGCAGATTCTCATGTTCCATCACCTTCTCTGCCTGAGAAGGATGAAAAACTCATTGCATATCTCGCAAAGCACAACCATTGGACACCGTTCGCGCATCCTCAGATTACTCTGCGAATCAAGGCTCCAATCTCAATCCGCACCCAACTCTTCAAACACAAGGTTGGTTTTACAGAAAATGAAATTTCCCGCCGCTATGTGAGTGACACTCCAGACATCTATCAACCCTCATGGCGTTCAAAGCCTACGGGTGGGGCAAAGCAGGGCAGCGAAGATTTCATGCCTCATGATAGTGTCCTTGAGGATCTTTGTTATCGCTATCACCTCTGTATCTCAGATGCTCTTAATCTATATGAGAAGTTGATCAAGGAAGGAGTTGCGCCAGAACAGGCTAGATTTGTTCTGCCACAAGGAACCTATACCGAATGGTGGTGGACAGGCAGTCTTGCAGCCTATGCCCGTGTCTACAAGCAGCGTTCCGAACCTCATGCACAATGGGAAGTCAGACAATATGCCGAGGCTATTGGAAAAATAATTCAACCTCTATTTCCACATTCTTGGCTTGCATTAACTACATAAAACACGGAGTAAAAATGCCTCAAGAACCATATCTTGAATTTGTTAATTACGATCTTGAGATCGACCAAGGATCTGATTATTCTTTTCATTTTATATGTAAAGATGAAGATAAGAATCCTATAAATTTTTCTGGTGCAACTGGAGAAATTCAAATGAGAAGATCTTATCTTTCTCAAAAAATATTACTATGGATTGAAGGTAATAATGCCACTGGTGGTGGTTATACTAAAGAATTTTTGGAAGGTGATGGTGTAAGTGGACAAGGAAGCATTAAATTGAATGTAAATAATGCTGGTGTTACAGGAACTACAGGTGGAGTTCTCATATCAATATCAAATCAACTTACGCAAAATATTCCAGAAAATTTTCATTTTTATACAATGAATGCTCGTTTCAATGACGGAACTGTTACTCCTCTTCTGAATGGAAGAGTAAATGTAATATCAGAATATACACGATAATAAAATAAATCATGACTAAAGGAGTCTATATTTAATGACCTCTCTTCCTACGCACTATCAGCAATTCATTCATCTTTCTCGTTATTCTCGTTGGCTTGAAAAGGAAAACCGCAGAGAGACTTGGGAAGAGACTGTTGAGCGTTATTTTTCATTCTTTGATGAGCATCTTGTAGAAAATAATAGTTTCAAGATTCCAACTGACCTTAGAAATGAACTGAAGGCTGCTGTTCTGAATCTTGAAATCATGCCTTCGATGCGTTCTCTTATGACCGCAGGAGAAGCACTCAAGCGCGACAATACAGCAGGATATAACTGCTCTTATGTGGCGGTCAATCGCGTTCGTGCTTTTGACGAGATTCTCTACATACTAATGTGCGGAACAGGCGTAGGATTCTCTGTGGAGCGACAGTATGTTGAAAAACTTCCTACAATCGCTGAACAGTTTACTAACTCAGACACGACGATCATTGTGCAGGATTCTAAGGCGGGTTGGGCGAAGTCTTTCAGGGAACTCGTCTCTCTTCTCATTGGAGGTCAGATTCCCCGATGGGACTTGTCAAAGATTCGTCCTGCTGGAGCAAGACTTAAGACATTTGGAGGTCGCGCAAGCGGAGCAAAGCCATTGGAGGATCTGTTCAGATTCACCTCTGATACCTTTAAACGCGCAGCAGGACGAAAACTTACTTCCATCGAATGCCACGATATCGTCTGTAAGGTTGCGGAGATTGTCGTTGTCGGAGGAGTCAGACGCTCTGCTCTCATTTCACTTTCGAATCTCACAGATGAAAGAATGAGAGACGCAAAGACAGGTGCTTGGTGGAATGATAATGCACAACGCGCTCTTGCAAACAACTCTGTAGCATACAAAGAAAAGCCAGAGATTGGCGTGTTCATGGACGAGTGGGTTTCACTTTACAAGTCCAAGAGCGGTGAGCGTGGAATCTTCAACCGAGATGCCGCAAAGAAGACTGTTGCGAAGTTGGGTGATCGTCGTGATCCAAACTATGAATTCGGAACAAATCCATGCTCAGAGATTATTCTTCGTGATTGCGAATTCTGCAATCTAACCGAAGTGATTGTTCGTCCTGAAGACTCGCTGCCATCTCTACGCCGAAAAGTAAGACTTGCCACTATTCTTGGAACATGGCAAGCAAGTCTCACTAATTTCCCATATCTCTCTTCATCTTGGAAAAAGAACTGCGAGGAAGAATCACTTCTTGGTCTTTCGCTCACAGGAATCCTCGACAATAGGTTTATGAGCGGCGTTGAAGACAATGCAATTTCACTCATAAACCTAAAAGAACATGCCATTGAAACAAACCTTGAGTGGGCAAAGAAGATAGGTATAAATCCTGCTGCCGCAATAACATGTGTGAAGCCTTCTGGCACAGTTTCACAATTGACTGATTCGGCTTCAGGAATCCATCCACGACACAGCGAATACTATATCCGCACCGTTCGTGCAGATCGTAAAGATCCACTCTGTCAGATGATGGTTGAGATGGGATTCCCCCATGAGCCTTGTGTAATGAAGCCTGAACACACAATGGTCTTTTCATTTCCACAGAAGGCTGTTGGTTCTGTGACACGAAATGATCTTACAGCAATTGAACACCTTAAGATTTGGCTTGCATATCAACGAAATTGGTGTGAACACAAGCCAAGCATTACGATCACGGTGCGTGAGAATGAATGGATGGAAGTTGGTGCATTTGTATATAAGCACTTTGATGAGATTAGCGGTATCTCATTCCTTCCACACTCAGACCACTCGTATCGTCAGGCTCCATATCAGGAATGCACGAAGGAAGAGTATAAAAGTCTTGTAGCAAAGATGCCATCAAATATTGATTGGTCAGTTCTAAAGAACTACGAGAAGAGTGATACCACAGCAAGTTCACAGACATTTGCTTGCTCAGGCGATAAATGCGAAATAGTTGACCTCACTACATAATTTAGCCCCCCTTGAGATAGCATCTCTTGGCCGACAACCTTCAGAACTGAGGGTTGTTTCTTTATAAATAATGAAAAGGAGAACATTATGCCAGAAATTAAACCAATAGCAAGATGGGCAAGAGTTCCTAATGAGGTGTTGAGTGGTGTGCAACAGATCGGTTTGGTTGCATTTCATAAGGATGGTATCAAGGAAGTTCAGTATGTAATTCAGACTGGAAAACCAAGTTCAGAAAAACTTACTGAACTTTTAGCAGACTGGGGAAAAACAACTTCACAATATGATTTAAATAAAGATGGAATTGTAGATTCTGCTGATTTATCCCTTATTCTTTCAAATCCAAACTGGAATGGGACTGCTGCTATTACGGTAACGGAATCTAGATTTAATAATCTAACAAAGATCGAAGAGTATTCTTTTGATTTTGATTTCAATACCTTACAAGACGGTGAATCTATCACGGTGACTG
>Ga0172372_10010518_pt1 | contig 11832 bp, 9 predicted proteins | sample LakKiv5m_2_FD_114544 | JGI IMG/M metagenome (GOLD analysis project Ga0172372, IMG submission 114544) | Freshwater microbial communities from Kabuno Bay, South-Kivu, Congo - kab_092012_9.5m | ecosystem: Environmental > Aquatic > Freshwater > Lake | place: Democratic Republic of the Congo... | reverse complement strand
TTTTAAGCTGGATTGGAGGCGCTGGTAATGTTGGAAAAACCAATTGGGAATGTTTAGCTGGCCGAGAGGTCACAATTTGGCCTGACAATGATTCTGGGGGATTAAAAGCTGCCGATACATTACAAAAAATGGTCTCTTCCGTAAATACGGAAAAGGGACTAGATGGCTCTGCCAGCATTGTTCCCTTGCCGCATGATTTGCCAGAGAAATGGGATTTAGCAGATAAACTTCCTGAAAGCTGGACGCTTGATACCGTCAAGGAAATGATCAGGGATGCAAATCCACAGAAACAACTGGAAGAATCAATTAGCCAGCATGACATTGAAAAACAAAGCGCCCATACCCCCTCAAAATTATATGATTTTGAAGAGAAGCAAATCTTAGCCTACCTCAAGCAAGAGATCAGGACAGAAAAGCACGACTGGCTTGATGAAGGCGACGTTAAGCGCCTAATAACTTTGGCAACACTAGACCCCAAAGAAGCCCTGAAAAAATGGCAATACGTTACTGATGACCATAGTTTTGACCCCTACAAGTTTAATAGCGCCTTGGCGGATAATATCAATTCAAAAGACGAAGTATTGTCTACACTCAACTACCTCAAAGAAGAAATCACAGTAGAAAAGCATGAATGGCTCAGTAGGGAAGATTGTGAAATGCTGCATATCGAAGCTGAGAAAGACCCCATGAAAACACTTAGCAAATGGCAGTCTATTACCGATGATTATAGCTTTATTCCTGGCGGCATAGAATCTTTAAGTGCCACCCAACTCAAAGCATATGAGATGCTTCAAGCCGTAAAAAATAACATCAGTAACGAAAAACTTAATGAGTGGCACCGTATCTTTAAAGATTCTCCTCAAGCAGTCATTGAAAAGTGCCAACCTATTTTAGATCAGAAACAAGCTGGGATGGAAGAATCCACATATCGGACAAAGCTGGAAGTAGCCTGTCGGCGATACATGGATATATCTGACAAATACCAAAGCTTACCTTGGGGTGACCCCCAAAAGGAAACCCTTGACCATAATCTTAATGAAATTGCAGATAAATATTTGCATGATGAGAAGTTTGTTAAAATAATCAGCAATTCTGGCAATGACGCTGCTATCAGAAGGATGAATGCTGAAATACAACAACGCGAACACAGCATGTCCAAAGGTATGTCCCTGGAACGTTAACGGGGAGCATTGTAGCCGCTTTGTAACGACGCTTCGTTAAGAGGGACCACACAAAGCCGATAGCCAAGACCATGCAAAACAGCCTCAACCGTATTAAGCTTAGGGTCGCCCTTAGATGATAAGGACTTATAAAGGCTTTGTCGGTTAAGATGGGTTTTTTCAGCCAGCTTGGTTATACCGCCCATAGCCTCTGTTACATCCCTTAAGGCTGTTAAAAATGAGGAGACATCTTTATCTTTCTCATATTCCTCAAGAGCAACCGATAAGTATGTTTGAGCGTACTGGGGATCTTGTAAGTCTTCCAGTATTGTATCTTTAAAGCTTCGAAGTTTTCTCATAACACACCTCCGTTGTATTCTTTCCAATATGATTTAGCTTGGGCAATATCCTTTGCTTGTGTTTTTTTGCTACCTGCACAAAGCAGGATGACAATTTGATCATTTTCAAAAGCATAGTACACCCGATAACCTGGCCCAAAATCTAACCTTAATTCCCAGACCCCTTCCCCAACGGATTTATGGTCTCCAAAATTTCCATGTTCCATCCGCCTTATTCTTTGTGAAACCCTTGCTTTTGTTCGTGTATCCTTTAGGGAATCCATCCACATAACATAAGGTTCTCTTCCAGCTTGGTCCCTGTATATTTTAATTGTCCGGTTTTGGGACATTGTTTTTAGTCCTTAGCTTTATACATTATAATGTATGTTATAGGCGACAAAAAGTCAACCCCCTCCCCCTACTCAATGGGACAATAATTATTTAACAAAGCTTTCCTTTAGGTGATTTTCGTATTGGTTAAGCAAAAGCTCTTTCTGTTTAGGAGTAAGCGACCCCAGCATATCGCGCGTCGCTTCTCCTAAGAGCATTGAATCCACCATCCTGGATGTAAAATGATAATTTACATACCTGGGGTAAAAATAATTAATTCCAAAAGACGTTAAGCCACAACCCAAGAAAAAGCATACAGCAATTCCTAGGCGTCTGACGGTCATTTCCCGTTTGTTGGTATCCATTACGCCCTTAGCTTGTGTCACAATCTCCTGGGTTATATCGGTAACCCTACTTAAACGATCAAGGCTCATTTTAACACTCACCTGGCTTTTTTCCTCAAACCCCTTAATTAGGGAAGGCATAATTTTTGCAACCATTTCACTGAATTGCTTTTCAAGCTCCTTCTTAACCTCCCCTATAAACATCTGGCGGGTTGATTTTAATTCTTCAATTTCTAGGGTTAGCTCTTCCCTTACCTCAGACATTTTTTCCTGTGCGCCCACAAGTATTTCCATTTTCTTATCGAAAACCGCTTCTGTGCGTTTACTTTTTAATGCTGTTTCTTTTGACTGATCCATAACATTGCTCCTTTTAAATTTTATTTGAGTAAATTGAGGTAGAGGCTTGAAAATGTATGCCGCCCCTTTTTGGTTAAAGTGGTCAATTTATTCTTCTTGCTTTTTCTCTATCAGCATTGAGGAATCGTAATTTTTTATAGGGATAAACTCCTGATTTTTAAGCGGAAGATATGTATTCTTATACACGACTTTGGTAACTGGCAGATTTCCAGGTAATTTCAAGTAAGCTTCCAGGTTATTTAAGGTCATGATATCTGAGGCGCTTATAATAGGTTTTATTTTGTTTTGGTCATTGATAGAAACACCATCCCTAAAATCGCTTGCGCCATAAGAAATCCCCTCTACAGCTTCTTGAACCTCTTGTTCTCCCATCATATCTGACAACCTCCGCGCCGTATCAGGATCATTATTGGCAAATACAAGACGGGTATTGAGGAGGCCAATTATTTCTTTAGCTTCTGCATGACCATATATTTTTTCTAATTGAGGAAGCCCTTGTAAGCCCATCACAACACATCCGCCAAATTTGCGGATTCCTTTCAAGGCGTCTGTCAATGCGCTGAATCTCTGTAAGGATGAGAACTCGTCAAATATATACCAGAGCCGTCGGTCAATATCTTTTGGACAAGCCAGCAAAGACTTAATCGCAATACCTGTTAAAGCCGATAAAAGTGGACGCAATGTTTCAAGCTGGTCTTGCGTAGAGGTCAGAAAAAGCCAACTATCGTCTTCCTGATGCTGAACCCACTGACGTATAGAAAAACTTTCACGTTCCATCGCCAAATACTCTAACGGTCTGAGAGCACTCACAAGATGTGTCCTGATAGATTGTGCCGTTTTATCACCTGCTGGATCAACAAGAGTTGCCGCATTGGTTGGTTTTAGGAACTCATACAGGTCTTTCAGGGAATATTTTAGCAGGACATCGAGCACATACTGCATATCCATCTTCTTAATTTTCTCACAATGCTTTAATGTCTCAGCAAAAATAATACGCGCATTCTCTGTCCAATAACTTTCACTAGAAATTTGAGAAATAAGGGCTGCCGCAAGCTCATCATAATGGTAATGGGTTACACAATCCATGAAAGGCGACCAACCTACCGTTCGGTCATCAAAAGGATTGATAAGAATATCCCTACCTTCACGATAATAGCTCGCGATAAACTCCCCTGTCGTATCTACGACAACAGCCCTTTGTTTTAATTCCCTGATCTGAGGAAGCAACTCAGATAAACTTGTTGTTTTTCCTGCGCCAGTCGTTCCTGAAATAATAAAATGTTGGGTTTCGCTGTTCTTTCTAAGGTTAATCCCCCTGATATGAATTGGCGAGAGATCACCTTTGATCAATTTCTTGAGTTCTTTTGGTTCGACTATCCTGTTTCCAGACTTGATTTCTTTTTCTTTCTTAATTTTTCCTCGCCAAATCCAGCTTCCGCAAATTAAAAAGAAAAAGCCTATCATAAACCATAAGGATAGCCAGGCATTGTGCTGCATACGCCTTTCAAAATCCTTAGCCCAAATTTGAAGGGCTTCGTTCTGCCTGAGATCGAGGGAACGCACAACATATTCCTGTCCATTGGCATACCGGTAGTTTTGTGTAACCTTTTCTTTTGGCCCTGGCAGTGAAAGTTTCATATCTGCCCAATAATAAGAAGCGAGAGCATATCTTTCATATGGGGCATAAGAGAACCAGGTCTTACACCCCCAAAATATTGCCCCTGCAAGAACCGTTAAAATAATTGTAACTGTCATGACTTGACGAAACATATTGACGTTGTGGAAGGTTAACTTCCCCCCCCGAATCATCATTGGAAGCATATTTAATCTCCTTTCACCCTTTTTTCATTCAAGTTAGTAGACATCCTCAAACGGAATCTTTAATCAAATTATCTAGTGTTGTTTGATTCCACCCTTCTGGCCAAGCATCTGCTAAATCCCAACCTTTGGGTGTGTCTTTGGGTAATTGGACAATCTTCACAGAGATACACTGAGCAGCTCTTAAGATTGTTTTTAAGCACTCCATACACCTCACTCCTGGCTCGTCATGATCAGGCCATAAGATAACTTCACGACCGGCAAGGCAATCCCAATTGGTTTTTCCAACATTACCAGCGCCTCCAATCCAGCTTAAAAGGTGGTACTCAGGCAGCATTTTCTGGGCCGCATCGGCTTTCTTCTCACCCTCAACCACCAGAACAGGTTTTGAAGGGTCTTGGGCTAACTTTTCTAGACCATAGGCTGTTTTTTGATCCCCAAAAAATCCCTGCCATCTCCATGCTTTAAAGCCCTTCTCGTTCTGGCAATAGGCTAAAGGTGGTGTGATCTTAAGGTTTTTGCCCCCTGGATCATCAGGGTTGGGCCGCTCAAAACGGAACACATAACCTTTCAACCTGCCTTGCTCATCACAGTAAGCATAGCGTGCTACTTCCTTATTCCCATCTTTCAACATATAGTTGAGGTATTTATTACCCTCAATGTCAGGAGGGAGAACTTCTTTTGGTACAGGGATGATAGGTTTCCAACTTGACAGTTCTTTGGGACTTTGGTTAGGAGCATGCCCAATAAAAGATTTAACCCACTCTGACAACGCTTTACCTGTATAGCCTGTCTTGTTCTTAACGAGCTGCAAAGCATCCCCTCTCTCTCCCGTTTCAAAATCATGGAACCATCCTTGCCATTTACCCCCCACATGCACGACCAAATGTTTTTTATCTCCATACCGCCACTCAGTTGGCCTCTTATATGTTGGATTACCAAGTAAAGACACAGCCAATGAAGAAATGCGCAAGGTTAATTGCTCATTCATCCACCGGCTATAATCCTTGTAATCAAACTCCTTCCCTTGGACTTTAAGAGAAGAGGCGAGCGTATGAGATGTTTGCTCAATTTCTGGTAGTCTAGAATCCATTTTACGTACTCCTATAAGCTATTAATTTAAAAAACTCCGGCCCTTTTCTGTTTAAAAATCCTGGCAGAATAAGTATTTTTATTATTTTTTTAATCATCTTCGTGTTACGCTGAAGATGTAAGATGGAGAAAAGGAAATGTCTATTAACCAAGCCCCTATGGTACGTATCAGGAAGATGTCCAAGTTCGCTTGGAGACACATTTTTACATTTTACATTCTTACCGTGATTGTCCGTGCCGCTATTGCGGGTAATGTTGTTATTTCTTCCGCGTTGTTTTATCTTGTTGGCGCAATGTTCCTTGATTGGGCTAAACAATTCATTAAGCTGACTCCTAACCCAAGCATGCACCTTTCCAACCACCCAGGACCTACTGATTTTAATAGGTACAATAATTCTGACTGGTCGAATCCAAGCATCATAGGAAGTGATACTTACCTTCTCAACCAGTCTAGAGAGAGATATTAGTAATTTCATTTTTGTTGCGGCTCCCCGTGGATGGTTTTATAAATTTCTGAATCCATCTTTTCGCTTGCTTTCTTAATGACAGAACGACCCTCTTGAGCTTTCAGCTTTTGCTTTATTTTTCCTCCTTCATTTTTGGTGGTCATAGCTTCTTGTGATATGTTCTGGCTATTCGCATCAATCGTTCTGGAGGATTCTTCCCTCATAGCTTCCCCTCGCTTGGACAAGTCATTATTAAAGGCTGACGACCCCTGTTGCCTCACGTCATTCACATAATTCTCTGTTGGTTTGTATGCCTGATGTCCTGTTTCTGCTTGGTAGGCAGATTTCATTTGATTGGGATTGGTATTGATAGAGACACTTGGCATTAGACCGCGCTCCCTCATATACTGACTTGCATAAGCTGCCGCTTGGCTAGGATCGCGTGTTACCATATCAACCGCCCCCCTGAATCCAATTGTGCCCCCATGGGTATTATCGCGGGTTTGTTTAGATAACCATTCTATATACTGCTGGTCATGTTGGGCATTGATGGAAGCTGCATTTGCCCGCATGTTCATTGCTTGCTGGTTTAAAGATTCCGCTTCACTAAAACTCTTTGAAGCTTCAGCCCTTTGGTTCATACCCTTTTCGTATGAACCAGAAACATCAGAAGCCAACCTTTTTGAGGCTTCATCAGATAAGGTATGAGAAAGGTTCTTTGCGGCTTGAGAGGATTCTCTTACTGCTTCTTGAAAATTTTCTTCTTTCATAAAGCTCTCAGCTTTTTGCAATGATTCTCGATCTGAAGCTGTTAAGGAGGTTTTTGCTCCGGCAGAACCTTTTATAATAATGCCTCCCCCAGCCTCTACAGAGGCAAATAAATCAGCTGCTTTAGCAGAGTCCATATGATTATCAATAGCGAATTTTTCTATTAACTGAGATGCCTTATGAATATTCCGAGACTGCTCGGCACTTACCCCTTGTGTCATACCGTCATTCATTGACTCAGACTTGCCGAGGTTATCACTGAGGCTAACAAGGTTACGGTAGAAACTCGCGAAGTTGCTGGCAGAGTTCTCGGTTTTGCTCAGTCCATTTTGGTAACTCTTTCCAGCCGCTTCAGAGATTTGTGCACTCTGGGTTTCTGCTACATTTAAGGACACGGGTAACTTGGACGCCCCAACGTTCGCGATTTGTGATCCATCCCCCATGGTCGTAATCTCAGCACGGCCGTCTATGAACTGGAATGACCCCGCCTTGTAGCTAGCAGCCCTGCTGAGAGCCATCATATTGGTGTTGGCAATCTGTTGGTTGCCTTCCGTAATGTTCCCGAAGTTATAGTTTCCTGATACAGCATCGCCCGCAGCTTGAGCTGCTGCCCCTTGGGAAACATTCCCCAAATGGGAAGCCATATGCACAAATGACCCAACCCCCTTCACCATGGCTACTGCCAAGAAGGGAACCCCGATTGCAAAATACCCTGCCATAGCAGAAACATCTGCATTCAGGTTCGCAAGTCCCACAGAAGAAGCTATGGTCACGCCGTCAATGTTTGAGGTCGCTAGCATCCCCAACGATTTTGACCGCGCTGCCAGGGTCATGATGTAGTTTAATACAGCATAAAGAGGCGCCCACATCTGCAACCACAGAAGAACTTGAACCCATGCCAATAATATTCTGGCCCCAAACGGCAATATGGACAAGGGAACCAGGAATATAAACATAGCGTAGGCAACAGCTTCCAATACAGCCCTCATCGCCATGAGCGTTTCACTAGCCATGGAGCCAAGGGTTTCATAGGTGGCCCGTTGCTGGAGGTAGGCCCTTCGTGCTGCAAAGTTTGGGGCATTTCCCAGCGCCGTGGATTTTTGCTCGATGCCGTCTACAATGGAATAAATCATCATTTGCTGTTGGAGGATTTGGTCAGCGCTTTTGGAAAGCCCTGTTAGAAACCCATAGCTAACCGGTAGATACTTCAAAAACTCAATTTTGGAATTGAGGGGATTGGTATGCCCAAACAACTTCTTTGAATAGATATCCTTGCTGCGATCAAGCTCTTCACCCCAAAGCTGGTTGAAACGCTTCACACCTTCCCGACAAGTCACAATCTCCGGCATATTGCCAGGCTCTCCTCGTTTGTGAGGTTGCCGCCACACGAACGAACGGACAGGGGAAGCGTTTGCCGATACAAGCCCCCAGATATCACTTTCATGCCTGAGATCCTCAATCGTGTATTTACGCCCCAGCATGGCATCATAAGTTACGCACTGACACACGAACTGGCGCATATTCTCCGCTACATCTTCGTTGGTAATGTGGAATGTGCGGGCTTGCTGGATCAGGTTCGAGGCCATGAGGTACCCTGACTTGTGATATTTCAGGTCATCAACCTGAGAAAATACCTGGTCTACCTGCTTGGTGATCTCAAACCCAACTTGCGTAATAAAATGCGTCACGCATGCTAACCCATAAGGCACATTGTCTACCGGTTCACGGTAGTTGCTCACCACATCATGGATATTCACCGTTGCTGTGGGGATAAAAAGCAAGGGTGGGATCAATACAAAGGGAACAATAGTCTTGCCCCAAGCCTTCAGGTAATCCCCCCAAATCGAATAGAGTGCTGCCCAGAACCCCCCAAAGATCATGCTGATGCGCATAAGAGGCTCATAAAGGGTTCCTGTATCGGAATTCATACACATGACAATGGCATCAAGAATACCTTTGAGAGCTTCTCCATTACCAAACGTGATAATTTGATACTGCATAACCTTTTCCTTAATTAATAAAAGTTGGATTCTGTCGCGGTGCTGCCCATCATAACGTGGAGCTGCTTTTCAATGAGTTGAGTGGCTTCAACGAACGACAGGACATTGTCCATGTGTTGAAAGGCATTGTTGCGACGCGCTGTGATTCTCTCTCTTGCAACACGCAAGTGTTTTAGAAACCGCTCCATATGGCTTTCATCAACCTGCACAGAGCGGAGCTGGGTGACGCTGTCATGGACAATGTCGATCACTTCGAGGATGTATTTGTAAAGCACATCCAAAGCAATAAGATCGGCATATTGGTGGATGTCTAAAGGAGCTTGGCCCTTACGGAACGCTGTTAGGACATTAAGCATTTTAAAGACAGGAAGACGGGTAGAGTTCAGAAAATCCTTTTCCTCTGTTGTTGGCTCCCCATCATCGTAAATCTTCTGAACCAGCGATTCTAAAATGGCCCCCACACGCTTTTGCAAGGCGCTTTGGTCTGAGAGGGTAATGTGGGAGAGGTTGGGATAAAGACACGCTTCATCATTACAAGCATAAAGAGGAGTTTGACCTCCCGTTAACAAACCTGAAATCACATCATCTCGATCGGCATGGCCAGGAAGGTTTATGACCTCAAAGGAGGCGTCCCCCTTGGCGCTTCCTTTAAAAAAGCTTGATTGGGGACTGCCTTCCCGAACAATGATCGAACCCACAAGAGTCAAAAACAGTTGTGCCAGTTCCTTGTCACCACTCAGAAAGGCATTGGCTTGGATGGCTTTCCAGGCAAGGTTGAATTCGCCAGCAAACATGTCTTTATATCGAGGATCAGAGCCACGGCTATTAATCACCCGTGAGCGATCCCCCCCTGCCCCACATTCTTGGCGTCCAGCCGCATAATCAGAAAACATCCCCAGGTTCGTTCCCATAGCCTGGCACAGGTGCTTACTCGATTGGTCTGTTTTCGGCCATAAACCCCCAAGGAGTGTTGCTCCTGCTTCACAGGAATTGATATTGGTCTGGTTGATCTGGCTTGCTAGGTTTTGCAGCTCATTCATGATGTTGTAGATTTGGGGAGAAACCGTTTGCACCGCCAACATAAAGGCATAAGAGGCGGTAGCAGATCCGATGTTCCTGGCCATTTCGACCAATTGCTCCGATTTAATGTGAGAAAATCCCCCACCCCATAAATCAATGCCGCCACATCCAGCCCTAAACCCTGGCATCTGTACGGTTGCGACCTGAGCATTGCGCACTGAGTTACGTGTGACAATACTTCCACCTGAGTAAAATCCCGCTGTTTGGTCCTGGTAAGCTCCTGGTCTTGTTACGTTGCTGGCCAGCCCAGCACTCTTGAAAAAAGCCATTAAATCTTGGCCAATACCGCCCCCGAAAGCTGCTCCTACAAAGGAGCCGGATAAAAAAAGCACAAGGGCAGTTTTCTGTAGAATCATCCCAACGATTGACCTCATGACTTAGCTCCTATAAGTGTCATAATGCGGTTTTCCATCTCATCCATGGCCGTTACCCCATACGCCACAGGAATAACGGTTTTGGTTGAGGGGTTAACCGCATACAGGGACGGGAGGACTTTAACGTCCCAAGCCCTAAAGAGGCCATTGTCGTTTTGTGCGTCTGGGAATTCCAGTAATTGCCCCCCATCTACACTGATGGCAATAACATCCCAACCGTACATTTCGGAAAACCGCTTCACGATAGGAGCAAACGTATGGCAATGAGGGCAGTCCCCTGCAAAGAAAAAGAACAGGCCATTTTCTTGGGAAAGAGCTTTTATGGTTTTATGCGTGCGCTCTTTCTCTAAATCTAACTGAAGATGCCGTGCTTGCTGGTTCACAGGGGATACCAGGGTGTGGTCGAGTTCAGGATTCTGGAATACCGTTTGAAGCCAGACATGGGAAAACACCTTTGAGCGGTCCATCATATCTTTTTGCATTTGCTGATATGATTTTATGTTTTGTGGGGTAGGATCAACCCAAGCTCGATGAAGGCGGTTTTCTAACTCCTCCCGATAAGATTTGACCAATTCTGAGGGAGTTTTGCGAGAATGCGGCGCAACCGGCCCTTGTGTTACCTGTTCTTGTGCTTGTGATGGATTTTCTTCTTCCGGTAACGGCAAGGCTTCATACCAATGCCAGCCTCGCGCATGGTCTTTAAAAAAGGAATTTGCATGGGTGGTGGAGGCCAATAAACTAAGGACCAGAATTCGCTTACACCACCCTTTCTTGGTCACAGCTATTTTCCAAAATTCCTTTACATAGTTGCCCCACATGGTTAAAGCCCCTTCTCTTTCAATTGTTGGACAGATAGGTTCGTTTGTGGATCAAGGGATGGCTTCGTAAGCAGCGTCATATTTTCTTGGAGTCGTTTTGTACTGACTTCAGCCAAACTCTGTTCTTGTCCCTTCGGGACGGTTTTGCTTCGGATATCTTCATAAATCTCAGAGAAATCGATCTTACTAAAATCTATCCGGCTTAACTCATCTGCTGATAACCCTGAACAATTAGGGGCATCAGGGGCACCAAACCCAATACCCAATTGGGCACGGCCGCTTTGTTGGATAAGGCGCGCCATTTTAGTCCCATAGCAACAAAAGGAGGTCTTCTTACGGATACAGACCCCCACCTTCTTTTCAGCGCAATAGGTGCCTACTTGAACACACAGGTTTTTATTTCTAAGCTCCCGAAGTTCTTTTTCGTCTTTGTCACAATTCGTAAGACTGATAGAAACACCCCAACCTCCTTCAGGCCCGCAGCAATCTTTAAATCCAATGCAATGGCGTGTGCAGCGGCGATCTTGGCCTTTAAAGATAACCTTGTAGTTGCGTAAATCTTCTTGGACTTCCCGCAAAGCAGATAGCTGGCTTATGGCATTCATCATCTCCCCATTCTCTTCATAAGAAGAGTCCGCACAGCTTCCAGTTAGGCAATAAGGGCTGGATTTATTAGATGAGCGGAACGATTTGGTAGAACGTTTGCCAGTTGGACAATGGTAAGTTTGTGCCCATACCACGCAAGTACCCCTTACCTTTTCCTTGCAAGCGGAATTAACCTGGTAACACCCCTTCGCCCTTAATCCAGCGCAATCGTTTTTAGCAGGATAACGACATCGATATATTTTCTTGCGACGCCACCAATCCCGCGTAACGGGCAGTTCATTAATGACACGCGTCTGAGGAC
>Ga0172372_10010517_pt1 | contig 11832 bp, 9 predicted proteins | sample LakKiv5m_2_FD_114544 | JGI IMG/M metagenome (GOLD analysis project Ga0172372, IMG submission 114544) | Freshwater microbial communities from Kabuno Bay, South-Kivu, Congo - kab_092012_9.5m | ecosystem: Environmental > Aquatic > Freshwater > Lake | place: Democratic Republic of the Congo... | reverse complement strand
CAGGACCGCATCGATCTGGCACCGTGGTCGGATCAGGACTCGGTTGCCGAGCGGGCAAGCCCGCTGCTCTTGATGCTGACGCATGGAGTATAGGGTTCCATCGCGTCATTCCAAGCGCATTTTCAGATATTTCACGATTGGTCGGTCTGTGCCAGCAGGGCCCGCACTCAACGGACTTCCACTCGTACCGACGGGCTTCTTATGGAACCTCGGGTTGCGGTAGCATCTCCGATCCATGGTCCCGCCGATCCATCACGTGAACGCCGCCTTGGTCGCGGGCGTCGAGTTCCGCAATCGGAACCTCGGCGTCAGTGCACTTGGTCTTAGTGCATTGGCGCTGCTCGCGCCACGCATCGGCGCAGTCGACATGCTCGACTGGGGCCGAGGAACCCGCTTCGCGGATGACAGCATCCTCCGGCACGCAGGTCTCTCGACTGGGGACACGACCGTGCGCATGCATGGCTTCAGGCAGACGCGCAAGCCCTGGGCGCCTGACTCCGCGTACCTCGCCGAACTCGCGATTCGGACCCATCTTCCGGTTGGGACGGGTGCGCGCGCCATTGCCCGCTGCTCCGCGCTGCTCGATGCAAGCGGCGGCGACAGTTTCGCGGACATTTATGGTCGTCATAGGTTCGTGCGTGTTGCGCGGCCCAAATGGATCGCGTTCGCAATGAAGCGCCCCGTCGTACTGCTCCCGCAGACCTACGGGCCCTATGAGGATCCCGGCACGCGGCGCGAGGCGGCCGACATCGTCGCGCGCTCGACGTGCGCGGTGGCGCGTGACGCGCGGAGTTATGAGGTGCTGAAGGAACTTCTCCGCGACCGGTTCGATCCTTCCCGGCATCTCGTCGGAACCGACATGGCGTTCCGACTTCCGACGATCGATCCTCCCGCCGAGTCCCTTGCGATCGTGGAGAAGGCCCGGAACTGCGCGCGTGGTTCGGCCGTCGCCGGATTCAACATCAGCGGCCTCATCGCAAACGCACCGGAAAACTGGAAACAGTACAGGTTCCGCGACGACTACTTCGCCACCTGTATCAAGTTCGTTTCGCGGATCCTCGCCGCGGGCGCCGGCGCAGTCGTACTGCTTCCCCATGTGATCATCGACGGTGGAGCCGACACCGAGTCCGACATCCATGCGAGCCGCAGGCTCGTCGATGCGCTCCCACCAATCGAACGTGAACGTGTCTTCATCGCAGGCGGCTTCGAGTTCCCCACCGAGGCGAAGGCGATCATCCGACGGCTCGACTGGTTCAGCGGGTCGCGACTGCACGCGACGATCGGCTCCCTCTCGAACGGCGTCTCCACCGCCACCATCGCCTACAGCGATAAGGCGCGTGGGATCTTCGAGGCGCTCGGTGTCGGCGACACGGTCGCAGATCCACGCCGTCTCACGGGCGATGAGGTTGTCGAACATCAGGTGCGCTGTTTCGTCGAGCGCGATCTGCATCGTGCCGCGATCCGAGAGCGACTACCGGGTGTCCTTGCGACCGCCGACCGGCAGATGGATGACATCGCGCGCCTCCTCCGTGACGCGCGAATTCGTTGAGCACGACGGATCGAATGCGCCTTCGATGCGCCGGTGCGGTCGCGACCCGTCGCGATCCGCCGGGACTCGTCAGCGTCCGATGCGGATTCCGCTCACACCGCGCGTTCCCAGGTCGTGCCCTGCGGACCATCCTTGATGCGCACGCCGAGAGCCGTCAGTTCGTCGCGCACACGGTCGCTCTCCGCCCAGTCCTTCGCGGCGCGCGCAGCCTTGCGTCGCTCGAGGAGTCCCTCGACTTTCGCCGCGAGGTCGTCGCCCGCCGCCGACGCGAGCGGTGTGTTCCGCTCGAATACGCCGAGCACGGAATCCATCGCGTCGAGCGCCGCGAGCTCCGCCTTCGCGTCGCCGGCCGGTGCCTCGCCAATCGCCGTGTTCAGCGCCGCGATCGCGCGCGCGAGGTTGAGATCGTCCGCAAGCGCGTCCTTGAACTCGATAAGCGCGCGCTGCATGGGCCCCTCGCCGCTTCCACCTGTACGCGCAGCCGTCGCCGCTCGCACCGCGCTCCATCGATCGATCATGCGCTGGCAGTCGCGCAGGCCCTGCAACGTGAAGTTTGAGTTGGTGCGGTAGTGGGTGCGAACAAGCTCGAGCCGAAGCGCCGCCGGCGTCACGCCCTTCGCAAAAAGGTCGCGGGCGGTGAAGAAGTTGCCCTTCGACTTCGACATCTTCTCGCCCTCGACCTGCAGATGGCGCGTATGGAACCACGTGCGTGCGAAGTGCGGACGCCCGCTTGCACAGCAGCTCTGCGCGACCTCGCATTCGTGATGCGGAAAGATGTTGTCCTCGCCACCCGAGTGGAGATCGATCTCCTCACCGAGCAGCATCTTCGCCATCGCGCTGCATTCGAGATGCCATCCCGGATAGCCCTCGCCCCACGGGCTCGGCCAGCGCATGAGGTGCGTCGGGTCAGGCTTCCACAGCATGAAGTCGGCGGGATGCCGCTTGACCGCCTGATGCTCCGCGCTAATACGTCCTCCCTCGCCCTCGCGCAAGTTGTCAAGCGTGTTGCCCGACAGCCGTCCATACGCAGGAAAACTCTGCACACTGAAGTAGACAACGCCGTCCTTCGCGACGTACGCATGTCCGCGCGCGACAAGTTGCTCGACAAGCGCGATCATCTCAGGCACGCAGCGCGTTGGTCGCGGCATCAGCTCGGGATGCGTGCGCTCCTCGATCGCGACCTTCAGGCCGAGATGCCGCGCGTCCTCAAGGAAGCGCTGCGCGTAGAACTCAGCGATCGCGTACGGGTTCGCCGGATCGATCTCCGCGCCCGGCGGCAGTTTGCCCGCCTTCTTCGCCTCGGCGATGCGACGACCCGCGACCGCCATCTTGTCCTCGCCGCCTCCATCCGCCGAGTCGTCCTCGGTCATGTGGCCGACGTCGGTGATGTTCATCACGTGCTTCACGCGAATCCCGTGCAGTTCGAGCGCGCGCCGAAGCACGTCGGCGTTCAGGAACGATCGGAAGTTTCCGATGTGTGCGTCGTCGTAGACGGTCGGGCCGCAGGAGTAGAACGTCGCGGTCCCGGAAGCGGAGATCGGCGTCCAGGTCTCGACCGTCTTGGTCAGCGTGTTGTAGAGGCGAATCGGCATGGCGGTTTCCGTCGCGAGAATAGCAGTGATCCGCGTGCGAACGTGCGCGAGTTTCGACGGCTTCGTTCACGATCCACGGTCAAAGGTGCGCTCGCGCACATCGACGGCGGGGTTCCCCGCGTAGATCCGCCAGGGCGCAAGATCGCGCATCGCAACTCCGCGCGCCCCGACAATGGCGCCCTCCCCGACCGTCACCCCGGGACCTACGAACGCGTCCGCCGCGATCCATACATCGTCGCCGATCGTGATCGAACTGCGGACGAGCGGCATCGTTGCGCGACGGTGGTCGTGTGTGCCGGCGCAAAGATGCGCCCCCTGCGAGATGGTCACGCGCGCGCCGATCGAGACGGGACCGAGACAGTAGAGCACCGCACGGTCGCCGATGGAGCTCTCTGCACCGATCGAGAGGTTCCACGGACACTCAATCGTGACGGTGCGCCGCACGTTCGCCGTCGCGTCGAGATGGGCACCGAACATGCGGAGCATCGCACGCCGCAACCCGTACCAGTTGTGAAAGCTCGCACGAAACGCGGTGGCCTGCACCAGTCCCCACAGCACGCGCGCAATCTTCTCGCGCGTCCCGTAGGGACTCGTCCGTCGTGCCCGCAGCGTGTTGTCGGATGGATCGCTCTTGCTCGCGGCGTCCATGTCACCCTCCGGCCGCCGCCGTGCGGGCGCGGGTTCCAGCCACCTCGATGAGGAGTTCGTTCCAGCGTCGCATCGCATGGGGTGCGCCCGCGTGGTCCACGATGTAGCGGCGCGCCCGCGCTCCCATCTCCGCCGCGAGGTCGCGATCCGTCACCAGCCTGCGAAGTGCGCGCGCGAATCCGTCCACATCACCGGGCGCGACGATGAAGCCGCATCGCTCCTCCTCGATCGTGCGCGCGACCTCGCCCGTCCGCTCGCCGATGAAGAGGATCGGTCGCGCGGCGGCAAGTACGCCGTAGAATTTGCTCGGCACCATGATGCCGGTCGTACCCTCGAGCAGACTCGCCAGATGGATATCCGCCGCGCCTAGCAGCTCATTGATCCGCTCGCGCGGTTGATACGGAGCCTCGATGAAGTTGGTCAACCCCCTCGATCGCAGCAGTCCGATGAGTTCGTCCTTGCGCTTGCCGCCTCCGACGAAGGCGAACACGACGTTCGGGTCCTCGCGCAGCGCCTCGACACCTTGCGCGATCGTCGCCACATCGTGACCGATGCCAAAGTTTCCGGAGTACATCACGAGCAGCCGCTCGCCGATGCCCCATTCGCGGCGATAGGAGTTCGACGCGCGATCGACGGGGCGAACCTCCTCGGGATCGGCCCAGACGTTGATCATCGCGAGTCGTTCGGCGGGCACCCCCTTCGCGGAAACGCGCGCACGCATGCAGCGCCCCAGCACCACCGCGCGGTCGGCGCGACGGATGCAGAATCGGTTGATCCGCTCGAGGACCCAGGTCGCCGGCGAACTCGGACTCATCACGCCACACGCCACCGGAAGATCCGGATAGAGATCCATGACCCAGTACACGAACCGTGTTCCGCGGACGATCCGGAGCAGCCAACCAATGAGCGCGACGAACGGCGGGGTCGTAAAGCAGATCGCCACGTCCTGTCGACGCATGTTGAAGGCACGCCACAGTGCGGCGACGTAGAACAGTCCGAAATCGAACATGCGCGCCGCGATCGAGCTCTTCCCGAAGATACTCCTACCGACGCGCACGATGCGGATCCCGTCGACCGTTTCCTCACGCGGAAGGACCGCGCCCTTCTCGCCGTAGATCGACCGCGATGCGATCGCCGTGACCTCGTGCCCCTGTGACACGAGGTAGCGCGCGAGATCGTGCGCGTGCTGCGCCGTCGCGGCGATGTCCGGATAGAAGGTCTGGTTGATCAGCAGGACGCGCATCGGTCCTCACCCGACCGGACGTCCCGGCCGCTTTCGTGCGATGCACGGTACCACTCGACGGTGCGTCGCAAGCCCTCGCGAAGCTCCGTCTGCGCACGCCAGCCGAGCAGGCTCGCGGCGCGACTACTGTCGACGCATCGACGCGGTTGTCCATCGGGCTTCGATGCGTCCCACCGGATCGATCCGGTGAAACCGCAAGTCTCGGCGACCATCGTCACAAGATCGCGGATCGTGATCTCGCCACCGGTTCCGAGGTTGATGGGCACGGGTTCGTCGACGACCTCCGCGGCGCGCACGATCCCCTCCGCTGCATCGTCGACGTAGAGAAACTCACGACTCGCTGCACCGGTTCCCCAGCACTCGATCTCCCCTCGTCCCGCATCGCGGGCCTCGAGGCACTTCCTCACGAGCGCCGGAATCACATGCGAGGTCGCGGGGTCGAAGTTGTCGTGGGGACCGTAGAGATTGACCGGCAGCACGTACGCGGACGACAGACCGTACTGACGGCGGTAGCCGTCGAGCATCACGAGCGCCGCCTTCTTCGCCACGCCGTACGGAGCGTTCGTCTCCTCGGGATAGCCGTTCCACAACTCGTCCTCGCGGAACGGAACCGGGGTGAACTTTGGATACGAACAGATGGTGCCTGTGTGCACGAACTTGCGAATGCCGGCCTTCCGCGCCGCCTCCACTAGGTGGAGCGACATCGCCATGTTGGCGTAGAAGTAGCGACCAGGGTTCGCCTGGTTCGCGCCGATGCCCCCGACTTCCGCCGCGAGGTGGATGACGACGTCGGGGCGGGCGACTTCAAAGAGACGGGCGACACCCGCTTCGGTGGTCAGGTCATAGTCGCGTCGGCGTGGAACGAATGGCTCAGTTAGACCACGCGCGGCGAGCGCGTGACGAACCGCACGGCCGAGGAACCCCGCGCCGCCGGTCAGAACGACACGCAGACCCTCGAGGGGGCTGCTGATGCGGGTCCCAGCCATCGTTCCGGGTGTATCGGCACGGACTCGGTCGCCCCTAAACCCATTTCGGGTTGCGGGGCGACTCCGGGTGCGATTTGGGATCGATGACGCGGACGGCCCGTCGGGCCGTGCGATCCAGCGGCAAGAGTTACAGCTGACCCGGGGCGGAACCCGAGATTCCGCAGGCACGGTCGTACACCGCCTCTGCATCCCGCCCCACGCGGGTCCAGTCAAACTGCTCGCGAGCCCATTCGGCACCGCGAGACGCGAGTGCCGCCGCGAGCGCCGGATCCTGCTCCAGGGCGAGCATCGCGTCAGCGAACGCCGCGTCGGTGTCCTCCGCCACGCGTAACGCCCCCGCCCTTTCCGCCCCATCGAGCCGACATCGGTGCGTTGTGATCACCGGTCGGCCGGTTACAAGCGCCTCGAGCACGGAAAGACCGAATCCCTCGAACCTCGGACGGTGGACGAACATCGAGCAGGCCGCGAGCGCCGACAGCTTAGACGCGCCATAAAGCGGTCCGACGAAGTGCACGGTGTCGCCGACCCCCAGTTCCGACGCAAGCGTCTGCAACGCCGCACGCTCTCCCGAGTCGGGTCCAGCGATGACCAGATGGCTCTTCAGACCCCGCGCTCGCGCATCGGCAAAGCTGCGCGTCAGAAGATCGATCCCCTTGATTGCATGCAATCGGCCTACAAAGAGCGCAAATGACTGTTTACGAAGGTTCGGGTGGGATGAGAGGAAGTTCGTGCCAGTCGCTGATCGGTAGTCTGAAACGTGAATGCCGTTCGCAAGAACGGAACTTGCCGTCGTGAAACGACTTGCCACGTACGCGCGCTCCTCCTCATTGAGCGTGAGGATCTCGGCTGCGCCTCCAAGGAAACGACGAAATAGAGTCAGATACACCCATTTCTTCAGCTTCCCGTTCTTTAAAACGTCCGGGTGCAGCATTCCATGAGTTGAAACGACGTATTTTAGGTCGCGTTGACGCGCTTCAGATGCGCTCCACCGAAGCACCGAACTCCACACACCATGGAGATGCACGATGTCCGGCCGTGCGTCGCGCATGGCTGACGAGACCGTCGACTGGCTTGGTGCGCCCATCGATCCGACTTCAAGCAGCCGGATGCAGGCGCTCTTCCAACTCGCCTCCAGCCGTGCACGTTGCTCCGGCTGGGTCGGTCCGTGCAGACAGAGCACGAAGACCCGATCGCCAGAACTAGCCTGTTGCCGAGCCAGTTCGACCACCACCGTGGTGGGCCCGCCACTCTCCGGCTTCAGGTCTTCGATGACATGCAGGATCGTCCGACTCATGATCGCCCGACTGCTGGGGAAGTCTCCATGGGGACCGCCTCTCGGGATCCGGGACGATGTTCGCCCAACCCCCGTCCGCGCACCGAGGGACATCGATCCGTGCGGTCGCGGCCTAGTACTATCGGCTCGCCTCTCCGACTTGCACCACGGGGAGGCGGCGTTGAGTCCGTCGCAGGATCGGTGCAGCCCGGAATACCACATGAAGCGCGCCCTCATCACCGGCATCACCGGCCAGGACGGAAGCTACCTGACGGAGCTTCTGCTTTCGAAGGGCTACGAGGTGCACGGCATCATCCGCCGCAGCTCGTCCTTCAACACCGGTCGGCTCGATCACCTGTATCAGGATCCGCACGAGTCGGCGCAACGGCTGCGGCTCAACTACGGCGATCTCGCGGACGCCAACGCGCTCTCGCGGCTCATGCAGCAGATCCAACCACACGAGGTCTACAACCTCGCGGCGCAGAGCCATGTGCGTGTCTCGTTCGACCAACCGGTTTTCACGGCGGATGTCGATGCGACGGGAGTCCTGAAGCTGCTCGAGGCGGTGCGCGTGCAGCAGGAACTCTCCGGTGAGCGGATTCGCTTCTACCAGGCCTCCTCGAGCGAGATGTTTGGCAAGGTGCAGGAAGTGCCGCAGCGCGAGACGACGCCGTTCTGGCCCCGGTCGCCCTACGGTTGCGCGAAGGTCTTCGGGCACTGGATCACGGTCAACTACCGCGAGAGCTACGGGATGCACGCCTCGTGCGGGATCCTCTTCAATCACGAGAGCCCGCGCCGCGGCGAGACCTTCGTGACGCGCAAGATCACCCGCGCGGTCGGACGCATCAAGCTCGGTATGCAGCGCAAGCTCTTCCTCGGCAACATCGATGCGCTCCGCGACTGGGGTTTCGCCGGCGACTACGTCGAGGCGATGTGGCGCATGCTCCAGCAGCCCGAGCCCGACGACTACGTGATCGCGACGGGCAAGATGATCTCGGTTCGACAGTTCTGCGAACTCGCGTTCGGACAGGTCGGACTCGACTACCGGGACTTCGTCGAGATTGACCCGCGCTACTTCCGCCCCGCAGAGGTGGAGCAGCTTCTCGGCGACATGTCCAAGGCAAGGCGCGTGCTCGGTTGGGAGCCAAAGACCTCCGTCGAGGATCTTGCGCGCATGATGGTCGATCATGACCTCGAGCTTGCGCGGCGCGAACGCACGCTCCGCGATGCTGGTCACGAGGTGCACGCTCCACGGCACGAGTCCTGACAGCCGACAGCACTCTCAACGCCGTGGCGCAGGAACGGGTGGGATCCTCGAGCGATCGGGTATCGAGTCGACAGGGGCGCGCAGGGCAACCTCGTATCTCGGTGCCTCGACGGTCGTCGTGACATCCCACCGACCGAGTTCGCCGCCGGCGAGTTGTATGGTCGAGCCTGTCTTCGCATCGCGCAGGGCGACGATTCCAGGCTTCACGCTCGTGCGCCACACGTACTTGCCGTCGATGCGACGCGCACCCGAGGTCACGATTTCCGCGCGCAGCGAGAGCGGTTCGGTGGTGATCGCCTGCTTCACGCGTCCGAGCGTCTGGCCGTTGACGTCGCGGAGCACGTTGATCAATCGCATCGAACACTGGTCGGCGATCCGCTGCTGCATCGCAGAATCCGCGGCCGGACCGAACACTTCCGGCGGGTTCCAGTAGTGGAAGAACTCGGTGCGACACAGCGACAGATGACGCACCATCTCGTCCCAGACGCGCCGATCCGCGGGATACGGGACCTCGCCCCTGTCGCCCGTCCAACTCGCCTGCGCGATCTAGGGTGCGAGCGGCACGTCCGGCGCACTACGCACACAGGAGCGAGCCAGCTGCACATCAAGAAGGAACGAAGTCCACGGTGACTTTGGGAGCCGATCCCGACCGCTGCGTGACACCTTGGTCGGATCAGCCTCGTCGATGCATGCCGAGGTCGAGACTTGCTCGATCTGGCCGTAGCAGGATGGCGCGGCATGGGTTCCGACGATGCAATCCTCCGGTTGCAAGTGCCCGTTCAGGTCGGGTGCGGGCCTATCGATCGTCCGCATCCCCGAGTAGTTGGAGCCGACGAGGTCGGGAAACCTCGCGCACGCGGGTTGGAAGATCGCCCGGTCCATCGCCGCGGCGTTCAGCCGCCCCATCACTCGGTTCCAGACGAGGTAATCCCCGCCCGGGGTAGCGTTCTTCACCTTCGCTGGATCGAGTGTTCCGATCAGCGACGCGAGCGGTTCCACGCCGAGATACGGGCGCTGCGCCCGGGGATCGGACACGATGCGCGGGATATCCGACGCCGGGATGTTCCAACTTCGGAACTTCGCGATCTGCTCGCAGTCGCCGACGAGCACATCGAGCCTCCCACCGGCGCGCCGGAACTCGTCGAGCCACGGCTCCCACTCACCCTTCAGCTGGGAGATCGCGCCATCGACCCACGGAGAGGCCACGCGCTCGGTCGAGCGCATCGGCCTCGTACGCGAAGAGGCTGTTGGCATAGCGCCACCAGAGAATGGACGCACGGCCCTTCGGTGCGAGTTGCGTTCGTCGTGCAATGTCCGCGGGCTCAGGCGGGCGGTTCGGACGTCCGGGCACAAACTCACCCTCGAGTCGCACCATCTCGACCAGAAGATCCTGACCCGGTAGAACCCGGCGCCAGGCCGTTACCCAGATGTCGGGCGCGCGCTTCGCCTGCTCCTGCACGTCGCCGACGTGACCATTTCGAGACCACTTTCCACGCAAGGCGACGTACAGCGCGTGAGGGAAAAGATCGACAGGAGCGGCACGAGCGCGATGAGCGAGGTCATGGTCAGTTGATCCTAGCCGCAGGACGCAATCCGACACGCGCATGTTCCACGATCCGGGCTCACGATCCTGCGCGACGTCGACGGAATCTCGTCATCACGCGCTCGAAGTCCTCGCGCGTGTCCTTTCGCGACCAGACACATCCGAGGATGGCGACGAGCACCGCGATGGGCCCGAGCACGAAGAGCGCGATCACGTCCGCCCACATCGGCGCGATCGATGCGCGCAGCGCGATCCACGCAAGCGCAAGTCCCGCCATGATCGGGAGGCTGACGAGCCACGGCTGGAGGAAGAGACCCGCGACGGTCCGCTTCCGCAGCGACGCCGGACGGCCACCGAGATAGACGGCCACCGGACACGAAACACCCCAGACCAGCGCGCTCGCGACCGAGATCGCCAGCGCCTTGCCGGCGAGCGGATCCGTCGGAAGTCCGATCGCGCGTGCGACATCGAGCATGGGTTCCGAGAGATGTTGCGTCGCGAGGATGCACAGGACGAGCGCCGCCACCAGCTGCCCGAGCTGCCATGCGAGATAGGTGCGGAATCGGCCCTGCGCCTTGAGCAGCGCGATCGCCGGTGCCGAGACGAACATGAACGCCTGTCCGAACGAGAGTGCGACGAGCGGCGCCACCGAACCGGTCCACTTGGGCTCGAACAGCACGGCGAACAGCGGCACCGCGAGCGTGGCCTGCGCGAGCGAAATCGGCACCGCGACGGCTGAGAGAAGTTTACTTGCTCGGATGAACGCCGCCGACTGTCGGTCGACATCGTCTCGGATGTGGGCGAAGATTGGCTGTAGTACCCCGCCGAGTTGCGTCGCAATCACCGTGTTTGCCTGAATCGCCAGTTGGAAGGCGAGGCTGAAGAAGCCGATCTCGCTCTCGGATGCGACAAACCCAAGGATCACAAACTCAAGGCTCAGCAGCATGTTGTTCACATACTGACCAAGGCCGGCGATCGCGAAGCGCGAGGCGACCGGCCGCATCGTCCCGGATCGAACAGTGCGTTCGATCCGCGCACCGCAGACTCGCCAGTAGATCCAGCCTCGAACCGCGAGTGCAGCGATCGGTGGAAGCGTGATCGACATCGGTCCCGCGCCGGAGTAGGCCATCGCGACTCCCGCGACGGTCGCGCCCAGATTGACGCCACCGTCGATCTGCGCGATCCGTCGATACGAAAGATCGAGGCGCATGCGCGAGTTCGAGATCACGAGTACCGAGTCGGCAAGCGGTCGGAGCGCAGCGATCACAACGAGGAAAGCAAGACCCGGCTTGTCACTGAGCCGCTCAAGCGGAAGTGCCGCGGCAACGACAAGCACGAAAAGAGCCCAGGCAGTCATCCATGCGATCCGGCGCGCAGCGCCCGAGCGCTCGTCAAATCGCTTCGGTTCGGCAAGCAGCACGTCACCCATCACGAAGGGCGCAAGGATGAAGAAGAACGGTCCGATGCTGACCGCGAGATTGGCAAGGCCGAACTCCGCTGGCTCAAGCAGCCGGGTCATGGCCCACATGGCCACGACTGTGACGAGTTTGTTCACCACGGTTTGGGCCGTTGTCCAAGCCGAACCTGATGCGGCAGCCGATGCAAAGCCGACGCCCCCCGGACTCGTGTCCGGCTGCGCCTCCACTTCGTCCCGGCTGACGCTCATCGCATCACGCGCGGGCGAGCCGCACGCCCATCTCACGCTCGTACCGGCGCATCGCGTCGCGCGTG
>Ga0172372_10010514_pt1 | contig 11834 bp, 7 predicted proteins | sample LakKiv5m_2_FD_114544 | JGI IMG/M metagenome (GOLD analysis project Ga0172372, IMG submission 114544) | Freshwater microbial communities from Kabuno Bay, South-Kivu, Congo - kab_092012_9.5m | ecosystem: Environmental > Aquatic > Freshwater > Lake | place: Democratic Republic of the Congo... | reverse complement strand
TCCGCTCAATTCCTCGAATGCGCGCGGTCCCAAATGAAGCATGTTCACGATGCGATGTTGCGCTAGCATCTCTTCGCGCAACTTTTCAAAACTGGAGAGGAACATCCAAGAGTGCTGGTTGATCATCCCCATGTAGCCCTGTGGCAACGTCTGGGCCAGCGTCACCTCCATAAACACCGCGAACAAGTCCGATTTTGAAATCGGATAGTGTTCATTGACATAGGCCTTGAGGTCGGCGTTCATGTTCTTCTGCCCCATGTAAGGCGGGTTCGCCACCACCGCAGTGTACGTGCGGGTGAGCAACAACAAGGCAGGAAGGAACGGCGCGATGTCCTTGAATGCGGCGGCTTCGGTGAAGCTCCGGTCTCCGCCCACAGACCCCAAGACCGCAGCGCGCTGCTGGAGGACTTCGCGCGCTTCCGCGCTCAAGCGCAGCTTCATCACAGAGCCGAGGTTCTTTGCGTCCTGCATGACGTCGAGGGCGGCAGAGAGCTGCGCGGCATGCCCCGCGCCCTCCGGCCCGAGGAAGTCGCGCACCTCCTGCAAATCGATCGCCCGGCCCTCCGGCATGGCGTGGACCTGCGGCAAGGTGTCCCGGTCCCATACGCCGCGGTCGCGCTGGGCGGCCTTCAACAACAGCGCGAACGTCGCCAGTTGCGCCGCGCGGTCGTCGATGTCCAGCCCGAAGAGGTTGTTCCGGAAGATGGAGTCCACCGCCTCCTCCGGGCTGTAGTACCGCTCCATGTACATGCCGTACAGCAGTTCGAATCCCTCGACGAGGATGTGTCCAGAGCCGCATGCCGGGTCGATGAGCGACAACTCCTCCACATCCTCGATGAGGGGCTGGAGCTCCCCTACTGCTTCATTTTCTACGAGGTACTTCATCGTGCCGCGCAGCGGACTGCCCGGAAACTTGTCCAGCCAGGCCTTGCCCGCCGTGTTCTCCACCATGTACTTCACGATCCAGTTGGGCGTGAAAATTTGGGTCGCAGCCGGGATGTCCTTCGCCTCTGCCTTCCTGCCCTTCGCGAACGAGGCGAACACCTCGTCCTTGCGCTCCGAGATGTAGAACTGGTAAAGCCACCCGATCAACTCCACCTTGCCGTACGCGTCGTCGTCAAGCGCATCGGTGGTATTCAGCAGATGCAGGAAGCCCGTGTCCTTGAGCATGTCGTCCGGCAACAGCAACTCCGTGTAATCGTCCGGTTTGCCGAAGACCCGGCGCAGCGTGCGGTGGTTGTGGCAATACCCGGTTACGAGGAGGGCGAACGCCTCGGCGTCGTGCGTGAATGTCGCGACCAGCGCGTCCAGCCGCTGCTTCTCCGCCGGCTGCAGAAACGGGGCGTACCCCTGCTGGGCACGCTTGAGGATGTGCGGGGTGTGTGCGTCGGGGGCCACGTAGGCGAGTTGCGGCTCCTCGAAGCCCTGCTTCGAAAGGATCTGCATCGCCATCATGCGGTTGAACCACGTGTAAGCCGCTTCTTCGACGACGGCCTCGATGCCTTTGCGGGCGATGGCCGCCTTGAGCGCTTGATGGAGCTGCACCACCCCGGGGTCGTCGTGCACCTTCCCGCGGAACAAGTACCCGCCCGGAACCGGCACCACCTCCTCGGTCGCGCCGCCCTTCGCATCAAATCCCCAAAACAACAACCGGCGCGCAACGCCCCGCATCAACCGCGTGCGCGACTCCTGGGAAAACCGCTTCAAATCCATTACCGCAGAATGATGATGTGCCCTTCCGATAACATCTGCTCGACATCCGACCGGACAGACTTCAGGTAGTCTTCCAGTTCCCGCTGGTTTGAGATGGTCGCACCGCGCGAAGCCGGCTGGTACAACTTCGGAGGCTGCGCTGTCGAGGTGGGCTGCAGCGTTTGGGCTTCTTTCAATATCCACTGAAGCTCCTCCGTCTTGAAGGCGTCCGCCGTGAACTGCAGCCGCTCCAGCTCCTTCAGGTGGCCTTCTTTCCCGATGCGCTCCATGAACTCCGCTCGCGCGGTCCTCGGACCGGTCGCCACCTGCCGATCGGCCGCTTCCTGCTCGAGCACGTCGAAGATGCCGTTGTAGGTCTTACTCAGCGCCTTCCTGAGGTCGTTGCGCAAAGCATCCAGCCCCTGTTCCAGCTCCTCTTTTGCCTTCATGGCATGGCGCAACTCGGACCGCGGGGTGGTGGAGGCGAGGAACTGGCGGAGGAGGTTGAGTTGGCCGGAGTAGCTCTGCCCCAACCGCTCGAACGCGTCGGCATTCCCCTGCAGGAAGTCCTCGAGGTCCATCCACAGGTTGTACTTGCCCTCCGCAAACTCTTTCAAATCCTTGACCCGGTCAAAAAGCTCCTTTGCCCTCACCTCGTCCCCGATGAGCGCATCAAACAACGCCGACTTGCCGCGTTTTGCATTCAGCTCGCGCAGCCAGTTTTCCGCCTCCACAAACGTCGCCCCCCAAGGCACCTTTCCCCCATAGGCCCGGGCCAAATCCACCACATCCCGCTCCCGATTCTCCAACTCGCCTTTGAGGTTCTTCCACAGTTCCTCGTCATCGGTGGTGTGCGCAAGGGCCACGTTGAACACGGCTTTGTACGCCTGGATCACGCCGTCGAGGGTGTCCTGCGAAATCGCAGTGCCCGCCACCACCGTGCACGAACTCCGCTCGCCCGTCAGCAGGGCCTTGTTCACGAACTCCCCCAGGCTGGTAGGCACCTGCCCTTTGTACCGGAACTCACGCCGCTTCTTGCGGGCCAACTGCACCACCATGTCAACCACGGCCTCCGCCCTCCACCCGAACGGCTCCTTCTCGAATGCGGCCACCAACTCCTCCACGGTCGAAGTGCCTCCCGCCCGCTCGATGGCCCCCTCTACAAGCTCCTCCGCCGGAGTCAGCGTGGCAATCGCCAGCACTTGCCTATCGGCTGCACGTTCGCGCACCGCAGCGGGATTCTGTGCATACTTCTCACTGAGCAGATGCCGGTTGTAAATCTCGCCGATGTGCCGCTGCATGACCTGCTCCATGCGATCCTTCGGCTTTGCGGCAGGCAAGCTCGCCCCCTCGATGACCTGCTGGGCGGAGACGAACGCGGTGGCGTTGAAGCGCTCGCCAAATTTTGAGAGCAACTGCGCCTTCAACTCGTTGTTGCGGCTGCGAAAGCTCGCATTCGTATTCGACCTCGAACCGGTGGCGCCTGACGTGTGATTCAGCAGGTATTTAACGGTCTTGCAGTACTTGTCAAACTCCTTCCGCAGGCCCGCATCGTGCTGAAACCACTCGTGCACACACACCAGCAGATCTTTCTTGCTGGCATCGAGTGCGAGCTGAGCAGGGGAGAAATCCGACTGATACACCACTTGCAAATTGAAGTCGCCTCGCGGATTGAACACCTTGTCATCCACCCGGATGGCAAAGCTGAAATCGTTGACCCCGAAGTGCACCTTCGTTTTTGTGCTGGTCAGCTCTTGGAAAAATTCGTCGTAAAAGGTCTTGTAGCGGTCGTCCATCGAAACCGCCTGGTTCGTGATGAGCGTTTGGACTTCGATTTCATCTTCGTTGTAGAAGAAGTAGCTCCCGCCCTCTTCACGGATGACGCTCTCCTCCTGAAGGCGCTCGAGGACGGCCTTGATTTGGTTTTGCAACCCCTTGCGGTTCTCGTCCACATTCGTCATCAGCAACACCGCCAGGTTCTCCACATTCGAGGGAAACGTCTGGCGCTGGCTTTCGAGCAAATTTGAAATCATAAACAGCACCTTCACCACCCGCTGGGCGAACGGGTCGTTCTTCGAGACCTCGAGCGCATTCTCGACGGCATTCGCCCCCTTGTGCGTGAGGTTCGTGCTAAACTGCGTGTTGTAGAACGCGTCAAACGGAAGAAACCCGCCCACGGGATCGTCTGCATGCCGCTTCGTCGTAAAATGCGTGATGCCCAGCACCGACCGCTCATTGTCTTTGACCTCCTTGATGACGAACTCCAACTGCTGGAAAGCCTCGAATACGTTCGAAATCAGCTTGAACTGATACGGGACGAAGGGATACGAGGCGATGAAATCGTCCTTGTCTTTGTACCCTTTGTACAGCTCGTGCGAAATCTTGAATTGGTTGTCGATGAAGTCCTTCTTGTCGTCATACAACCGGCTGAGGTACGCAAGCCCTTGGCTGTTCTTGTCCAACACCCTGCGCTTCGTGATGTACGAGGCGTCGTTGCTCTGCAACGAAATCCGGGTGTCAAACCGACCGAGGATTTTTCCGAACTCGTCCCGGACCTGCGACGCACCCACACCCTGGGACACCTCTTCTAACGACTGCTGCGCCGTACTCACGATCCACACCTTGTTTTCACACTTCTCCCCCACCTGCTCCACGATGCTCTGGTAGTTCAGCAGGATTTCCTTGTTGCTCCCTACGTATTGGGAAATCTCATCGATCAAAAAAAGCAACCGGTAATCCGAGGGCTTGCTGGCGGTGTACTCCTGCAATTCAGGAATCAGCGAATCGCTCACGCTCACCTTGAACGTCTCCGGATGCGAAAGCCGGCTGTGCAGCGAATCCACGTCCATCGCAGGCACGAACTGCTTCGCAATCTCCAGCACATCCCGCAAATAGAATGCCGCAGCCTGTGCCGCATCCCTTCCCCAGTCGAAGCCCAAATCCGCCTTCACCCGCTCCTTAAATGCCTCAAAAACCCCGGCCTTCATCAACGGCTTCTCTAACAGCAGCGCAAGGGGAATGTCGCTCGAGTTCAGGCCCCGGAAACGGTTGAGCATGTTGAGTAAAATCCGCGTCATGCGCTCCTTGCTGTCCGCATCATCGGTCTCGTCCTCCACATTGAACAGGATGTCTTCGCACCCTGCCGCAGCGATTTTGTTCCTCAGCAAACGCAAGTTGCTGGCGGTCACCCCGCCGATGCCCCTGCTGTCGTCGTAGTGCTCGAGGGCTTTTTCCAGCATGGAGAACGCCAACTCGCTCGTCTCCCGGTGCAGGAGGTAGTGAACGTACTTGATGAAGTGTGACTTCCCAGATCCGTAGTACCCGTTCACCCACACCCCCGTTTTTTGTCCCTGTGCGTTGAGTGCGGCATCGAGGACCGTGTAGAACTTCTCAATCAGGTCATCGGTGAACACATATTCCCGAATCTCCGCCTGAATGGTCTCGCTTTTTTTGTCGCTGACGACCACCGCAGGGTTGATATTCCGGTCGATGTCCCGGTCGAATAGGTCTCGAATCTTCATGGTTCCTCGTTGATCAGTTTGATGGCCCGGTACAGGTGCTCGTCCTGGAGTTCACCGAAAAGCTGGTAGTTCCCATTTGTCGTGCCGGGGTAGAAGACAATGAGCTTGAAGCCGTGGATGTGCTTCTCAAAATTTGCCATGAACCGGCTCACCCGGACGTAAGGAAACGCCCTCCCGAAGCCTTGCATGAAGACGTAGGCCACCTCGTATTGCTTCGCCTCCATCAGGTGCTGTTGGATTGTCCCCTCGAGCTGCTGCATGAATTCTTCCGAGTAAGCAGCCTCGCGCACGCCGGTGCTTACCGCTTCCGGTTTGCGCCCTTCGTGTTCCAAATAAAAATGAAGCTTGCTGGGTGCGTTGCCGAAGCCCTGCCCATCTAAAAAGACGAGCAGCTCCTCAAAAATGTCCAACACCATCACATCGAGGTAGTTATTAGGCCTTCGAAGTCGGCTCTGGATGTCGGCTATCTCATGCTCAATCTCGCGTTCTCTCTTTGCGTCGTACATGTACATGTAGGCGGGAAAGAACAACTGCCCCGTGGTGTACTCTTGGAAGTCTTTGTCCGCGAGCTTGTCGTACAATTCAGGGATGGTCATGGGGTCAGATTTGGAAACATGCCTCTAAAAACCAGCCTTCCTGTTTCTCCACGAAAAAGGACCAAAATTCCGCGCGAATCCCCCCCGGCTGAACCAACTGCGTACCGTCCAGCAGCCGCGCATCCGACAGTGCCTTCCGGTATTGCGTGTTCAATTTCTTCAAGGTCTCCTCGGAAAAAGTGCCGACATACGCGTCTCTGCCTGCAAGCAGATCTAAAAACTGCTCCACGTGTTGTGCATTCAGCTCAGACCCGATACGGTACTTCCGCAGGGCCAAATCGAAATGCAAATCGAACACCAGCCGATAGGTCTTCATGCACAAATACAGGGATGCAAGCGCCTTCTCGCGCTCAGGAAGCTCATAATACCACGTCCAAAATCCCTCCGGAGCCACCCGTCCCCTGCGCGCAACCTCGGAGAGAATTCGCTTCCGCGCCCCTGCGGTCTTGATGCCGATGTAGGCATTCATCTCCCCTTCTGCGCGCAGCAACGTCTCTGCGTCCGCGCTCAGAAACACGGGTTCCAACCGGTTGAATGCGTCCAACAGCAGTCCTCCCGCCGTGAAATTCGCGTCGTAACTCGATGTCTGTTCCAAACCCCCTGATGCTGCTGTTTGACCTGAAATGGCAAAAACTCTCACCCAATTCACCGAAATCCACTGCAAAGTAGCGCATCCCTCTTCATCCTTCACCCCTCGCGGCGAAGCCGCCCTCATCCCCCTTGCGGCAAAGCCGCCCTCATCCCTCGCGGCGAAGCCGCCCTCACCCCTCCCCCTTGCGTTCGGCGAGGATCGCTTCCACCACGTCTTCGTGCTCGGCGAGGCCCCATTTTTTGCGGATGGACGAGCGGAGGTTGTAGACGTAGGAGGGTGCTCAACTCGTGGAACCGGGTGAACTTCTTCGTCCGAAGTCCAGCCTTCATTTAGCCCCCTTTCACTAAGTAAAGGCAGCCGCGGGGCTGCCTTTTCTCTTTTCCGCAGGAAAGGGCGCGCGGATGGTAGAACACGTCCGCCTCGACGGTCTTCCTGCCCTCTTGCTGCCCTCAACCTCTGGTGATCCCGGCGGGAATCGAACCCACAACCGACTGCTTAGAAGGCAGTTGCTCTATCCAATTGAGCTACGGGACCGGACCGCGCCCCGCAACCGAAGCGCGCATCAGCCCGCAAAGATGCGCAGAACCGGCCGCGGAACTTGCAGGCCGCACCCTCCGTACTTTCGGGCATGCACCCACGCCTCCTTGTTCCGTTTCGCCTGCTGCTCATGCTCAGCATCGCGCTGGGCACCGGCTTCCGCCTCTGCGCGGCGGAATTCCACCGCCTGACGTTCACAGCAGCACCGACCGACCGCGTGGCGGATTCCCACGGCTTCCCGGCGCAGGCGCTGGCCTTGACCTACGACACCGCCACGGCTGAAGCCATCCGGACCCACGTCCCCCGCGAAATCGAGGTGGTGCTGCCGCTGCCCGATGGCACGAAAGCGGTCCTCCGCTGTGACCTCTTCGTGCCGTTCTCCGAAGGGTTGACCGTGGGCCGGACAGGTCGGGACGGACGGACGGTCGAAGCACGGTACGTCCCGCAGTTGCGGGCGTACCGGGTCCGGGAGGGCGGGCGGGGGACGTTCCTGCTCGGTGAGGGAGGGCCCCAAGGCGCTGTGACCGTGGGAGGGACGGTGTATGAGGTGGCGCCGGTGGGCGGCGCGGCGCGGCCTGCGCAGCGGGCCGCGGGCGGCGGGAGCGCCGTCGTGTATCCCGCACCGGTGCCGACGTCGGCGCGGGACATGCGGTGCGGCATGACGGATGTGTCCGTAGAAGTCATGGGCATGCCGCAGCGGCGCAAGGCGCACAGAAACAGGGTTGGGGTGGGGGACAGGGTTGAGGTTGAGGTTGAGGTTGAGGTTGAGGACGGGGACAGCACGGAATCGCGAGGGGGCAAAACGGCAAATGCGGCAAATGCGCAGGAGGTGCGGGGCGGCGAGGGCTTGTGTGCCGAGGTGGCCATCGACATCGATGCGTACACGCTCGGGACCTTCGGGGGTGATTGCGGCGCGGCGGTGGAATGGGCGCTCGCGGCGCTGGCCGGCGTGCACGAGATTTACGGGTCTGAGTTGAATAATTTGGTCAACCTCAACGCCTCCTACGTGCACATTTGGGAGACCACCGATCCGTATGCCGCGTACGTCGGAAATGCGGCGGGGATGATCGGCAGCCTGCAGCAAACGTGGCAAGACACGCCTGCGCTGGCGGCCATCGACCGCGATTTTGTGCATTTGATGACGCGCCGAACGAACACCGGGACCGGTGGAATCGCCTACCTCGATGTTACGTGCAACCCCAACTTCGGCGTGGGATTCAGCGCGAACATGGACGCGGGCACCGCCTACAATTTGCCGACGTACGCGTGGAATTTGCAGGTGGTGGCCCACGAGCTCGGGCACAACTTCGGGGCGAATCACACCCATTGGTGCGGTTGGCCCGGCGGGCCCATCGACAACTGCGCAACCCTCGAGGGCAATTGCGCGGGCTACCCGAACAATCCGGCGCCCACCACCGGCACCATCATGAGCTACTGCCACGCCATCGGGGGCGGGAACGTCGTCCTCGAATTTCACCCGACCGTCATCGAATACGCGCTGATTCCCGGCGTGCTCGACGGGTACTTTTGCCTCCAAACCTGCGGCCCGACCGGCTCAAACTGCGCCTTCTACGGCTGCACCGACCCCGCCGCCTGCAACTTCAGCGCCGTCGCCACCGTGGACGACGGCTCCTGCGGCACCCTCGACGCCTGCGGGGTCTGCGCCGGCAACGGCACCTCCTGCGCGGGGTGCACCGGTCCGCTCGCCTGCAACTTCGACCCCACCGCCACCCTCGACGACGGCACCTGCGCCTACGCCCCCGACGGCGAGCCCTGCAACTGCGCCCTGATCCTCTCCAAATCCGCCACCCTCACCGGCGGCTCGCCCTCCGCTCCCACCTACTTCGAGGCCTACGGCGAACTCACCGGGTGGGGCCTCACGCTGAACTTCAGTCCGACCAGCTCCAACTTCAGTTGGGCAAGCGAATGCACCCTCATCTTCACCGCCCCGGACGGCACGTGCATCGAATGGGCCGGCTACAACGCGCCCTCCGGCTGCCCGCTGGTCGGCAGCGCGCCCTCCAGTTGGCAAACCGACGTCGGCGGAACCTACACCACGACCGTCGCGTTGCCCGAGGGCCTCGCCGGCGGGGGGCTCTGGTCCCTCGTCTTGGCAAACGGTTGGACCGGCTCGACCGGGGCCTTCTATTCGGTCACCGTCACGCCGCACGGATTGTGCGCAGACGGCGCGCAGCCCGGCTGCACAAACCCGCTCGCGTGCAACTTCGATCCCCTCGCCGCGGCAAACGACGGCACGTGCGTCCTCGCCGGGTGCGGCACCTGCCCGGCCGACCTCGACGGCAGCGGCATCGTGAACGTCGGTGACCTGCTGCTCTTCCTGGGCGGCTTCCCGTGCACGGGCGATTGCCCGGGCGACCTCGATGGGGACGGCACCACCGCGGTGCCCGACTTGTTGCTCTTTTTGTCTGCGTTTGGCGAAGAGTGCTAATCGCTTAATAACGACAGGATTTATGCGAACCAAACGGGCAACGCACCCGCAAAAAATGCAAACCGCGCACCCCCCGTCATTCGCCGCAGCGAACTTCGAATCGTGAAACGCGAGCACTTCCTGCGGGCGCTGGCCCTCGCCCCCTTCTTCGGCCTCGCGCAACGCACCCCCCGCGACACCATCCGCCTCTTCAACGACGTCCCCGTCGCCGGCTCCCTCACCATGACCTCGGTGGTGGTGGGGTGAGGCCCTACGGGCGCCTGCAGCTGTCAGAAGCTCAGCATCTTCGAATAGTATCGCTCATCGATCTTGAGCGCAGGGGTGCCCACCACTCGGAGCCCTCCAGCCTCCTGCAGCTTCGGGTGGCCGACGTGGATCAACGCATTCCATGCACACGCATCCGACGCCTCTGAACCCGTTGTTTCTGAAAACAATGCAGATGGAACGCGCAGCACCGGCTGGATTCCCGCCTCCATCCAAGCAGTCCCGAACGCCCTGCTTGCGCTGACCTCTTCAGGCACAGCGCCACTGGGATACCGCTGCGCATCCAGCCACATCGCATCGGGGACCTCGAGCACCGTCCAAGTCAAATCGCTCGGCAAGTCCTCCCGCCTGATGTGAACCGTCACCTCCAGCAAGGCCAGCGCCTTGCTCACCGAAGCATAGACCACTGCGTGCCCACGGTTGTGCCAGCGTCCGGCCTGCAGTTTTGCCCCGTTCCCCGAAACATCCCCAGCATACCGGGCGCCCGTCAAGCGATACAGCCGCATCAGATCAGGCCCACAGCCCGTGTTCGATCCTGCCCAACGCCTCCCGCACGAGCTGACGGCCGAAATCGTCGAACAGCAGGGCTTCCGGAGTGTGACCGTCGAACCACAACCCCGGCGTGGCAAGCCAGCCCTGAAAGCGCTCCCCTGACCCGAACACTTCCCGGCCGAGCAACAACAGGCGGGACAAATCAAGCACCTTCTCAGCCGAATCTGTATTCAACCGCCCCCCGGAGGCACGGCAACGCTGCAACGTCTTTTCTGAAATCCGCAAAAACCGCGCACACGTAGCGTCCGACCACTTCATGTGCTCCTTGATCACTTCCACCATCCTCCACGGAAGGCCCGCTGCCGCAGCGTCGCGGAGGTCCCACCACGCGGACTCCAGCCACGGCGCACCGTAGGCCACTGCGGATTCCTCCACCAGCCCTCGCGTGCGTGCTTTCTGCGAAGGTGCGCCCCCCGGCACCAGCTCGAGCTCCAACCGCTCCCAAACCCGTTCGTGCTTCATGTGGACAAATGTACGAAATAAAGGTGACTTTTGTCTGTTGGGGCAACCTTTTTTCCGTGGTTCGAAAGCTCAACGGAATACCCTGGCGCGCAGATGGCGGCCCCATGAAGCGGAGTATGCCATAATGTTCATGTGAGCTTTGAACAACCCTAGGCACGTGTGGGAGTAGTTTGTATGATCTAGGAGTACTTTTATGGATTGATTGCGATTCCAAGTAACAAGAACTGCGTGTCCCCGCTTCTCCCTCCCTCCCCGCTGCGAATTGTGCATGCATTCGTAAGGCGTTGTGGGTGGCTCGTGGCCGGGATGTTTGCGGCATTCGGGGCCTACGGGCAAGTCACGCTGGTGTCGGTGCCCCCCGCAACGCAAGACACGCTCCGGGTCTTGAAAGGCTCGGAAGTCCTGTTTCGGAACACCACGAATGCAGAAAACTATGCGGCTTTCGGGACAACGGAGTTTCAATGGCAGTTGCCCGATGGAGACAGTGGGTCCGGCCCACATGTGCGACCGTTTGACTCGATCGGGCAGTTTACGATATCGTTAGAAATCATCACAGGCGGGCAGCTGCTCGGACGGGACTCCCTGGTGGTGATGGTGCTCGATGATTCGCTGTCCTTTGAGGTCGATTTGGACCCGGGAAATGCCTGCACAGTTGAGCATCCACTGACAGGGGTGTTCCAAACCCAAAGCAACGTCAGCTGCACCTGCAATCCAGAACCCGGATTTGCGCAAGGGCCCGGTCCTGCCATCGCGCTGCTTCACACGAACATGTATCCGGCAGGAACGGCGGTGACGTGCTTTTGGGGCGGGGCAGGCAACAGCTCGAACGCCGCTCCGGTTACGACGTACACCGGGGGGACGGGTGGGTTTCCGACCGCCGCAGCTTCCGTTTCGGTGTTTCCGGGCCAACAGCCCGTTTCAGGCACGAACGGGGGCCATTACCAATCGCTCGGCAGTTACAACCTGGTGGTCGTTTGGACATCGCCATCCGGTCAGGTTTTTAGCGAACACCGGATCATGAGCTGGGGCAACGGCCAAGTGGACCTCTGCTCGAACTCCTCCCTCACGACCTGCGCCCCGTTGGGATACAGCCTGTGCTTCGACGCCCAATTCCCCGGCACGTCCTACCGGGTGGATTGGGGTGACGGGGGAGTTGACACCCTGCAGTA
>Ga0172372_10010513_pt1 | contig 11834 bp, 8 predicted proteins | sample LakKiv5m_2_FD_114544 | JGI IMG/M metagenome (GOLD analysis project Ga0172372, IMG submission 114544) | Freshwater microbial communities from Kabuno Bay, South-Kivu, Congo - kab_092012_9.5m | ecosystem: Environmental > Aquatic > Freshwater > Lake | place: Democratic Republic of the Congo... | reverse complement strand
GTGGCGATCGACAAGGGTCGGGCCCTCGCCGCCGAGCGCGGGCTCGCGGTCGACTGGGTGGTCGCCGACGTCACCACCTGGACTCCCGAGCCACCCGGGTTCGACCTGGTGCTCGTGTGCTACCTGCAGCTCCCGGCCGAGGAACGGGCCACGGCCTACCGCCGGGCCGCCGACGCCGTGGCACCGGGCGGCACGCTGCTCGTGGTCGCGCACGACGTCGACAACATCGCCCACGGCCACGGCGGGCCCCAGGACCCGGCGGTGTGCACGACCCCCGAGGCGGTGGTGACGGTGATCGGCGACCTCACCGTGGTGGCGGCCGGCCGGGTGCACCGGCCCGTGCCCACCGAGGCCGGGACGGTCGAGGCGATCGACACGCTGGTCCGCGCGACCCGCGCGTGACCCGCGCGTGAACCCGGGTCGGGTCAGCTCGACTCGAGGTCACCCAGGGTCAGTGACTGGCTGAACACGGGCGGGGCACTCGGCCCGACGACGGCGGGCCAGGCGGGGGCCCGGTAGATGCCGATGGCCACCTGGTCGGCGCAGTCGCCGCTCGGCGAGCAGGTCACCACCCCCGAGACGCCCGGATAGCCCGAGATCCGCAGGAGCGCGTCGCGCATCCGCTTGCGTTCGATGAGCAACTCGCCGCCGGGCTGCCCGACCGCCGCCCGCCGGATCGCCGAGAAGATGAGCTGCGCCGCGTCGAAGGCCTGGGCGTGGAACGCCACCGTCGGGCCCGTGCCGACCCGGTTCGTGAACGCCGGGACGAAGGACTCGGTGTAGAAGGCCCGGGACTCGTTCGCGCCCCGGGTGTCGGGGACCGACGCGTAGACGTCCCCCGGGTCGGGGCCGAGGGCTCGCAGGAAGTCGGCATCCCCGCAGGCCTCCGACACCAGGATCGGCACCCCCGCCAGCGCCGGCTCCTGGCGGATCGCGGCGGCGACGTCGCGGCACTGGGGCGGCAGCAGCGTGAGGACGACCGGACGGGGATCGGTGGCCGCGGCGGCCACCGCAGCGGCGGTGCCGCCGGTGGTCCAGGGGACGGTCCGGACGCCGACCTGACGGCGCCGTGCCTGGCTCGCGACCGCGTCGGCCAGCTGGTCGGAGTACGGATCGTCGGGTTGCGCGATCACGGTGACGCCGCGCCAGCCCCGGAACGCCGCGAAGTTGGCCATGACCGCACCCTGGAGCTTGTCGTTCCACGCGACCCGGAAGTAGTAGCGCTCGTGGGTCTCGGGGTCGGTGAGCGCGGGGGCTGTGTTCGACGGTGACACGATCGGGATCCGGGCCGCGCTGAACGCCACATCGGCCTGCCCGAGCGCGGCGGAGGAGCAGGTCGTCCCCACCACCGCCACCAGCCCCGCCTCGCTCAAGAGCTCCTCCTGGGCGAGGCGGGACACGTTGCGGTCGCAGCCCTCGTTCCCGGTGATCAGCACCACCGGATGCCCGAGCAGGGTCCCGTCGACCCCGTCGAAGGTGCCGTCGAGGTAGTCGAGCGCGAGCTGGACCGACACGAGCGGCTCCCGACCGAGGGACTGGGTCTCGTCGAGGAGGGTCCCGATGACGATCGGCTCACCGACCCCGATCCGCAGGCACCGACTCGGCTTGCGCCGGCAGCGGGCCTCGACCGCCGCCCGGTCGCCCGCCGGATCGACCCGCTCGACCGCGGCGGCGACCGGCGTGCGCACCCCGGGGACCGGGACGGACCCGAGGAGGAGCAGGGCCCCGACCAGCCCGAGGGCCACGGACCGGAGCACACCCCGACGGCCGACCCGGCGCAGGTCGCCCATCACCGCACCCACGGGAGGTAGTCGGCGTTGCGGAGCTCGACCGCCAGCTCGCGCAGGGGCTCGGGCGATGCGGTGAACGGGCCGCGGAAGGGAGCGCTGATCGCGAGGATGGCGGCGAGGCCCAGCGCGACCATCAGGATGATCCCGGTCGCGATGAACACGTACCGGCTCCCGAAGCGCGCGGCGACGACCACCGCGTTGACGATCAGGGCGATGCCGGCGATGACGCTGAGGGCGAACAGCGCGACCGGGAGGCCCTGGGCGGCGATGGCGATGCGTTCGCGCCGCATCTGGGTCATGGTCCGCAGCGCGTCGCTCATCGACGCCACCGCCTCCGTCGAGGGGTAGTCACGGGTGGACACCCGGACCAGCGCCTCCTGGAGCACGGCGAGCTGCGCGAACGCCGGGGAGTCCTGGGGCCGGTTCTCGGACAGGAGGTACCACTCCACCGTGGCGACCGAGTCCACGTAGTCGGCCAGCTCCCCCTGGACGATCTCGGCGTCGGGCGGGGGCAGCGCGGCACTGGCGTACGCCAGCTGGCTGATGCCGGCGGCCTCCGTGGCCACCACCTGCTGAGCATTGCGCAGCGTCACGTACTCGCTGTTGATCAGGAAGCCAGTCACGATCGCGAAGAGGCTGCCCAGCGCGGTCATGTACGCCGCCGCGGTCGTGGCGGCCCGGTCGCGACCCCCCTCGGGCCGGCGCCCGAGCATGATCGCGACCCCCACGGACAGGACGAGGACGACGAGCACGACCCCGAGGAGCAGGACCTCACCCGAGAGCGACGTGAGGAAGATCACCGGTCACCCCCGTCGAGCAGGGCCCGCCACCGCGTCCCGTTCCGGGTGGCGGCACCCGACCGGACCGGCACGCTGCCCGCGGCCCGGACCTCGGCGGCCCGGGCGGGGTCGAGGAGACCGGTGACGAACTCGCGCACGAGCGGATCACGGCGGGCCTGCTCGAGGTTGACCAGCACCGCGAGCGACCGGCTCAACGGGTACGACCCGTCGACGATGGTGTCGGTGGTCGGGCGCACGCAGCCGTCGCCGGCGTCGACGGCGGCGAGCCGGAGGTCGTCGCGCCAGTCGGCGGCGACGGCGTACCCGGCCACACCGAGCGACCCCGGGCGGGCGGTGGCCGCCGCACGCACCCCCTGCTCGGCCGACACGGTCTGGTAGTCGGGCCGGAGCCCTGCGACCTGCCCGGTCGCCTCGGCGACCGGGGCGAGGGCGAGGTCGACGAAGACGGTCATGGTGCCCGAGGCCTCGGGCGGGCCCACGACGCTGAGTGGTCCGGTGAGCCAGCCGTCGGGCGGGGTCCCGCTCCGACGGGCCACGTCCTCCCACGTCGTGACCCCGGTGCTCGGGGCCCCGGCCGCGGCGTAGACCTGGGGCAGCGTGAGGCACGTGGCCGGCGGGTCGGTCCGGGTGAAGAGGATCACCGCGTCACGGGCCACCACGAAGCGGGCGTACCGCACGCCCGACGCCCGGCACGAGCCCCGCTCGGCGGCGCTCAACGGGCGCGAGGCCCCGACGACCGGCACCAGGCCGGCGCAGAACTCCTCGACCCCGACGCCGGTGCCGTTCATGGCGACGTCGAAGCGGGCGTAGGGGTGCGCGTCGGAGAACCCGCCCGCGTAGGCCGACACGATGGGGAGGACGTTGCGCGAGCCCCGCACCGCGACCGTGCCCGTGAGGGGATCGGCGGCGCCGCAGCCCGCGAGGACGGCCAGTCCGCCGACGAGCACTGCGACGAGCACGACTGGACGACGGACCATACGACGAGTCCGGACACTACCCCGGTGGTCCGCAGTACCGGGCGTCGGGCGCCTCACCGCTCGGGAATCGGCAACGGGTCCTCGGCGACGAAGTCCTCGCGTTCGGCGAGGCGGTGGATGGTGCTGGCGGCGTCACGGTCACGGATCAGGAACGCCGAGGCCACCGCGACCGCGATCAACGCCGTGGCGACGAACATCGTGAGCTGGAACGCCTGAAGGGCCCCGGCCGGATCGGCGAGGCCGCCGTTGCGGGCGAGCGCCTCGGCGAGGACGGTGGCGAGCGCGGCGACCCCGAGGGACGCGGCGATCTGGCGCTGGGCTGAGTAGATGGCCGAGGCCCGACCAGTGTCCTGCGGCGCGATGTTCGCGTAGCTGCACGCCTGGATCGGGACGAACGCGAACGCCATCGCGATCCCGCGGAGGAACATGATCCCCCGGATCACCCAGAGGCTCGTGCCGAAGCCCACCCCGGTGAGCGGGAACGTCACGATCGTGAGCGCGATCAGGCCGCCGATGACGAGCCGCCGGGGCCCGATGCGGTGGTAGAGCCGACCCGCGACCTGGCTGGCCAGGATCATCCCGATCGCCTGGGGGAAGGTGGTGAGGCCGGACTCGAGCGCGCTCAGGCCGAGCAGGGTCTGCAGGAACAGCGGCAGGATGAACAGCAGCCCGGCGAAGCTCCCGAACGCGAGCGCGGTGACGATGTTGGCGTTGCGGAACATGCGCTCGGCGAACAGGCGCAGCGCGAGCATCGGCTCGGGGACGTGGGTCTCGACGTAGATCAGCAACGCGAAGGCGAGGATCCCACCCACGAGGGGACCGGCGACGACCGGCGCGCCCCAGCCGTCGGACGGCCCCCGGGACAGGGCGAACAGGATCGCGGCCAGCCCGCCCCCCGAGAGCAGGAAGCCGACCAGGTCGAAGCGGCCCGCCGTCGGCTCGCGGTGCTCCTTCAGGCCGAACAGCCCGAGCACGAAGGTCGCGATGCCGACGGGCACGTTCAGGTAGAAGATCCAGCGCCACGAGTGCTCGGTGACGAGCCACCCCCCGATCACCGGGCCGAGTGCGGGGGCCAGCACCGTCGGGACGATGAGCACGGTCGACGCCTTGGCCCGCTCGATCGGCGGGAACGCCCGGAACAGCATCGCGGTGCCGACCGGCACGAGCATCCCGCCCCCCACCCCCTGGAGGATGCGGAACGCGATGAGCTCGTTCAGGCTCGTCGCCACTCCGCAGAGCATCGACGCGCCCGTGAACATCACCAGTGCGAACAGGTAGATGCGCTTGGTCCCGAAGCGGTCACCGATCCAACCCGACGCCGGGATCCACACGGCGAGCGACAGCAGGTACCCGAGGACGACCCACTCGATGTCGGCGACCGAGACCCCGAACTCCCGCCCGAGGGTCGGGAGCGCGACGTTGACGCTCGTGGTGTCGAGGATGTCCATGAACGTCCCCGCCACGAACACGATGGCGACGATCCACTTGTAGGGAATCCGCCCCACATCGCCTCCCGGAGGGACCCTAGGCCACCCGGCCCGTCGACGCCGCCTCCAGCATCCCGTCCGCGATACTCGGGGCATGGACCGTCCGCGTCGGCCCGCCCCCCTGCTCGCCGCGGGCGCGGTCGTGCTGGTCGCCACCACCCTCGTCCTCGCCGCCTGCGGCGGGTCCGACCGGGTCCGGTCGGCCACCACCGCGACGACCGGCGCACCGTCCACCGGGGCGACGACCGGCCCGACCGGCGCGGCGCCGACCCCGGCCACCGTGGCACCCGACGCCCCCGGCGCCGACCTGCGGGTGGTGTTCCTCGACGACGGGAAGGTGGTCACGACCCACCGGCGGGTCGCGCCCACCCAGGCGCCGGCCCGGGCCGCGCTCGAGCAGCTCGTCGCCGGACCCAACGCCACCGAGCAGGCGGCCGGGTTCACCACCGCGCTCGGACCGGGCACCCCGGTGCCCACCGTCGACATCGCCGGGGGCGTCGCGACCGTCACCTTCACCCGCGAGCTCGGCCGGGGCTACAACGACGTGACCCTCCACCAAGCGCAGGCCCAGATCGTCTTCACGCTCACCCAGTTCCCCACCGTGCGCGCCGTGCGCTTCGGCCCCGAGGGCCCGCCCCTGACCCGGGCCGACTTCCGCGACCTCACCCCGCTCGTGTTCCCCGAGAGCGTGGCGCCCGGCGACCTCGTCCGCAGCCCGGTGACCGTGGCCGGCGAGGCCAACGTCTTCGAGGCCACGGTCCGCATCCGGATCGTCGGCGCCGACGGCCGGGTGCTGGCCGACACCTTCACCACCGCCACCGCCGGCACGGGCACCTGGGGCACGTTCTCGGAGCGGGTCGCGTTCGACCCCCGGGGCAACACCACGGGGACGGTGGTCGTGTTCTGGGACTCCCCCAAGGACGGGTCGCCCCGCGACGTCGTGGAGATCCCGGTCCGGTTCGCGTAGTAGAACGAGGTCCATGGCCGGAGCACTCGACGGAATCCGCGTCCTCGACCTCACCTCGGGGACCGCCGCCCTCGGCATCCTGCTGCTCGCCGAGCAGGGCGCCGACGTGATCAAGGTGGAGCCCCCCGGGGGTGACCCGTTCCGCCACTACGAGGGCTACAAGGTGTGGACCCGGTCCCGGCGCTCGGTCACCGTCGACCTGAAGTCCGAGGCGGGCCGGACCGCCTTCCTCGCGCTGGCGCGCACCGCCGACGTCGTCGTCGACTCGTTCCGGCCCGGGGTCACCGAGCGCCTCGGCATCGACAGCGCCACCCTGCGGGCGGCCGCCCCCCGTCTCGTCACCTGCTCGGTGCCCGGCTACCCGGTCGGCCACCGGGCCCAGCACCGCCCGGGCTACGACGCGCTGATCCAGGCGGCGAGCGGCCAGCAGTGGGAGCAGCCCGGCTGGCGGGCGGGACCGATCTTCCTGCCGATGCCCATGCCGAGCAGCGGGATGATCTGGCTCGTGGCCTCGGGCATCCTGGCCGCCCTGCACGCCCGGGCGGCCACCGGCGAGGGCCAGCACGTGCAGACCAGCCTGCTCCAGGGCGCCTGGCTGTACACGACCCAGCTGTGGCAGGACACCGCCACCGGCGACTCCGCCTACTACGGGATGATGAGCAAGACCGACCCGCCCGGCGTGCACCAGCCGATGATCTTCGAGGTCGCCGACGGGTGGATCCACCTGAGCGTGATGAGCGGCCTCACGCCCAAGGCGTCCATCGACGAGATCCTCGGGCTCGAGCCGCTACCGCCCGAGACCTTCGCCGGCCTCACCCCGATCCAGGCCCACACGATCGTGGCCAACCGCCAGCGCGAGGCGATCAGGACCTGGAACCGCGACGAGCTCGTGGCCACTCTCGTCGCCAACAACCATGCGGTCGAGGCCATCGTCGAGCCCGAGGACCAGTTCCGCCACCCCCAGCTGATCGCCAACCGGATGGTCGCCACCGTCGACGACCCCGACCTCGGCTCGACCACCCAGCTGGGCGTGCCCATCCACCTCCTCGGCACTCCCGGCGCGATCACCGGTGGGCAGCCCCGCTGCGGCGAGCACAACGCCGAGGTGTGGGGCTCGGTCGGGCTGTCGGCCGACGAGATCGCCGCGATCACCGTGGCGGCGGACGCGCCGGCGCGGGTCGCGACGCCGATCCGCTCCATGGGCGACGCCACCGTGCGCATCGACCCGCTCGCCACGCCGGGCGAGCCCCGCGGGCCGCTCGCGGGTCTGACGCTGCTCGACTTCGGGCAGTACCTCGCCGGGCCGTTCGGACCGATGATCCTCGGTGACCTCGGCATGGACGTCATCAAGGTCGAGCCGGTCACCGGCGACGGCATGCGCCTCGGCGGCGCGCCGTTCTTCGGGTGCCAGCGGGGCAAGCGCGACATCGCGATCAACCTCAAGGACCCCGAGGGCCTGGCGTTGGCGAAGGAGCTGATCGCCCGCGCCGACGTCGTGCACCACAACATGACCAAGGGCACCGCCGCCCGCCTCGGGCTCGACGACGAAGCGTGCCGGGCGGTCAACCCCGACGTCATCTACTGCAACACCTACGCGTACGGGCTCGAGGGCCCGTTGTCGGAGTTCGGCGGGCTCGACCCGCTCTACCAGGCGTCGGCCGGGCTCGAGTACGAGGTCGGCGGCGTGCAGCACGGCCACCCGCCGCTCTACTACCGCTTCGGCATGTGCGACGCCGCCAACGCGATGCTGTCGGTCGTCGGGGTGCTCGCGGCGATCGTGCACCGCGACCGCACCGGCGAGGGCCAGGAGCTGTGGACGTCGCTGATGGACGGCGGCGCCTGGCACGCCTCCGACGTGCTGCTGCGGGCCGACGGCACCCCGTCGCCCCGGCCCAAGACCGACGTCGGCCAGCACGGCTTCGCGCCCGAGTACCGGCTCTACGAGACCCAGGACTGGTGGATCCAGGTCGCGGCGCTGCGGCCCGAGCAGTGGCAGGCCCTGGTCGGTGTGCTCGGCGTGCCCGACGACGCCGACCGGTCGACGGTGGTCGGGCAGCTCGAGGTCGCGTTCCGCACCCGCACCGCCATCAACTGGTCGCGGGCGCTCGACGACGCCGGGGTCCCCAACGAGGTCCCGATCCAGACCGAGGGCGGGCACCGGCCGCTGTACGACGCCGACGCCGAGCGCCTCGGCCTCGTGGTGCAGTACGACCACCCGATCGTCGGGCGGATGCGCCAGTTCGGTGAGCTGATCAACTTCTCAGCCACCCCGGCCCGGGTGTTCGGCCCGCCGCCCCGGGTCGGCGAGCACACCCTCGAGATCCTCGACGAGATGGGCCGCGGCGCCGACGCCCACCGCCTCGCCGAGGCCGGCATCGTCTACTGGCCCGACGAGCGGTACGCGTGGAGTTGGTGAGAGGTGGGGGTCAGTCGGTGAAGAAGCCGCCGTCGGGGTGGAGGATCTCGCCGGTGAAGTAGCTCGCCTCGTCGGAGGCGAGGAACAACGCCGCATTGGCGATCTCGAGCGGCGTGCCCATGCGGCCCATCGGGATCTGGCCGAGGATGTGTTCCAGCCGGGCCGGGGGCATGAACTGCATGATCGCCGTCATGTTGGTCTCGATGAAGCCGGGACCGATCGAGTTGACCCGGATCCCCTTGCCCACGAGATCACGGGCGAGCTTCTTGGTGATCCACCAGACGCCGGCCTTCGACGCACCGTACTGCAGTGAGCCGGCGTCGGGGTGCTTGGCGCCGATCGACGCGATGGTGACGAGGCTCCCGCCGGCGGCGCAGCCGTGGTCGAGCATGGCAGCCACGCAGGCCTGCAGCGACTTGAGCGTGCCGGTGAGGTTGATGTCGAGCACCGACTGCCAGTCGTCCAGGTCGAGGTCGACGAACCCGCGCGCCGGATCGGGCTCGAACCGTGCGCGCATCGCCTTCTGGGCTCCCTCGAGGTCGCCCGACACGTACTCGCCGGTCGCGACGCCCGCCGCGGTCACGACCACGTGCAGGCCGTCGTAGGCCTCGATCGCGGTCCGGGCCATGCGGTCGTTGTCGGCCCGGCTGGTGACGTCGACCGACACGAACGTCGCCCGACCGCCCGCCGACTCGATCAGTCGGACGGTCTCCTCGCCGGCGCCGTCGAGCAGGTCGGCGACCACGACCGCAGCGCCCTCCTCGGCGAAGCGCAGTGCGGTCGCCCGGCCGAGGCCGTTGCCCCCACCGGTGACCACCGCCACCTTGCCCGCGAGCCGTGCCACGGGGTCGCCGCCGGTCTCAGTCCCAGTCGAGGCTGAGCATGTCGATGGCGTTGCCCCGGACGACCTTGTAGATCATCTCGTCGGAGAGGCCCTCGCACATGCGGCTGACCTCTTCCTTGGTGTGGGGCCACGAGGTGTCGGTGTGCGGGTAGTCGGTCTCGAAGCAGACCTGGTCGACACCGATCTCGTCGAGGCTCTTCATGCCGTGGTAGTCGGACGTGAAGCAGCCGAACACCCGACCGTAGTAGTAGGTCGAGGGCTTGACCGGCATGCGCTCCTTGTTCGACATCCAGCCGTCGTGGTGGTCCCAGACGTAGTCGGACCGCTCGATGGCGTAGGGGATCCAGCCGACCTGGGCCTCGGAGTAGGCGATGCGCAGCTTGTCGAAGCGGGGCAGCACTCCCCACATGTACTCACCGAGCGAGGTCATCGGGTTGTTGAACGCGATGCTGGCGCTCGCACCCCGGGGGGCGTCGGGCGACCCGGTCGGGTTGGTCGACGACGAGCCGACGTGCATGCAGATCACGGTGTCGGTGTCGTTGCAGGCCTGGAAGAACGGGTCCCAGTAGCCCGAGTGGATGCTGGGCAGACCGAGGGCGGAGGGCAGCTCGCTGAAGCAGACGGCGTGCACGTTGCGCTCGGCGTTGCGCAGCACCTCCTTGGCGGCGAGGTCGGCGTCCCACAGGGGGATGATGGTCAACGGGATGTTGACGCCCGCGCCGCACCACTCCTCGACCATCCAGTTGTTGTAGGCCTCGACGCAGGCGAGCGCGAGCTCCTTGTCGTTGGCCTCGTAGAAGGTCTGCCCGCAGAAGCGCGGGAACGTGGGGAACGGCAGCGAGCCGTCGACCCAGTTCTCCTCGAACTCCTTGATGCGGGCGTCGCGGTCGTAGCACCCGGGCCGCATGTCCTCGTACGTCATCGCTTCCATCTTCATGTGGGAGCGGTCGAACTTGGACTTGTCGCCGCCGGGCGTGGCCGACAGCGGGATGGCCACGTGGCTCTTGTGGACGTAGATGAGCTCGTCCTCGTAGATCCACGCGTCGCCCCAGCGGCCCTCGGGGTCGAGCTCCATCTCGTACTTGGCGCCCTTGACCAGCTTCATCTTCCCGAAGCGGTGCCGCTCGATGCGCGGCCCCTTCTCCCGGTGCTTCTCGGGCAGCCACGCCTGCCAGACGTGGGCCGGCTCGACGACGTGGTCGTCGACGCTGACGATCTTGGGGATCTCGGGCTTCTGCGTGTCTGACATGAGCGTCACCTTACACCTCGTCAGATGCGCCGGAAACCCCCGTCCCGGGCGGCGGAGCGGCGGTCGGAGGCGGGGCGCCGGCGGTCGGAACGGGGGGATCGGGGCCGGCCGCAGGGCCGCCCGCGGGGCAGGTCGCGGGGGTCGGGCGGAGCGCCATCCGGGGGAAGCGGTCGGTCCGGCGCAGGGCCGGGAAGCCGAACCACCACGCCACCGCGGTGGCGACCGAGGCGACCCCACCGATGACCACGGCGAGGGCGGGCCCGAAGATCTGACCGGTGACCCCGGACTCGAACGCGCCGAGCTCGTTCGACGCCCCGATGAACACCATCTCCATCGCGAGCACCCGGCCCCGCATCTCGTCGGGCGTGAGCAGGGGCACGAGCGTGGCCCGCACGAAGACGCTGATGGCGTCGGCGGCCGACAGCACGGCCAGCGCGACGAACGCGACCGTGAAGTTCGTGGTCGCGCCGAGCACGATCGTGCCCAGCCCGAACACGGCCACCGCCGCGAGCAGGACCACACCGATCCGTCGGCCGAGCGGGCGGAAGGCCAGGGTGATGGTCATCAGCGCCGCCCCGATGCCGGTCGCGGCCCGCAGCCACCCCAGCCCCACGGCGTCGACGCCGAGCCGCTCGTCGGCGATCGCCGGGAGCAGGGCGAGCGCCCCACCGAAGAGCACCGCCATCAGGTCGAGGCTGATCGCCCCGAGGAGCACCGGCTCGCGCCGGATGAACCGGAAGCCCTCGAGCGCCTCCTTGAGTCGGTTCGGACGCGTGCCCGGTGCGTCCGGTGCGTCCGGTGCGCCTTGCGCTCCTTGCGCGCCTGACGCGGCGATCTCGAGGCCCTCGAGCTCGGCGGGCTCGATCGCGTCGAGCGGCTCGGCCATCGCGGTCACCGCGACCCGCTCGCGCACGTGGCGCGCGTACCGCACGGTGGTGATGCCGACCGCCGCAGTGCCGAACAGCACCGCCACCGCCAGGAACGGGAGGACCGGGTCCGCCGCGTAGAGGAAGCCGCCGAGGACGGGGCCGACGATCGCCGAGAGCTGCCACGTCCCCGAGTAGCGCACGGTCAGCCACGGGAGGTTGCCGTGCGGAACGAGGTCGGCGGGCATCGACCGCACCGCCGGTGCGGCGAACGCCCGGGCGGTTCCGAACAGCAGCACCAGCAGGAAGATCGGCGTGGCCGAGGTCGGGTCGGTCGACGCGTACCACGCGAGGCCGAGCGCGGCCACGGTCTCGGCGACGAGGGCGACGCTGGCCATGCGCCGCCGGTCGATCCGGTCGGCCAGCGTGCCGGTGAGC
>Ga0172372_10010512_pt1 | contig 11835 bp, 10 predicted proteins | sample LakKiv5m_2_FD_114544 | JGI IMG/M metagenome (GOLD analysis project Ga0172372, IMG submission 114544) | Freshwater microbial communities from Kabuno Bay, South-Kivu, Congo - kab_092012_9.5m | ecosystem: Environmental > Aquatic > Freshwater > Lake | place: Democratic Republic of the Congo... | reverse complement strand
GGATTCACCGTGGCCATCAGCGTCAGAAACAGCGCGCCCGACACGCCGGAAGTAATCATGATGTTTCCCGGCATGACGCCAAATCGGGTCTGGTAGTACGCGCCGACGGCATCGCGCAGGTCCTGGTTGCCCCAGGTTTGCGTGTAGGCGTTGTGCCCGCCGCGGATCGCCGCGATGGCCGTATCTTTCACGGCCTCGTCCACGTCGTAATCGGGTTGACCGATGCTGAGGTTGATCGGATCCTTCATCTGCGCGGCCAGCGCGAAAACTTTGCGGATGCCGCTGGCGTCGATGCAGCTCATGCGGCTGGCGAGAAAACTCATGCGTCGGATTCCTGTTGGGTGTGCGGCGCGGCCGCGCGTTCGGATTATCGGCTGCCCATGCGCGCGATGGCGCTATTCAGACGGTTGGCAGAACCCGTCTTCGCCCTCGCCGCAGGGCACCGCCCCGCCGAGGCTGTACAACTGCAGCACGCGGAGCAGTTCGCTCAGGCTGATGGTGAACGCCGGCAGCTGGAAATCCGCGTCGTGGCGGGCGCAGTTGACGACATTGCCCTGGCCGAGGGAATATGCGTCCTCGGTTCCCGCACCGCAGCGGAATCGTCCCGCGTTATACAATTGCACGATGCGCAGCACTTCGTTCAGCCCGAACGCGCCGTCGCAGTCGCTGTCCGCAGTGTGTGCGCCCGAGGGAGGATAGCTCGGGCAGGGGTCGGACGCCGCGTCCGGCACGCGCACGCGCCGCACCTCGGTTCCCTGAAGCACCAGGAAGGAATCCGCACTGGGGTTGCCCGGCACGGCTGCGCGGTCCATCGTGAAGCCGTCGCCCGTGGCCGGCGACCCCGCAAAAACGATCGGTGCGAAGGTGACCGGGTCGGTGCGGTCAATGGGGGCCGGCACGCCGTTCTCGAATCCGGCGAAGAAACAGAGCGCGCCGGTGCAGGTGTTCACGCCCACGGCCCGGTAGGGCACCGTGGCGCTGAGCGTCAGTGTGCCGTTCGCCAGCGTGCCGGCGACGAAGGGTGTTTCCGGAGTGAATGCGGCGTCGGAATCGATGTCGGTCACGACGAGCGAGCCTTCGATGCCGCTGGTGAATTCCTGAATCATGTCGTACTGCACGAGCCTGGCGGGTCCGTCGACCAACTGGCCGTTGTTGTCGGAAAACTCCAGCACCAGCACGCCGGGTCCGATCTGGATGTCTTGATTGAAGATCGCGGACTCGATTTGGAGCTGGGAACCTGTCAGCTCATAGGTTACACGCCACACATCGGCCGATGCCGTGCCTGCTGCCAGCGCCACCCCTGTAATTACGCTCGTCCATCGAAACATTGAACCGCTCCCTGATTCGGTTTGTCTATGCCGCGCTTAAAGCTGCAACTGCTTGCCTATGATTTCCTTCATGATTTCGCGCGTGCCGCCGCCAATGGGCAACAGGCGGGTATCGCGGTAAAGCCGCTCGACAACGTACTCGCGCGCATACCCGTAGCCGCCATGCAGCTGCACGGCCTCATAGCATACCTTGTCTGCGGCGTCGCAGGCGAAATTCTTGGCCATGCTGACCTCCATTACGGGATATTCGCCAGCCTGAATGCGCGCCGCGACCTGGTAGTTGAACGCCTTCGCGGCGGTCACCAGCGTGGCCATGTCCACCAGCTTGTGTCGGGTGACCTGAAAACCGCTGATCGGCCGCCCGAAGGCCTCGCGCTGTTTGGTGTATTCGCGCGAGAGATCGAAGGCGTACTCGGCCGCGGCGTGCGCCATCACCGCCAGGCTCAGGCGCTCTTCCTGAAAATTCATCATGATGCCGGTGAAGCCCTGGTTCTCGTCGCCCAGCAGGTTGGCGGCGGGCACACGGCAGTCTTCGAACACCAGCTCCGCCGTGTCTGAAGCGTTCCAGCCCATCTTGCGGATCTTGTTCGCCACCTTGAATCCGGGCGTCCCCGCCTCGACCACCAGCAGGCTGATACCGCCGTGGCCCTCGTCGCCTGTACGCACGGCCGTGGTGATGAAATCCGCGCGGCAACCTGAGGTGATGAACGTCTTCGCACCGTTGACGATGTACTCATCGCCCACGCGCACCGCGCGCGTTTGCAGGCGGGCCACGTCGGACCCTGCGTTCGGCTCGGTAATCGCCAGCGATGCGATCTTCTCGCCCGCGAGAATCGGGACGGCGAAGCGCTGCTTCTGCTCTTCGGTGCCCAGCGCCAGAATGGGGGGGAGGGCGATGTTGTGGCTGAACAGGCCCGCGCACAGTCCGATGGATCCCGTGCGGATGAACTCCTCCGTCATCGCGATGCGGTGGAAAATGTCGCAGTCGATGCCGCCGTAGGCCTCGGGGTAACCCAGCCCCATGAAGCCGGCCTCGGCGGCCTTGGCGTAGAGCTCGCGCGGGAAAAGTTCCGCGTCTTCCCACGCGTCGATGTGCGGGGTAATCTCCGCGGCGATGAACTTGCGCGCGGTTTCGCGCATGGCCGCGTGGGTGGCATCGAAATAGTGGTCGAACATGACGGGTCCGTCTGGGTTAAGATTTACTGAAGATTACCACATGCGTGGGCGGATCGCTGAATTACAGCGCCTGACCATCCGCCAGCAGCCGCTTCTGCAGTTTGTCGTAATCCACTTCCTGCACCTGCGTATCGGCCTCAATGGCCAGCGCGGCGGCGGTGGCGGCGCTCTGCCCGAGGATCATGAAGACCGGCTCCATGCGGATAGAGCCGAAGGCGATGTGCGAGCTGGACACACAGATGGACACGAGGAGGTTGGCGCATTGCTCCGCCTTTGGAGTGAGCGAGCCGTACGCGATGCGGTAGGGCTTGGGGGTCTTCACGCCGATGTCGCCCTCGTTCTGCACGAAGCCGTCGGGCTTCACGTAGCGCTGCACGTTGTGGCTGTCGAGCGTGTAGGAACCCATGCCCACGGACTGCGGCACCTCGCGCTTGCCCAGCGTATCATGCTCGGTCATCACGTAGGCGCCGACCATGCGGCGGGCTTCGCGCACGTAAATCTGGTGCGGCCAGTGGTTGTTGTCGGTGAACTCGTCCTTCGCCAGACCCCAGCGGCTCATCGATTCGCGCACGTCTTCGGGCACGCTCGGGTCGTTGGCGGTGAAATACAGCAGCCCACGCTGGTAGGTCTCGTGCTCCTGGAAGATTTCGCGGCGCCGCTCGTAGCTGGCTTCGGGGTAGTCGTAGTTCATTCCGATGTTGTCGAAACTGAAAGGACCGTTGTTGTTCGTGTCGGTCTTCTTGTTCGGGATAGGATCGAACTTGTCGAACTGCTCGCGCCAGCCGGAAGCGTACACGCGCGCCAGCAGCTCGTACTGCGCGGGGTCGTAGCCTTCGGGCTTTTCGAAGGTCACGCGGTTCTCGGGATGGTCGGTCATGCAGAGGCGGAAGCAATACGCCTGCACGCGGTGATCGCCCGCGCCGAATTCTCCGGGAGGATCGGCCGACACGCGCGGCAGCAGGCCGCTGGCCGGATCGCCGGGCACGCGGTAGGGGCTGATGTCTGACATGAACCAATGCCGGTGATGCAGCACCCCGGTTTGGATGCCGTTCCAGGTTTCGCCGTACACCGCGTTCGCCTCGCGTCCCACGTGGTACGACACGCCCGCAGCCGCCATCAGGTCGCCCTCGTAGGTGGCGTCGATGAACATCTTGCCGCGGTAGGTATCGCCCGACAGCGTGCGGAGGGACTGTATCCGGCCATCGCGCAGTATCACGCCGTCGTCGCGGTCGAGCCAGGCGTTGCGGTGCACGGTGATGCCCAGCTCTGCCACGAACGCTTCGAACACCGCCTCGGCCACATGCGGTTCGAATATCCACATCGTGCGGTTCTCGCCGTCGATGGCCTTGGTTCCCTGGCCGGTGTTGCCGTACTCCTCCTGCTGCTGCCAGCGCCAGGCATCGGGCTGCTGGTAGCGCTTCCACACGCGGTGGTAAAACTCGCGCGCCACGCCGCCGATGGTTTCTTTCCTGCCGGTATCGGTCCAGCCCAGCCCGCCCGCGCTCAGCCCGCCCAGGTGGGTATCCGGCGATACCACCAGCACCGAACGCCCCATCCGCACCGCCTGCACCGCAGCCGACACGGCCGACGACGTGCCGCCGTAGATGATGATGTCCGCTTCGTGCTCCGCCGCATGCAGCGGCGGCACCGGAACGAGAAACGCGCAAATGATCAGAGCAATGACCGCAGTCCGCATGGCAAAGACCCTCCGCCGCGAGTGTACAAGCCGCGCGCGCGGAGCGCAAAGGCGCAGCGTGTCGTGTATCATGCGCGCGGAGGGCTTGATATCGATGCAGTATGCGACCGCGGGCTTTGTATCGCTTCTATTCGTCCTGATGTCTTTACTTGCCGCGGCAGAACCGCCGCAGCTCAATGCACGGTACGTCCCCGACCCCGCCGCGTGGACGCCGCCGCCGATCCGGCCGGAGGGATTTCAGCTCGAGATTCAGATTTCGTCGCTCGGCACTTCCTACGAATACGAGCGCGTGAAGCAGTCCATCGAGGCGCATGACCTCGGCGAGTATGAAACTGCCGTGTCGCGGGTGATTGCGGCGGAGTGGGGGTATTCGTTCACGCATCTGGACGGGCAGATCGACGGCGCGGGCCGTGCGATTAAGGCCGGCTACCCTGAGCCGCCTGCGGACCGTGCGGCGTGCCTGCCGGTAATCGAAGCGTTTCTGCATCGCCAATACATCCAAGGCGCGCCGCGTCCGTGGGCGTCGATGAACGGGCATTTTCCGTGGCATCACTACGCCGCCGAGTTCGGCTTCGATCAGATCGGCAGCGAAATCGGCGAGAACATCAATAACTACCAGTGGCACATCGCCCTGAATCGCGGCGCGGCGCGGCAGTATCGGCGGCCGTGGTTCATCGATTTTTCCGCGTGGCATGGCCCCAGCATCACGGATTACTCCCAAGGCAGAATCTGGGGCGAATACAGCGGCCCGGAACATGGGCATTCGATGAGCCTCTTCGAGCGGTCGCTGTTCATGAGCTATATGGCCGGGGCCGGGCAGCTCACCGCCGAGGCCGGTGGCGCCATCGCTTTTCTCGACACGCCCGATGACGCCGGGGTGTACCCGCTCAGTCCCTATGGCGAAGTGTGCAAACGCCTGCGGGATTTCTCGAAGCAGCATTCGGACGTCGGCGTCCCGCTGACGCCCTTCGGCATCGTGCTGGATAAATTCCATGGCGCGTATCCCGGCTTCGGCGAGCGCAAGGCGTTTTGGCATTTTCCCTATACCCCGGGCGATACGATGACTTGGAACCTCATCGATTCCATCTGGCCGGGCGGATGGGAAGTGATGGGCCGCGACGAGCACGGCGCGATGGTGAACGGTCCGTATGGCGACACTTTCGACATCCTGCTGCAGAGCGCCCCGCAGGCCGTGCTGAACAGCTATCCGTGTTTGATCCTTTCGGGCGACTTGCGACTGGAAACAGAGGAGGTGTCACGTCTCCAGCAATACGTCGAGCAGGGCGGCACGCTGCTGTTGAATACTGCCTATCTGGGGCAGTTCCCGGAAGACTGGCGCGCGGGCGGTGATGCCACGATCGAGGCGGGCAAGGGGCGCGTCGTGACGTATGGTCCCGAGTACGACATCACCGGGCTCGACGCCTTGATCCGCGAAGCGCTAGTCAAGCACCTGCCGGTGCGAGTTTCGGGTGGCGTGCAGTATCTGGTGAACTTGAAGCCGGATGCGGCTTTTGTCACGCTCATCAATAACGATGGCGTTACCAAGGCTCCGCGCGAGCCGGTGCGGGTGGATGCTTCGAAGCGGCGCACGGCGGAGATAGTCTATACCGGCGAAGGCGCAGTGGTGTCGGCGTCGGATATCAAGAGTCAGCAAGCGCTCATACTAAACGACGGTTCGCGCGTCGAAGTTGAGATTCCCGCGGGCGGCATCGCCGTGGTAGAGTTGCGGATAGCGGCCGGCTAATCCCTTCTGCGGCGAGTTGTTACTCCGCCAGCGCGTTCGGTTTCGACCAGCGGATTCTTGCGGCGTAGACCCGGCCGTTCGCGCCGCGCTCCATCGCGTCTTTCGCGTACATGCCCTCGCCATCGGTGACCCAGGTTTCGTCGGCATTCACCGTCACCACGCCGAAGTTCCCGAGCATTGCGCCGCGCTCGGGAATGATGATGCGCTCGGTTTCGCGCAGCACCACCAGCCGTTCCGGGTCCACCTTCGCCAGGAACAGGGGCGCGCGGTGCCGCATGATGTGATCGTTGTTTGCGCCCTTCCGCGTGTAAGACAAATACAAGCCGTCGCTGTGGGTCACCCAGTGCTGCTGCGTGTTGTAGCTACCCAGTTCCTGGCCGTCGTCGAAGGTCCACGGCTTCTTCGGCGCGTAGTTCAGGCCGTCGTCGCTTACCGACACATACCCGCGCTCGTCGTTCCGCAGGGTGATGTAATAGCGCCCGCCAAAGCGCGTGATGGAGGGTTCATATACGCCGCGGGGCACGTCGTGCCGCAGGGGTTCGCCATGCTCCACTTAGGTCAGCGTCTCGCCGTCGAACTTGCAGCGCAACACCGTCGAGCCGTAAATCTCCATCTTCGATTCCGACTTGCCCTTGAAGTATGCGGGCACCAGCACGGTGCCGTCCGCCTCCACCAGCCATTGCCCGCAGCCGTTGCCCGCGCTGAAAAACTCCTCGTTGTCCGGCATCTCCAGCACGCGCCAGGGGGTCCAGGTCATCGTCTTGGGGTCGCACACGGCGTAGCCGGTTTCGCGCGGGCGCGGCTCGGCCAGCAGTTCGCCTTCCTTGTAGCGCACCGTATGGCCGATGCCCAGCAGCCTGCCCGTGGGCGCGTGCCATCCGGGGGTGAAATCGCACACGCCCGCCGTCACGCCATTCGCCTCTTCGCGCCAAGCCAGTTCCTGCCGCGCGTCCGGGGGGGTCCACGCTTTGCCCAGATCGTCGGTCCGCATCACGCTCAGGCCCGAGAAATAGTCCGACGCCGACGTGAACCATTTCTGCATGGTGAGGATGACGGCGGGTCCGCCGTCTTTCCCCGCGCCCGGCACGGATCCCGCGCGCGGATGAAACCAGCAGAACGTGCCATCGTACCCTTCGATGACGACATCCAGCGTGACCGAGGCGATCAGGTCGTCGTCTGCGGCCGCGCCGAAGGGCACCGCAGCGAGCAGCAGCCCGAGCGCGAGAAAGATGGTGCGTGGATACATGAGCGGGTCTCCTCCTCGGCATTTCAGACACCCTAGCAATTCAACGTGGCTTGGCGCATGTTCGCTTCGTGTATGCTGCTGGTTCAATCGTGAGGGAGCCGGCAAGCGATGGATACCCCGAAACCGCAAGAGCGAAAGCTGCGTGCCTGGGCCAGCGTGTTCACCGCTACCGCCGTGCTGGCCGTGGCGGGGCTGGTGGTGTCCTGGCTGGCCGATGCGCCGGCGTATAGATTCTGGTTTATTCTCATCGCGTCCACCAGTTATGTGTTCGCCGCCCTCGGTGCGGGGGCCCTGCGGTCCGCCTACGGCCGCCTCGTGCTCGGGGCGTTGGCGCTCTGCTGGCTGGGCGATATCTTCGGTCCCGGCAATTTCCTTCTTGGCGTGGTCTTTTTCCTGCTGGCTCATCTGCTGCTGATCCCCGGCTTCCTTCTGCGAGGCGTTTCACTCCGTTCCCTGGGTGCCAGCCTTGTGGTCTCGGTGTTCGTTACCGCCGTAGTCACGCTCTATCTCAGCGCGCGGATTCCCCCGGGCGAGCGGCCCTTCATCTATGCCTACGCCGTGGTCATCGCGCTCATGCTGGGGTTCGCCGGGGGGACGCTGGGCGCGGGCTCGCGCGGCCTCATCCCTCTGGCCGCGCTCGTGTTCTATGTGTCCGATCTCTTCCTCGCGCAGACCGCCTTCCTGGGCGGCGGCCGCATCTGGACGCTTACCGGATACCCCCTCTATTATCTGGCCTGCGTCTTGTTCGCCTGGACCATCGCCGAACAGAGCAGGAAGCAGATCTCATGAGACCCATACAGATAGCCCTCGCGCTGATGTTATGCGCCCCATTCACCGCGCTCGCGCTGGAGCCTATCCCAGACAGAACCGTCGTCCTGACTTTCGACGACGCGGTGAAGTCGCACCGCACTTTCGTGGGGCCGCTGCTGAAAGAGCTCGGCTTCGGCGCGACCTTCTTTGTCACCGCGCTCTGGATGTCCGACCGCGAGAATTTCATGACCTGGGAGGAAATTGCCGAGCTCCACGGCATGGGCTTCGAGATCGGCAACCACAGCTGGAGCCACCCCAGTTTCGGCGTGCCCAAGTATGCGGCGCGCCTTGCCGGGCAGCTCGCGCTGGTGAACGAAGCGCTTGCCAAGGTGGGCGTGCCCACTCCAATCAGCTTCGCGTGGTGCGGCAATTCCTTCTCGCCCGAGGGCGTGGCCGTGCTCGAGGCCCGCGGCTACCGCTTCGCCCGACGCGGTATGCAGCCCGAAATTCCCTACGGCCAGATCCGCCCGGGTCCGCTCTATCATCCCGAGGCATACCATCCGCTGCTCATCCCCTCGGCCGGGGACGCCTATCCCGATTGGACGCTCGACGACTTCAAACAGGTGGTGGATCGCGCGCGCGATGGCCGCATCGCCGTGGTGCAGTTTCACGGCGTGCCGGATATCGCCCACCCGTGGGTGCCCACCCCGCCCGAGCGCTTCGAGGAATACATGCGCTACCTGAAAGACAACAGCTTCATCGTGATCGCCCTGCGCGATCTCGAGCGCTACGCCGACCCCGCCGCGCGTCCGGCCGATGCCATGACGCAGGTCCGCTATGCCGGCGGGGCTCTCGAAATGCCCCAGGAGATGGAGGCCACGCGCGCGAACGCGGAGTACTGGCTCGACAACATGCTGCGCTGCCACGCGTACAGCGCGGAGGAAGCCGCCACGGTGCTGGGATGGTCCCCCCAAGCGGTGGAGGCCCGCTACGCACCCGCGGCCGGAGCAGCCCTACCGCGCGTGCTGCCGTATCCCGGCGGACGACACCCGCGCATCGGATTTCTCAACGGCGCGGTGGATCCCCTGCGCGGCACCAAGGCCAGCGTGTTCGCGCCCTGGGAAGGCGGCGGCTATGCGGTGATTGATCTGCCCGAGGCCATCTTCAGCAACAAAGGGCTGCTGTTCCTGTCGCACACCCATGTGCCCACAATTTGGGACGAGCAACACGTCGCCATCGAAAATCGGGATTGGCGGGTCGATGCGGAAGGCGGCCTGAGCAACGAATGGCTCCTGCCGAATCAGGTGCGCATCGGCGCAACCATACGCCCCGAAGACAACGGAGCGTTTTTACACCTCTGGCTGGAGAACGGCACAACCGAAACCCTCACCGGATTGCGCACGCAGATCTGCGTGATGCTCAAGGGCCTGCCGGGCTTCAATGCGCAGCACAACGACACCAAGGAATTCCTACCCGCATCCGCCATTGCGCGTGGAGATAGCAGCGGTCGGTCGGTCGTGGTCGAGTTCGAGCACTGCGCGCGGGCGTGGGGGAATCCCGAGTGCCCCTGCATCCACGCCGACCCCATCCTTCCGGACTGTGCCCCCGGCGAACGCGTCGAATCGCGCGGGATCTTACGCTTCGTCGGAGAGTAACGAAGCGGCTACTCGAGCCCGAACTTTTTGATCTTGTACTGGAGCGTAGTCCGCTTCAGGCCGAGATGCTCGGCGGCCTTCGTCTTGTTCCAGCGGAAGCGCTCGAGCGCGCCCTGGATCAGTTCGGCTTCCATGCGGTCGGTGCGTTCCAGATGGGAGGAAACGGTCTGCGCCGGTGTACTTACGCAGTGCGGACCACCGCTCTCGCAGGCTTCAACCGGGGTGCCTTCGCGGCACGATGCGAAGAGGTTTACCGATTGGTCGTAGAAATGCTGCACGAGGCGGCGTGCTCAGTAGAAGAGCAAATTAACGTTTGATGTATACGCTCGAAGCTTTTCACGGGACAACGAGACCGATAATCTGACGGTCAATCGAGCGGTGTAGGCGCGGGATATCTAAAGCCCAGGAAAAGCGAATCCTAACCCTGGGACTGTAGATGTCATTTGACTGAACCGGCGACACGGGTGACACTCGCGCCCCGGTTATCTTTGGCGGGGTCCTTTTTCACTGCGCCGTACTTGCCTATTGTTTTGGGAGTCCCGCGCCGTGCGCGCGCAGAAAAGTGAACAATGCCTCGCGCAGTTCGTTTGACATAGCGGTGGCCGGATGGCTCTTGTCCGGTACGCTGACGAAGGTGCAGCGGGGATTCGCGTCGCGCAGCTTGAGGGCGCTGGTGTAGTTGGGATCGCGCTCGCCGCAGACCACGAGGAGCGGCGTCTCGATGGCAGCCACGGCCTCGCTGTCCACGGAGAGTCCGCGCACATTGCGAAGCATGGCTGCAAGCGCCTTCTTCGCGCCGAGCAGCGATGTCGCCAGCCGCACCTGCATGCGGTGCCACGCCGTGGGCTGGTGCGCTTCGTCGCCGAACAGGTTGGCGATTGGGTCCACGCTTTGGCCCGCTTCCAGTTGTCTGGCGATCTTCTCAAAGCCGTCGAAGACGACTTGCCCCTTTTCGTCGTCCGGATCCTGCCAGCCCGCGCCCAACACCGATGCCGACAAGAGCCGCTCCGGATGCAGCGCGGCTAGCTTCAATGTCACGTAGCCTCCTAGCGAATACCCCGCTACATGCGCCTGCGGAATGCCCAAATGTTCCATCAGCCGCACGATATCCTCCGTCATCTCCGAGCCGTAGGCCGCCGGGTCTTCCGGCTTGCTGCTCAGCCCGTGCCCCCGCTGGTCCAGCACGATGACCCGATAATCCTCGCGCAAGTCGGGCGCGAGGCCATTAAGCCGCCAGTTGAGGTCTCCATTGACCGAAAAACCATGCAGCAGAATCACTGTCTCCCCCGTCCCTCCGTCCGAATAAAACAGCCCGACGCCGTTGTGCTCGAAGAATTCACCCGGGCTGCGGTGGAATAGCGTGAGGTAACCGTAAGCGCCGACACAAAGAAGCGCGGCGAGCATGATGAGAAGAGCAAGGAAGATGCGCCGCTTCAACGTTCTTGCCTTACCTTTCCGTTAGTTGGCAGGCAGGTTCGGTGAAGGTCGCACCGGCAACTCACTCCAACCCGAACTTCTTGATTTTGTACTGCAGCGTCGTCCGCTTTAGTCCGAGGTGTTCCGCAGCCTTGGTTTTGTTCCAGCGGAAGCGCTCGAGCGCGCCCTGGATCAGTTCGGCTTCCATGCGGTCGGTGCGTTCCTGTAGCGAGGACGCGGTGGGGGCGGGCTTGGGCGCGCCGGGCGCCGGTTCCGGGGCGGGCGTGTTAAGGATCTCGGCGGGCAGTTCTTCCCGCGTGATGCTGTTGCCTTCGGCCAGCACCACGGCGCGCTCGATCACGTTCTCGAGCTCGCGCACGTTTCCCGGCCAGCTATACCGCATGAACAGGTAGATCACGTCGTCGTCGGCGTCGTAGACCTCTTTGCCCAACTCCAGGCTGAACTTCCGCAGGAAGTGATCCACCAGCGCGGGGATGTCGTCGGGCCGCTCGCACAGAGGCGACACCTGCAGCGAGAATACGTTGAGGCGGTAGTAGAAATCCTCGCGGAAGCGGCCGTCGTCGATGGCCTGCTTCAGATCGCGGTTGGTGGCGGCGACGATGCGCACATCCACCGGCACGGGCTTGGAGCCGCCCACGCGCTCGATCTCGCTTTCCTGCAGCACGCGCAGCAGCTTGGTCTGGATGGCGTTCTCGATCTCGCCCACTTCGTCCAGAAACAGCGTGCCGCCGATGGCGCGCTCGAAGCGGCCGATGCGCTGGCTGTCCGCCCCGGTAAACGCGCCTTTCTCGTGGCCGAAGAGC
>Ga0172372_10010511_pt1 | contig 11836 bp, 8 predicted proteins | sample LakKiv5m_2_FD_114544 | JGI IMG/M metagenome (GOLD analysis project Ga0172372, IMG submission 114544) | Freshwater microbial communities from Kabuno Bay, South-Kivu, Congo - kab_092012_9.5m | ecosystem: Environmental > Aquatic > Freshwater > Lake | place: Democratic Republic of the Congo... | reverse complement strand
CATTTGAAGATGTTGGGAAGTCATTCAAACCTGGAGGTGAATTTGGGCAACTGGCACATACTGATTGATAAACAATACCGCGTTTGTCAAATCGAGAGGTTCCTCCATCAACATGATCTTCGCTTTCATATCCCCCGAAAAAAGAAGCATAAGCCAAGCTTTTGGCGTTGGGAGTTAGCGCTAGGAGATAAAAATCATTGTTGTCAGTGGTAGATTGATGAGCATCGGGAGTTACCTCCAATCCCAGTGTTGTTCCTTCGTTTCCAACGCCAATGTAAGAGCCCCAGCCAGAAAAATAAATATTGAAGCAATCATCAACCATAAATGCTGATGGACAAAGATCTGGGAAGCCACGTTGGGAGTTTCCGAAGGTGGTGATGAACTCTAAAGAATCTAAATTCTCGTTGAATCGCCCAATCATCTGTCCGGAATAATCTTGGCCGTATACATTTGGACTTCTGAATACAAAGCCCATGGTTTGCCCGGTGAAATAAACTTTTCCATTTGCATCCAGATCAATAAAATAGATTTGGTCATACGCATCATCAACGTCTGTGGTAAGTCCGCTTGACCATAAAGTGGAATTCAAATAATTTCCATTGGAGGCATCTAGTTTCAGAACAAAGCCATCAATGAAACCGTTGAATGTTTTGTCGTATGATTTATTGGAGGATAAAGGAAAATTCAAAGAAGAAGTTCCTCCACCCACGTAGAGGTGTCCATCATCATCCAATCTACAAGAGTAAGCTGCATCATCATCTGATCCTCCGAAAAATGTACCCCAATGAATTTTAGATAAGTTGGGAGACAAGGAGAACACAAGAGCGTCTGTGCGTCCTGCGTTGTTTTTTTGGTATCCGTTGTTGGTAACCGAAAGATTGGTAGAGCGAGAGCAAGTGGCAACGAAAATATTTCCTTCATGATCAGTGGTAATATCGCCGCGGTAATTATCTGCGTAATTAAAAAGTAGATCTGATCGGTTTCCACCGCTGTTGGTTTGGAAGCCATCGTCAGACGAATTTCCCAAGAAAGTGCTGCCCAAAAGTGTACTCCCGGAAGGGTCTAATTTTGTAATTACAATATCAAACGAATTTGATTTGGTAGATTGAATGAAAGAATCTTTATGAATTGGATAATCAGCGCTAAGCGTGGAACCAAAAACGAGTAAGTTGTTATTGAGATCTGTACAAAGGCTGTGTGGATATTCATTGTTGTCACCGCCGATGTAAGTAGCAAACAGTAGTTTTGAACCATCGGGCGAGTATTTTGAAATACTAATATCGCAAGGAAGGTAAACAGGTTCAGCGCTGTTGTTGCTACCACCATAAACTGTTTGAAAAGCACCTGTGGTGACTGGATAACGTCGAGTATTTGCATCAACAATTCCACCAGCGTAAAGGCAACCTGCAGTATCATATGTTGCTGTAAATCCAAAATTATCAGCGGTAGATCCACTGTAGGTACTGAATACCAAAATTGGGTCAATGATTAAAGTATCGAGCGGGTTGAAATTCTTAATTTTTAGAGATACTAGATTGTTTTTTACAGAGTATTTCGTAGGAATTTCCTTGATTTTCCTTTTGGATTTCTGATAGGAAACGGGTGTGTTGAGTGTGAAATTTGCATTCTCACCCAGCACTTTGAGGGTGTTTTTATTTATTTCGAGGGATTTTTGTCCTTCAAAGTGCAATTTGATTTGTTCTAATTGAGCATTGGGTTTAACGATAAAGTCAAATTCTAGTTGGTTGTTTTTTACATATATAACGGCATCAATATTCGGATAGATATTCACCCATCTAACTTTTCTGAAGGGGTGAATCTTTGTTTTCCAAGACTTTTCATTTACGCCCAGATAGTAGTTGTTATAATAATCTACAGGCTCTTCGAAAAGAATTTCCTGGGGTGTTTGAGCTTCGTGAAACTCTAAGTCAAATACTTGTCTTCTAACAGTGAATGAAGTGTCCTTTCCTTGGTAATGCAAAGACTTGTGAATCAGAGGTTTGTCGTTCTCATTGATGAGTGATAATCGAAGCCCTTTTTCGGTTATAAACACCGTACCGAGAGGAATTTGAATGTAAGCATAGACAGAATCAGAACAGTCATTGGACCGGCTGACTTGTCCGTAATTGGGCTCAAAAACCTGAGCATCTAACCTTGTAGTTGTTAAATGAAACAACCCTGCGAACGTAAAGGCGAGATACTTCAAGATGAAGCGCATGATTAACAAAGTTAATCAATGAAACTTACTCTAACACCTTGATTTGTAGGTCAAGTGCTTGAGAAAGGATTTGTGCAATTTCTTGGGCACTTTGGTTGTAAGTAAAGGTTCCAGTAAACAATTTGTTTTTCGCGTTTTCTGGCCAAGCATTCCCGATGAAACCAATGTGTTTGTTTTGAAAGGATTCAACTGTTTGAAAAACAACGCTTAAAGGTGCATTATTGAACTGATATTGTTCAGAAGTAACACTTAGGTTGTTGCTTGAATTTTCAGTTTTTGTCAGTTGATTTTGTATAGCCGTCACACTTTGATTTTTGGTTAAGATTACTTCTTGAGATAAATCTTCAGACTGAACTTTTACTTTTCCGTGATTCACAAAAACTTTCAGTGTTTGATTTTTATCTTTTGGAGCTGAAACATCGAAACCAGTACCCAATACAGTTACAATACCTTGTGGAGTGGTGACTTGAAAGGGAGCATTTTCATTTCTAGCAACTTCGAAACGTGCAAATCCTTCAAGTTTGATGTTTCTATTTTCTTCAGTAATTGAAACCGTTAATTTAGAATTGGGAGCTAGAATTACGGTGCTTCCATCAGATAGTGTTACAGATCTTGCTTCAGAGGATGGAGTGAAATGTTCAGCGACAATGGGCTGAGGAGTGGCTTTTGGCTGTAGAAAAAAGTAACCACTTAATAGAAAAATGGTGGCGGCGGCTGCTACAGACAGCCATCTGCGGTAACTGACAAACAAATTCTTTTGCTGCGGCTGTTTTTGGATTTGAGATTGAAAATTCAACCACGCTTGATCATTTTCAGAAGTTTCCGAGGGAGTTATATTTTTTGCTGCGTTCCAAATATCTTGAAACTCATTGTCAATGTTAAAATCTTTTTCAGTTTTCATTCAGATTAGAGTTTAGAAGTTTAGTGTTTAGAAGTTAATAAAGAAGCTTCAAGTGGCATTGATTTCACCTGTTGTTGGATGAAAGCCAAGGTATTCATGAATTGGGGGTTCTCCTTGAGCCAGTTTTCTAACTTGGTCAACTCTTCTTTGTCCATGAGACCAGCAGCATATTTTGTAAATGCGTTTGATTCTAATTGTTCTTTCATGATCAGACAGGTATATTCAAGCCTATAACACCGAAAGGAGGCCTATCCCCCAAAAAAATATTCAAAAAAAATGAAAAACTTTTTTTAGGGTTCAAATTCACACAGTTCACCAAAGAATATTAATTTGCACATTCATTTATGTCGACGGAAAAGATTTTAGTCATTGGTTCATGCGGACAGCTTGGAACAGAGTTGGTAGAGTCGCTCAGAGAAATTTACGGTGAGTCTAATGTTATTGCATCAGACATTCGTCAATCAGACAGCGAAGTTTTTAAAACTGGTCCATTTGAAACTTTGGATATTTTGGACGCTGCAAGATTTAAAGAAATATTGATGAAGTATAAACCTAAGCAGGTTTATCATTTGGCTGCTTTACTGAGTGCTACAGCCGAGAAAAATCCGGATTTCGCTTGGAAGTTGAACATGGATGGACTTTTCCACGTCTTAGATGCAGCGAAGGAAGAGGGTTCTGGTATTGGACGTGTGTATTGGCCTAGTTCAATTGCGGCTTTTGGTCCAAATACGCCTCGTTTTGGAACTCCCCAATACGGACCTATGGATCCAACTACCATGTACGGTGTTACCAAATATTCTGGGGAATTATTGATTCAGTATTACTACAATCGTTATGGTGTAGATACTCGTAGTTTACGTTATCCAGGACTCATTGGCTACAAGAGTGAGCCGGGTGGCGGAACCACAGATTATGCTGTTGCTATTTACCATGATGCGTTGCGCGATGGGAAGCATGAGTGTTTCTTGGGTGAAGGTACTACATTACCCATGCTTTACATGCCCGATGCGTTGAAAGCTACTTTGGAAGTGATGCATGCGCCATCCGAGAAAATAGGAATGCGTATGAGTTATAATTTGGCAGGCATGAGTTTTGCTCCTGAAGAGATTGCTGCAAGCATACAGAAGCACCTACCTGATTTTAGCATTTCATACAACCCAGATTACCGTCAAGCCATTGCCAACAGTTGGCCTGCGGTGATTGATGATTCATTGGCCAGAGAGCATTGGGGATGGTCACCTGAGTATGATTTAGATGCCATGACAACAGATATGTTGTTGAATATTAAAGAGATTTATTTTTAGGTCTTTGGCTGACTGCTGATGGCTGACGACTGATGGCTGACGGCTGACGGCTGACGGCTGACCACCGAAAACTGATCACCGAATACCGTTTACCGCCCCTAAAAATTACTACTAACCGTAAATCTTACTCCGCTGAAGGCGGGTTCCTCACGACAGATGCCGCCACTGCAGTTTACACCTTGTTGTTGTTTTAAGTAACTTAGGGTGTAGAAGCTGTTGTTTTGGTTGTAACTCATGAATATGGTGGGGTAGTGAAGAATGCGATTTTCGATGGTCATTCGTTCGTAACGGTGAGGTTCGATGTTGACCATATCTCCAACAGAAAATGAAATTTCTTTGCTGAAATAGTATTCAATCATGAGGTTGGCAAACGAACCTTGGTCTTTATCGGTTTTGAGGTATTGTGCTTCGATTCTCAGGCTCTTTCCTTTGCCAATTTTGTGCAGCCATTCTGCGAAAGGTGTGATGGTGTGAACGGGTTCGTATTCAGGTTCTTGTTCATAGCGTGCCTGGTTGTAATAGATGGTTTGAAGTCCAAGTTTTAGGGTATGCTTACCCACGTTTTGGATGAGTTGTCCGTTGTACTCGCGGAAAAGCTGAATGGGTTTCATGGTGTTGGATGTAGAATCAAACGAGCCGTTGTGAGCAAGTGATTGTACGTAACTAGCATTGAATGATAAGCGAGTGCTTTTATTGACTTTAGCATCAATTTCCATTTGAATTCCGTTTTCACCGAGGTCTTGTGCTGGAGCATTGTAACGAGCCATTAAGCGATAGGTGTTTTGACGGGTCATAGAGGGTAAGTAACTGATTAATCCATTGAGGAGGTTTTCTCTAGGGGATGTTCTGAGCGTGAAGTGGTCAACATGTCGGGCTTGAATATTGAGACCTAAATTGATGGTGTTTTGTTTGGTAACGGAAACGGTTTTCTTTTCGCCTTTGACAGTTTTTTCCACTTGGATGGTTTTAGGTTTTCCTATTTTCAGGGTTTTTGAACCCCAACTTAGGTTTGCGTAGAATACTTTACCGTTTTTGAGGGCAAGTTTATTGTTGAAGTCCACAATGGCTTCGGGTGATTTGAAGTTGGCTTCTCCGCCGAGGGAAAAGTTGCCTTTGGTGTAGGTGGCATATCCATTGAAGCCGTAAACGTTGTATTTTGGATAGAATTGGTCTTCTCGGTCGTAGCTGTTGATGATGGAAACAAGTTCATCCATGGTTTGGCGGTCAATGTTGCGATTAAGGGCTGATGCACCTAGGTTTAGCAAACCGTATTTGGCATCCATTCCCAGATCAACTTCACCTTCAAGGTTGATTCCGCTAATGACTTGAGGACTAGTGCTGAAGCGTGTATCGGCGAATTTATTTCCTTTTTGATTTCCAGAAAATGCTTTGATTTTCCAATGGTCGTTAAGGTCATAAACCAATCTTACTCCTTGCATAGAGTAATCAATTCCTATTTGTCTTTGCTCATAGGCTCTAAAGAGTATTCCTGAACCGAATTGATCATAGAATGAACCAACAGTGATGTTTAAGTCATTGAGTTGTTTACTGGCTTGCCAAAATCCGATACCGGAAGCGGTGTAAGCGTCTAATGGGTCAAGAAGAGGGGAGTTGTTAAAGGCATCGTATCGAACCACAAAGTTGTAGCCCTTGATACGGTATTGCATGAAAAGCCAAGCATCAACACTGGCGGTATTTTCGAGATAGACGCGGGTATTTGCGCCAATTTTATCGTCGCGCAGATATTTTTGGTAATTGAGTAGTAGGTTTCCGCTGAATTGGCCTTGGTCTTCTGATTTTTGAGCGAGAGAACTTCCCCAGAAAGAAAAGGCCAAAAGCGCCAAAAACACTCTATTTAATTTCATAACGTACTGCAAATATGCGAAAATCCCTCCACTAAGACGTATTTTTGTGGTTCAATGAGCACACATCCAGCAGCAGAAAAGACATCTAGAAAACTTTACATTGAGAGTTATGGCTGTGCCATGAATTTTTCGGACAGCGAAATTATTGCGAGTATCATGGGTGAACACGGCTTTGTGAATACTCAAGATGAGTTAGATGCCGATGTGATTTTTTTGAATACTTGCGCCATCCGAGATAATGCTGAACAGCGAATTAGGCAGCGTTTGATTCATTTGCGTCAGAATAAGAAGCACAACAATGAGCTGATTATTGGGGTTTTGGGTTGCATGGCTGAGCGGTTGAAAAGTAAGCTGTTGGAAGAAGAACATTTGGTGGATGTGGTTGCGGGTCCCGACAGTTACAGAGAGTTACCAAAATTGGTGGCAGAAGTTGACGAGGGAGGAAGAGCCATCAATGTGTTGTTATCAAGGGAAGAGACCTACGGTGATTTAAATCCGGTGAGGTTGAACTCCAATGGTGTGACGGCATTCGTATCAATTATGCGCGGCTGTGACAACATGTGCAGTTTTTGTGTGGTTCCATTTACCAGAGGAAGAGAGAGAAGTAGAGATCCTGAGAGTATAGTAAACGAGGTGATTCAGTTAAAGAATCAAGGGTACAAAGAAATTACTTTGTTGGGGCAGAATGTGAACAGTTATTTGTGGTTCGGTGGTGGTCCTAAGAAGGAATTCAAAAGTTTAACCAGGGAGGAACAAGAGAGTTCAGTTGATTTTGCTGATTTGTTGGAAAAGGTGGCGTTGGCGGTTCCAAATATGCGAATTCGATACAGTACCAGCCACCCGAGAGATATCAATGAGAAGGTTGTAGAGACCATGGCAATGCACGAAAATATTTGTAATTATATTCACTTGCCTGTTCAGAGTGGAAACACAAGGGTTTTGGAAGCCATGAGTAGAAATTACAGCAGAGAATGGTACATGGAGAAGATAGAAATGATCAGAAGAATTATTCCTGATTGTGGCATTTCGAGTGATATCATTGCTGGATTCTGCACTGAAACTGAAGAAGAGCATCAAGAAACACTGTCATTGATTGAATGGGCTCAATTTGACTTCAGTTATATGTATAAGTACAGCGAGCGACCTGCAACTCCAGCGGCGAAGAAATTTACAGATGATGTACCAGAAGACGTCAAAGGAAGAAGATTGAGCGAGATTATTGCGGTTCAAAATCGAATGTCGAAAGAGAGAAATTCTCAATATATAGGTAAAGAAGTGGTGGTATTGGTTGAGGGAGAAAGTAAAAAGAGCGACCAAGATTGGATGGGCAGAAACGACCAGAATGTGGTGGTAGTATTTCCGAAGGAACACTACAAACGAGGAGACTTGGTGAGGGTGTTGGTTGAAAGAAATACCACAACAACATTGATTGGTAAAGCCATTCACTAAAAAGAGGTTGGATACCAAAAAATGGTGATGCATCTTGGAATTATATGGCATTAAATTTGTTTCTAGTTCAAAAATGCTAGCGCAGATCTTTAACAGAATTTACAATATACTATTCTTTTGGCGCCCCAAGAGGAAGAGGGTTTCGGTGATACCAAAGAAGGTATTGCAATTTAAAAAGAGTTTACATCATGCTGAAAAGAATGCGGCTGTGAAGGTGATTACTTATTGTAAGAAGCACTATACACCTACAAAGTTGATTGAATTATTGTATGATGCGGAGTTGAAATATGAGACGGAGAAATATCGTATTCAGCATGAATATCCTCATTTGAAAGATGTATTGAAAGAAGAAATTCGCAAAGCGAAAGAAGAGAAATACGCAGTTTTAAAGGAAGAATTACCTGAATCTGACTATCAGAAATACAAGTCCCACAGGCGCTTGCACAAAGAAAAGCGCTAATTTTTCAAAGGTCCCAAATACGGGTTCGGCGTTCTTGAGCGTAACGTTTGATGTTCAACCAGAAGGTAGCTACCAGATAAAAAATGATGGGTGAGCCTAAAGTGAAAAAAGATGCGTAAACAAAAGAGAGCCTCACACTTTTTGTGGAAATATTCATATAATCAGCCAGTTGACTGCAAACTCCGAACATGGATTTTTCGAGGGAGTATTTCAAAATTTGAGCCATTGTATTGTTGGTTAACTAGCAAATATAACCAATAAAGAGTTCAATGGTTCATTTCAAAGCTTGTTCTAAGTAAAACGGCGACATTATTTGCCGAAATCGCTCAGTGTATTGACCATTAGTCTCTCGAATAAATAGGGTTTCAAAATCCAATGGCTCTTTCTGTCTTTTCAGTCCAAGTATTTGTAGGTGTGCAGATTTATCTAGTCTTGCGTATATGAGGACTGCTCTTCTAAGCTGTAATTTAGTGGTAAGTTTGCTTATGTTAATTTGGGAAGGTAGTAATACATATACAGTTCCATCTGGAGTAAGGAGTTGTTCAATTTTTTGAAACAACTGCTGCATTTCTCCGATATCAAAATGTCTTGATTTTGAAACTGCGAGATTAGTTGATTTGAGTTGATTTTCGAAAAATGGAGGATTGGAAATTATAGCATCAAATTGGGTAACTGGGTAGGCGTTATTTGGGTTTAGGAAGTCACCGTTAATTAAGGTTGAATTTTGGGAAAGGTTATTGAATTCGAGATTTTCACTTGCAATTTTTATGCTATCGGGGTTTATGTCAATACCTGTAAGTGTTGCGCTTGGGTATTTTTGTGCCATAAAATGAAGCAAAAGTCCGGTTCCTGTGCCTAAATCTAGGATGTGTTGGGGATTTTCAAATTCGGCAAGGGCACCAAAAAGACAGGCATCCGTAGTTACAGGTAAACTTGCGCCAACCTGATGAATGGTAAATTTTTTAAAAGCAAATGGCTTGCGTTGCGATTTCATGTCCCCCGAAAAACTAAAGAAGATTAAGATTAAACGTAAGCGGATCATCGGAAAAGGACATTTCCTGGTTTTTCAGATGGATTATTTTAGTGGCATTGGGCAGCGCTGTATCGATGTCATGGGTGCTCACAATGATGATTTTTTGGGCAGCAATTTGCTTGAGTGTTTGCCAAAAGTGAATTTTTGCGGGATAATCAAGGAAGGCCGTGGGTTCATCCATGAGGATTACAGGGGTGTTTTGGAGAAGGCAACGAGTGAGCATTATTTTTTGCTTTTCACCGTCTGAACATTGGCCAAAATACTTATCTGATAATTTTTTGATGTTGAGATTTTCGAACCATTTTAAAGCTTCAGATTCTGCGTTTTTAGTGTGTTTAATGCTGCTACAAGCTACTTCGAGGGTGGTTAATAATTCCACCTGAGGTGGGGTGCTAAGCATAAGAGAAATCAAACTTGCTCGTTGCTCTGCTTTCAGGGAGTGGATGTTTTGGTTGTTGATGGTGATTTCGCCAGAAATGGGTTTATGAATGCCCATGACGGTGCGCAAGAATACTGATTTTCCAGCACCGTTTCGTCCCAACAATAAAGCAATGTTCCCAGGTTGCAGGTTTAAATTAATACCCGATTGAAGGCAAGTTGATTGACTTTTGTTTTTAAAACCCGTGCTTAATTGCTTAATCTGTAGCATGAATGTGTTACAAAAATGGGATATTCGCGTGGGTTTATGCAATTTTTTTTAGAAGTAACCAAAGAAGATCTTCCCATAGTAAGGGAATTGGCACAGCGTATTTGGAACGATCATTATCCATCCATCATTGGTCAAGAACAGGTTGACTTTATGTTGGAGAAAATGTATGATTTAAAAAGTTTGGAATCACAGTTAGAAAAAGGAGATATTTTTTATTTGTCGGCTGTAGGTGAATCTGAGGAGAATTTGGTGTATGCTGGATTTGCATCGGTGAAAGATTTTGGTGACGGACGGTGGTTTTTGAATAAGCTATACGTGGATACTGAACTTCAAAGGTCGGGATTAGGTAAGGGTTTGCTGGATTTTTTAATTGCAGAACACAATATATTTGAGTTGCGCTTGCAGGTGAATAGACAGAACTACAAAGCCATAAATTTTTACTTTAGAAATGGTTTTGTGATTGAGAGTGTAGCAGACTTTGATATTGGTGATGGATATTTGATGAATGATTTCATCATGCTTAAGGTTTGTAAACCGTAAATTTGCGGCGTGTTAGCGCTTAATGACTTTTCATTTGAATTTGCAGGCAGGTATTTGTACCGCAAAGCCACTTGGCATATAAAACCAAACGAGAAAATTGGTTTGGTGGGTCTCAATGGTACAGGAAAATCCACTTTATTAAGATTAATTTCAGGGGAATATGAGCTAAGAGAAGGTTCACTTTCAAAGGCAAATAACATGAAATTGGGTTATTTGAACCAAGATTTACTTAGTGTTATTTATCACGAATCGGTTCGTGATGTTGTGCTGTCAGGCAGGGAAGATCTTGTTCAAATTGATCATGAAATTCACCGTTTATTGGAGGAAATTGAGGTAAATTACGATGATAAGAGATTGAATCGGTTGTCTGAATTGCAAGAGCAATTTGGGCATCTTGGAGGCTATGATTGGCAATCACAGGGAGATAAAATTTTGGAAGGGCTTGGTTTTCCTACTGCATGGTTAACTCGTCCACTAAAAGAACTGAGTGGAGGTTGGAGAATGCGTGCCTTGTTGGGTAAGTTATTGCTCATGGCGCCCGATTTGTTGTTATTAGACGAGCCCACGAACCACTTAGATTTACCCACCATTGAATGGTTGGAAAATTACTTGATGGAATATCAAGGTACATATGTAATTGTATCGCACGACAAATATTTCTTAGATAAAACCGTAAACAGAATTGCGGAAGTTGCCCATCAACAGTTGTTTCACTACAAGGGTAATTTTACCCAATATTTGGAACAGAAGGAGGAAAGGGATGCATTATTAGAACGTCAGTTTGCGAATCAGCAAGATTACATTAGGCAACAAATGCGTTTCATTCAAAGATTTAGATCTAAAGCTTCTAAAGCAACTGCGGTTCAAAGCAGGGTTAAACAATTGGAGAAATTGGATCGTATTGAATTGAAAGACAATGAAACTCGGGAGTTTGATATTAAATTTAATATTCGTGTTAAACCCGGAAAAGTAGTTGCTGATATTCAAGGGGTAAGCAAGAGTTATGGGGATTTGTTGATCATGAAAAATGCTTCTGCCCAAGTTTTGCGTGGTGATAAAATTGCATTGATAGGAGCCAACGGAAAGGGTAAATCAACGTTGTTGCGAATGATTGATGGTTCCGAACCGTATGATGGAAAGATTGAAATGGGTTGGAACGTGGAAACTGCCTTTTTTGCTCAGCATCAATTGGAAAGTTTAAATCTCAAAAGCGACTTATTAAATGAAATAGGTACTGTGAGTGCCGAGTATACTGAAAAAGATTTAAGAACGGTTTTAGGTTGTTTCCTTTTTACGGGTGAGGAAGTTTTTAAGAAAGTAAAGGTTTTATCGGGCGGTGAAAAATCTCGTTTAGCATTGGCAAAAACCTTGATTACACAAAGTAATTTCTTGTTGTTGGATGAGCCTACCAACCACT
>Ga0172372_10010509_pt1 | contig 11838 bp, 9 predicted proteins | sample LakKiv5m_2_FD_114544 | JGI IMG/M metagenome (GOLD analysis project Ga0172372, IMG submission 114544) | Freshwater microbial communities from Kabuno Bay, South-Kivu, Congo - kab_092012_9.5m | ecosystem: Environmental > Aquatic > Freshwater > Lake | place: Democratic Republic of the Congo... | reverse complement strand
TCGGGCGCGCTGAATCGGAGCGCCGCATAGCCGCCCCCGCCGCCGAGCGCGAGGAGCAGGGCGGCCGCTCTGAGGATGCGCGGGACGCTCGAGCCGGTCGTGACGGGCCCCGCAGGCGTGACGACCGGCGTCGGGGTCGCGGGCTGCGTGACGGGGATCGGCGCCGGCGCCGCGGCCTCGTCCTGAATCACCGTCTGTTCGGGCGGGAGCAGGCGGATCTGCCCATCGCTCACCGTGAACTGATCGATGGTCTCGGGCGCGGGCACCTGCACGGCCGGCAGCTCCGCGCTGCCTGCGCCCTGGAGCGCCGCCGTGATCGTCTTGCGCTCGTCGTCGAGCTCCTTGCCGAGCACCGAGGCGAGCACCTCGCCGAGGTTCGACGCATCGAGGGCGAGTGCGCTCGGCATGGCCGCCGCGAGCTCGCGCCGGAACTCGGCGGCCGTCGCGGTGCGCGCGTCGAGGTCGGGCCGCAGCGCGTGCATCACGGCTTCGTCGAGCGCAGGCGGACAACCCTCGAGGTACGTGCTCGGCGGCGGCGGGTTCGGGCTGCGCACCATGTCGAGCAGGGCGAAGTCGTTGTCGGCGGTGAACATCCGCCGCATCGTCAGCATCTCCCAGAGCACGACCGCGAGCGCGTAGACGTCGGTGCGCCGATCGACGGGCCGCCCATACGCCTGCTCCGGCGCCATGTAGCGGATCTTCCCCTTGAGCGAGGTCGTCGTCGTCTGCTGCACGCGCCCGCGCGCCTTCGCGATGCCGAAGTCGATGAGCTTCACGTGGCCGCGCGCCGAGAGCAGGACGTTCTGCGGGCTGATGTCGCGGTGCACGACGTGGAGCGGTTGCCCGTCGTCGCCGAGCGTGTCGTGCGCCGCGTGGAGGCCCTCGGCGACGCGCACGGCGATATGCACGGCGAGCTCTGGCGAGAGGCGTCGCCCGCGCTTCGCGAGCGCGGCGAGGAGCTGCGAGAGCGCCGCGCCGTGCACGTACTCCATCACGAGGAAGTACGCGCCCTCCTGCTGCCCGAGCTCCGTCACGTGCACGACGTTCGGGTGCTCGATGCGCGCGGAGATGAGCGCCTCGTCGACGAACATCTGGCCGAACTGCGCCTCGCGCGCGAGGGGCGGGTGCACGACCTTGACCGCGACGAGCTTCGCGAAACCCGCAACGCCCTGCTTACGCCCGAGATACAGCGTGGCCATCCCGCCGACGCGCAGCGGCGCGACGATTTCGTAGTCGCGCAGCCGGGTTCCGACGCCGATCACGGGAGTCACGGGGGCGGGCGCAAGCGTAGCCCGCTTCGGGCGCCGTCGCAGCAATCGTTCGCAGCGCTGCTAGAGTCGCCGCGCCATGACGTACCCCATCGAACGCAGCGTGTTTCGCCCGGACCTCCTCGCCGGCAGGGTCGCCCTCGTCACGGGTGGCGGCTCCGGCATCTGCAAGGGCATCGCCGCGGCCTTCCTCGCGCACGGCGCGCGCGTCGCGATCGTCTCGCGCAAGCTCGACCGCCTCGAAGAGAGCGCCCGCGAGCTCGCGGCGGCGCATGGCAGCGAGTGCCTCGCGTTGCAGGCCGATGTGCGCGATCCGAAGGCCGTCGAGGCCGCGATCGACGCGACGCTCGCGCGCTTCGGCGCGCTCGACATCGTGGTGAACGGCGCCGCGGGCAACTTCCTCGCGCCCGCGGCGCAGCTCTCCTACAACGGCTTCCGCACCGTCATGGAGATCGACGCGATCGGCACGTGGAACGTGTCGCGCGCCGCCTTCGAGAAGCGCCTGCGCGACCACGGCGGGCACATCCTCAACATCTCCGCGACGCTGCACTACGCGGCGACGCCCCTGCAGGTGCACGCCTCCGCCGCGAAGGCCGCGGTCGACTCCGTGACGCGCTCGCTCGCGCTCGAGTGGGGCTCGCTCGGCATCCGCGTGAACGGCATCGCGCCCGGCCCCATCGACGAGACGGAGGGCATGGCGCGCCTCGCGCCGGGCGACGTCCGCACGAAGATGGAGCGCACGATCCCCATCGGGCGCTTCGGTCGCATCGACGAGATCGCGAGCCTCGCCGTCTTCCTCGTGTCGCCGGGCGCGTCGCTCGTGCACGGCGCGACGGTCGTCGCCGATGGCGGCGCGTGGCTCGGCTCGGCGGCCTTCGCGATGATGGGCTGAGCCCGCCGCGCGAGCCCGCCGCGCGCCTCGCTACCAGGTGGTGAACCGCCGAAAACTGGGCGATCTCGCGTACTTCGGGCGACCTTGGAGTGGCCATGGCCAGCCTCCGCCCAGCCTCCTTCGCGCTCGCCCTGCTCTCGTTCGCCGTCGCCTCGGATCACGCGCCGGCGCGCGCCGACGAGCCCGTCGCGCACCCGGCGGCGCTGCGAGGCTCGCTCGCGGAGCCGCCTGCCGCGCGGGGCGTCGCGAGCCTCGAGGACCCCGTCTCCGCGGAGGGGAGGGCCGCGCGTGGCTTGTATTTCTCGGGGCCGTTCATGCGCCGCTACGGCGTGGACGGCGTGCTCGCCGCGCTCCGCCCGGGCCGCATGAACGCGGCCGTGATCGACGTGAAAGACGGGCAGGGCCGCGTGCTCTTCGACTCGCAGCTGCCGCTCCTCGCGAGCTCGCGCGTGCCGATGCTCGGCGATGCCCGCGCGGTCGTCGCGCGCCTGAAGGCCGCCGGCGTCTACACGATCGCGCGGCTCGTCTGCTTCGACGATCCGATCCTCCCGCGCGCGCACCCCGATCGCGCCGTGCTCGACGGTCGTCGCAACCGCAACGGGCGGCCGTGGATCTCCTGGGGCACGGGCAACACCTGGCTCGACCCGAGCAACCCGGAGAATCACGCGCTCATTCGTGATCTCGCCGTCGAGGTCGCCGCGCTCGGCTTCGACGAGATCCAGCTCGACTACGTGCGCTTCCCCGTCGATCAGGGCACCTCCTACGCCGTCTTCCCGCACACGCGCGAGGGCACGCGCCACTGGGAGTACATCGCGTCGATGCTGCGCCAGATCGACGAGGCGATCTCCATCCCGCTCGGCGTCGACATCTTCGGCATCAGCGCGCTGCGCGTCGGTGACCCCGCGGGGCTCGGTCAGTCGGCCGAGGACTGGGCGCCCTACGTCGAGGTCTTCACGCCGATGCTCTACGCGAACGGCTTCAAGAGCTGGACGCCGACCGGCGACACCGAGCGCGGCGCGTCGTTCGTAGCGGCCGCGACGCAGCGCCTGCGCGAGCGTGTCGGCGCGGCGCACGTGATCCGCCCGTTTTTGCAGGGCTTCGCCGCGGGCGCGGACCGCTTCGACGAGGCCTTCGTCACCGGGCAGATCCGCGCGGCGCGCAACACCGGCGCCAACGGCTTCCTCTTCTGGAATCCAGCCTCGAACTTCGGCACCGTCGGCCGCGCGATGCGTGGACCGGCGCGCTATTTGACGCCTTTCCCCGAGGACATCGCGGCGCGCGTCGCACGTCGATGAGCGCTGCGCGCGCGGCGCGTCGCGAGGAGCACGGCGCGCAGAGGCCCAGCGTCCGTCTGCCTCGCCGCGTCGTCCTCGTCACCGCTCTCACAGCCGCCATCATGAGCGGTGGTCTTGCTTTCGTCCGCACGGCGCCGGGCCAGGATCTGCCTACCGCGCGGCCGTGCCCCGCGAGCGCACCCGACGGCATGGCGTGCGTGGGTGGCGGCACGTTCCTGCGCGGCGCGCTCGACGGTCTCCCCGACGAGCGTCCGCCCGCGCGCGTGTTCGTCGAGACGTTCTTCATGGACGTGCACGAGGTCACGAACGCCGACTACGAGTCGTGCATCGCGGCGGGCTATTGCCATCGGCCGATCGCGTTCCGCGGCTACATGCGCCCGCGTCAGCCGAAGGTCGGCGTGTCCTGGTACGACGCCGCGGCGTATTGCGCGCTGCGCGGCGCGCGCCTGCCCACAGAGGCCGAGTTCGAGCGCGCAGCGGGCGGCCCCGAAGGCACGCGCTATCCGTGGGGCGACGACCCGCGCGCGTGCACGCACGCCATCGTCGAGACGGGCGAGGGCAAGGCCTGCGGGCGCGGCGCGACGCGCGAGGTGATGTCGACGCCGCCCGGCCACTGGGGCCTCTACGACCTCGCCGGCAACGTCTGGGAGTGGGTGCACGACTGGTACAGCACCTCGTACGCCGCGTGCGGTGCGTCGTGCGCGGGGCGCAACCCGCGCGGCCTCTGTGACGGCGCTGCGGAGTGCCCCGCGGCGCGCGCGCAGAAGGTCGTGCGCGGCGGCTCGTGGTGGTACCCGATCAGTCGCGCGACCTCACACGCGCGACGCGGCTCGGGCGCACCGAACCGCGGCCCGCATCGCTTCGGCTTCCGCTGCGCGCGCGATCTCGACGCGCCCGCCGTGCCGCCCGTCCCCGTGCCCTCGCCGGGCTCGCGCCTCGGTCCGCCGTTCCACGCGCTCGGCCGCCCGCACCGCTGAACCGCGCGCACGCACCCACGGCGCCGTGTCTCGCGTCGTGTCGCGCCCTCGGGCGCATGAACGCGATGCCTCGTCGCGCACCGTGCCGCCCGCCTGTACGCTCGCGCCCGCGATGTCCTCGATGAATCTCCGCTTCGCTGCTCTCGCGAACACCCGCGTCACGCGCCTGCTCTTGCTTCTGCTCACGTCGTGCGCGCTGCTCGGCGTCGCGCCGTCGCTGCAGGCGCAGTCGCGCATCCCTGCGGACCCGAGCCTGTCCTTGCCCGCCGACGTGCAGCGCGATCTTGCCACCATCCCCGATGAGGGTACGCGCTTGCCGGGCCGCCATTTCCCGGTCAGCAACGAGTATCGCCACGACCTGCTCTACCCGGATCTGCGCGGCCTCGGCGGCGTGCACGTCGGCGTCGGCTCCGACCAGAACTACACGATGGCGGCGGTCGCCCGCGCGGAGCTGCTGCTCCTCGTCGACTACGACCCGCTCATCCCGCTCGTGCACCGGATGTACCGCGCGCTCGTCTCCGTCTCGGAGACGCCCGACGCGCTGATCGCGCGCTTTGCCCCCGAGGCGCAGCAAGAGAGCGAGCGCGTGATCGCGAGCGAGCTCGCCGACGATCCGCGCCGCGACGACGTCGTGCGCTACTTCCGCGGTCGCCGTGCGTGGTTCGAGCGCTACCTGCGGCGTACGGCGCAGGCCACGCACGACGGCGCGCCCGTTGCGTGGATCGGCGACGCGACGATGTACGCGCACATCCGCGCGCTCCACCGCACGCGGCGCATCCAGACCTTCAACGGCGACGTCACCGCCGAGCGCACGCTCCGCGCGATCGGCGACGTCGCGCGCCGCGCAGGCGCCGTCGTGCGCGTTCTGTACTTCTCCAACGCCGAGCAGTTCTTTCCGTATTCGGAGGCGTTCATTCGCAACATGGAGAATCTGCCCACGGACGAGCGCTCGCGCGTCGTGCGCACCGTCAACCACCGCCGCCTCGTGAAGGCCGGCCCCCGCGACTGGCACTACGTCGTGCAGGAGCTGCCCGATTTTCTCGCGCGTCTGCGCACGGGCCGCTACCGCCACAGCTTCCAGCTCGTCGGCGACATCCTCGCGGCCGGTCCGCCCTCGCTCGGCGCCGACGGCCTCTCGCACATCACCGCCGCGCAGACGCCGCAGGCGGCCCTGAGCCGGGTCCCCGCGCGTCGTCGTGGGCCCGCCGCTGTGCCCGCAGCGACGGCACCTTGAGCGCCGAGTCGCCGCCTGCGCCGCTGCCCGTCGCGGGCCTCTTGAAGGTCGCGCTCGCCGCCTCGACATGGGGCACGTGGAGCCTCTTCCTGCGGCCGAGCTGCCTGCCCGGCGAGGCCACGGCGCCGCTCGTGCTCGTGCTGATCGGGCTCTTCACGCTGCCGCTCGTGTGGCGCGAGGCGCAGCCGCACGCGTGGGATCGCCGCGCGCTCCTCTTGCTCGCCGCGAACACAGCGCTCGACGCGGTGAACGTCGCCGCGTTCTTCCTCGCGATGTCCCGCACCACGGTCGCCATCGCCGTGCTCACGCACTACCTCGCGCCCGTCTTCGTCGCGCTCGCGACCCCACTCGTCGAGAAACAGCGCGTGCCCGCGGCGCTCCCCGCGGCGCTGCTCTCGCTCGTCGGTCTCCTGCTGCTGCTCGCGCCGTGGCGCAGCGGTGCGCTCTCTGCGGAGGCATGGCTCGGCGCGGGGCTCGGTGCGCTCAGCGCCGTCGCGTACGCGGGCAACGTCTTCGTCATCCGCCGCATCGTCGAGCGCGTCGGCGCCGCGCGTGCACAGTCGTTCCACTGCCTGCTCGCGGGGCTCTGCGTCTCGCCGCTCGTCCTCACGGTGTCGCTCCCGGCGACGCCCGCACCCGCGGCGCTCGGCCTCGTCGCGCTCGGTGCGCTCCTGCCCGGCACGGTCGCGGGGCTCTTCTTCATGGCGGGCCTGCGCACCGTGGGCGCGGCGCGCGCGAGCGTGCTCGCCTATCTCGAGCCGCTCGTCGCCGTGGGCGTGGGCTGGGCCGTGTGGGGCGAGCCGCTCGATGCCGGCGCCCTCGTCGGCGCGCTGCTCGTCCTCCTGGGCGGGGTGCTCGTCGCGCGCTCCCCGGTCACGCCGCTTTCGGCCTGAAGTGCCGCAAAAAGAAGGCGATCAGGGCCCGACGGGCTGCGTCGGCGGTGCGGGCTGCGGCGCGGCTCGCTGTGCATCCGGAGGCAGCGCAGGCGCCGTCGCAGGAGCCGCCGCCGTACCCAACGCGGAGCCCGCACCCGTGCTCGCACCCGCGGTCGTCTGCGCGCCCTGCGTCGCCGCGTTGCGCTCCTCGTCGTGCGCGTCGTCGCTGAGCGCCGGCACGAGCACGGTCGCGATGCCGATCCCCACGAACACCGCGAACGCGAGCATCACGGGCACCTCGCGCCGCATCGGCGAAGCGTGTGTCGGTGTCGTCGCGTCGCCCATGCCGCTCACCCGCGCAGGCTGCCGCCCGCTTCGACCACCGCAGCCGCGACGCGCTCGACCGCCTCGGCGACGGGCACCAGCGTGAACTCCTTCTCGCCGCGCCGCTTCAGCTCGAGCGAGCCCTGCGCGAGCCCCTTGCCGCCGACCGTGAGGCGCAGCGGAATCCCGAGCAGATCCGCGTCCTTGAACTTCACGCCCGGGCGCTCGTCGCGGTCGTCGTAGAGCACCTCGAGGCCGCGCGCGCGGAGCGCCTCGTACACGCGCTCGGCCGCCTCGCGCACGGCGTCCTCCTTGCCGAGCGACGTCACGATCACCTGGTACGGCGCGATCGCCATGGGCCACGCGATGCCGTCCGCGTCGTGGTTCTGCTCGATGGCGGCGGCGACGAGGCGCGAGACGCCGATGCCGTAGCAGCCCATCACCATCGGCACTTCCTTGCCGGTGTCGTCGAGGTAGACGGCGTTCATCTTCGCGCTGTAGTGCGTGCCGAGCACGAAGATGTGCCCGCCCTCGATGCCCTGATACGCCGCGAGCGCGCCGCCGCAGCGCGGGCAGAGATCGCCGGCGCCGACCATGCGCAGGTCGGCGAGCGTCGCCTGGAAATCACGGCCGAAGTTCACGCGCGCGAGGTGATGGTCGGCCTCGTTCGCCCCCGTGAATGCGTCGACGACGTTGGCGACGGCGTGGTCCGCGAGGATCTCGCCGGTGAATCCCACCGGCCCCGCGAAGCCCACCGCCGCGCCCGTCGCGCGCCGCACCTCGGCCTCCGACGCGAGGTGCACCTCGCCGCCGCCGAGCGCCTTCGCGAGCTTGATCTCGTTGACCTGATGATCGCCGCGCACGACGACCATCACCGTGCGGGTCCCCGACACGTAGACGAGCGACTTCAACATCCGCGCGGCGCTCACGCCCGCGTGCCCCGCCTTCGCGAGGAAGGCGACGACGTCCTCGATGCTGCCGACGCCCGGCGTGTGGAGCTTCTCCGCCGCACCTGCCGACTCGCCCGCGCGCGCCTCGCTCGAGAGCTGCGCCTCGGCGACCTCGACGTTCGCCGCGTAGTCGCACTGCGTGCACGCGACGATGTGGTCCTCGCCCGACTGCGCGAGCACCTGGAACTCGGCGCTCGTCTTGCCGCCGATCGCGCCCGAGTCCGCCTCGACGACGCGGTAGTCGAGCCCGAGCCGCTTGAAGATGCGGTGATACGTCTCGCGCATCTCGCCGTAGCTCTTCATCGCGCCCGCCTCGTCGAGGTCGAAGCTGTACGCGTCCTTCATCACGAACTCGCGGCAGCGCAGCAGGCCCGCGCGCGGCCGCGGCTCGTCGCGGAACTTCATCTGGATTTGATAGAGATTCAGCGGCAGCTGGCGGTAGCTCTTCACGTCGCGCCGCACCATGTCGGTGATGATCTCCTCGTGGGTCGGCCCGAGGTGATACTCGCCGCCCTTGCGGTCCTTGAGGCGCAGGAGCACGTCGCCGTAGAGCGTCCAGCGCTCGGTCTCCTTGAAGTACTCGCTCGGCAGGAGCGCCGGCATGAGCACCTCCTGCGCGCCTGAGGCGTCCATCTCGGCGCGCACGATCCGCTCGATGTTGCGCAGCACACGCTGGCCGAGCGGCAGGAACTCGTAGAGCCCCGCGCCGATCTGGCGGACGTAGCCGGCGCGCAGCAAGAGCGCGTGCGACGCGGTCGTCGCGTCCTTGGGGGCTTCCTTCAGCGTGGGAATGAACGCGCGGGAGTAACGCATGGCGGGCGTTCCTACACTGGCGTGCCGCGGCCGACAAGCGCGCTCCCGCGTCCTCCTCGGCGCGATTCCTTCCGTGACCGGCGCGTGCGGCTCGGTCATCATCCCGCCGATGCCCGTGGACAGCGCGACCCACCCGGGGCTCGAGCCCGGCGTGGTGATCGACAACGTGTTCGAGATCGTGCGTGAGCTCGGCCGGGGCGGCATGGGCATCGTCTATCTCGCGCGCGACCGGCAGCTCTCGCGGGACGTCGCGATCAAGTGCATTCGCCCCGACGTCTCGATGAGCGATGTGCTGCGCGAACTCTTCCTCGACGAAGCCCGCGCGATGGCGCGCGTCCGCCACGAGAACGTCGTCTCCATCCACACACTCGGCGCGCGCGACGGCGTCCCCTATTTCGTGATGGAGCTCGTCTCCGGGCCGTCTCTCGATCAGTGGGTGAAGGGTCGCAGGGGCACCCTCTCCCCCGAAGAGGCCGTCGACATCTGCGAGCAGCTCTGCCGGGGCGTCGGGGCAATCCACGCCGCGGGCGCCGTCCACCGCGACCTCAAGCCGAGCAACGTGCTCGTCGGGCCCGGGATGCGCATCGCCGTCGCCGACCTCGGCATCGCGCGCATCTTCGAGGGCGACCAGCTCCTGCCCGGCGGGCCGCTCGGCACGCCGCGCTACATGGCCCCCGAGGTCGGCGCGAGCGAGTGGCTCACCGCGGTGCAGGCGCAGCGCGCGGACGTCTACGCGCTCGGCATGATCGCGTACGAGCTGCTCACCGGCGTCACGCCGTTCGACGCCTCGATCAGCCGCGTGCGCGAGACGGCGCTCCGTGCGGGGCGGCTCCCGGCGCCGAGCGAGGTGCGTCGTGATCTGCCGCGCGTGCTCGACGCCGCCGTGCTCGCCGCGCTCGCGCGCAACCCGGACGATCGCCCCGCCTCCGCCGAAGAGCTCGGCCGCGCGCTCGTCGACGCGCGCACGGCGTTCCGCGGCCAGCGCCCGATCACGCGCATCCTCGTCGCCGACGACGACGAAGCCATCCGCAAGCTCATCATCCACGCGCTCGGCACGGCCTTCCCGCGGGTCGAGATCATCGCCTGCGCGGACGGCGCCGACGCGCTCCGCATCGCCGAGTCCGAGGTGCTCTCGCTCGCGATCACCGACCTGCAGATGCCCGGCCTCACCGGTCTCGAACTCACGATGGCCATCCGCGCCGCGGAGAAGACGACGCGCGTGCCCATCATCGTCGCGACGGCCGTGGGCGGCGCCGCCGACTGGCGCGTGCTCTCCGCCGTCGGTGCCGACGCCTTCCTCGTCAAACCCTTCTCCGTGAAGGAGCTCGTCTCGACGGTGAAGCGCGTTCTCAACCTCGATTGACGCGAATCGCCCGATTTTTGCGGGCGTTCGTGGCCTCGCCCCGCGCGAAGATGGGATTCGAGAATCCCAATCAGAACTCCCCCTCACACGCCGTGATGGGGATTCGAGCGTCCGCGAGAATGGGATTCAAACGCCGCCTCAGAGCCCGAGATTCTTGCGGATGCGCGGCAGCGGATCGCCGAGGTCCGGCACGAAGGCGGTGCCGCGGATCGTGTCGCAGGCCTCGATGTAGCGGCGCGAGGCCTCGATGCGGACTTCGTCCGTGAGCGGCGGCTGCGGGCCGTCGCCGGTGTAGCCCTGCGCGGCGAGCCAGCGGCGCACGTACTCCTTGTCGAAGCTCTCCGGGTCGCTGCCCTGCGCGAGGCGCTGCGCGTAGGTCGACGCGTACCAGAAGCGCGACGAGTCCGGCGTGTGGATCTCGTCGATGACGACGATGGTGCCGTCCTTCGTCTTGCCGAGCTCGTACTTGGTGTCGACGAGGATGAGCCCGCGCTCCGCGCAGAGCTGCTGCCCCCGCGCGAAGAGGGCCATCGCGATCTCGGCGGCCGCGTCGAAGTCGCGCGCGCTCACGCGGCCCATCGCGAGGATCTCCTCGCGCGAGGCGCTCACGTCGTGACCGTGCTTCTCGGCCTTGGTGCTCGGCGTGAGGATCGGCTCCGGCAGCTTCGCGTGCTTGGCGAGGCCGTCCGGCAGGCGATGCCCGCAGAAGACGCGCTCGCCGCGCGCGTAGTGCGTCCAGATGCTCGTCGAGGTGACGCCCGTGAGGTAGGCGCGCACGACCATCTCGACCGGGAGCGGCTCGCACTCGACGCCGATGAGCACGTTCGGATCGGGCACGTCGAGCACGTGATTCGGCGCGACGTCCTTCGTCTGATCGAACCACCACGCCGCGACCCCGTTGAGCACCTGACCCTTGAAGGGCAGGGTGCCGAGCACGCGGTCGAAGGCGCTGATGCGATCGGTCGTGACGAGGATGCGGCGCCCGTCGCGCGTCGTGTAGTTGTCGCGGACCTTGCCCTCGTACTTCGTGCCGAGCGCGTCGAGGTCGGTGTGGTCGAGCGTGAGCGCGAGCCCCGCGCGCAGCGTGTCGGTCGAGACGGTCACGCGGCACCTCCGCCGAGCTCGGCGCGGCCCTCGGCGAGCGCGCGGTCGACGATGGTGCCCGTGTGCGCGAGCGCGTGCGCGAGGTCGAACTGCGCGTCGATCGTGGCCGCAGAGAGGCGCGCGCGGATGTCCTCGTCGCCGACGAGGAAATCGCGGAAGAGCCCCTCGCCGTGGAAGGCGCGCATCGCGTTGCGCTGCACGAGCACGTACGCGTCCTGCCGGCCGAGCCCGGTCCCCACGAGCGCGAGCAGCACGCCCTCCGAGGCCCAGAGCCCATTCGTGCGCTCGAGGTTCTTGCGCAGATTCTCCGGGTAGACGACGAGCCCTTCGACGAGCCCGCGCGTGCGGTCGAGCATGAAGGCGAGCGTCGCGGTCGCGTCGGGCGTCAGCATGCGCTCGACCGACGAGTGCGAGATGTCGCGCTCGTGCCAGAGCGCCACGTTCTCGAGCGCGGGCACCGCCGCGGCGCGCACGACGCGCGCGAGGCCGCAGAGGTTCTCGCTGAGCACGGGGTTGCGCTTGTGCGGCATCGCCGACGAGCCCTTTTGCCCCTTCTGGAACGCCTCTTCCGCCTCGGTCAGCTCGGTGCGCTGCCAGTGCCGCACATTCGTCGCGAAGCGCTCGACGGCCGCCGCGACGAGCGCGCACGCGAGGTGCAGCGCTGCGTGCCGATCGCGCGGGACGATCTGCGTCGCGACCGTCTCCGGCGCGAGCCCGAGCGCGCCGAGCGCTTCCGCCTCGAT
>Ga0172372_10010508_pt1 | contig 11838 bp, 10 predicted proteins | sample LakKiv5m_2_FD_114544 | JGI IMG/M metagenome (GOLD analysis project Ga0172372, IMG submission 114544) | Freshwater microbial communities from Kabuno Bay, South-Kivu, Congo - kab_092012_9.5m | ecosystem: Environmental > Aquatic > Freshwater > Lake | place: Democratic Republic of the Congo... | reverse complement strand
TCAGCTAATAATAGTGTTGAAGAAAAACTTATTTTGGTAGCAGGCATTATTGATAGACAAATTACGGAAATAAATGAAAAAAAATATTTAGGTGCTAGAGATCCAAAAGATGTATATTATGGTGTTTTATCAAATGTTACTAAAAATATTTATACGACTAGGGATGATTTAAAAAGTGAATATTTAAAAATGATTGAAGATTGGCGGTCTAATGGTAGTAACAAATATATAACGGCTCAACTTGTTGATAAGCGTGATACTGATAGGCCACGAGTTTGGACGACTACTCCTCAAACAACAGAAAAAAGGGAGAGAAATCCATCTCGTTCACCAAAACAACCCCTTGTGGCGAAAGAATTATCGCAATTAAGAGGACCATCAAGAGGACCACTAAGTTAATTAAAATTTTAACAACCAAACTAGTTGAAAAAAATATATCTAAAACTTGACGCCAACAATCTCACTAATATTGGTTGTATAAAGCGGTGAACGATTTTTATTTTGCATTGCCCAAGATTTTTTTGTGCCTTGAATAGCATAAAAAACACTATCATTTCCTAAATTATTTTTACCAAAAATTTGATTTATTTTTTCAACCGTTTGTTGCCTTAATTCCATTCTTTTTTGTTGATTAATATCGCTATTATCAAATAAATCTGATTGCATTTCTTGACCTTTTTTTTGTAAATCTAATAACGCCACACCGGCTTTTTTGTAGACGAAACCCTTAACATAAATTTTGTCTAAAATCTTAAGAGCCATTTTTAAAATTTCTGAAACATTATCGGTCGACACAACAAAACCAATCGATTCACCACGGCAATATTGCAAATGCTTCGCCACGAATGGACTAGTGCGAACATAAACATGCAGACCATTGGCGACGGAATCTTGTTTACGCATTTTTTCGCAGGCACGCATGATGTAATTGGCGATAGCTTCTTGCAAGTCAGATTTGTCATAAACATTTTTACCAAAAGATTTTGATGACAAAATATTTTTGCGATTTTTGATTTCTTCGAGCGATAAACATGATACTCCGCGTAATTCATAAACAATTCTTTCTCCAACTACACCAAGAATTTTTCTGATATGTTTGGGGTCAGCATCTCTAAGCTCAAGAGCGTTATTAATGCCAACCATACTAAGGCGCGAAGCAATACCCTTGGCAACTCCCCATATTTCGGTAAGAGCTATTTTGGCCAAAATTTGATTTTGTAAACTAATATCGCGTAAGTCACACACATTATTTGGCGCTAAATCGTAGAGGTTCTTTTTGGCAATATGGTTGGCGATTTTAGCAAGAGTTTTAGTGGGCGCAATCCCAATAGAAGTAGGTATTCCAAGCCATTTTTGAATTTTATGTCGAATATCAAAACACAAATCAATTGGATTATCGTAAGCGATATTGTCGAGACGCAAAAAGGCTTCATCGATTGAATAAATTTCCATATCAGGAACCATCATTTGCAGAGATTTCATAACGCGATTCGACATATCGCCATAAAGACTATAATTTGAAGAAAAAACCTTAACTTGCGATTTTTCAATCAAATCACGATATTTGAAAAATGGCGCGCCCATAGGAATACCAAGAGCTTTTGCCTCATTGGAGCGCGCAATTATACAACCGTCATTATTGGACAAAACCACAATTGGCTTTTGCGCTAATTTGGGCTGAAAAACTCGCTCACAAGAAGCATAAAAATTATTGCAATCAATTAAGGCAAAAATTGGAAATTCAGACATAACAACATTAAAACTTATGAATCACACTAGTAACAACGCCCCAGATTATGTTGTCGTTAAAGTCTTTAAGTTCAATTGGCGAATATTTTTTGTTAGCGGGATTTAAAAGAACTCCACGATTATTTTTGAGAATTTTTTTGACCGTGAGTTCGCCATTAATTGACGCAATAACAATATTACCATTTTTGACTTCAAGGCTACGATCAACCACCAAAACATCGCCATCATTAATGCCCGCATCAATCATTGAATCGCCGATAACGCGTACCAAAAAAGTAGCAGTTGGATGTTTAATTAAATATTTGTTTAGGTCGATTGTTTCGGCAATATAATCATCGGCAGGCGAAGGAAACCCAGCTCGAACGGCACTTTGATATAATGGCAAATTAAAACATTTGTTATCGATATATTCATGAACTTTACCAACTAGGCTTATGGGGATGCGAATTGGTTTGGTTGATTCTAAATATTTACCCTGCCCCTTTGGACGACCAGCGCCATATCTAAAGCCACCTCGTGCCATATTTATGATTATTTTTGATTAAATTAAAAATGATGAATTAAACAAATTTTTTAAACTAATTAATTTGTAAAATTTACAGATTTTAGAATAATGTACTGAAATCAAAAATCAATCTACGCATTAAAAAATATTATGATTTAATTGATTGAGTTTTAAATTTTTAGAAATTTTTTTTAAAAAAACGCTAGATTTATCTGCCAAAATTTTAAAATTTAGAAATTCCAAAATGCTTCTAAAAAAACTTCTATTTAAAAAACCTCCCGCCATAATGAAAACATTAATCAAGATGAAGATATTTGCACTACCGACATTTTTATTTCAACATAACTGATATTCAAATTTTTATAATCTATTTTCTTAACAACTATGAAATTTTTAATATATCGTCAAGCCAAGTCTGCCATGCAATCTGGCAATCTCAACACTAAAAAATGGATTCTCGAACCAATCGAACCAAAAAACTCGCGCTCTAACAATAATATTATGCACTGGGTTTCATCCGATAATACCAAAAACCAATTACGATTCGAATTCGCCAACAAGCAAGATGCGGTTGATTTTGCTTCAAAAAAGAATTTTGATTTCAAAATAATCGAACCGCAAGAATCCAAAATCAAACCCAAATCTTACGCCGAAAATTTTACCAACTAAAAACTCTAAAGCATGACAATTATTGACACCATCCCCGAAAAATTACGATCTAACAAATCCGCCATTGATGATTTTTTTGCACAACAATTTCATCAAAACCCAGCCCTTTTTTATAACTCGATTGATTTACGCCATAGCTCCAACAAAATTTGCGCCATCGACACCAATTGCTATCCGGCGGGCTTCAATAACTTATCTGAATCTGGTCAAAAAAATGCTCAACAATTAGTAAATGATTTTTTTGCTCAAAATCCGATAACTTCCAAATCAACCAAAATTCAAAATATTTTTATTATTCCCGAGAATCACGATCGCAACGCTCGTTATTTCGAAAATTTGGCAATGATTTTCCAAATTTTACAACAACAAAAAAATTTTCGAATTTTTATTGCAACCTATAATCCAGAAATTCAGAACGCCACAACTCTTAATCTTGAAAACCATTCGTCGATAACTCTTTTTCCACTTCAAAAGATCTCTGGCAAATTAGCTATCACCAACAGCGATAATCAAAATATTGTGGCGGATTATGCCATTCTCAACAATGACTTAACCAACGGTATTCCAGAAATTTTGAATAATATCTCAACACCAATTAATCCGCCGATTGAAATGGGCTGGTTTCAACGCAACAAATCTCATCATTTTACAATTTATAATCAAATTGCCGAACAAGTCGCTTCAATAATTGGCATCGACCCGTGGCTTATTTCATCTATGCACGAAAGATGTGATGATATAAATTTTAAAGAAAATATTGGCCTCGAATGTTTAGAAAAAAATGTCGATAATCTTTTAAAAAAAATCGCCGAAAAATACCGCCAACACAACATCAAAGAACAACCTTATTGTTATATCAAAGCCGATAATGGCACCTATGGAATGGCGGTTTGGTCTGTCTCAAGCGCGCAAGATGTCGTCGAAATAAACAAAAAAGAGCGCAATAAAATGAATATGCTTAAAGGCGCCATTCAAACTCATAAAGTTATGGTACAAGAAGGCATAATCACTCATGATAAAATTAGTGGTAATCCTTGCGAACCAATGATTTACATGATTAATGGCGAAGTTGCGCAATATCTATTTCGTTGCAATCAGCAACGCGACAATCACATCAGTCTAAATGCTTCTGGCGCAAGCTTTTTCAATCTTGATAACTTACCAAACGACAATAATATCATCGATATCAACAAAAATTTTATTCCAACTTATCAATTAATCGCCAAAATGGCTTCGCTGGCTTCGGCAATTGAATATCAAAAAATCAAACAATGACCAAAAAATCAAAAAACTATCCCGTAATCGGAGTTTTACCGGATTTTCAAAACGGTGCCGACAACACATATTCTAAAAAAGATTTTTACGCCATTCGCAAAAACTACATTGACGGCATTTCTTCGGCTGGAGGGCTACCGATTATCATTACTTATGATTACGCTAAAATTGATAATTATTTAAACATAATTGACGGCTTAATGGTAGTTGGAGGCTATATGGATATTCATCCAAATCGCTACGGTGAAAATTTTATTCACCCAAGCGTTAAACTAAATTTGACACGCGAAAACTTTGAACATGAATTTGTTAGCAAAGCTCTTCAAACCTCATTGCCAATTTTTGGTATATGCAATGGTATGCAACTCATCAGTATCTTGCACGGCGGTAAAATTCTTCAACATATTCCTGATCACCCACAATTTATGGATCACGAACAAAGTCATTTTGCCGAATTTAAAGAATATGGCGCACCTTATCACGAAATCACCGTTGACAAAAATTCAAACTTTTATCGAATTACCCAAACAGAAAAATTCTCAAGCAACTCTTCGCACCATCAAGCTGTTGAGTCTATTGGCGATGGCCTCAAAGTTGTTGGCACTGCTTCCGACGGAATAATCGAAGCTTTTGAAAAACCCAATCATCCGTTTTGCCTCGGTGTGCAATGGCATCCCGAATTTCATACTTCTCAAGCTGATGAAAAGCTCTTTGGCGAGTTTGTGAATCAAGCTAATCTTTATCAAAAAACAAAAAATCATGGATAAAACTTATCGAGAATCTTCGCTCAAAGAACCCCAAAAAGGCCTTAGAATTGCCAAAATGATTGCTCAAAGTGGATATTGCTCTAGGCGTGAAGCTGAAGCTTTAATCCTTGAAGGACGCGTTCAAGTAAATGGCAAATATATCGATCATCCAGCAATTTTAATCACTGATGAATCAATAAAAATCGATGGCAAATTAATTAACCAAAAACAACCATCCCGAGTTTTTTTATTTTATAAACCAGTCGGCTTCATATGCACCAACAAAGACCCCGAAGGCAGAAAAACAATTTTTGATTTATTACCCAAAAACTTACCCCGACTTATTAGCGTTGGTCGGCTCGATTTTAATACTGAGGGACTTTTAGTTCTAACAACCGATGGCGCGATCGCACGCTATATGGAGCTTCCAAAAAATAAATGGATTCGTAAATATCGGGTACGAGTTTTTGGCAAACTTAACCACGATAGACTCAAAGCTTTGGTAAAAGGCATCACCGTTGACGGCATAAAATATGGCTCAATCAAAGTTGAAATTGACACCGAAAAAGAATCTAACTCATGGCTTACAATTTCACTCACCGAGGGCAAAAATCGCGAAATTCGTAAAATTATGGAACATCTTGGACTTCAAGTAAATCGGCTAATTCGGGTTAGTTTCGGCCCATTTAATTTGGGCGAAATGAAAGTTGGTGACATTCACGAAATTTCTAAAAAAACTCTTAAATCATCAATTCCGAATACAGTTTTTTAAATTTTAAAAACGAGCTTTAAAATCACTTAAAGTATTCAGCGTAATCACAACCTCACCTGCCAGACTCAGCCATCAATTTATCAATATCAATCTATACATATAAACACATTTTGCATTTTGTTGTCAATAATCCGTATAACAATCTTTAGATTTAATTTTTTATATTTATTAATAACTATTTTTGTTCCAATACACCAACTTATAACATTTATAATATCATTTTTAAAAAATATTTTGTATGACAAATCCATCTACCCCACCTACTTCACCAAGAAGTGCTTCTGGAAAAAGAAGTCCAACTTCTCCGGCTAAGAGCCCCCCAAAAAACCCCCCTAGACGTCCCAAATTAAGTATCACTATCCAACGTCCCAAAAGTATTCTTTTAGAAGAATCTGTTATCTCAGATGATGAGGCCAAAGATAATATTGCTAAAATATGCTCAAAAGAAGGTTTTATGGATGAAATTAAAGTCTTGTTCAAAAAAAAATTTAAAACCGAAAACGAGGTATCTATAACAAAAACAAACGATATAAGAGGCGTTAACAGTAACTGTCATTTTATAATTAATCATAACGATAAAGAATATCATATTAAGCCCGCTCTTCATGGCATAGGAACATCAGTAGGTTCAAAATTTAATGAAATTTTTTTTTATAAGATTAATGAAGAATTGAAAATTGGACCACAATGTGAGGGCATTTTAACAAAAGATGGAATTTTGATGATTGTAACCGAGGATTTAAAACATCGAAAAACTAATCATGCCAAAGAAACTAGTTACAAAGATTCTGATGAAGAATCAAGATTATCAATTCCTAGTAGAAATCGAGATAGTGTTCATAGATGCGCTTTAGAATTTTGTGTAAAGTTATTTAATTTTTTTGATATTAAAAAAAATTACCCAAATACTGGTATTAAAACATCCATCTTCAATTTCACTAGAAAAGAAAAGGCTATGATTGTTGATTTCAGAGTCGCCAATAAAGGTGATCATTCGAATTATCATTTTACAATGGAAACTCTAGAAAATATTAACATAAAAGAGGTTGATAAATATTTTAGTGAACTTGATTCTTTTTTAACTTCAAATGAAAATCCTCCTGCACAAGAAATTTTTTCTTTTAAAAAAGATCCACAAATTTATATAGATGCTTTGTCAAAATTATTTATTTCAGACGATGGAGAGATTAATAAAATTAATGTCGCTATTGAAAAATCAAAAAATTACACCTTAGAACTAATTGAGTCAGACGAGCATCATAAAGAAGAATTAAAAAAATATCACAAAGAAATTGTTGAGAATATGTGCGATCAAAAAATGGTCACTGTGAAATTAGTTTCAGAAAAAGAACATATTAAAAATAATTTAGATGTAAAAAGTGCTGAAATTAAAAAGCGCCTTCCGCAAAATAATATTGGACAACCTCAATCATCTCAAGTTGGGCCTAGTGGCGGTAAATCACTTTAATAGATTTTGAATCACTGAACCCTTCGCCTTTTTTAAACAAACACTCCCTTCAAAATTGATCAGCAAAGATTATTCTATTTTTTTAACTTAAATTTGATCAATTCTTGGTTATGTCCGCTACTAATATTCCACGCAATAACTTCTCTGGTAAAAGCATCAAGAATTGTCGCTAAATATATAAATTTATCTTGATAAGGAAGTTTAGTAAATTAATAACCCAAACCTGATTTGGCTGATTTATCGCCATATCTAAAATCAGGTTTTTGGCTGAGTTTTTGGGAAATTTATTTTTCTTAAATCTTGGCTTTTCCTGATTCTTTAAACTTGATATTAAATAGCTTCACCACCCTTAAAAACCTCTTGAGATTGATTCCAAGAGCTAGGGGAGAAAGTATATTATATTACAACCGTTCTTCGGGGGGTTTGAGGGTTAAGACTTTGACTCTCCTGAGGAGCGGGAGATGTGCTAGGTAGTGTTGGATCAAAATTACCCGCTGGATCAAGGGGATTTTTTTTTGTATCTCTGACTTTTTCACCTTTGACGCGTTCTTCCCAGGCTTTAACTAAACTTCTAACAGTAGGTTTCACAGGAATTTGACTCCGCTCAGGAGCGAGAGATGTGCTAGGTAGTTGTGGATCAAAATTACCCGCTGGATCAAGGGGATTTTTATTTGAATCTTTGAAGAGTTTTTTATAGGCTTCAAATATAAGTCCAACAGACGATTTATTATTTTCTTTAATACCAATTTCTCTAATAATTTTTGAAATAAAAGATAGATTATTTTCAAAATAAACTTCAAGTAAAGTATCAAGATTAACATCTTTGTTTGCATAAATTTCCATTCTAAAAAATGAATCTTTGTAATTCTTATCAAAGATCATATCTAAAAATTTTTCTTCGATATCCTTATTTTTATTTTCATCAAAAAAAACCACTATTTTCTCAATGTTTCTTTTATTATTGTTTCTTTTAATATATTCCAGCATTTTGTCTCTGTTTTCTTTTGAATCGAATTTTTCTATTTCATTTTTCATAAATCTAAAGAATTAATTTTCATATTTAATAATCTCTGTAAGAGTTACTTCAGATTTTGTGCCAGTTCGGCGGTCTTTAATTTCAACTCTGCCATTTTCTAATGATTTTGGACCAACAATAATTTGTGTTGGAATACCGATTAAATCAGCAATAGCAAGCTTTTGGCCCAAAGTGTTTTTGGTATCGTCATACAAAATATCAACACCTTTTTGTGCTAAAATTTTATACAAATTATCGCACACCGCGTCGCATTTTTCATCACCAGCACGAATATTTATCAAAATTGCATCGAACGGCGCGATCGCTTTAGGCCACACAATTCCTTTGTCATCATGATTAGCTTCAATTGCGCCCGCCACAACTCGAGACACACCAATTCCATACGAACCCATATTTGGATATATTTTCTCGCCATTTTGCCCCATAACACTCGCCTCAAGAGCTTTTGAATATTTTGAACCAAAGTTAAAAACTTGCCCAACTTCAATTCCACGACGCGTAACCAAATTTTCTGGCGCAAGCGGACATTTTTCTAAAACATGAAGTTCATCAGCCATTGCGTATATTGATTGCAGAGCCTTGATATCAAACTTGATTTCGAGCGAAGAATTGGGTTTTAATTGCGCGACAAAATCAGATTTAGCATCAGAATTTTGAATATTTTCAGAATCAATTTGATTGGAAAATTGTGCAGAATAAATTTCGTCGAGTTTTTTGTCGTAATAAATCGCACTCTCGCCAACATCAGCTAAAATATGAAATTCGTGCGACAAATCACCACCAATTGCACCGGTATCGGCCCTTAGTGCGACTGGCTTTAAACCCATACGCAAGAAAATTTTGAAATAGGTTTCATACATCAAATTGTAGGTTCGGCGTGCCGAATTTTCGTCGATGTCGAACGAATACGAGTCTTTCATCAAAAATTCTCGACCACGCATTAAGCCAAATCTGGGACGGATTTCGTCACGAAATTTCCAATGAATTTGATAAAGATTTTTTGGTAAATCTTTGTAGGAAGAAATATTTTTACGAAAAATATCGGTCACGACCTCTTCGTGAGTGGGGCCATAAAGAATATCGCGATCGTGGCGATCTTTGATACGAAGCATTTCTTTACCGTAGGCGTCATAACGACCAGACTCAACCCAGAGTTCAGCAGGCTGAATCGTCGGCATTAAAATTTCAAGAGCGCCAGCCTTGTCCATTTCTTGTTTAATAATATTTTCAACTTTACGCAAGACCTTCAGCCCCAACGGAAGCCACGAATAAATCCCCGAAGCAGTTTGACGAATCATACCTGCCCTAACCATGAGTTGATGCGAAACCACAGTGGCATCAATTGGATTTTCTTTAAGAGTTGGAATAAAGTAATTTGTTAGACGCATAAATTTAGATCAATAAAATTTTGAAGGAAATCGTCAGTAATTTGAGTTTTGAATTGCTAGAACTAATTATAATTCAATTTTTGATAAATCGCCGATCTCGTTAAATAAATCTCGAATTAATGATAACAGAATTAGGCGATTTTCACGAGCTGAAAGATCGACATCGTTGACAACAATATGATCAAAAAAGTGAGCTAGTGGCGCCTCAATAACCACAAGAAGATCGAAAGCTTTTTCAAATTCAGCTTTAGTAATTAATTTGTAAAAATCACGCGAAACTTGCTTGATGCGTCGATAAAGATGTTTTTCATATTTGTTTTTAAACCCCAAAACCGATGGACGCCCAAAGTATTTTTTGCCATCTTTTTTTTCTTCGATAGATAAAATATTGGCCACTCTTTTATATAGTTCGATTAGTTTTTGATGATCATTATTTACTACAAAATTATTAAGAAATTTAATTTTTTTGATTAAAAATAAAATGTCGACCATCTTATGAGAATCAAGGCTTTCAAGGTAATCATTCATAACAACATTTAAAATATCTTGGCGAATATTTTCTTGATCTCTTAGGTAAACTTTGAGGCGCTCAATTATGAAACTGACGATTTCTTCAATAAGTTTTTTCTTAATGATGAAAAACTCTTTTTTATCTCCCGAAATATAGTTTTTAAGCATTTTAGGCGAAAAAGTTTTGAGTGATCTTTCGACCAAAATTCGAATTGGAAATGCAATATTATGTTGATGCGCGATGCGAATTATACCTAAAGCACTCCTACGCAAAGCATGGGGATCTTTAGAGCTGGTAGGTTTTTCACCGACCAAGAAAAATCCGACGATGTTATCAATTTTATCGGCAATGGCCAAAGCAATTCCGAGTGGAGTGTGAGGGGCTGGTGAATCAATTCCAATCGGTAAATAATGTTCGCGAATGGCTTCAATAATTTTATGATTTTGTTGCTGTTTTAAAGCATAAAAACTTCCAAACTTTCCTTGTAGCTCTGGAAGCTCAGCAACTGCTTTGGTAGCTAGATCAGCTTTCGATAAATTTACAGCATTATCAATTAAGCTAATATCGCAATGCGGGACAAAAATCGACAAAAATTTTGACATTTCTTTAAATCTTTCAACTTTGTCAAACATAGTGCCAATTTTTTGATGATGAATTACTTTGGCAAGCTTTTCTGTGTAATGAGCTAAAGGTTTTTTAAGATCTTCATCAACGAAAAATTCAAGGTCTGTGAGGCGCGCGCGCATGATTTTTTCATTATCTTTAATGATTTTTATTTGGTTTGAATCATTAACTGCACAATCGCAAACAAATAAAAATTTAGCAGACAATTTGCCATCAAAATCATGGCAACAAATATATTTTTGATTGCTTTGCAAAGTCAAATTGAGGGCTTCGCTTGGCAACTCTAAAAATTTATCATCTATTTTTGCAATTAAAATATTGGGATTTTCAGACATTCCGACCAACTCTTCGAGTAAGACTGAATTTGCAAAATTATTTGGAACTAAAATTTGATGTTCTTGGGAAATTTTTTGAGTTTGAGTTAAAATATTTTGTTTACGAATTTGTTGATTAATAATGATATTATTTTTTAGCAAAATACCCTCGTAATCCTTGGCGTTATTGATTAAAATAGGATTGCCACTTTTATCAAAAGTTATATTTGATGCTTTTTGAAAAGCGAAATTGAAGTCTAAAATTTCAGAACCACATAATGCCAATATTGAACGAATAGGCCTAATCCATTTAGCTTGATTGCCACCGTCAACATCGTAACGCATAATTTTTGGCCACGAATTTTGCATTTTTTGCATAATTAACGGCAATGATTGTGAAATTATTTGAACAGTCTGAATGCATGACTCAGGAATTTCATAAACATAAAAACCATCTATTATCGATAATTCATCAAATGATTTTTTGCCAGTTGAACGTAAAAAACCTTCAAGAGCTTTGGGTTCGGCATCAGTTTTTGGACCAACTTTTTTTTGCGCTAATTGAATTTGTTCGGGCTTAAGATTTTTGATTGTCAAAACCAATCGACGCGGAGAAATAAAGGTATTAAATAAGCTTGAATCAACATTTAAATTGTTTTTGCTAAAAATTTCTTCGGCGATTTTTTTAAAATTTTCAACAGCATTTTTTTGCATTTTAGCGGGCATTTCCTCGCTAAAAATTTCAAGGACAAAATCGGTCATTTTTTAAAAATTAGTTTGT
>Ga0172372_10010507_pt1 | contig 11839 bp, 10 predicted proteins | sample LakKiv5m_2_FD_114544 | JGI IMG/M metagenome (GOLD analysis project Ga0172372, IMG submission 114544) | Freshwater microbial communities from Kabuno Bay, South-Kivu, Congo - kab_092012_9.5m | ecosystem: Environmental > Aquatic > Freshwater > Lake | place: Democratic Republic of the Congo... | reverse complement strand
GGCCGCGCTGCTGATGGCCGAGGCACCAAAGGCATTGGCGATCGAGCCGGTGCCCGTGTTGCCCAGCTTGCGCACATAACCGCCCTCGACCCCGATGTCCGAGCTGTTGTTGTGGGTGACTTCCAGGAACACGACCTTGATCAGCACCTGCGGGCGCGGGTTGTCGAGGCTGGTGATGACGTCCTTGATCTGCGCGTTGGTTTCCTCGTCGGTGATGACGATGATCTTCCGGGTTTCGGGATCGTAGGAGATGGTGGCGTCACCGACCTGGGTGTTGTTGGGATACTCGCGGGTGCTGCCGCCGCCACCGCCGCCGGTGGCTGTGCGCCGCCCCGTGTTGCCGCCGCCCTGGAACTGGGCCATGGCGGACCCGGCGACCAGTGCGGCCAGGCTGGCCGAGAGGATCCGCTGGGAGAGGGAATCAGGTTTCATCGTCAGAGGGTTGGGAAAGGTTGGGTCTAGCGGCCGAATCCGCCGCCGGTGCCGCCGCCGGTACCGCCACCGCCGCCGCCGAACCCACCGCCGGTATTGCGGTTGTTGTTCTGCTGCTGTTGTTGGGTGGAGCGCGTGGTCAACGCACTGTTCTGGTTCCGGTTCTGGGTGCTGCGGTTCTGGGTGTTCTGGCTTTCGAACAAGCCGCGCAGGACCTCCTGCACCTGTTGCGGATCCGCGTTCTGCAGGTCGTAGACGTAGACCTTCTGCTTGCGGGCCGGATTGGCATCGAGCTGTTTCACCATCTCGGCGATCTGGTCCATCATCTCGCGATCCGCACTGACGATGATCGAGCTCGTGCGTTGGTCGGGCACGGTGATGACCTTGCCCTTCTTCTTCGCCCGATCACTCGTGGTCGTAGCACCACCACCACCACGGTTTCCACCGAACATGCCGAACCCACCCCCGAAGCGCTGCCCACGCTGGCTGTCCGTGCTGGTCGTCGGATCGGGGAACAATCCCGCCAACACCTCCGACATCTCGACCGGGTCCGCATGCTGCAACCGGAACACGCGAAGCTCCGTCACATCCTGCACGTTCGTATCCACCGACCGGATCAACTCCTCGATCGCGGGCAGGGCGTCGTCGGGCGCATTGATGATGATGGAATTGCTGTGTTCGTCGGCCACGGCCACGACACGTGAAGCGGCGGCGCGATTGCCGGAGCCACTCGAAGAAGAACCCCCGCCACCGGTGCGACCGCCACCAAATCCACCCGGGAATCCACCTGGGAATCCACCCGGAAACCCGCCACCACCAAACCCACCCCGGTTGTTGCCACCGCTGGAGCGCGAGTCCTGCGCCGGATACAACTCCTTGATCACCGCGGCCAACTCCTTCGCATCCGCATACTGGAGCGGATAGACCTTCACGGAATTCGCGCCGGCAAGCGACGTGTCGAGTGCACGGATGATCTCGGTCAGGCGGCGGATGGACGCCTGCGTGTCGGTGATGACCAGTGCGTTGCCCGCGTCATTCGCGGTCATGGTCGCTTCCGAGGGCAGCAGCGGCTGCAGGTCGGTCGTCAACTGCGTGGCCGAGATGAAGCGGACCGGGATGATCTGCGTGACCATCTGCTCGTCCTTGGGGATGGCCTCGGGGTCGTTGCCGCTCTTCACGGGAATGTCGCGCTTCCGGGCGCCTTCCTTGCTGACGATCGTCAACGTGCGGCCGTTGCGCAGGGCGGTGTACCCGTTCCGGGCCAGGGCGGATTCCAGGATCGTGAACGCCTCCTCCTTGGTGACGGGCTGCTTGGCGATGACGTCCAGCTTCCCGCGGACCTCGGCCTCGGTGACGATGATGTATCCGGCGGCCTCGCTCAGGTAATTGAGCACGGTCTCCAACGGCGCCCCGCGGAAATTCAGCATCAGCATGCCCTCGGGCACGACCACCGGCGACGTCTCGGGAGGAGGAGGCGTGGCCTCGGCTTCCTTCACCGCCGGGGTTGGCGGCGCAGTCGGGGCCACGGCGGGCAGCTCCGCGGCCTTCTCGGCCGGCTTGGCAGCAGAGGGCGCGTCCTGGGCCTGGCCCCGTCCATGCATCGTGCCCGCCACCACGAGGGCGAGGAGGACCGAGGGAATCGTGTTACTTCTCATTTTTCATCTCCTGTTCGCGCTTCTGCAGAAGCCTCTTCAAAATCTCATCCGCACTGCCACCGCCTCCCGACCCTGACGAGGCCGTGGAAGCACCACTGGAACCACTCGACGACGCACTGTCGCTCGAACCCGAACCGCCTGAGCTGGTGATACCACCCGCATACGGCCCGATCGCAAACTCCCACTCGCCCTCGTCCTCGCGGCGCATCTGGGATCCGATCTTCAATTCGGTGATCTTGCCCTTCGCCTCGATCCGCACGGCGGCGTCCGAGATCGTAAGCACCTTGAATCCGGCAATGGCCTCGCCCGCCTTGTGGGCCTTCCGATAGTCCGAGTTCGAACCATCGAAGAACGCCAGGTCCCCCTTCTCGTACCGGAGCGTTCCCACGAGCGAGAAGGCGTCCACCTTGGGCGTACGCTTGACCTCGCGGCTCACGGGACGATCCGGACGGTTCGGTTGCCGCGCCGGGTTGAAGATGTTCCGGTCGTTCACGACCTTGAAATAGGCGTAGTCCGTCTTCGGGATCTCCGGTGCCTTGTTCGTGGACCCATCCTTGCCTCGGTTCGCAGAACCAAACGAACTCCGCCAGTCCCGCGTGCCCCGGTCGCGGGAACGACCTTCGCGACGACTGGACGGTGGACCTCCGCGGGGATCCGAAACCGAGGCAGGAACGCCATTGGATCCCCCAGCGCCGGCGGCGGCATCCGTCGGCATCGCACCACGATCCTCGCCTTCGTCGGGATCGCCCTGATCGCCCTGGTCGACCACTTCGACGACTTCAGCTTCCGCAGCGGCTTCGGCGACGACCGCCTCTATCACGGCAGGAACTTCGACAGGCGGCTCGGCCGGTTCCTCCGGATCCTGGGCCAGCGCGCCCTGGAAGGTGCCCATGGCCAACAGGCAGCTCACGAACGCGCTCGCATAACGGTGGCGGAACACGAGGCAGAATGATCGGGCCCATCTTGACACTGCCCCCTGTTGGAAATGAATCGGGGCGGCGATGTCCTCATCGCCATGGGAAAGGCTTTGTACCGGCGACGAGGACGTCGCCACCCCGTTGCCTGCGACGGCAGTTTCAAGATGCGCGTTCATCGTTGGGCCTTCGCGTTGAGGAGCAGTCCGCTCACATGGAGCCCGAGGGTGATCTGCGAGGCGTCGGTGTCCCGCGCCGCCAACTCCACCGTTTCCACCCGCAGCGCGAGCGGATCCCGCTCCACCTCGTGAAGGAAGCGCGTGACCGTGCTCAGGCTTCCCGAGGCATCGACGTGGCATTCAAAGGTCATGTAACCATCCTCGAGCTGTTTCCACTGCGGCTTCACCGACGTGATGTTCACGCTCGCCGTCCGCGACCATCGGTCGAAGGCATCCAGCACGCGTCCCTCGGCAGCGGAGACCTCCACGGGCAGGGCGTTCGTCTGCATCTCCTTCCAGCGCGCACGCACCGTGTCGCGGCGATCCAGCAACTGGCGGCCCTTGGCGATGTCCTTTTGCAGGAGCTCGATCCTCTCGGACCGCGCGGCCCAGCTCTTCAGGAGCGGGCTCAGGATCAACCGGTCCCCCGCCAACAACCCCACGCCCGTCAGGGCGAGGATCACGAGCAGCTTCTGACGATTCTCCGGATCAAGATTCATGGCTGGCGCCCCCCGATGTCCCAACGGAAATTGAAGGTGAACTGGAGCGGCGACTTGCCGCGCAACTGGTCGACCTGCACGTCGGTGACCTCCCGTGCCGCCCGCAGCTTGTCCAGCGTGCGCAACAGCGCGGTGCTGTCCTTCGCCGTTCCCTGGCAGACGACCACACCCACGTCCCGGATCTCGACGTTCTTTGCCGTCACGGCGCCATCCTCGGGGAAGGATTCGGTCAGCGTCTTCATCACCAGCAGGCTGCGGACGGATTCATCGAACCACGGCCGGAACTTCTTCAGCTGGGCCTGGGTATCCTCGATCTCGCGGACATCCTTGACCATGCCGTCCCATTCCGACTGCAACCGCATCAACCGGAATTGCTGGAAGAGGAACGCGCCCAGGACGATCGCGGCAATCGCACCCGCGGCGATCCCGACGTGCATCAAGCGGCCAGTCGAGTAGCGCGCCGCGAATTGTTGCAACGCGGAAACCTTCGGCGGCAGGAACTCGAACGACGCCGCTTCCCCGGACACGAACCGCGCCGCCACCGCCAGTGCCGGGCTCAACGGGATCCCCGCCGCCAAGCGAGGCACCGCGGGATGCCCGGTCACCAATCGGTCCACCCGTTCCACGCGGACCCGGAGCGTTGAAGCCCGGACCTGGACCGCGGCCGCGAGTTCATCCGCCAGCGGTCCCGAACCCAGCACGCGGACGACCTTCAGCAATTCCCGGACTCCCTCCGGAAGCTGGCCCAGCGATACCCGCAACTCGCGGGCGAGGACGTCCGGCATGATGCGCGGCGCACCGGCATCCAGGGAGACCACGCCTTCAAGGAACCGATGCACGATCAACCCCGGACCGTTCGCCACCAGCAACCCGACCTCGCCGCCGGAGGCCAGCAGATCCATGCGGACGCCGTCGACCGGTGCGGTGCAATGGGGAAGTTCGGTCAGGGCGGGAGCAAACGAAACCGGCTGGAGACGTGCCATCCGGAGGACCTGTTCCAGCCTCAGGATGTTCTCGCGCGGCACGGCCACCAACGAGGCATTCGCTCCGCCCTCGGCGGCCTGCCATTCGGCTCGCGCGATGGCCAATTGATCCGGGCCATACGGGAATCCGCGCTCGGCCTCCAACTCAAGGAAGCTCTCCAGATCCTCCGGTGCCAATTCGGGCAACGGCACCGACAGGGCAAAAATCCAGTTCGGCGGCAGGGCCACCGCGCAGTGACGCTCCCGGATCCCCGCGGCGTCCAGGCCTTCGCGCAGCCGCTTCGCGAGAACGACGATGTCGCCGCCCACGAGGTCGCCACCCAGGTCGATGACCACGGGCGCGCCCGCCTCCGCGGACCCGTTGGTCCGGCGCACGGGCACGACCTCGATCCTCGACCCTTCCGGGGCGAGTCCAAGGACCGATGGCTTCCGCGAGCTCTTGAGCCGTTCGATCATCGCATATTCCTGCTGATCAGCTGTTCCTGTTGCTGCCAAACCTGCCGCCCGAGGGCCCATCCAAGGTGGGTCAGGTCATGCCGATGCACGATCCGGACACCTCCCTGCGACCCATCGAGCACATAACGGACCCGTCGGTAACCCCGGCCCGTGTGCCCCACGGCGGCGATATCGGCGGTGTAGACCGTCGAGCGACCGGTTAGGTAACGCGCAGCTTGCAGTGCTTGCTGTCTTTCGAGCACTTCCGCCACCCACGCCACCGTGTTCAGCCGGTTGGGATTGGACTGCCGGTACGCCACCAGCGTCGGCGCCAGATCGATTCCGATGCCTGGAATGCACGAAAGCACCATTTCCGAGGCGCTGTTGACGTTCACGAGGCCCACCGGCGCCGTCTGGCCGTCCCCCGCGATCAGGTCGGCCTCGACCTGCACGAACTCATCCACCGTCATGCCGCTGCGGATGAAGAATTCCAGAAGACTGGTCGGCGCCTGGTTCGCATTTCCCAAGGCAGCCAGGATTTGGTTCCCCCGTGACGCGCTGAACTTCTCGGACAACAGCGTTCCCAACTCCTGCCGCCCCTGCGCGCCGATCGAGATCTTCGCGGTGCCATCGGCACGGAGCGTGGATTCCTTCGAGTAAACGGTGACGTACTCCCACAGGCCCGGATCCAGACGAACATCCCGGTTGTCCCACGGCGCGCTGGTATCGAGGTCATCCTCGTTCGGATCCAGCAGGCCGTTCTGGTTCATGTCTTCCCCCGAAAGGATCAACAGGGTCATTCCCGCCACCATGCGCAGTTCCTCGATGGATTCGAAGGCCGCGTTCTTGCAGCGGTAGGGCGGATTGAACCGGGCGTAGGTCTCCTCCTCGGCGCCACCTTCACTGACCTCCTCGTTCTCGTCCCGCCAGTCAACGATCGCCGCCGCCAGCTCCGGCGTCATCCTCGGGAGCAACTGCAGCATCTCGACCGTCGCGGTGTTGAGGTTCAGCTTGGAAGCCTCGTCGACCAGCTTGAACTGGGTCCGCTCGGCCGTGCCGAGACCGGTCGACAACCGGTTCGCGTCGCGCCCGATGAACCAGAACCTGGCGTCCCCGACGGCAACGGCCTCCGTCTGGTACCGATAGGTGGGGGCCACCTCGAGGTCGGTGATCACGCCGGGGTTGTCGAGGTTCGTCATGACCCAGCCCGCATACCGCACCGCGCCCTGGATGGCCTGATCGGCCTCGATCGACGCCGCGCGATGGGCTGCCGAACGGAGTTCCAACGCGTTTGCATGCCCGAAGTATAGCGCCAGGCTGACCAGGCCGAAGGCGATCCACATGACGATCACCAGCGTCGAACCCTGCTGGGACCCGCGCCGTGAAATCCTCATGGCTGACCTCCATCGGTCGCGGTGTCGGTGGTGTTCGTGGCCGCCGTCACCATCACGGGAACGATCAACTGGAAGGGCAACAGGTTACGCTTGCCCATCATCCCGCGGCTGCGCTCGGAGGGTTCGGCCTCCGCCACCACCAGATCGATGCGCACCGCGCGCGGCAACGGCACCGTTTCATTCGTGCCACCCCACGAAGTGCGCCAGTTGAAGCCATCGAAGAAAGTCATCTCGAAGCGGTCGACGTCCGACAGCAGCAGCTGTTCCTCGAAGGTCTCGTTGAGCTGGGGCAGCAGGTTGCGGGTCACGATGCGCCACAGGTCGCGGCCGATGGCCGGGGCGGCGTTGTTCGTGGGTTCGCGCAGGATGTAGGCAACCTTCTGGAGTTCCCCCCAGTAGGTGTAATCCGAGACGATGCCCGACGTCGTGAAGAGCTGCATGCCCGTGCCCGCCGCATCGGTCACGCCGTTCATCCCGCCGTACAGGAGGGCGCCGGCCATGTTCGTCTCGCCCCCGGGCGCCACGATTCCGGCCAGGTCCCGCTTCAGGATCGAAAGGGCCTGCTGGCGAGCCACGGAATCCTCCAGCATGCGCGAGGTGCGGTTTCGAAGGCGCAGGGCGCCGAACAGCACCGCATTCACCGCCGCGAGGATCACGGCCGAGATCGTGATCGCGAGCAGCAGCTCGATCAGCGTGAACCCGCGGGCACCGGCGTGTGGGCGGAGCGTCCTCATGGCTGGATCTGTGCCGAATCGAGGATCGTGGTGGCACGGATCTCGTACTCCTTGCCCTGGACCTTGTACGTCACGATCACGCTCGCCTGGCGCAACGTCGCGCGTTCCCACGAGAGGCTCTCCGACCGCCATTCAAAGCTGTACCGGCCTTCCTGCTCCGTGCCGCGACCGCTCGTGTTCCAACGGCCCGTGACCACCAGTTCGTTCAGGACCCGATCCGCGACCTGCGCCGCGATGACCTTCCGTTCCGCCACCACGCCGGCCAGGTTCGCCACCTGGACCGCATACACCGCCACCGGGATCACCACCGCCAGGAACGCCAGCGCGGCCAGCGACTCCGCCAGGGTGAACCCCGAGCAGCCGTTAGCGGCGGATCGCGACGATCTGGTTGGTCTGAACTTCATACCGAAGACGGGTCAGATTCTGCCCCACATACACTTCATCCCGCGGATCCACCGAACCACTCCGCCGCGCGTTGCCACCCTGCTGCGGCTGGAACCGGAGGAAGACACCGAGCGGACTTGTCTCGTCGATGTACCCGTCCGGCGTGAACCGCAGCACCCGCTCGGTCCGACTGCGCGTCGCGCCCGCTACCGGTTGGCCCGCAGCCCAGCCATCCTGCAGTGCCATCCGGTTTCCCGTCAGCGTCGCCCAGGACCGCTCGTCGACCTCGATCTCGATGTCCGGAGCCAGGTCGTACTCCCGTTCCCGGTCGTCCTTCCCCGAAACACCGAAGGCATACTCGCTGCGCAACCCATACCGGCGTTGCTCCGAGTCCACCCATAGCCGCATCGCAATGCCTTCATGCGTGGCCCGGGCCTGCGCATAATGCGTCAGAGAGACAAACCGCCGGACCTCCGACTCCAGCGAACGCCCCCGGATGAACCCACCCAGCGATGGCGAGATCACCGCCATCACCACCACCAGCAGCGCCATCACCAGGATCAATTCGATCAAGGTGAACCCCCGCCGGTCGTTCAAGGCACCCATCCGGAGCGGCGACGTCCCCGTCGCCCCACAACTCTCGACCGCAGCGCGATGAGGACATCGCCCCCCCGATCCGTGCCGGGGCGGCGTCCATGCATGCCCAACGCCGGGTGGCCGCAGACTTGAAACTTCAAACTTCAAACTTGGAACTCCCCCCGACTACTTCTTCTTCGTGTAGTTGGTGATGTCGTCCTCGGTGCCGGCGCGGCCATCCGGCCCCATGGACAGGAGGTCATAGGAGCTGGGGTTGTTCTTGCCGGGGCACTCGTACACGTAGTCGTTCTGCCACGGATCCTTGGGGATCTCGTTCTTGATGTAGGGCCCACGCCAGTTCTGCGCGTCGCGCGGCTGGGAGAACAGGTCGTTCAGGCCGTTGCGCCCCTTCGGATAATAGCCCACGTCCACCTCGAAGGAATCGAGGGCCGTGCCGAAGGTCGCGATCTGCGTCCGCGCCGCCGTCTCGCGGGCCTGTTCCGTACGGCCGGAGAATTTCGGCACGACGATCGCTGCCAGGATGCCGAGGATCACCAGCACCAGCAGCAGTTCGATCAGGGTAAAACCGGAGCGCGTCGCGCGCGCCCTGCCATTCCGTAGGTTCGTTTTCATGGTCGGATTTGGTTCAGTAAAGAGATCTGTCGGTCACTTGATGTGATCCTGCAACGAGAAGATCGGAATCACCATGCCGATGAAGATGACGCCGATGAACCCGGCGATCAGGAACAGCATGAGCGGTTCGGCCAGCGCCACCGCGGTCTTCAGCTGCCGGTCGAGATCGCCCTCGGTGACGTTGGCGATGCGGACCAGTTCCTGGTCGAGCCGCCCGCTTTCCTCGGCGACCGCGATCATCTCCAGCGTCGCGCCCGAGAACAGCATCCGGCAATCGCCCAGGCTCGGCCCGAGTTGCTTGCCCTCCTTCACCCGTTCGATGGAGTTCGTGACCGCATCGACGAGGATCTGGTTGCCGATCGAACGCCGCGCGACGTTCAGCCCGTTCACCAGCGGCACACCCGCGCCCAGCAGCGTCCCCAGCATCCGGCAGAACCGCGACATCGAGAACTGCGCCACCAGCGGTCCGATCACAGGCGCCTTCAGGATCAATCCTTCCCACACGCGACGTCCCTTCTCGGACAGGAACCACGTCCGCAGGAAGAACGCGCCGATCACGATCCCAAGGCCCATCACGATGCCCCACGACCGCAGCAGCTCGCTGGTCGACACGATGATCTGCGTCAGCAACGGCAGTTCCGCGCCGAATCCGGTGAAGATCGTCTGGAACCGTGGGATGAAGAACACCAGCAGGAAGATCAACACGCCCAGCGCGAGGATCAGCAGGATCACCGGATACAGGAGCGCCGTGAGCACCTTGCCACGCATTTCCTTCTCCCGCGCCTGGAAGTCCGCGATCTGCCCGAGCACCACGTCCAGGAACCCGCCCGTCTCCCCCGCTTCCACCATCGCCACGTACACCCGCGGAAACGTCTTCGGCGACCGTGCCATCGCATCCGCCAGCGCGAGGCCGTCCACCACGAGGTCGTGGACCTGCTTCCACTGCGCGCCCGCCGCCGGTGAGGCTGCTTCCTTCATCAGGATGACCAGCGCCCGGCTCAACGGAACCCCCGCCGAAAGCAGGCTCGAAAGCAGTCGGGTGAAATTCTCCAGCATCCGCGGCGTGATCTTGTTGCCGCCAAAACTCATCTTGAGCCCGCCCGCGGCTGGCGCCGGAGCTGCCGCACCCGCCTTGGAAGTCGTAGCCGCCTTCGACGCCACAGGCTTCGCCGCTGGCCGCATCACCGGCTTGCCCGCCGGCATCGTTGCCACCCGTGACGCAGGTTTCGCCGTCGCCGGCCGCGCCGCAGGGGCCGCCACCGCCGTTCCACCGCCGCCCGAACGTGCTGCTGAAGGCCGCGTGGGAGCCGGGGCGGCCACCGCGCCGCCATCCGAGAGCCGGATCGGCCGCAATCCCTTGGCGGAAACCATCCGCAAGGCCTCCTGCCGGTTCGGGGCCTCCAGGTTCCCCTCGGCAATGCCGCCGTCCGACTGCAACGCGCGATAATGGAAGGATGCCATGGCGTGCCTCAGGATTCCTGCTCGGCCGCGGTGGCCATGATCTCGGCCGCACCCGTGGTCGGACCGTCATCCGCCGATTCCTTCGTCACGCGGAGCACTTCCTCCGGGGTCGTGACGCCTTCGGCCACCAACCGCCAGCCATCCTCGACCAACGGCCGCATCCCGGCGCGGCGTGCCGCTTCGCGGATCTCGCCGCTGGAGGAATTCTTGAGGATCAGCCGTCGGATCTCATGGTTGGTGTCCATCCACTCGAAGATCGCGCGCCGCCCATGGTACCCGGTCTGCCGGCATTCGCGGCAGCCGACCGCCTTGTAGATCGGTTGTTGCGGCGTCAGCTTCAGTTCGGTCCGCAGGGACGCCGCCGCCGGGGAATCATCGACCTGCTTGCACTCCGGGCACAGGACACGGACCAACCGCTGGGCCAGCACCGCTTCCAGCGAGGAAGCCACGAGGTACGGTTCCACGCCCATGTCGACCAACCGGGTCAACGCGCCCGGCGCGTCGTTCGTGTGGAGCGTCGAGAAGACCAGGTGACCCGTGAGCGACGCCTGCACCGCGATCTGGGCGGTTTCCTGGTCGCGGATTTCGCCGATGAGCAGGACGTCCGGATCGTGACGCAGGATGGCGCGCAGCCCGCGCCCGAAGGTCAGTCCCGCCTTCTCCGAAACCTGGATCTGGTTGATCCCCTTCAGCTGGTACTCGATGGGATCCTCGATGGTGATGATCTTGGTGTCGGCGTCGTTGATCGCGTTCAACGCCGTGTACAGCGTCGAGGTCTTGCCGGAGCCCGTCGGCCCCGTCACCAGGATGATCCCGTGGGGCAATCCCAGCACCCGCTTGAAGCTCTTCAGCTCCCGCGCACTCATCCCCAGCTGCGCCATGCCGCGCAGCGTCGCGCTCTGCCGCAGCAGACGCATGACCACCGCTTCGCCGTGGAGCATCGGGATCACCGACACGCGGATGTCCACCTCGGCGTCATCGATCCGGATCTTGATGCGGCCGTCCTGCGGCAGTCGCTTCTCCGCGATGTTGAGGTGGGAGAGGATCTTGACGCGCGAAACGATCGCTGGCTGGAACCGCTTGATCTGCGCCGGCACCGGCACTTCCTGCAACACGCCGTCGATGCGGTACCGGATGCGCAACTCGGTCTCGAACGGCTCCAGGTGGATGTCCGATGCCCGCAGCTCGATGGCGTCGCGCAACACCTGGTTGACGAAGCGGATGATCGACGCGTCCTCGGCGGCATTGTCGAGGTCGGTGCTCTCCGAGCCGTCCTCGTCGACCACCTGGAACGAGGCTTCCTCGCCCAGCGTCCCGAGGGTGTCGGCACCGACACCCAGACGCTTCTTCATCTCCCGCTGGATGGCCTCGCGCGTGGCGAGGACGGGAACAAGCCGGAGACCGGTCAGGGACTTCAGGGCATCGAGGCCCTGGGTGGCGAACAACCGCGCCGTGGCGACCTGGACATGACCATTCTCGCGGCGGAGGGGCAGCAGCTCCTCCTTCAACAGGATCCGCGC
>Ga0172372_10010506_pt1 | contig 11839 bp, 24 predicted proteins | sample LakKiv5m_2_FD_114544 | JGI IMG/M metagenome (GOLD analysis project Ga0172372, IMG submission 114544) | Freshwater microbial communities from Kabuno Bay, South-Kivu, Congo - kab_092012_9.5m | ecosystem: Environmental > Aquatic > Freshwater > Lake | place: Democratic Republic of the Congo... | reverse complement strand
TAGGAGGCGCCCCGCAGGCAGATCAGATCCATCGAAAAAAATTTAGAAAATTCCACAAAATAATTTTTTAATTCGGTAGAAGTTTCTTATATTTAGGTATAACAATTAAACAAAACACAAATATTATGGCAAATATAGCAGGAACAATTAAAATGGCTTTAGAAAACACGGTACTTTGCAGAGGAGGACATGGAGCTAAAGAATCATACGAGTATGCGGAGAAGATGGAGGGAGTGATTAAGGAATCAATCAAGGAAAAGTTAAAAGCGGCTTTGGTAAATAATTCAGATAATTTAGAAAAAGCCATACAAGATATTATTGAAGAGTTAGGTGATGCCTAATTCTGTTAGTTGGTTAGAAAGCCCTTAGGGGCTTTTTTTGTGGGCTAAGGTTTTTCCTGTGTCCTTGTCCTCGGGGTACCCTCAGGTAGTGCTGATCAGAATCTCTCTGTGTGTGAGGCTACCCCGGGAAAGAGATGAATCAGAATCTCTCTATGGATGAGGGTACCCCAGGAAAGAGATGAATCAGAATCTCTCTATGGATGAGGGTACCCCGCATGCAGATCAGATCCACACAAAATAATTTAGAAAATTCCACTAAATAATTTTTTTATCTAGTAGAAGTTTCTTATATTTATGTATAACAATTAAACAAAAACATAATTTATTATGGAAGATCAAGATATACTAGCAAGAATCAAAGAACTATCTAAAGAAGATTGGTTCAAGGACGGAGATGATGCACCAGAAGAGATTTACGAAGAACTAAATGAGGAATCACCTCACAATGAGGATTTAGATTATCTACTTGAGTTAACTATTGGAGGTCCGGGATTAACTGATGTTTGGATTTCCCGAGGTGTACTTATAGGAGATGTTCTTGCTTACGGAGATGTGTTAGAGGATGGAGAGGAAGTTACAGAGGAAGATATCTACGAAGATAACAAGATGTTTATTGCAGAAAGAAGAATTGGTTTACTTGATGAAATAATTTTGTAAACTCATTTTTTCTTTAGAAAAAAGCCCTTAGGGCTTTTTTTGTGTGCTAAGGTTTTCCTATGTCGGGGTACCCTCACACAGAGAGATTCTGATTCCTCTCTTTCCTGGGGTACCCCGCAGGCAGATCAGATCCGCGCAAAATAATTTAGAAAATTCCCTAAAATAATTTTTTTTATTGGTAGAAGTTTCTTATATTTGTATCATAACCAATTAATAATAACACTATGAGTATTTTAAGATTTTCGGACGGAGTAACAATTGACACATCAGGAGAATTAAGACACCTTGAATTATCCGATGGACATTATGTTGTAGGGAAAGGAATGTTAATCCCAGTTAACACTAAGGAGGAAGCCCTTAGAATAATTAGGGAAAGGAGGCTTAATCAAGAATTAGGCTAACCAGAAACCCTAGGATAATCTCCTAGGGTTTTTTGTGTGTAAAGGTTTCCAATGTTTGCTACAATCGGGGCACCCCTCAAAAAACATTGGGAAACCATGGTTATAGCCCACAAAAAAAGCTTTAAGACCTAAGTCTTAAAGCTAATAATGTTAAAGATAACCATTAAGATGTTGATAATCAACTTTAGGTACGTTACCTAATCTAAATTGGTCAAATCCAATAATTTCATAATTATTAAAAATGAACTCATCATCAATCAAACTTAAGTTAATTAAGATTAAAGCATTGTGCTTCCAAATTGGTTCATTATGATTATTTGTATAATCATTACCAATTTGTTTCCAAACCTTATCACAACTTAAAATATGCTTATCATTTGCATTTGATTCATCAATACCAAATGCTTTAAGCATATCAAAACAATCATCAATCCTTTGATTGCTAACCAAAATTGTTTTTTGCATAATTTTTGTTTTAATTGATTAATAATATGTGAATGAACGTTTATTAAATAAACTTATTTAATGGTTTAAATATAATAATTTTTTTTTAAAATAAAAAATTTTTTTGTTAAATATTTAACAAAAAATAAAATTAATTAATATTATATAAAATCAATAAAACCAAATGTTTTCCTATTGGGGAACCCCATCAATGATGCATCCTAATTTATGATAATGTAATAATTATTGTTACCATTAATGAGGGTTCCCCATACTAATCCCACTTACAATTGCATATAAAATATTTTAGAAAAAACCACATATTAATTTTTTTTAATGGGGGAAGTTTCGTATATTTGTATTATAACCAATTAAACAAAAAGACTATGTACTCGTTAAACTGTGATTACTACACTAAAGAATTCACATCTATTAATGAACTAATGGATGATATCATTTCCTCTGGAATGGATCCTAGTTATGAAATAACCCTTAGTGGTAAAGGAACAGGTGAGGAAGCAATTGATTTAATCCAATTTTAATAAGAAGATTATGGCAAAGGAACCAAAACAATTTAAGATCAATGTATCTCATACTAGAAGGGGAGATAAAATTGTAGAAGGAACATTGGAGTATTTATTAGGATACTTTAGTTACACTTTAGAGATAGGCCATTCTTGGAATTCAAAGATTAACAGATCTCCTAAAACTATAAAATCTTTTGTAACAAACTTACAAAAGTCATACGAAGAAAAGGAAGCTTCTTGTTACGAAAGAACATTTGTTGAACTAATAGATTAGGATATGGCAAAATCGAAATCTGGTTATTATGGTATATCCCAAGGAACCAAACCCATTAACAGACCAAAGAAATAATTAGGCCTTAGGGCCTTTTTTTGTGAGCTAATGTTTACAGATGCTCTTTCCCGAGGGTTCCCCAAAGTAGTGTATCCAAACAGATCTCTCTTTCCGGGTCTACCCCCATCAACATGTATAAACTCATGGTAAAGAGTGTGAGGGTTCCCCACTAAGATGCATCATGTTTACCTCTCCCACTTGTACGGGGAGGCCTGGAGGGCCACGCACGCGTAGAGGGGGTTTTTTCAATTTTTTTTAGATTTTTCCACTGAATAATTTTTTTTATTGGTAGAAGTTTCGTATATTTGCTTATAACCAATTAATAATAAAGATATGTACAAGCAACTATGTGTATGGCCAGGAACAGTATTAGGAGATTCACCTGTTTCTGATTTAGAAGAATTCTTCTTAAAGGAAATGGGAGTAAGAATCAAATACCACACTGAGGTAACAACCCTTCCAGATTTAGATGAATATGGGCATCCAGTACCTGACACCGGAGGTAGGAACGATTTATTATTCTATGTTCATGATGAGGATGTAATGAAATTTGCAGTGCCACGTTTAAAAATGGGAATTAGATGGTGGGAAGATATGGTTAAGTATAATAACAACTCACACCTATACACAGATGAATTCTTAGAGGCAAACCCACCCACGTGGTAAGCCACACAGACCCACAAAGGAAGACTTAGCTCTTCCTTTTTTTGTGGGGTTTTGGATTTTTTTTGAGGAGGGAGTTATTTAGGAGGCGCCTCCAGACAAAGCCAGATCTAGCTCACACCCGGATTATAGCTCTTCAGAGGGAACCCCGAGGAATCGGATACCAAAAAAGGTCTGAAAAATATTTTAGAAAAAACCACTAAAATATTTTTTATTTAGTGAAAGGTTTCATATATTTGCTTTATAACAAAAACAAATAAGAAGATGTTAAATAAAATAAAATTTCTAATCTCATTAATAACATATACACTTTGTGTTATACTACCTTTGTGTCTAGCTTTTGTTTATTTAAATGACTTGATAGATTATAAGGAGTCCATGGGAACGTTACTATTCTTAGCTTTATCAATTCCCATCCTAATTATAATACCGTTTATATTCTCGCTTCTCTCACTGGCCAGCTTAGTGTTCAATCACGAGAAGTTTGAATCAAGGATCTCAAATTTAATTAAATTCTAAATAATATGTCAGAGGGTTATAAAGAACTACTTAAGTTAGCTAAGAAAAGAAAGCCGGCGACCCCGGACGAGCTAATGGATTTAACTTCAGAATGCTCAAATGAAATCACAGGTGGAGATTTTGAATCAGTAAGGGAAGCAATGAAGATCAAATACTTTTAATCAAATTCACACACAAATTCGAAAAGACTCTTCTGAGTCTTTTTTTGTGTGCTAATGTTTTTCCTGTGCTGTGCTTCGTGAGGGTTCCCCAGACTAATGCAATCTGATATGGTTCTGATATGGTTCTGATATGGCAGCAGCTGTGAGGGTTCCCCAGACTAATGCAATCTGATATGGTTCTGATATGGCAACAGCTGTGAGGCTACCACATCAACATGTATAAACTCATGGTAAAGAGTGTGAGGGTTCCCCAGACTAATGCAATCTGATATGGTTCTGATATGGCAGCAGCTGTGAGGGTTCCCCAGACTAATGCATCTTGCTTATGGCAGCAGCTGTGAGGGTTCCCCGTGACATGACAACATCTGAAACATATTGGTTTATTACTCTTCCTGGGGTGACCTCACAGAGGGAAGACTATTTCCCTCTCTTACTCTTGGGGAACCCTCATAGAGATCCGATCAGATCCGCATTAAAATAATTTAGAATTTTCCACTAAAATATTTTTTATTTAGGTAGAGGTTTATTATATTTGTATCATAACCAATTAACAATAACGTCATGGAAATTCAAGAATTAAACAAGAAGATTATCACTTTAATAGGAACTCTTCTTTCTGCTCTTAGAGCAATCTCCTTCATTGAGAGAATCACAACACCTAAGAACGCAATGACAAAGAACATGTTCTTATTTGACACAATCACTTTAGCAGTTGGTGCTGCTGAACAAGGTCCGAATGAATCAAGACTATTCTTAGAACACTGCGGTAACTTTGCTCACGAAGCCGCTATGCGTTCTAATCAGGTGAAGTTAAATGAATACTTACTAGAGGCTTTTAAACCCTCTCTAAATTAATTTATATGTCGAAATCTAAATCTTATTACGGAATGTCTCAGGGAACCAAACCCATTAACAGACCAAAGAAATGATCAAAGCCCTTAGGGGCTTTTTTTGTGGGCTAAGGTTTTTCCTGTGTCCTTGTCCTCGGGGTACCCTCATGTAGTTCTGATCAGAATCTTTTCTCTCCTGGAGGGCTCCCTCTAGAGCAGCTCGTATTTATTTAGAAAAATCTATTAAATAATTTTTTTATTCCATTAAGGTTTATTATATTTGTAGAAACTATAAAATAAAAATATATGACATTTATCATCATCATCGCTCTAATCATCAACGCCATTATCGCTAACATCGTTGGAAAGGTTGGAAAGACCAAAGAGATTGGGTACAACACTGCATTCTTTGTCTCGTTCCTACTCTCTCCACTGATAGGATTATTACTAGTAATTGCATCAAACCCTCTTACTGCAGAACAGATAGCAGAAAAAAATAAACCTAAGCAATCTGAGCATGTAAATGTAGAAAATGACGGATCCGGAAATAAATCAAAGATTTCTGGAGATAGAATAATAATTGAAATCTTATATTTAGCTATTATAATAATCGCAGTAGTAATTATCTTTGTATTGATAGGTACTGGAATATTAGGTTAAAATATTTTATTTGAGATCAAAGGCCTTAGGGCCTTTTTTTGTGGGCTAAGGTTTTCCTATGTCCTTGTCCTCGGGGCGCCCTCACACAGAGAGATTCTGATTTCTCTCTTTCCTGGGGTACCCCAGACTAATGCAGTCTGTTACTGTAACATGCTCTGGAACTACCTGAGGGAACCCCGAGAAAGTTTCAGATCAGCACAAAACAATTTAGAAAAATCCACAAAATAATTTTTTTGTTCAGATGAGGTTTATTATATTTGTAGTATATACGAAGATTCGAATAACATGGGAACAACTAGAAGAGGTCGAGGTCATAAATACACAGCTAAATGTCCTAAATGTAATTACACATCAAGAATTCCTGAATTACCATTTCATTTAGATAACACCAATTCAGTTCATAGTCAAAACTGTCCTGTACATAGATTGCCATTAGAAAAAGTTATTTATGAATTAAAAAATAGAAAACATAAAAATTAGTAGTCATGAAGCTCCAATTATTTACACACTTAAAAATCTGAAATGAACACACTAGTTAGTTTTGAATTAGCAAGGTTGCTAAAAGAAAAAGGGTTTAATATTGAAAAACAAAACTTCTATAATTCTTATGGACAGTTAAATAAAGATATTGAAGACTTTTTCATACCACGATATGAAGCACCAACAATTTCTGATGTAGTAATGTGGTTGTATGAGAAGCATGGGATTTGGATAGCTGTAGATTTAGATGATGATGATACATTTGTTTGTGTTGTTAGAAGTGAATCATACGTAACCGCATTTGACAATACTAATACACCAACCGAAGCTTATCTACAAGCAATAGAATACACATTAAAAAATTTAATATGAACACTCCGGTAAATTTAGAAATACATAAACTACTTATTAGTAAAGGTATTGATATGCCAGTTCAACCAACAATTGCAGATGTTGTGATGGTGTTGTATAAAAAGTATGATATTTGGATATATGCAAGACCTTATGAAACTGATAAATGGTATTCTATCGTTATGGATATACCAGATAATGGGTCAAAAGAATTTGTAAAACATATTTCACCAAAAGAAGCTTATGAAGCTGCAATTATTTACACACTTAAAAATTTGATATGATGAAAAAAGAATTTGTAAATTATAACCAAGCATTAAAACTCAAAGCACTTGGTTTTGATGAAGATTGTTTAGCAAGATATGAAGGTAAAATAAAACACATTGAAAAACCTTTAGTATTTGAGTTTACTTTTGCAAACTTACCAGGTGCACTAAATAAGGTAGGGTATCCTAATTACCCTTATAAAGATGTTGAAGCACCAACATTTTCACAAGCATTTAGATGGTTTAGAGATAAACATAATTTACCGTCATGGATATTTGAAAGTACAGGAAATTGGTATTATAAGATTGTACAAGGAGATTTTTGGGTAGAAGATAAAATTAAATACAAAGCTTATGAAGAAGCTGAATCAGCTTGTATTAATAAACTAATAGAAATTGTTGAAAACAAATAACGTGGAAAAATACTTTGTAACATATAATCAAGCAATAGGTTTAAAACGGTTAGGTTTTGATGATCCTTGTATTTCTTATTTTGATACGTGTTGTCAATTTAGAGGTTTATCTCATAACCTTACTTATCAGATTTTAAAAAATGATGGTGTATTAGCACCTCTCAAATCACAGGTGTTTGAATGGGCAAGAGATAAGTATAACATTAATATATGTATTTCTTGGAGAGATGATTTATTAAATTATGATATTTCATTAACTGAAATGAAAAAAGGAGGTTATTTTTATTACAAAGAAAGTTTTAATAACTATGAAGAAGCTGAATCAGCTTGTATTGATAAGCTAATAGAAGTAATAAAGACACAAAACTCCTAAGAGCTAAACCCTCTCTGGGGAACCCCGAGAAAGTTTCAGATCAGCACAAAACAATTTAGAAAAATCCACAGAATAATTTTTTTATCCGAATATGATTCATTATATTTGTTTATATTAAATGAAATTACTATGCGTAAAATAATTAAAAAGCTATTTAATACAAACACTGGATATTTCTTAGAAAGCATTCCCTATTACTATGAAGGGGAACAATATATCGGATATGTTGTTAGAAGAGGTTATATCATGTTTGGAATACCAGGACACACTAAAGTATCAATCTTCTTAAATAAATCTGATGCAGAATCACATGTGGAATTGTGGAATAATCTTAGTATGTAATTTTAATCGTAAAAGATCATAGATCATTCATGAGGTAAGAGAAGCCGTGATTCATATCATACTGGATATGGACACCTTCTACATCTCTCTGGGGAACCCTCCAGAAACAGATCAGAAAGATTAGAAAAATCCACAAAATAATTTTTTTATCTGAATAGGATTTCTTATATTTGCTTATAATCAATTAATAAATAAGATATGGCAATCATTAATAAAACACCAAGAAGATTAGTTATCGATTTAACAGGACCTCATGGCAATGCATACTATTTACTAGGACTTGCATCAAATCTAGGAAAACAAATGGGTCTTTCAAAAGACGAGATAGAAGAGATACACTCGAAAATGACATCAGGAGATTATGAGAACCTCATAGAAGAGTTCGATAAAGCATTTGGTTCTGTTTGTGATTTAGAAAGATAATTGAAAATAAGAAGATATGGAACTAGGAAAAACAGAAAGGGGCTTTGCAATCGGGGAATTTACTGATAGGTATGGACAAAAATGTTCGATTCAGAAATCCTCATTAGCTACTGAGGATGCAATTTGGTTTGGATTAGATGATGGAAATCCTCAAATTATGGCAAAAGATGCTATACGATTGGGTATACCAACAGAAGAAAATTGTGGATGGATTAAATTTGAAATACCGAAGGAAGTGCTAATATCTACTAGAATGCACTTAACTCAGGATATGGTTAAGGAATTACTACCCATGCTTCAAAGGTTTGCAGAAACTGGTGAATTGTACGGGGAAGACTAAATAAGTTTTTAATTGGTTAGGGAGGTCTTCGGACCTTTTTTTGTGGGCTAAGGAATTAAAAGAGTCTCTCTGGAAGGCGCCCTCTCAGAAAAAAGGGAAAAAGCAAAGAATTACTCTTTTTCTTTAGGAGGCTCCCTCTCAGAGCGGCTCGTAATAAAAATTGGATATATAGATTAATCCCGAGAGACTCCAGAAGTCTCGATTTAGGACCGGGATAGTTTAGGCTATAATGAGACCACCGAATTCGCTACTCGGTGGTTTTTTGTTTGTATTTGATTGGTGATGAGGTGATCTCTCAGAGAGGACTAGAATTCTTTAGAAAAAACCACTGAATAATTTTTTTATCTGTGTGTGTATTATTATATTTGTTAGAAATAAAATGGAGTTATGAAACGGTTTTTTAAAAGTTGCATTAAGTTTTTTTGGGATGAAACAACAGTAAGAATATCTGATAAAGAAGTCATAGAATTCGGTGGATTCATTATTTCATTATTCATCTTCTTAGGTATTTTGGGTTTACTTGGCCTAATTGGAATTTTATGATAAATTTTGACGAAATTACAGAAACGAGAGGATATTCAAGAGGGATTGTTGAATATGGGTCGGTAACAATCATATATAGGGGTAATGAATTTACTTTTGATATTGAGGAAGAGAATATTAATTCTAATCACGTCGTTAAAGTTTATATTAGTCATTACACAACAGTTGATGAATATAAATCAAATAGGTTTGTGGTATGGCGGAATTGGATAGACGCTACTCTATCTGGAGAAGAGGTGAAAGAAACTCATGCAGGTTCGAGTCCTGCTACCACAACAAACAGTTTGGGAAACTGCTCTACTACGTCCTTAGCATAGTCTATCGGGTGTTAGCTTGTCACTAAAGGGCAGATAGACATGGGCAAGATATGGCTTGAGTTTGACAAACTAGGTGATCAACATATCATAGAGAGGTGAATGATGTCTATTCCTCTCAATTTAGTCAGGTGGCGGAATTGGTAGACGTAACCGAATAAGCGGTTGGAGAGGTAATAGCAAAACGTAAGATACAGAATAACTCTCGTTGCAGGTTCGAATCCTGTCCTGACTACGGAGCCAGCTATATTACGGTTCAAGTTGAATTGACAACAAGTAAACACTTTGACACTAGAACCACTCTTGAGGGAGATGTGTTGAAGAGGCAACAGGGTAATTAGAGTATACTGAATGAAACCCGGACTGATAGAGCTATGTACGGTCTAAAACTCTAAATTTAGTCAGGTGGCGGAGTGGACTAACGCTAACTAGGAAGAGTCTGAGGGTGGTAACCTAGTACCTATACCCATATGACCGCAGGTTCGAATCCTGTCCTGACTACAAAACCCTGCTTTGAAGTAAGCAAATGATGAAATACGCAATATGCAGGACTTTGCGGCCCTGTTCATTAGAATCCACAGTCAAGAGTGGAGTTGTTTATGGAGAAGATGTTGAAGTCGACCTACCAGCAGTGCAAGTCTGTGGCAGCATTCATTACTTGAGATGACAGGATTTTATTTATGGTGGGTGGTGTATTGAAAGCGCAGCAATCAGTAGTAATTGCAAGTAAAAGGTTTGAATCCTTTTCCCATCACGAATAGTCAGGTGACTGAAATAGGCAATAGTTTAAATAGTGTACAGGTTCGAGTCCTGTCCTGACAACTTGTTTTGGTGGGAGACTGTTACTAATTCATAGAAACCTCCACAATGGTGAAAGCGTAGAATTAGAATTTATAGTCAGGTGGCGGAATGGTAGACGCTAAGATGTTTTGTGTACTCTAAATACATAACAGATAGAGAAACTAAATCATACAGGTTCGAATCCTGTCCTGACTACTAAATTATTAAATATGATTGATCCGGAAAGAGAAGAATATTGGAGATGTACAATTGGTCCAGTCAAAAGAGGCAAGATACAATTTGGTGGTGACTTCCCACTAAGAGATGTGGTACAGGATAAATTCATCGAGATGTTTGGAGAACAGGCAACTCGATGTTCATCAGGCTGGGGTCTAACACCTGAAGTCGAAAGTGTTATTAGCAGAATAACAATGCTAAATATTACTGACCCATCTGGGGAGACATTTAGAAAAATAGTTGACGCCCTTAACGAGAACACAAGGAGATTAAAAGAATTAGAAAAAACCACGGAATAATTTTTTTATTCTGTAGAGGTTTATTATATTTGTTAAAATTAATAAGGAATCGAAATGAAAAAATTTGATAAGTATAATTTCATAATGCTTCAATTGATTGCATTTTTTGGAGGGGCTACATTAACGTCAATCTTTGTTACTAAGTCACACACTTGGTATTTCACTCTACCTGTCTGTTTATTAGCTTTAACAGTCATTATAGTTAGATTAATTAGAAACAAATAAATCTGTCAAGATGTTAATAGTATTTACAAATAACATAGTTAGTATTAAGAAGTTCCCTAAATATAAGGAGATCTGCCCATCGTATTATATAGCGAGAAACTACAAGAAGAAGATTGGTCATCGATACTGGTTATTCCCTGTATATGAAGTTATTGAGGAAGCAGTAATAAAAGGCGGATGGTCCTTAGAAGAATTTCTGTGTGAATTAAAAGATTTTGAATCTGATCAATATTTTTTCGAGGGTGACGATCTCTATAATAAGCCTCATTGTGAAATAAGAATGAGCGATGGTAAATGCGTTACCAAATGGTTCAAAACCATAGAAGAACTGGATTCTTTTGTTGAAGAGACCACTTCTAAAGCACCACACATAATAATATAAGTCATGAGCGGATTATCACCAATAAAAAAGGTTATCGGGGAAACAAAGGTTTGGCCTGATAGAAAGATGATTAAGGTTGAGAGGGTGTCATCAGAAGGAAACACCTATGAGGCATTGATATCACCACCAGAATTGAAACTGGTTAAGATACTTAAAAGACTGGAAGGGGTTTTAAAACCAGAAGAGATAGCTGAGATAAGGGAAACTATAGAAGAATATGGCCAATATGAATACTCATATGGCTTTGATGAAGGAGAGAGATTAGTAGATGGTGATTGATTTTGTTTGTTTGATTGGTTAGAAGGCCTTCGGGCCTTTTTTTATTCCCCTTCGTTTCTTAGGGGTACCCCAGATATTAAAATTCAGATAATATTTTTTTATTCCGTAGAATATTCTTACATTTGTTAAAATGATTAAATCTAAAGGATTATGAAATGTAAATGTTGCGACAGAGAACAAGAGTTAAGGTTTGGAGTATGTTTTGATTGTGCGGATGCTGAATCAATTATAACTGAGGGAGTTGATATGTGGGACAAC
>Ga0172372_10010503_pt1 | contig 11842 bp, 10 predicted proteins | sample LakKiv5m_2_FD_114544 | JGI IMG/M metagenome (GOLD analysis project Ga0172372, IMG submission 114544) | Freshwater microbial communities from Kabuno Bay, South-Kivu, Congo - kab_092012_9.5m | ecosystem: Environmental > Aquatic > Freshwater > Lake | place: Democratic Republic of the Congo... | reverse complement strand
CGGTGAAAACAACAGTGAATACTTCCTTCATGAATCAAGGCGAGATTTGTTTGTGCGGTAGTCGATTGCTGATTGAGGAAAGCGTTTATGAACAAGTAAAAAATGCCTTGATTGAAGAAGTGAAAAAGCTCACCGTGGGTGATCCTATGGATGACTCCACTCGCATTGGTGCCATTGTTTCGAAACCTCACTACGAGAAAGTAAAGTCATACATTGATTTGGCTCAACAAGAAGGCGGTAAGGTTCTCATTGGCGGACAAACCGTTCATCCTGTAGGAAAAGAAGACGGTTGGTACATTCAGCCCACCATCATTGAAGGCTTGAATGGTGAATGCAGAACCAATCAAGAAGAAATTTTTGGACCGGTAATCACCATCATGCCATTTAAGAATGAAGCAGAGGCACTGGAAATCGCTAACGGAACTCAATATGGTTTGGCAGCTACATTGTGGACCAACGATCTCAAGCGGGCACATAAAATGGCATCGGAGCTCGAATTTGGCATAGTTTGGGTGAACTGCTGGTTGTTGAGAGATTTGCGTACACCGTTTGGAGGAGTTAAAAGTTCAGGCGTTGGGCGTGAAGGCGGTTGGGAAGCAATGAGATTTTTTACTGAACCAAAAAACGTTTGTATCGCATTGTAAGCCTAAATTTGTAACATGTTTGATAACAGCGATCGCACGGAATTGTCTCAGTTGGGTGAATTTGGATTGATTCAGCACCTGACTCAGCACTTCGAAAGTCAACAGAAATCTACATTGTTGGGTGTGGGTGATGATGCTGCCTTGGTAAAAATGGGCAGTAAAATTGCTGTTTGGAGCACCGATATTATGTTGGAAGGTATTCATTTTGACCTTTCATATACTCCCCTGAAACACCTCGGTTATAAAGCCATCGCCACCAATGTGAGCGATGTGTGTGCCATGAATGGCAAGGCTACTCAGGTTTTGGTTTCTGTGGCCTTGAGCAATCGTTTTTCGCTCGAAGCCATCGAGGAGCTTTATTTGGGCATGAAAATCGCTTGCGACAAGTACCAAGTTGACTTAGTGGGCGGAGATACCAGTACTTCTCGTTCAGGATTGGTCATCAATGTAACCGTTTTGGGAGAGGTGGATGCGAAAAAAATTACCAAGCGCTCTGGCGCTAAACCGGGTGATCTTTTAGTGGTTTCGGGGGATTTGGGTGGTGCTTATATGGGACTTCAAATCTTGGAACGCGAGAAGAATGTCTTCATAGAGCATCCCAGCATGCAACCCGATCTTGAACCTTATGATTATATTGTGGGTAGACAACTCAAACCTGAAGCACGCATAGATATCATTGAAACTCTCAACGAATTGGGAATTGTACCCACTTCGATGATGGACATCAGCGATGGGGTTGCTTCGGAAGTCTTCCACCTAGGAAAAGCATCTAATGTGGGTTTTGATGTTTATGAGAATAAACTTCCCATAGATTCACAAACCATGGAAACGGCTATGACGTTTAATTTGAACCCAAGTATTGTGGCCTTAAATGGGGGAGAAGATTACGAATTGTTGATGACCATTGATCAAAAACACTACGATCAATTGAAAAACCACATGGATTTTACCGTTATTGGACATGCGACGGCCATGGAAGGAAAGCATAGATTGCATACAAATGCTGGAAATGTGTTTGACATAAAAGCGCAAGGCTGGCAACATTTTAAACAAGAAGAAAAATAAGAATATGTATCGTTCACATACCTGTGGAGAATTAAGAATAGAACACGTAGGGCAAATCGTTGAGTTGTCTGGTTGGGTAGCAAAGAACCGTTCATTGGGAAGCATGGCTTTCGTTGATCTACGAGATCGATATGGCATCACCCAATTGGCATTTAACGAAGTTTACAACCAAGAATTGCTCAATCAAGCAGCTGATTTGGGTAGAGAGTTTGTCATTCGCATTAAAGGTACTGTTGCTGAAAGAAGCAGTAAAAACACCAATATCCCAACGGGGGAAATTGAAGTAATTGTATCTGAATTGACAGTATTGAATGCCTCAAAAACTCCTCCCTTTACCATTGAAGCTGAATCTGATGGTGGGGATGAGTTAAGAATGAAATACCGTTATCTCGATTTACGTAGAGATGTGGTTCGCAAGAATTTGGAACTCAGACACCGTTTGGCTCAAGAAATCAGAAGGTATTTATCAGACCAGAATTTCTTGGAGGTTGAAACTCCTGTTTTAATTAAAAGCACTCCTGAAGGTGCAAGAGATTTCGTGGTGCCCAGCAGATTGAATCCAGGAGAATGGTATGCGTTGCCACAAAGTCCGCAAACCTTCAAACAGCTTCTGATGGTTAGCGGGTTTGATCGATATTTTCAAATTGTAAAATGCTTCCGAGATGAAGACTTGCGTGCTGATCGTCAGCCTGAATTTACTCAGATTGACTGCGAGTTGAGTTTTATTGAACGAGATGATATATTAAACATCTTTGAGGGCATGGTTAGGCACCTTTTTGTAAAAGAAAAAGGACTTCAATTCGAAGATTTCCCCAGAATGACCTATGCTGATGCCATGAAATACTATGGTTCAGACAAGCCAGATGTTCGATTCGGAATGAAATTCGTAGAGTTAAAATCTGATGAACGAGACTTGGTTTCAGGAGTAGGGTTTGGGATTTTTGATTCAGCCGAAAGCGTAATTGGTATTTGTGTACCAGGCGGTGCGAGTTTAACTCGAAAGCAAATTGATGCTTTGACTGATTACGTAAAGCGTCCGCAAGTAGGTGCTTCGGGAATGATTTGGTGCAGAAAAGAAGAAACAGGTGAGTTAAAGTCATCGGTAGATAAGTTTTACGATGCTGAAAAATTGCAAAATTGGTCTGAAATTTTCCAAGCAAGTAACGGCGATTTAATGTTGTTATTGGCCGGCCCAATGGATAAAACCCGAAAACAATTGAATGAGCTGAGACTGAAAGTAGCAGCTGATATGGGATTGAGAAACCCCGACATTTTTGCGCCCTTGTGGGTAGTTGATTTTCCTTTGTTGGAATGGGATGAGGATTCTCAGAGATTCCACGCTATGCACCATCCCTTTACAAGTCCATTGTCAGAACATAGGGAGTTGATGAAATCTGATCCGGGTAAGGTAAATGCCAATGCCTATGATTTGGTCATCAATGGTGTTGAGATTGGTGGAGGTTCTATTAGAATTCACGATCAGCAATTGCAAGCGGAGATGTTTGGTTTGCTCGGGTTTTCACCGGAAGAGGCTCAGGCTCAATTTGGCTTCTTGATGAATGCTTTTGAATATGGTGCTCCACCGCACGGCGGAATTGCATTAGGTTTTGATCGTTTATGCAGTTTGTTTGGAGGAAGTGACAGCATCAGAGACTTCATTGCATTCCCGAAGAATAACAGTGGAAGAGATACCATGATTGATGCACCTAGTGCATTGACCAAAGAGCAATTGAACGATTTAGATCAACAGAAATAATAGATTTTCTAATGGCCTGTTGTTGGCAGTTTGATTTAAAGAACTGCCATGATACGGGGCAACAGAATGTAGCCACCTACAATCAAAGCAACAGTTGATGCGATGAGTGTAGCACCCGCGGCCATATCTTTTGCGCGGCCAACCCCTTCATGACGGTCGGGATGCAAAGTGTCTAGTGTTTTCTCTATAGCCGTATTTAAACTTTCAGAAACAAAAACCAATCCCATGGTAAGCCAAAGTATGGCCCATTCCAGCCGATTGAGGTGTTGCCCTTGGGAGTCTAAAAACCAACCTAAGCCTAAAACCACAAACATCACCCAAATGATGATTTTGAAATTGCGTTCAGTTTTTGACAAAAGTATCACTCCATTGAGGGCAAACCTAAAGGATTTATAAAAACGCAACATGATGGGCGAAAATAAACGAAAAAGGGGCAGCCTTATGTTTAAGACCACCCCTTTTGTATAAAAGTGTGTAAATTATCGATTAGAATGTATTGATTTTGATTCGTTTTTCGATTTCTTCCACATCTTGACGGAATTTTTTATCGGTTTCAATCAAATCATTTACCGTTTGACAAGCGTGTATTACAGTAGAGTGGTCACGACCACCGAAGAAAATACCGATGTTTTTCAACGAGGCTTTTGTAAGGTCTTTGGTGAAATACATGGCAATTTGACGGGCTTGAACAATTTCGCGTTTACGGGTTTTTGATTTAACAGCTTCCACCGGTATGTTGTAGAAGTCACACACCAATTTTTGGATATAATCAATGCTGATTTCGCGGGTAGAGTTCTTTACAAAATTCTTGACGGTTTGCTTAGCTAAGTTCAAATCTAGGTGTTTGCGTGTCAAAGAGCCCTGGGCTAACAAGGAAATCAAAGCGCCCTCTAATTCGCGAACGTTGGTATCGATGTTGTGCGCAAGATATTCAACCACATCTTTATGAAGGGTGATGCCGTCTTGGTACATTTTGTTTTCCAAAATAGATACTCTGGTATCAAAGTCAGGAGTGTTGAGGTCAGCCGACAATCCCCATTTGAAACGACTCAACAAACGCTCATCCATATTTTTAAGATCTTTTGGAGCACGGTCGCAGGTCAAAATGATTTGTTTTCCGTTTTGATGAAGGTGATTGAAAATTTGGAAGAATACTTCTTGTGTTCTTTCCTTTTTAGAGAAAAACTGAACATCATCTACAATCAACACATCAAGGTATTGGTAGAAATTTACAAATTGGTTGTTGTTGCCTTGTCTTGCAGAATCAATAAATTGATTGATGAATTTTTCAGCGCTCACAAAAACAACTACCTTTTGTTTGTGTTGTTGTTTAATCAAATTACCTATGGCATGGGCTAAATGGGTTTTTCCCAATCCGCAACCTCCAAAAATCATCAAAGGATTGAATGCGGTTCCACCTGGTTTCTGTGCAATGGCTAATCCCGCATTTCTGGCCAATTTGTTGCATTCGCCTTCTACGAAATTATCGAAGGTGTATCGAGGATTCAATTGGCTGTCAATGTTCATTCGGCGCAAGCCAGGAATGATGAATGGGTTTTTGATTGGACTGTCCATGTTAATGGGCATACCCAATTCATTATTGACGGGTTTTGACGAGTTTCCGGTGGGCAAATTGATGGTGAATGGTTCTGAGTGTTGTGAGGTTGCATTTTCCACTATCACAGAGTATTCCAACTTAGCGTTGGGGCCAATCACTTTCTTTAGGGTTTTGTGAAGGATTTGCACATAGTGCTCTTCCAGCCATTCGTAAAAGAATTGACTGGGTACTTGAATGGTAAGAATTTTGTTTGAAAGTTTCATTGGTTTGATTGGTTCAAACCATGTTTTGAAGCTTTGCGGGTTCACATTGTCTCTAATAATTTCAATGCATTCTTGCCATGCAAGTTCGTGTGCTTTTCTTTCCATATATATCTTGGGCCTGAGTGTTAATTACTTGTTAAAATCCTAACTTAACTGATTGAATATCACTTATAGTCAAAAAGTCAATTTCCGTTTGTAAAGAAATAGAGAATTTTCACAATTTGCTAATTTTTTTTGCTTGATTTTTTAAATTTTTTAGTGTATTAAATTCCGAATTCTCCGTACACTTTTCTCAAAGCAAAAGCAATTTCTCCCAAGGTGGCATATTCTTCAACGCTTTGCAAGATTTTGGGCATCAAGTTTTCACCAGATCTTGCTGCTGATTCTAAATTTTCCAAAGCCAAATTCACGGAATTTTGGTTTCTTTCCTGTTTCAAGGCATTGATTTTTTCGGTTTGTTTCTCTCTGATGCTGTCATCAATCTTGAATGAGGGAATGTTTTCATTTTTTAGTGAGGTAAATTGGTTAACCCCAACAATGATCTGTTCTTTTGATTCTACCTGTTTTTGGAAATTGTAACTGCTTCTAGCAATTTCTTCTTGCATCCAGCCACTTTCAACGGCTGCAACGGAACCTCCCATATTATCAATTTTGGTCATTAGAAGCAATGCTTCTTTTTCAATACGGTCTGTCAGTTCTTCCACGTAAAAGCTTCCCCCGAGAGGGTCTACTGTATGGGTAACTCCACTTTCGAAACCAATGATCTGCTGGGTTCTGAGCGCAATTCTTGCAGCTTTTTCAGTTGGAAGGTTCAACGCTTCGTCAAATCCGTTTGTATGTAAACTCTGAGTTCCACCCAAAACTGCAGCCATGGCTTGCAGAGTCACTCTAGAAATATTGTTTTCGGGTTGTTGAGCTGTGAGCGTAGAGCCCCCAGTTTGAGTGTGAAAACGCAACATCATTGCTTGAGCATCTGTGGCGCCCAACTCCTTCATGATATTTGCCCACATTCTTCTCGCCGCTCTGAATTTGGCAATTTCCTCGAAAAAGTCGTTGTGCGCATTAAAGAAAAACGACAATCTCTTCCCAAATACATTAATATCTAGGCCAGCTTTCAACGCAGATTCAACGTAAGATTTTCCGTTTGCAAGGGTAAATGCCAATTCTTGCACGGCTGTACTTCCTGCTTCTCGGATGTGATAACCGCTTATGGAGATGGTGTTCCATTTTGGAAGTTCTTTTCCGCACCATTCGAAAATGTCGGTGATGATCTTCATGCTCGGACGCACCGGATAAATATAGGTTCCTCTAGCAGCGTATTCCTTTAATATATCGTTTTGGATAGTTCCACTGATTTGAGATAAATCGGCATTTTGTTTCTTCGCCAAAGCAACATACATTGCCAACAACGTAGAAGCAGTTGCGTTGATTGTCATACTTGTGGTTACCTTTTGGAGTTCAATTCCTTTAAATAAGGTTTCCATATCTTTTAGAGAATCAATGGCTACACCCACTTTCCCTACTTCGCCTTCACTCATTGCGTGATCGCTGTCATATCCAATTTGAGTGGGAAGGTCAAAGGCTACAGATAATCCAGTCGTGCCCTGATTGAGTAAATAATGATATCTTTCGTTGCTTTCTTCGGCGGTACTGAATCCAGCGTATTGGCGCATGGTCCATAACCTACCGCGATACATGTCTTTTCGAACGCCCCGAGTGAATGGGAATTCACCAGGATTTTCAATATTGCTCTTGGGCGAATTATAAACTTCGTTGATTTCTATGCCGCTGCTGTTCTTTTTCATTTTTTCGGGGGATGTTTTTAGTTTCAATTAAACAGAAGTTCCATTTCTCCTCTGATCATTTGGAGGCCTTTTTCATGAGGAATCTCACCGTTGTTTTTCATGTGATTGATCAAAGAGTCGCAGTACTCAGCTGCCGACTGATTGGGGTCAATCTTGGTTTCAACGGTTTTGATCAATATTAAGGTCTGTTCTTTAACAATTTTAATGGTACCCCAGGTTTGAGCACTTACAAATATTTGTTGTGACACATTATAGTTGAACTCTTCGTTAATAGATGCTCTCATAAGTTGAGCAATTTGAGATGCGGTTAATCCCGGTTTGGCAAATTTTTGGATGAGAGTAGGGACAGAGGTTCTTTCTAACATCAAACTCAATCTTTCGTATGCAGCCAACTTCAATTTAACGAAGTCTTTGTTGTTTTGACGTAATATTTCGCTTCTTAAAGTCTTTTCTAAATTTCGTGACATGCTCTTCATAATCATTGAAGAACTCACAATTACCAACACAGACGGCGCCAAAATGTAAAGCGCAGCTTCTAACAATTCAAAGGTTTCCATGGGTTTTCGACAAAGATACATTCTTTGTCGCACAACACTTAAATCAAACCGATTAAGGCAATCAAGAATTGATTAAATTTGTGGTTATGGAAAGTTTGCCAGTTAAATTCACACAACACGCCATTGAAGAGCTTCACAGATTGCATGAAAATTTGGAATTAAAGGAAGATTCAGTTCTGAGAATTGGTGTTAAAGGAGGCGGATGCTCGGGTATGAGCTATCTATTGGCGTTTGACAAACGTGAAGAGGGTGACAAAGAATATAATCTAGAAGGAATTCCCGTTGTAATGAATAAGGCTCATGTGATGTATGTTATTGGAATGGAAGTAGATTGGGAACACGGTTTAAATAATCGCGGTTTCTCATTCAATAACCCAAATGCCTCTGAAACCTGCGGTTGCGGACAGTCGTTTTCAGCGTAACTTATTAACAATTCTTTGAAGCATTGCTACAAGTCGTTGAAAATATTCGCCAAGGGTTCTCGTCCCTAAAATCACACAGAACTCGAGCAATAATCACAGCTTCCATTATTGCCATTGGTATTTCTGCCTTAGTAGGAATTTTAACATCTATCGATGCAATGAGCAGTGCCATTACCAAAACTATGTCTAGGTTTGGGGCACAAAGTTTTTCAATAAACAACCGTTTAACAGTTCAAAGGTGGGGCGTTCCAGATGATTTTAAACCCATTAGTTACGATCAATCTCAAAAGTTCGAAGAACTTTATCGCGGCACGGGAGTTATAGGCAAAACCATCAATGCTTCTTTCACTTCTAAAGTTAAATATCGAAACGTTGAAACCAATCCCAATATTAAGATTATGGGAGTTGATGAAGACGTTATTTTCACTTCAAGTTATGAGTTGGCTGCGGGTCGTTCATTTACAAAAAACGATGTCTTTATGAGTCTTCCCTTGGTAGTTTTGGGCTCAGATGTAGTGGTTCAAATTTGGGGATCTTCTTACAAAGAAGGCATTAGCATTGGTAAAGACATATCCATAGACGGAAAACCATACAAGGTCATTGGAGAGTTGAAGAAAAAAGGTTCGAGTATGGGCATGTCTGGTGGCGATAGAATGGTGATAGTGGGAATCAATAAAGCTAGACAAGATTTTACTCAGGCTATTAATAATGTAAATATGAGTGTCATGTCTGAAACGGTTGAGGATTTAGATGATGATATTTCTGAAGCCAGAGCAATCATGCGAAGGATTAGAAGATTGGCACCACATCAAGAAGATGATTTTTCAATTACACGCAGTGATTCTTTGGCCAATAATGTCAAAGAAGATTTGGCTATGGTTTCTTCGGTGGGTATGTTGATTGGTATAATTACCCTTTTAGGTGCTGCCGTAAGTTTAATGAATATTATGTTGGTGAGCGTCACCGAAAGAACCCGGGAAATAGGTTTGAGAAAGTCATTAGGGGCAACTGCTTCAGCCATCAGAAATCAGTTTTTAGTGGAGGCTGTTGTAATTACTCAATTGGGTGGATTGGGTGGAATCACATTAGGAATAGTTATGGGAAATGCTGTTGGTATTTTACTCAACAGCGGATTTATCATTCCATGGTTTTGGATTTTCTTTGCAGTGTTCATTTGTATTGTTGTTGGATTGATTGCCGGACTTTATCCCGCCATAAAGGCCTCCAAGTTAGATCCTATCGAAGCGCTAAGGCACGAGGGGTAAAAAAAACGCCCTTCAAATAGAAGAGCGTTTTCATTTTCAATTAATTGTTTACTGATTTTTATGCTAAGAATGGAATTTTAACCACTTGAGCTTTGAGCAATTTGCCTCTAACTTCAATGTGAATTTCTGATCCAGCTGCGCTGTTTTCTGAGGTTACATATCCCATGCCAATCGCTTTATTTAACGTAGGACTCATGGTGCCTGAGGTAACTTCGCCAATAACTGTTCCATCTGCAGAGCAAATAGGGTAGTGTTGACGGGGTATTCCTCGATCAATCAATTCAAAGCCAACCAATTTCTTGGTTGGTTTATTGTTTTTGATTTCCAAATGGTGTTCGCTCATGTGGAAGGGATTGTTGAATTTGGTGATCCAACCTAAACCAGCCTCAATGGGCGAAGTTTCATCGTTGATGTCGTTGCCGTAGAGGCAAAATCCTTTTTCCAATCTCAAAGTATCGCGAGCACCTAATCCGCAAGGCTCAATTCCAAATTCTGCACCAGCATCCATAACTGCATTCCAAAGGGCTTCAACTTCGTTGTTTTTTACGTAAAGTTCAAATCCTCCAGCACCGGTATAACCAGTATTCGAAATAATCATGTTCATGCCAGCAAGCACACCTTCGGTGAAGTGGTAGTATGGAATTTCTGATAGGTTAACTTCAGTCAATTTTTGAAGAGCCGCAATGGCTTTAGGACCTTGAATGGCTAACAAAGAATAGTCATCTGATTTGTTTTCAATGGTAGCACCAAACTTTTCGTTTTGTTTATGCATCCAAGCTAAATCTTTATCGATGTTTGATGCATTGATAACCAAGAAATATTTGTCTGATGAAAAACGATAAACCAACAAATCATCTACTATGCCGCCTTGATCGTTGGGCATACAAGAATATTGTACACGTCCATCTGACAAAGCAGATACATCGTTTGAGGTCATGTATTGCACTAGGTCAAACGCTTTTTCGCCGGTGATGAACACTTCGCCCATGTGGCTGACATCAAAAACCCCTACTGCATTTCTCACGGCGTGATGTTCTTGAATCAAATTCTTGTACAACACGGGCATGTCATAGCCAGCAAAAGGAACCATTTTGGCGCCCAATGCTCTGTGAACATGGTTGAGCGCGGTTAATTTCATTTCAGTGTTCTCCATTTCGTTACAAAAGTAACCAATTTTATGCAGTCAATTTATTGAATTGATGAATAGGGGAAATCAACTTCTGCATCGGTTTCACCAACATCACAACTTCCGTTCTTTAAGCCATTGGGTTGATGTTTTAAACTGATATTTACCGCTCCCTTTTCAGACAATAAGGCCTTCCATTTTGAAATTAAGCCCAACTCTCTACCTTGATTGTCTTTGTCAGTTCTGGTGATTTCTAAAATTATCACCGAAAGTATTTGTAGGGGTGTATAACACACCAAATGTTCATCGGCTTCTTTTAAGATTTCAGTATTCACAAGATGTTCAATACCATTGTGAACATGTTTGTAAGTCAATTCTCCTGTGTATTGAATTCCTGGGGTTAGTCTCAAGGTATCTGGAAGTATGGGTGCGTTCCCGCCGTCACCGTCAACATCGCTCCAAATCACCGTTTGAGAGGGCAACCCAAGAGAGTCAGGGGTTAAGGTTAGTACTACTTTGTTGATAGATTCTTCTTCGTGCTTGTGATCATCGTCGTGGTGGTGATCTGTGCATGCATTAAAGCTCAATGAGACTAATGCAAAAATGCTTGTTTTAATGATGTGTTTTTTCATGATAATGTATGTTGATGTTTAATTTTATGCTGATGTTTCTGCCAATGGCAGGAGTGAAATACCGGAAACGGTCTAAATAATTCCGGTATCGGGTATTTAGTAAGTTGTTCCCGCCCAAGGTTAATTCGTATTTGGAATCATGTTTCAATATAATTCCTGCATCCAGTAAATGGTAACCGTCTGGGGGAGGCATCAAATCTGTAGAAGCTGTGAAATAGCGTTGCTGAAAAACCCTCGTATACTTGATGAAGTATTCACCTTGTTTAAATCGTCCTATCCATCCGAGCGAAATTTCACTGCATGGAATAAAAGTAGGGTAGCGTTTTGGTTGTGTAATTCTTCCGTAGGTGTATTCCCCTCCCGCGGTTAATGTCCCCCGTGACAAAAAGATCTCTTGATACGCTGAAAATCCGCTCATAACAGTAGACAATTGTTCGTATTTGTAATACGGAAAAGCACCACGAACAGTCAAGATGGGCATTGGCTGCGGATTTAGATGAATGTAATTGGGAGACCACAAGCCGAAGGAAGTGAATTCAAAATTACTTTTTCTGAATGCTTTTTTCCATTGAAACTCGAGTTTCTCACCCCATTCAGGGCTTAATTGTGGGTTACCTTCTTCATAACTTGCATTGCCGTGGTGCACCCCCGCTGAAAATAGTTCGTTAACGGCTGGGGCACGCCAACTATGATTGAGAAATAGTTGAAAGGTATTGCGATTTTGGATTTTAACGGCAGAATATGCTCCT
>Ga0172372_10010502_pt1 | contig 11842 bp, 9 predicted proteins | sample LakKiv5m_2_FD_114544 | JGI IMG/M metagenome (GOLD analysis project Ga0172372, IMG submission 114544) | Freshwater microbial communities from Kabuno Bay, South-Kivu, Congo - kab_092012_9.5m | ecosystem: Environmental > Aquatic > Freshwater > Lake | place: Democratic Republic of the Congo... | reverse complement strand
TGCCCTCTTCGATGGGCGTGATCCACAGGTACAAAGCACCATCAAATTTGGGTCGCGGTTCATCAACGATGGCGGCGATCATCACAAATTTTTCGGGCAACGCGTCGGTGCTGGGAATGCCCATCGAAGAGGGCAAAGGTGTCTTGCAGCCACGCGCCTACAAACTGCCTTACAGCCGCCCCGTGCATGAAATGATCGTGGAGGGTATGCGCAAAGGCCGCGATGGGGTCAATCAAATGGGCACTGCCGAAGCCCGTCCCGGCGACGGCAAGGGCTCTGGCTGGCTCAAGCCTGGCAATGACGAGCAAGAGGTCAAAATCATGGACCTGCCCACACCCCACGTGCCGGAAAAATGACCATGCGATTCACCATTTGTTCTCTGCTTGGATTGCTGTTGCTCAGCGGTTGCGACAAACCATCCTCTGAAAACCCCTTGTTTCCTTTGGTCAAGGGCCAGGCTTGGACCTATCAAATAGAAACGGTGTACGATGCCCCCGATGCGAAGACGGTGAAATACACCATGCAGATGAAAAATCTGGGCAGCGCTGAACTGAGTGATGGCAGCACGGCTTGGAAACGGCGCAGCAACATGGGGCATGAATACTGGTTGCGCAACACCCAACAAAACATCACCCGGGTGGCCATGAAATCGCCCTTGAAAGAACGCGCGGTGATGGACCAGGAAGAAACGGTGGTGCTGCCCAACCCACTCACTGTGGGTGCATCTTGGATCACCACCACCGTGCCTTACATCTTGCGCCGACGCAATGAACAACCCTCCGACTTTCGCTATTTGCCCAAATACCAGAATTTGCCCATCACTTTCACCGTCAAGGAATTGGACATCACGCTTGAGACGCCCGTGGGTCGCTTCAAAGGCTGTGCACGTGTGGAAGGCAAGCTCGATATCTTGCTTTGGAACGATGATGCTTTTGCTTTCAAACCTAATTATTTGATACAGCAAGAGTGGTACTGTCCTGGGGTCGGACTGGCACAAGTCGAGCGCGTCGAACCCACCACCTCCAAGTTGCTGCAAGGGGGTGTGATGCGGATGAAATTGATCAAACTTGATTGACGCTGACAACAGCTTGACAGCATTCCAACAGCAGCTTACGCAGGGGCGGCCAATTGCCCTAGACATGTAATCAGGCCCATGTCTCGTTTTGAGAAATTCAATAATTGATTGATGCCGACTAGGGTTATCTCTAGGCGAACTCTTATACAAGTCCATCAAAATTGACGCGTTAGTTGTGTTCCCTTTGTTAAACCCCTGAAGGAAATTTGTTATGAAACTTTTGATGAAATCCGTAGCGCTTGCTGCAGCCATGGGTGCAGCAACGATGGCCAGTGCGCAAAGCTGGCCAACTTACGGCGGCGATCTCGGTAACCAGCGTTTCAGCCAAGGTAACCAAATCACGCCCGCCAACGTTGGCAAGCTGAGTGTGAAGTGGGCTTTGCAATTGGGAACCAACCGTTCTCAAGAGTCCAGCCCCATTTTGGTTGGCGATACGCTCTATGTGACCTCTTCTTTCGGTCCTAAAAACGTGTTTGCTGTGAACGCCAAAACCGGTGAAGTTCGCTGGAAATGGTCGCCCGAGATGCCCAAAGGTGTCGAGCAATACGCTTGCTGTGACGTCAACAGCCGTGGCGTGGCCTACAGCGACGGCAAAATCTTTGTCGGCCGTTTGGATGCCAAAGTCACTGCCCTTGACGCAAAATCCGGCAAAGAAATGTGGACCCAAACCGTGGTGGACTACACCCAAGGTTCCGTCATCACCTCCCCCCCCACCGTTGCTAAAAACGTGATCATCACCGGCTTCGGTGGTGGCGAATATGGCGTTCGTGGCGCGTTGGTGGCACTGGATCAAGCCACTGGCAAAGAAGTGTGGCGCACCCATACCGTGCCCGTTGGCAATGAAAAGAATGCCGACACCTGGAAGGGTGACACGGGCAAAACCGGTGGCGGTACTGCCTGGAACGTCGGTTCCTATGACCCCAAGCTGAACTTGGTTTACTACGGCACCAGCAACCCTGGTCCATGGACAGCCATCGTTCGCGGCAATGACTCCAGCGACATCGGCAAGTTCACCAACCTGTACACCGCGTCTGTCATCGCAATGAACCCTGACACTGGCAACATCGTGTGGCACTACCAGTTCACGCCCCATGATGCCTGGGACTACGACGGCGTGAACGAATTGGTGTTGGCTGACTTGACCATCGACGGCAAACAAGTGCCCGCTTTGATGCAAGCCAACCGCAACGGTTTCTTCTATGTGATTGACCGTTCCAACGGCAAACTGATTTCAGCCAAGAACTTTGTGCCCACCAACTGGGCCACTGGCATTGATCTGAAAACTGGCATGCCCATCGAAGCACCAAACAACGAAAAGCGTCCTCGCCTGAAGAAGTGGGCCAAAGACATTTGCCCCAACTTGGTTGGTGGCAAGAACTGGATGCCCATGTCTTACAACCCCAAAACAGGTTTGGTGTACATCCCCACCATGAACCTGTGCATGGACTTGGAAGGCATTCAAGAAGAGTACAAGCGCGGCCAGTTTTACTTGGGCGTGAACTTCGACTTGGACAAACCTGGTCCTGGCGGCTACCTGGGTGGCCTGAAAGCTTGGAACCCTGTGACCCAAAAAGAAGTTTGGTTCAACAAGGATGACCTGCCTTTCAACGGCGGCACCATGTCCACCACCACTGGTTTGGTCTTTGCTGGCGACATCAAAGGTATCTTCCGCGCACATAACGCCAAGACTGGCCAAGAACTGTGGAAGTTCAACACTGGCTCTGGCATCAGCGCAGCCCCCATCAGCTACACCCTGGACGGCAAGCAATACATTGCAGTGGTCTCTGGTCGCACCCAATCCATGCCTGCTTTCTTCGGCAAGATCGGCGAAAAGATGGTTGCAGCCAGCCCAGAAGGCGGCACTTTGTACGTGTTCGCTTTGGACTGATCGATTCTGTCAACTTCTGATTTGAATCAGACACCGCCTGCGGGCGGTGTCTTTTTTTCAAGTCATCGGTGCTTTGTAACCCTGCGTTAAGGGTGTACGCTGAAAATATTGTTCGTGTATTTCATGGTTCCAAGAACTTCTATCACGCACAGTGTTTCCAGCGTATTTTCAAAACCCAAAGGAGATATTTTCATGTCCAAGTCGTACAACAGTGTGCTCAGAACACGTCTGAGCATGGCTGCACTGGCGGTGTCTGCACTGGCAGCACCCATGGTCTATGCCGACACCTTGCGTGTTTGCTCTGATCCCGACAATCTGCCATTCAGCAAATCTGAAGGTCCCGACAAAGGTCTGTACATCGAATTGGCTGAAAAAGTGGGCCAGCGCTTGGGCACACCCGTTGAATATGTCTGGTGGCTTTCCTTTAACCAACGACGCGCCTTGCGCAACACCATGGAAGGCTGTGACGCTTACTTTGCTTTACCTGCCGATGCGGAATACCGAGTGCGGGGCTTGGACAAAAGCACGGCGTTTTTGAATCTCAGCTATGCACTGGTGGCCCCCAAAGGCCAAAGTTTCAAAGGCCTAACCGACCTCAAGGGCAAGCGCGTGGGTGTTTTGTTTGGTTCGCCACCGGCCATATTGCTTGCCAGCTCAGGCAATGATTACCAAACAACGACCTTTCGCAGCCAAGAGCAAGCCTTTGCTGCATTGTCAAAGGGCGAGATCGACCTGGCATTGCTTTGGGGCCCCAGCGCTGGTTTTGAAAACAAGTTTTCACATCAAAACCGTTGGGAGGTCATGCCCATTTCTGGTGAAACCCTGACTGGCCGGGTGGCTGTGGCCGTCTCCAAAGACAAGCCACAGTTGAAGGATCAGATCAACAAAGCCTTGGAAGAGCTCAAGCCTGAAATCGAACAATTGTCAAAAAAATACGGCTTTCCATCCCAAGCACCTCTGTTGTTGAACAGTGCCAACAAACACATCAGCAAAACACCGGTGGTGGCCCAAAAGTCCGGCTTTGTCAAAGTTGCAGCCACGCCCGAGCAACGTGAATGGCTGATGGCCGACGCAGCGGGCCCCTATGACACCGGAGAGGTTCGCTCCAATTTCAACAACAAATGTTCGCATTGCCATGCCAACAATGGTGCCAGTCCGGTGCAAGAACGGGACTTGCGCAAACTGGTCATTCGGTACAGCGACAATTGGAAAAAAGTGACCTATGACACGATTGTCAATGGCCGCATTGAGTACGGCATGCCCAAATGGGGCGGCATCCTGCAAGAGAAAGAAATCGAAAACATCATCCAATTTTTGGACGAGCAGGTGGTGAAGAAGTAAATTCATCACCCCCCAACAAAGCCACCTTCGGGTGGCTTTTTCATGGGTGAAACCATCGAGGTGGCAAGGGTTCACCTGAGCTTGCATTCAAGCTGAGATTTGCAGCGCTGAAGAACGCGGTTGTGGAGGAAAAAAAAGAGCGGGCAAGCCCGCTCTTTTCTGCTGAACAACCAAGCGCTGAACGGGTCAGCGCCAGGAGGATCAGGCTTCTTGGATCGTTTTGCCAGTGAGTGGCAATGTGCGAATCCGCTTGCCCGTCAGGTTGGCAACAGCGTTGGCCAATGAAGGCACGGTTGCAGCCATGAAAGGCTCGCCGATACCGCCAGGCTTTTCGGTGCTCTTGATCAACACGATGTTGATATCGGGTGATTCGTTGGTGCGAACCAGCGGATAGGTGTTGAAGTTGGCTTGTTGAACCATGCCGCCTTCGACCGTGATGGAGTGCTTCAGAGCCGTGGCCATGGCCATGATGATGCTGGACTGGATTTGTTGTTCAACGATCTCAGGGTTGACAATCACGCCCAAATCGACAGCCGCAGTCACTTTGTGAACACGAACTTCACCGTCTGCGCCCAAGCTGATTTCAGAGATGACAGCCAAGTAAGCGTCATAACCGTCCATCACCGCGACACCAAAAGCGCGACCTTTGGGGGCGCCTTTTCTGTAGCCAGACTTCTCAACCGCTTGCTTGAGTGCGTTGGCATGGCGGGGCTTGTCGCCCAGCAAAGACAGGCGGAAATCAACCGGGTCTTTGCCTGCTGCCTTGGCCATTTCGTCCATGAAACACTCGTTGGCATAGCAGTTTTGCTTGTGGCTCACAGCGCGGTAGTAACCAACACGCAAACCAGCATCGTGGATCACCAAATCGTGCTGGCTGTTGGCGATGCCATAAGGCGCAACAGCGTACTCGACCATGAAAGGATCGAGGGTGTCTTTTGGCAGACCAAACGCACGTTGTGTGATGGACTGTGAAGTGACACGGTGGTGAATACCGGTGGGCTTGCCACTGGCATCCAAACCGGCAGTCAGCTGGTTGACGGCCATGGGGCTGTAGAAGTCATGGGTCATGTCGTCTTCACGAGACCAGACCAACTTGACGGGCAGTTTGACGGCTTTGGAAATCAAAGCAGCTTGAACCACGTTGTCGAGTTCGATACGGCGACCAAAGCCACCACCCAGGAAGGTGGTTTGCACATCCACATCTTCGGGCTTGAGGCCCAAAGCGGCTGCAGTTGCACCTTGCGCGCCTTGTTGGAACTGTGAACCACCGATCAGCAATGCCTTGCCAGCAGTGACGTGGGCGGTGAAGTTCATGGGCTCCAGAGGGGAGTGAGACAACAAAGGCGTGATGTAAGTGGCGCTCACTTGCTTGGCTGAATTGGCAATTGCAGACTTGGCATCACCAACGGGGGGCTGCGCAGGAATGACTTTGCCATTTTGAGCAGCTTCCAAGGTGCCATTGAGCATGCTGGCAGTGCTGACAGCAGCGCCTGGGCCAAAGTCCCAGTCGATTTTCAATGCACGGCGTGCCTTGACAGCGGCCCAGTAGGAGCTGGCCACCACGGCCACGCCGTCGGGGATTTGCACCACGTCCACCACGCCAGGCATGGCTTTGGCAGCAGCGCTGTCCAAGCTCTTGACGGTACCACCGATGACAGGGCACTGCTCCAAGCTGGCGTAAACCATGCCAGGCAGGCGAACGTCGATACCAAACTGGGCTGTGCCATTGACTTTGGCAGCGATATCGGTACGGGGAATGCGCTTGCCCACCACACGGAAGTCTTTGGGTGCTTTGATGGCTGGTTTTTCGGGCACAGGCTGCTTGGAGGCAGCTTCAGCCATTTGACCGTAGGTGGCTTTCTTGCCACCGGGGCCGATCAGCATGCCGTTGTCGGCTTTGACAGCAGATGCAGGAACACCCCACTCGGAAGCAGCAGCAGCGATCAGCATTTCGCGCACTTGGGCGCCAGCGATTCGCAACTTTTCCCAGCCTTCACGAACAGAGGTGGAGCCACCTGTGATCATGGCGCCCAAGAAGGCGTTGGCATACTGGGCTCCGGGAGGAGCGGCGGCCACATTGACTCTGGTGACATCCACGTTGAGTTCTTCAGCGATCAGCATGGGCATGGAGGTGTACACGCCTTGACCCATTTCTGAACGCGCAGAGATGAGGGTGATGCTGTTGTCGTCAGCAATGTGCACCCATGCATTGGGGGTGTGCAATGTGCCAGCGGCCATGGTTTCACGAACGGTACCTGGCAAGACCACGCCCATGATCAGGCCGGAGGTGGTGATGGTGGTTGTCTTGAGGAAGTCGCGACGGTTTGATTGTGTGCTCATCATGATTTATTTCCTTTGAAATTAAGCGGCGCGCATCATGGATGCGGCATCTTTGACAGCAGCACGGATTCGGGTGTAAGTACCGCAACGGCAGAGATTGCCAGCCATGGCTGCATCGATGTCTGCATCGCTTGGGTTCTTGTTGCGACTCAACAGCGCGGCTGCGCTCATGAGTTGACCGGACTGGCAGTAGCCGCACTGGGGCACTTGGTGCTTGACCCAGGCTTTTTGCAGGGGGTGTGAGCCAGAACCCAGGCTTTCAATGGTGCTGACGCTGGAGCCGGCCACATTGCCCACTTGTGTTTGGCATGAACGCACGGCTTCACCGTTGACATGCACGGTGCAAGCACCGCACAGGGCAGCGCCACAACCGAACTTGGTGCCGGTCATGCCGAGTTCATCACGAATGACCCAAAGCAAAGGCGTGTCGGCCTCGGAGTTGGACTGAACGGCTTTGCCGTTGACTTTGAATTGAAGGCTCATAGATACTTCCTTGATTGAGGGATGCGGGACATGGGTCATATTAATGAAGTCCAGCACGACCTTTATAAGGGAAAGCCCTTGCTTGACTGCTCAAATTCTCTTTTTGAGACACTCCAAGTCGCCTAGGTTGCAGCGACTGGGCCTAACCAAGGGAATCTACCTGCTGACTTTCCCTGAGAGGTCCATGACAAGGAATATTTCCCTATCAACACGGGGTTGACCTGCCTACATTGCCAGACTTTCCTGCAACCTCACGTGAATTGACCATGATCAACAACATCCCCTTTGCCCGATCCCTGACCGCTTGTGCGGTGCTTGTCTTGCTTTGGCCAATGGCCAGCAGGGCGCAGCAGGCTGCTGAAGGCGGCAGTTTGAAAGAAGTGCAAGTGGTCAACACCTCACCGCTGCCAGGCATTGGCATCGAAAAAAACAAATTGCCCTACGAGGTGCAAAGCCTCAACAGCGAGACCTTCAAAGCGGGCAACACCTTGAACATTTCAGAGTTCATGAATGAGAACTTGAATGGCGTGAACGTGAACGACATCCAAGGCAGCCCTTACCAAGCTGATGTGACCTACCGAGGTTCACGCGCCTCTGCTATTTTGGGGGCAGCGCAAGGTTTGTCGGTCTACATGGATGGTGTGCGTGTCAACGAACCCTTTGGCGATGTGGTCAATTGGGACATGTTGCCCGAAGCCGCTTTTGACAATGTGACCTTGGTGCCCGGCTCCAACCCCATTTACGGCTTGAACACCTTGGGCGGAGCCTTGGCCTTCACCACCAAATCGGGCCTGACCACGCAAGGCAATGAACTCGGCTTGAGCTTGGGCAGTTTTGGTCGTGCCAAAGTGGACCTGACGCACGGCAGCAAGTCGATTGACGGTTGGCACCGGTTTGTGGCCGCCACCGCGTTTGACGAAAAAGGTTGGCGCGATCACTCCAAAGGCGAATTGCAAAACATTTTTGTGAAGATGGGCCGCAGCCAAGAAGACAGCAACTGGGACGTGTCCTTCTTGTACGGCACCAGCAAATTGTTGGGCAATGGTTTGACGCCCAGCACCAACTATGGCGGCGAAGGCGAAGAAGCAGCTAATCCAGTTGACGGCTTGTACGAGTTGAGCCGCAAAGCGGTGTACAGCCACCCCGATGAAACCCAAAACAACACCAGCTTGCTGACCTTCAATTTGCAACGAGTGTTGGATGCCAACACCGAGTTGGCGGCCACGGCGTATGTGCGCAGTGGCAAGCAAAAACGATTGGGTGGGGATGTGGAGTGGAATGCTGATCCTGCACCACTAACCACTGGTGAAGCTGAAGGCGAACTCCGCCATTCGAACACCACCCAAACAAGCTATGGCGTGAGCGTCAACATGACCAAATTGTTAGACGCCCACCAAATCACCACTGGTGCCACTTTGGATATGAGCCGCAGCAGTTACGCCGCTTCAGCTGAGGAAGAATGTGCCATCAGTGAAACGCGTGGGGTTTCTGATTGTGACGATGAAGACGCACCGACAGCCGGTGTGAAAGGTGGTGCCACTGCTTTTGGTGTGTATGTGGCCGACACGTTCAAGATGAACGAAACCACTTACCTCACTGCTGCAGCACGCTACAACCACACGATGGTTGACAACACCATCACGAGATATGTGGACGCATCTGGAACTCCACTTGCAACACCCCTCGAACTTGCCAAAGAACAATTCACTTACCGCCGCCTCAATCCCTCCTTTGGCTTGACGCACCAACTCAGCAACCACCTGACCGTGTTTGGCAACTGGGCCCAAAGCAATCGCGCACCCACGGTGATTGAATTGGGTTGTGCCGACAAAGCCTACCCCTGCATGTTGCCCACAGGTTTGCAAGCCGACCCATTCTTGAAACAAGTGGTGGCCCAAACCATCGAGGGTGGTCTGCGTTGGAAGAACAACCAAGGCTACAACCTGGCCGTGTCTGTTTACCAAACCGACAACAAGGACGATATTTTGTTCATCGCCAGTGGCACGCCGGGACTGGGTTACTTCAACAACTTCGACAAAACCAGGCACCAAGGCATGGACATCAGTGCCAGCAAAACCTGGGGCACGGTGCGCATGAACACCAGTTACAGCTACTTGAAAGCCACCTACGAGGCTGAGGCTGAATTACAAGCAGGCGAACGCGAAATGGACATCACCCCGGGCATGCGCTTGCCGGGCCTGCCCTTGCACACCCTGAAGCTGAACTTGGAATGGCAGGCCACGCCACAGTTGAGCTTGGGTGCTGGTGTGCATTACAACTCTAGCTTGCCCACGCAAGGCAATGAGGACGGATTGGTAGGCGAGGATGATGATGCAGTGGCGGATGCCACGATCAAAGGCCACACTTTGTTGAACCTGAAAGCCAACTACCAGTTGCAAAAAGGCCTGACACTGTTTGGCAAGATCAACAACGTGCTCGACACCCGTTATGAGACCTACGGCATGATTGGCGAGAATAATTTTGCGCTTGATGGATCTGAAACCAACACGCAGACCGTCGCCAAATTCGTCGCCCCCGGCGCACCGCGCAGCTACTTGGTGGGTTTGCGCTACCAGTTCTAACAAGCTAAAACACAACTAACACGCCACCTTAGCTTCGGTGGCTTCAACCTCCACGGGCGACCGTGGAGGTTTTTTTAAGCCCTCAGAGGTCGGCTGGGCTGTCAATCACATGGTGCCTTTGCGCCAAATGCACCATGGCAGCCAAGGTGGCCACCTGCAATTTTTCTTTGATTTGGGTCTGGTGGTTGGAGATGGTTTTTTGGCTCAGGTGCAAGGCCGCTGCGCATTCAGCCACGCTTTGGCCTTGTGCCAACAGCCTGAAAATTTCAAATTCGCGGACCGTCAAACTGGCTATGCGTTGCCCCTCGTCATCAGTGGCTAAGTTGCCCTCTTGCTGCTTCAAATGGTCCATGTTGAAGACACGCCCCGCATGCACCACATGCACCGCCCGCACCAGCTCTTCAGGTTGCGCGTTTTTGGACACAAAGCCCTTGGCGCCAGTTTGCAGCGCGCGTTGCACCACCTGCACCGAGTCGTACATGCTGCACACCAAGACCCGTGCAACGGCATCGCGCGCCAGTATTCTTTGCAACAAGCCCAAGCCACCAACTCCGGGCATGGACAAATCGGTGATGGTCACATTGGGCGAATGGGCACTGAAAGCATGGTAGCCCTCATCGGCAGTGCTGGCTTCGGCCACCACTTGAATCTCCGGGTCTTGCGACAACAAACGCAAATAACCCGAGCGCACCACCGGATGGTCGTCTACCAAAAGAACTCGAATCATCTGGCCTCCAGTGGCAGTTCAACCAACACCAAGAAACCTTGACCCAATGCACTTTGCAAATGCAGTCGGCCGCCCAAGCTCAATGCCCGCTCGCGCATGCCCAGCAAACCAAAGCCAGCATGGTGGGCCATGGGGTCGTGCATGCCTTGGCCATTGTCATGCACACGCAATGCCAAGCCATGTGGGGCGAGCAAGCTCAATTGCACCTCGACCCGCGTGGCGTTGGCGTGTTTGGCCACATTCGTCAAACTCTCTTGCAACAAGCGGTAAATGGTCACGCACACATAGTCGTCCAATGGCGCTGGCAAAGCTTGTGATTTGAATGTGCAGACGACCCCATTACTGGTTTGCCATTGCTCGCAATGGATCGACAAGGCATCGGCCAAACCCATGCTGTCCAAGACCGCAGGACGCAAACGCTGCAACAAATCCCTTGTCAGCCATGAAAGTGCTTGGGCGCTGTCCGCGATGCGCTGTGCCGAATCCAGGACGGCTGATGGGGTGAGCTGACCGCCCGCCAACACCGCCGCCTCGGTCCGGATGGCCGTGCATGTTTGCCCCATTTCATCGTGCAACTCACGGGCCAATGCACGCCGCTCATCTTCTTGGGCCGTGAACAAACGTTGCGCCAAATCACTGTTGTGGCTCAGCAGTTCTTGCACCTTGGATTCAGAGCGAATCCGTTCTTGGACTTCTTGTTTGGCTTCCAGCGACCGGCGCCAGGAATACCAAGCCAGCCCCATGCTGAGGATGACCAAGGCCAACAGCATCTCGTCCAGTTGCAATCGCTCATAAGTTTGGGTGAATTGAAAAATCTGCTCGGAAAATTCAAATTCAAACGCCAAAAAAACATACAGCAACAAACTGGCCAAGACCCAGAGTAAATCGGTTTGTGCTTTGTTGAATTTCATTGGGGCATTTTAAGAACAAGCGATTCATCAGGGCTGATAAAACCACCGCCAGGGGTGGGTTTCAAATCAAGAAACCTCACCAAGTGTTGCGCAGTTCACGCAGTTTCACAAACACGGTTTCTTCATCCGGTTGGGCGGGCAAGTCTGGGAAGGCTTGGCGCAGTGTGTCAATGACACTGGCTTGGTCTAAGCGGAAAAAAGTGTTGACCTCGCGCTCTTGCGCCAAATTGGTAACCAGTGGTGCTTCCAAGTTTTGACCACGGACTTGATTGAGCAAACTTTGGGCGGCTTGGTTGTCGGGCTCGCGGTCCAAGGTGAAACGCAAATTGTTTTCAATGTAATCATGACCCGGGTAGATGCGGGTGTTGGCAGGCAAGGTGTTGAGTTGCAACGCAAAGGTGTTGTAGAGGGCTTGCACGTTGCCGCCGTTGTGGCAGTTGCCGGCGCCTGCATTGAACAAGGTGTCGCCCGAAAACAAGGCGGGTTGATCGGTGT
>Ga0172372_10010501_pt1 | contig 11843 bp, 9 predicted proteins | sample LakKiv5m_2_FD_114544 | JGI IMG/M metagenome (GOLD analysis project Ga0172372, IMG submission 114544) | Freshwater microbial communities from Kabuno Bay, South-Kivu, Congo - kab_092012_9.5m | ecosystem: Environmental > Aquatic > Freshwater > Lake | place: Democratic Republic of the Congo... | reverse complement strand
AGCGAAGCGTGTGTCCTAGCGAAGCGTGAGTCCTAGCGAAGCGTAAGTCCTAGCGAAGCGTGTGTCCTAGCGAAGCGTGTGTCCTAGCGAAGCGTGTGTCCTAGCGAAGCGTGAGTCCTAGCGAAGCGCAAGTCCTAGCGAAGCGTGTGTCCTAGCAAAGCGTAAGTCCTAGCGAAGCGCAAGTCTCAAAGTCCCAATAACTCCGGACTCCCAGAAACGTACCATCTCCCGTTCCATTCAATTAGTTCGTAACGCATGGAATAGGCAATTTTGCGGCGTTTCATATTGAACTCTACTCGCCAAATGGGGAGAATTCCTTGGTTTTTGTATGAAATGTACTTTGTGGAATTGAATTCCATCTGTTTGTAAAAAAGTCCTTGTTTTGAGGCTTTTTTTCGAACTTGCTTGACACCATTCAAAAAACGATACCTATAATTCATGTATTGACCGTGAACTATAACTTCGGGAGTGATGGTGTCTACTATCCTGACCATGATTAAAAAATCTGCTTCCGACATAAGCCCAAATCCTAAGTGAGATTTCTTATCAAATGACCAAAGCATCAGACTGTCAATACTTTGAGAGATAGATTGAAAGGCATTCGTATCTATTGCTCGAATGGAATCTTTGGTATTTACAAATTTTGCCGATGAAGACCCAACAAAAGACGCTAGAAAAACGACTAAAATCCACCAAACCTTCCGAACTTTGAACTGTATGCACTTTGGCATACCGCTAAACTACAACATTCTCATGAATTCCAATAATCCACCGAACGCTTTAATTTCATGTAAAAGTCCGTATTTACAACAGCATGCATACAATCCCGTAGAATGGCAACCATGGGGAGAAAAAGCGTGGTCACAAGCAAAAAGTCAAAATAAGTTGGTTTTGGTAAGTATTGGCTACAGCACTTGTCATTGGTGCCACGTGATGGAAAAAGAGAGTTTTGAAGATCATCGAACCGCGGAAATCATGAATTTGGCTCTTATCAATATCAAAGTGGATAGAGAAGAACGTCCAGATATTGATATGGTTTACATGGATGCATGCCAATTGATGACAGGACGTGGCGGTTGGCCTTTGAATGTGATTTGTCTTCCTGATGGACGCCCCATATATGCTGGAACCTATTTCCAAAAGCCTCAATGGCAGCAGATTGTGCTTCAATTATCCACGCATTATCAAAGTGATCCCGACAAATTTTTGGAGTATGCAGATAAGTTCATGGAAGAATTGAATAAAATGAACGCTCAACCAAAGGCTTTGGGAGATTTGCAATTTTCCAAAAAAATGGTAGCTGAAATTTTTGCAAAATATGCAGAAGACATTGATTGGGAAGAAGGTGCGAAAAAAAGAGCTCCTAAATTCCCTGTACCCATTCAATTTGAATACGCCTTTGATTACCATTTGGCTAGCAATGACCCAACGGCAAAAGATTATTTGCAATTGAGTCTGTTAAAAATGGCCAACGGTGGAATTTACGATCATGTAAGAGGTGGATTTTACCGCTATAGCACCGATGCTAAGTGGTTTGCTCCTCACTTCGAAAAGATGCTTTACGACAATGCGCAACTGATTGCGCTTTATTCAAGGGCCTTTTCTTGGAGCCAAGCCGATATCTTTAAACAAGTTGCAGAACAAACCATCGATTTCTGTATCCGGGAGTTAAAAGATCAAAATGGAGGATTTTACTCAGGACTTGATGCTGATTCTGACGGAATAGAGGGTAGATACTATACTTTCACGTCCCAAGAATTAATAGAAATCCTCAGTGATAAAGAACTGGAATGGTTAACGCTTTGGTCTAACATTCAGTCCGATGGAAATTGGGAACACAACCTAAACATCATTCATGTGAGTAAGGCACCGCTTCAGGTGCTTGATGAGATGAAAATTTCAGCCGAAGAATATCATGCCCTGAAATTCTCTGTGTTGGGTAAATTATTCAACGCACAATCGGGGAGAAACCGACCGTCTTTGGATTACAAAATCATAGCTTCTTGGAATGGATTGATGCTGAAGGGACTGTCAATTGCGGGTAGGCATTTAAATCAAAGTTATTTGAGAGAAGCCATAGAATTGGGAAATTGGATCAAAACTACCCTCATAAAAGATGGATTGGTATACAGAATTCATGCTCAAGGCGAAACCTATACTGGTGGATTTTTAGAAGATTATGCAGCACTGGCGCAAGGTTACATTGAATTGTACAAGGCCACTTTAGAGAATCAATGGTTCGATTTTGCCAAAGAATTGGCAGATAGAGCCATTGAGCAATTTTATCATAAAGATCAAGAACAATTCAGTTTTACAGCTATAAATTCAGAACAGCTGATTATAAAAAAATCAGATTCTACCGATGATGTGATCCCAGGAAGTAACACCATGATGGCTGAAGTATTATATTTCTTGTTTACACATACATCAAACTTGGAATACAAAAATATTTTTGATCAGTTGATGAAGCCAATGGCTCAGCACATTGAGAAATTTCCGGGTTGGTACAGCGGGTGGGCAAGACTTCACAACATGCTCACTTACGGAGATGCTCACATCATTGTTAGAGGAAATGTGCCTACACCAGATAATCAACAGTTGATTCATTATCCTTCGTGGCTGAGTATTACAAAAGAAAACAGCGGCCAACAGGGATACTACATCTGCTCTGGTGACCGCTGTTTTGAACCCGTTCAATCATGGGAACAAGTAGAAGAACTTCTCGATGAGCTCTTCGATATAGATTGATTACAAAGCTTTTACTTCGTTAACAAGTTTTTGAAGACTGTCTTTGGCGTCGCCAAACAACATTCCGCATTTAGGATCGAAGAAGAGCGCATTTTCAATGCCCGCATACCCCGATTTCATGCTTCGTTTGAGCACCACAATCTGTTTGGAATTATCGACATCTAAAATGGGCATTCCGTATATGGGACTTGTTGGATCGTTTTTCGCTGCTGGATTCACAACGTCATTCGCACCTACAACTAAAACCACATCTGTAGTTGTAAATTCAGGATTGATTTCTTCCATTTCAATCAACTTGTCGTACTCCACATTACTTTCTGCAAGTAACACGTTCATGTGTCCAGGCATACGTCCTGCAACAGGGTGAATTGCATATTTAACGTCAACCCCTTCCTCTAAAAGAATGTTCTCCAATTCGTGACAAACGTGTTGTGCTTGCGCAACGGCCAAACCGTAACCAGGTACAATAACTACTTTTTGAGCGTATTTCATCATGATTGCCACGTCAGTTGCTTGCACCTCGCGCACACTTCCTGATACTGCAGCACCCGAAGAACCTGAACTGGAACCGGCCATTCCAATGAGTACATTCGTTAAAGAACGATTCATGGCTTTACACATTACTACGGTTAAAATGGTTCCTGCAGATCCAACTAGAACTCCCCCCATCAACATAACGTTGTTGTCGTATAAGAATCCGCCGCAGGCAGCCGCAACACCGGTAAATGAGTTCAACAAGGAAATCACAACAGGCATATCAGCACCACCAATAGGGAAAACAAAAAGTAAACCGTAAACTATGGCTACTCCCATGGTGAGATAAAAGAAAGGCAAAGATCCATGTCCGCCGCCAACAATAGCTTCTAAATAGGTAACCGCTGCCGCTCCAATGATGGCAAACAATACGATTGCATTGATGTATTGCTGTCCCGCGAAGCGGAAATCACCAATTTTACCATTCAATTTACCCCAAGCAACAATGCTTCCTACGAATGACACGGTACCAATTATCAGACCTGCAATGATAGGAATGAACAAACCTAACGAGATTCCTTCTTCAACATGCTGCCATTCAATGATGGATATCAAAGCTGCCGCTAAACCTCCCATACCGTTGAAAAGTGAAACCATTTCGGGCATGGCGGTCATTTGAACGCGTTTAGCCATTAAGGTTCCAACCACAGTTCCCAACAAAATGGCACCAATGATGAGACCAAAATTGGGAATTAGATAAAAGCCGTTATCTCCGATGAAAAGGGTACCAATGACGGCAACTGCCATACCGAAAGCTGCAACCAAGTTGCCTTTACGGGCAGAATCAGCCTTACCCATCATTTTTAATCCCACCACAAATCCAACAGATCCTATGAGGTAAGCAATTTCTTGTAAGTGATTCATGGGTTATTTTTTAGGCTTCTTTTTAAACATTTCCAACATGCGATCAGTGACCACGAAGCCACCAATCACGTTAAGGGTTCCAACTAGAACACCTACAAATCCGACGATTAATGAAAAATAATCGTCAGGCGCAGAATGTCCCAACACAATAATTGCTCCAATCAATACCACTCCATGGATAGCGTTAGCTCCGCTCATCAAAGGGGTGTGAAGTACTGATGGCACGTGTGATATCAATTCAATACCCACAAAAACCATCAAAATAATGAGGTAAATGTAAGAGATGTTTTGTCCAATAAATTCAATAATGCTGTTCATAAAATTAAGATTGATGAGCGATTAAACATCCTTGAACAATTTCATCTTCAAGGTTAAACTCGATGGTGCCTTTTGGCCCTACCAATTTGAGAAGTTCCCAAATATTTCTGGCAAAAAGCTCAGAAGCGTTTGAACTTAAACTCGACGGTAAATTAACCGAACCAATGATTTTCACACCGTTGTGCAGGTGTATTTCATTGGCCTTGGTTTGAGCGCAATTACCGCCTTGTTCTGCAGCCATATCAACAATGATGCTTCCGTTTTTCATCAGTGAAAGCTGTTCATCATCAATTAAAATAGGAGCTTTTTTTCCGGGGACGAGAGCCGTTGTAATGACCAAATCAGCTTGTGCCAAAGATTTGTTAACCGCCTCTCTTTGTGCTTTTCTGTATTCCTCGGATGCCTCTTTTGCGTAACCACCTTCGCTTCCAACTTCTACCCCTTTCACTTCTATGAACTTACCGCCCAAAGATTGAACTTGTTCTTTTGTTTCGGGACGGACATCGGTAGCCTCAACCACTGCACCCAATCTCTTCGCTGTTGCTATGGCTTGGAGTCCTGCAACACCCACACCAAAAATCAACACTTTCGCTGGGGTTACAGTTCCTGCGGCGGTCATCAGCAATGGGAATATTTTATCTAAATGATACGCTCCTTCAATAACTGCTCTGTAACCAGCCAAGTTAGCCTGCGAAGAAAGCACGTCCATAGACTGAGCTCTGGAAATTCGAGGTATAGCATCTAAAGAAAAAACAGACCATTTTTTTGACTGTAATTGTTCTACCAACTCCGTATTTGAGCGATGATAGACGTTTGAAATCCAGATTTTATTATCAGGAAGTTCATGTAATAAGTCGGATGATGGTACGTTGATTTGTACGAACACATCTGCCGATTTTAACTCGTCGAAGGATTTAATGCTTGCACCAATTGCGGTGTAAGATTCATTGGAAAAGTGAGCTGGCGCACCCGCGCCGTTTTGCACCCAAACCTCAAAACCCATCTTGAGAAGATTGGCCGCAACAGTGGGTGTCATAGACACTCTGTTTTCAGCATCTCTTCGTTCTTTAAATACTGCTATAATCATGGGGTAAATTAATCTTTCACAAATCGCAACGAACCATCCCAAATTTGCATCCAATAAAGTCCAGATGGCAAATTTTCAATGGAATAAGAGTTGTTACTATTTTCAGTCATTGGCAACCTTTTCAAGGTGAATGATTGTCCAATATTGTTAAATACCGTAAGTTCTTCAGGAGATACAAAAGGAACCAACGTAGGAACTAAACAAGAAATGGTAATTTTATCTTTTGCTGGATTTGGATGAACTGCAATGGTTTTAGCAGTATGCTCTTCAACCCCCAAGGGATTGAATCCTCCACCACTACCAAGCCCATTGTATTTATCTCTAAATCTCACTTGGTTTGGCACAAACTGATTTGTTTGGCTCAACTGACCAGAAACTTCCATCACAGGAATTTTTTCTGAGGTTGCCAACCACTGATAGATGACCTGTTTCCTCGGTAGCCCTTGCTTGAAAAACTGGGTTTCGATGGTATCTGTTCCATCTACAAATGTTCTAACTCGAATGACGTCAGTATACTCTTTGTAAGGTGTTTTAATGCTTCCCCATGCGTCTACAACATTGGTTCTGATACCGGCTTGTTTAAAACTGAAAAGCTGTTGACCAGGTATTGCAAATGTAAATTTATAGGTACTAACGTCTGAATCATTGTATTGAAGAGGAAACTGATAAATTTCATCTTCGTCTTCATACATACTCGCCAAGGGTATCCCACTGTAGGTATATCCTAATCCTTCAGCTTTAAAAACTGAATTAGTGGAAGTATAAAAAGAATAAACATTCGTAAATGTTATAGGCCCACCGCCGATGGTATCAGCAGTTTTTAAACCTGTTTGCCCAAAGAAATAAAAGGCATACATGGTTTTTGAAGCACTTTGATATTCGCGCAGAGCAGAAGTTTGAGCTTCGAGATTTGAGAAATCCCAAGACTGACTCGCTCCTTTTTTCATCCAACCTGACGGCAAATCTGCAGCGAGTGCCGTAGAGAAACGTATGGTATCTCCAGCAACTGGCATGGAGGATTTTGTGATGGTAATTTGCCCCTTTGCGACGCTCATCAAACCCACCAACAACCAAAGCATGGAGTGTTTTTTCATATTTATTCAAATATAGTTATAAAACATCATAAAAAAATGCCGATTTTTGCAGTTCTATGGATATCCGATGGACTGCAAAATCACTTCCCAATCAAGAAATTGTAGCTCGGCTTTCCAAGGAATTGAACGTTTCTGAGCCCATGGCAACCATTCTCGTACAGCGAGAAATTGACACCTATGAAAAGGCCAAGAACTTCTTCCGACCAGCCCTGAGCGAATTGCATGACCCCTATCTCATGAAAGATATGGAGGTTGCATACAGACGTATTAAAGACGCAATCAAAGCCCAAGAATCATTGATGGTTTACGGTGACTATGATGTTGATGGAACAACTGCTGTAAGTTTGGTTTACTCCTATTTTAAGACCCTCAACCAAAACATTGAGTACTACATCCCTGATCGTTACAAAGAGGGGTATGGAATCTCGAAAATGGGAATTGATCACGCAAAAGCCAACGGAGTTACGTTAATAATTGCTCTTGACTGCGGAATTAGATCCAATGAATTGGTAGATTACGCCAAATCCATCGGTATTGATTTCATCATTTGCGATCACCACCTTCCAGGGGCTGAATTGCCAAATGCCGTCGCTATCCTAAATCCCAAACGCAAAGACTGCGAATACCCTTACAAAGAACTTTCAGGAGCTGGAATTGGCTTCAAACTTCTTCAAGGTTATTCAAAGCGTGAAGGCTTCTCCGAAGACAAGGCCATGGAATACATTGACCTCGTTGCCGTAAGTATTGCAGCAGATATGGTTGATATGAGAGGAGAAAACCGAATTCTTGCTTATTACGGGTTAAAAAAACTCAATGAAAATCCTTCATTAGGACTACAAGCTTTGATGGACGGAGGTCCGAAAAAACAATCTTACAGCATTCAAGACATTGTTTTTGGAATTGGACCCAAAATCAATGCCGCAGGTAGAATATCCGATGCGAAAGCCGCTGTTCGTGTTCTCATTGAAACCGAATATACCAAAGCAATGCAATTGTCACGCGTTCTGAATGACCGCAACGATGAGCGCAAGGAACTTGATACCGATATTACCAAAACGGCCATAGAGTTGATCAATTCACATCCCGATATGGCCAACCGCCGAAGCATTGTCATCAAAGGCGATGAATGGCATAAAGGGGTTATAGGAATTGTGGCTAGTAGAATGGTTGAACAGTATTACAAACCCACCATCGTTTTCTCCCTGAACGACGGCATGCTTACTGGCTCTGCTCGTAGCGTAAAGAACTTCGATATTCACGAAGCCATTACCCAATGTTCTGACTTGGTTGAACAGTTCGGGGGACATAAATACGCTGCTGGACTAAGTGTAAAAGCTGAAAATTTTGATGCATTCGTTGAAAAATTTGAGGCCCTAGTTGCTCGCGATATTCTAAACGCATCTCTAACCCCAGAAGTAGAATACGACTTAGAAATTGACATTGACAGCATTACGCCTAACATGATGAAACTCATAGGTCAAATGTCGCCTTTCGGACCTGGAAACCCGCAGCCAATCTTCATGTCACAAAAACTCAAATCGAATAATAGTCCGCGTATTTTAAAAGACAAACACCTTAAGTTACAACTTCAACAAAACAACAGTAGGTTTATGATAGATGGTATCGGGTTTGGACTTGCAGAACAGCTACCTGTAGTCACCAATAACGCTATTTTTGATGCATGTTATTGCATCGAAGAGAACTTTTATAACGGACAAGTTAAACTTCAGTTGCGTTTGCGAGACTTGAGAAAAACACGTACGTCATAGATAGAATCTATTTCTGACGGAAAATAAGCCACCTCTTTATAATCAGTTAACGTCCTCATTTCATTAAGAGGCATTGGTGCGTCTCGACGAGCATGGAAGTTATCCCAAATCACCACCAAAGAATCTGGCAACCAATCATATCCTGGTCTTTTATCTATGCTCCAAATGTAGAAGGTGTTAGCGGCTTTGGCATCTTCGGCGAATGGGTCCAAATCGCGTTTTACATTGATTTGAGGAATTTGATGCACCAATGGCAAAGCTTGATAACCTGCAGAGTCAATAAATCGGAACGCCTTTTCTAAATTTTCATTCCCAGGGAAGCCAGAAATAGGTGATTCGCTGTTCCACTTCCAAGGATAAGGCATTTGCGCGCCTGGAAACGCAATAAAAAAGCATCCAATTGTAGTTAAAAACTTCAATCCAATATTGATAAATCTGACATCATACGACATCATTCTATGAATGGAAAATTGGGCAATCAACGCTGTAACAGGTGCCACCGCCATAAACACTCGATGCAACCCATGTGAGCCCATAGTGCCCGTCCACCAAATGAAACTATGAACGAAACCATATCCTAAGAAAAGAGGAAGCCACAGCCAAACAAGCAACTGGCTCATTTCATGGGGAGTCTTATTCTTCATGCGTTGAATCACGTATTGAACGGCCAAAACAACGGCAAATACCAACAACATGGTAATCCAAATACCCGTAATATACCTGTGAGATTCAATGTAATGTAAGAAAGACCCATGTCCAGGATCAAAAACTCCTTCTTTTTCAAACTTTATATAAGGATTATGATTAAAGAAATAGTCCCATTCCTTAGTGATTATTGCACCAAGGATAGCGAAAACTAAGGTACCTGAAAACAACCAGTATAGATTTTTCCACTGTTTACGAGATACAACATAAGGAACCATACAAGCAATCATCACAAGACCTTCACTTCTTACTAATGGCAAAAAAGAGGCAATGACCAATGCGGTTTTGAACCTGTGTGAAGCAAACAAATATAAAATAATACTCAACACAAGGGCGTTGGTGGGTTCTGTCAAGGCAGAAAAAACATTGGCTAAAACGACGGGTTGAAGGCCAACCAGAAGGATTAACGTCCATGGGTTTCTCATACCCAACTTACGTCCTGTGAGATAGGTCATCCAAGCGGCGCCCAAGGTAGCCACGACGTTTAACGCATAAACTGCATTTATGGAAATCAGTGCAAAAGGAGCGGCCAGAATAGTAAAAAAGGGCTTAGCCCACAGATCGAGCATCAAGTGCGGGTGTTTAAAACACCAACGTGCAAAAAGAAAATGATTCCAGGAGTCTTGCCCGCCAGCAGGATCTTTGGCGGTGAGTGCAACACCCAGATAAACCAAAGCTATTCCGAGCATGGCCGCAATGGCAGCGCTCGAATTTCTGCGAACTTTAAAAAAGTTAGACCACAAAGAATTTTGGGACATAAGGCGAAAATAAAAGAAAAGCCCCGAATTCGGGGCTTTTTATAAAATTAAAGTGTGTGTAATATTTAATTAATAAGTACTCTTCACCAACATCATGTCATTGATGCGCTTCTCAGCGTGCTTGATAGCCGCAATTTGATTGTTGATGTTGTGATCAACAGCCATTTTATTGATATCAAGAATGGTTTGGTAAATATTTTCAGTTTGGGCCAATGCTCTTTCTCTAACATAACCAGTGTATTCAGAGTAAACGTTGATTAGTCCGCCAGAATTGATTACGAAATCAGGCGCATAAATAATGCCCATTTCTTTCAATTTATCACCGTGAACTTTTTCATCTTCTAACTGATTGTTTGCAGCACCAGCAATGATTTGACACTTCAATTTTGAAATGGTATTTTCATTCAAAATTCCACCCAAAGCACATGGAGCGAAAACATCAACATCTAAACCAATGATATCATCAATAGAAACTACTACAGCACCAAATTCAGCAGAAGCTTTAGCCAAAACGTCTTGATTGATGTCAGCAACGTAGAGTTTCACGCCTTCTTTGTGAAGGTACTCCAATAAATGCCAACCTACTTTACCAATACCTAATACAGCAACGCTTTTACCTTGTAATGAATCAGTACCGTAGGCAATTTTAGCAGAAGCTTTGATACCCATGTAAGTACCGTAAGCAGTCACTGGAGAAGGGTCTCCACCACCGCCCATAGATTCAGGTAAACCCACTACGTGGTCTGTTTCCATCTGAACGTATTCCATGTCTTTAGTAGTTGTTCCAATATCTTCGGCAGTGATGTATTTACCATTAAGATTATTCACAAAACGACCAAACTTTCTCATCAAAGCTTCACTTTTTTGAGTTTTAGGATCGCCAATAATCACCGCTTTTGCTCCGCCCAAGTTCAAACCAGCAACGGCCGCCTTATAGGTCATACCGCGTGACAATCTTAAAGCATCTCTTACAGCATCTTTTTCATGCTCGTAATACCACATTCTCGTACCACCTAACCCAGGACCTAAAACCGTATTGTGAATAGCAATAATTGCCTTCAAACCGGTTGCATTGTCTTGGCAAAAAACGATTTGCTCGTGGTTGGTAGATTCTAATCCTGCAAATAAGTCGAACTGAGTCGCAGGTTTTGTTTCAAATTGAACGTCTGCCATTGAATTAAAGTGCAAATTTAACCTTTTTTTCTTTAAAATTATTGATTTTCAAAGTGTCAGAATGACACTTATGCCCTTGTTGGTATTGGTCTTGGCGCAAATTTCTTGCATTCAACGGCAATGGCACGAATGTGATCAGGTGTTGTACCACAACATCCCCCAACAATATTGACCCAGCCGTGACCGCACCACTCTGAAATTACTTTGGCCATCCCCTCTGGACTATCATCGTACTCACCAAATTCATTGGGTAAACCTGCGTTGGGATAACAACTCACAAACACTTCAGATACTCTAGAAATTTCCTCAACATATTGACGCATTTGATCAGCCCCTAAAGCACAATTAAGTCCAACGCTCAATAAATTTCCGTGTGAAATACTATTGTAAAAGGCTTCGGTTGTTTGTCCGCTCAATGTCCTGCCCGATGCATCCGTGATAGTACCGCTTACCATCAATGGAACATTAATTCCTCTCTCCTCTTTTATAGTATTGATTGCGTACAAAGCGGCTTTACAGTTTAACGTATCGAATACCGTTTCTACCAAAAGTAAATCAGCACCGGCCTCAATCAGAGCTATGGCTTGCTCAGTGTAGGACTCTACCAATTCATCAAATGTCACACCGCGAAAGCCAGGATTATTAACATCAGGACTCAAACTTGCTGTTTTATTGGTTGGGCCTATGGCGCCAGCAATGAAAATTTCTCTATTACCGAACTCCTTAACATACTCTGCTCTGGCTTCCCTCGCTACCTTGACCGCTTCTACATTCAATTCAACCACAAGGTTTT
>Ga0172372_10010500_pt1 | contig 11843 bp, 9 predicted proteins | sample LakKiv5m_2_FD_114544 | JGI IMG/M metagenome (GOLD analysis project Ga0172372, IMG submission 114544) | Freshwater microbial communities from Kabuno Bay, South-Kivu, Congo - kab_092012_9.5m | ecosystem: Environmental > Aquatic > Freshwater > Lake | place: Democratic Republic of the Congo... | reverse complement strand
GCTGACGCCGCAGGCGCTCGCGATGGGCTTCGCCACGGCCGATGTCGCGCAGCAGGTGCGCATGGCCGTGTTCGGCTCGGAGGCGCACACCTTCAGCGCGGACCGCGAGGATGTCGATGTGCGCGTCCAGTTCGACGCCGCCTCGCGGCGCAGGCTGTCGACCATCGAGGAGCTCTGGCTCGTGAGCCCGACGGGCGCGGCCGTTCCGCTCGTCGAGGTCGCCGATGTGCGCGAGGGCCGCGGCTACTCGACGATCCGCCGCGTCGACCGCGCGCGCACCGTGACGGTGAGCGCCGACTGCGACGACGCCACGAACCCCGAGATCGTCGCGCGTGCGCTCGCGCCCGAGATCGAGGCGATCGCGGCCGCGCTGCCGGGGGTCGAGATCGACGCAGCGGGCCGCCAGAAGGACCTCGTCGACGCGTTCGCGAACTTCCCGCTCGCGCTGGTGGCCGCGTTCCTCGGGATCTATGTCATCCTCGCGTGGCTCTTCGAGAGCTACCTGCAGCCGCTCGCGGTCATGCTCGCGATTCCGTTCGGCATCATCGGCATCGTGTGGGGCCATCTCCTGCTCGGCTTCGACATGACCTTCCTCTCGCTCATCGGCTTCGTCGCGCTGGCGGGCGTCGTCGTGAACAACTCGCTCATCCTCGTCGAGTTCTCGAACGAGCTGCGCGAGAAGGGCGCGCCGCTCCTCGAGTCGCTCGTGCGCGCGGGGCGGCTGCGGCTCGTCCCGATCATGCTCACCACGGTGACGACGCTCGCGGGGCTCTCGCCGCTCATGCTCGAGCAGAGCTTCCAGGCGCGGTTCCTGATCCCGATGGCGATCTCGCTCGTGTTCGGCCTCATGAGCTCGAGCGTGCTCACGGTGCTCGCGCTTCCCGCCGCCATCATGGTGATCGACGACATCAAGGGCGCCCTCCATCGCCTGTGGACGGGACGCGCGCGCCCCGACGCCGCGAACACGGCCGTCGCCGCGGCCGAGGGCTTCCGCAGCTGATTTCGCGGGCGGTACACTCGCCGCATGCGCATCGCGAAGGATTTCCCGAAGGACCAGGTCGTCGTCGGCGTCGACCTCGGCGGCACCAACATGCAGATCGGCGTCGTCGACGCCGACGGCAGGATCATCGGCCGCTGCAAGCGGAAGACGAAGGCGCACGAGGGCCGCGACACGGTGATCAAGCGGCTCGTCGAGGGCGTGTGGCGCGCGATGGACGACGCGAAGACGCCGCGCGAGAGGCTCTTCGGCGTCGGCGTGGGCGCGCCGAGCGCGGTCGACTTCGACAAGGGCGTCGTCATCAAGGCGGGGAACCTCGGCTGGGAGGACCTGCCGCTCAGGGACATCCTCGCCAAGGAACTCGCGAAGGACGCGGGTCTGCGCGATGCAGCGCTCCGCGTCGCGCTCGACAACGATGTCAATGTCGCCGCTTGGGGCGAGGCGCAGCTCGGCGTCGCGCGCGGCCGCGCCAATGTGCTCGCCGTCTGGGTCGGCACGGGCGTCGGCGCGGGGCTCGTCCTCGACGGCAGGCTCTGGCGCGGCCCGCGGCACACGGCGGGCGAGATCGGGCATGTGGTCCTCTTCCCCGGCGGGCAGCCCGGGTTCATGACCGTCGAGGACATCTGCTCGCGCACGGGCATCGTGAACGCGATCAGGCGCCTCCTCCCGATGCATCCCGAGAGCGTGCTCCACAGGCTCATCTCGGAGAAGGCGGACGAGACGGGCTCGATCGGCTCGTCGACGATCGCCCGCGCCTACGAGAAGGACGACGAGCTCGCGCGCAAGGTGGTCGACAAGAGCGCGGAGTTCCTCGGCGTCGCGATCGCCAACATCGTCACGATGCTCTCGATCGACTGCGTGGTGCTCGGCGGCGGCGTGACGGAGGCTCTGGGCGAACCGTTCGTCGCGCGCGTGCGAAGGAGCTTCGACCGCACCGTGTTCCCGTCGGTCCTGCGCAAGACGGACATCGTGGCGAGTTCGCTCAACGACGACGCGGGCGTGTTCGGCGCCGCCATGCTCGTCTGCACCTGAGAGAGGCAAACGGAGAATCCATGCCACGCGACGGACGACCGCTTCCTGAAGTCATCGACGCCCTCGGCGCGATCGCGCCTCTCTCGCTCGCCGAGGGCTGGGACAAGGTCGGCTTGCTCGTCGCAGGCGACGGGCGCGAGGTCACGCGCGCGCTCCTTGCGATCGATGTCGTGCCCGAGGTGCTCGACGAGGCGAAGGAGCTCGGCGCGCAGCTCGTCGTCGGATACCACCCGCTGATCTTCAAGCCGCTCGAGCGACTCGACGGCGCGAGCTGGCAGTGCCGCGTGGCGATCGACGCGGTGCGCGCGGGAATCGCCGTGTATTCGCCGCACACCGCGCTCGACGCGGTCGCGGGCGGCGTGAACGACTGGCTGCTCGAGTCGGTCGCCGCGGCCTCGGGCGGCGCCGTGGGCGGCGTCGCCGCGCTCGTCGCCGCGGCCAGCGGGGGAAACACGCACAAGCTCGTCGTCTTCGTGCCCGCGGACTCGGCGGAGGCCGTGCGCGACGCGCTCGCGGCGGCGGGAGCGGGTGTGATCGGCGCTTACAGCCACTGCTCGTTCACGCTTGTCGGCGAGGGCGCGTTCCTCGCGGGCGACGGCGCGTCGCCAGCCGTCGGCGAGCGCGGGCGGCTCGAGCGCGTGCGCGAGGTGCGTCTCGAGATGCCCCTTCCGCGCCGCGCGATCGCGGCTGCGATCGCGGCGCTCCACAGGGCCCATCCCTACGAGGAGCCCGCGTTCGACATCGTGCCGCTCGAGGCGGTGCCCGCGCGGACCGCGCCGCGCACGGGCGCGGGGCGCGTCGGCGACCTCGCCGCGCCTGCGACGGCGAAGGCCTTGGCGCCGCGGCTCGCGCAGATCCTCGGGTGCGGACCGCTGCTCTCGACGCGCGGAGGCGGCGCCGCCCACACGCGCGTCGCGGTCTGCGCGGGCAGCGGCGCGAGCCTCCTCGAGGCGGCGGCGCGGGCGGGCGCCACGCTCTTCGTGACGGGTGAACTCCCGCACCACGATGTCCTCCGCGCCCACGCGCTCGGGCTCGAGGTCCTCCTCGCGGGCCACACCAACACGGAGCGGGGCTATCTCCCGCGCCTCGCGGAGGCGCTCGCGGCGCGCGTCCCAGGGCTCGCGTGCATGGTCTCGGCCCGCGACCGCGATCCGCTTGTCTGAGCGGGAACGGCCTGCACGGAGGAAACCTTGCGATTTCGCGCGATCTTCGCACTGCGTGGTTGAAAGGTCTTATCGGGCAAGCCACTATCCCCGTAGGACCGTGCTTCGGCATGGGCCTCGGCCCCGAGGGCGTGCCTCTCGGCGCCGCGACATCTTCAGCGCAGTTCCAGCCACAGGAGGGCTTGCATGCTGAACGAAAACCGCATGGACGCAACGGCCGGTCTCGGTGTTTCCCCCGGCATCTCGGCGGGAGGCTCCCGGAACGCAGGCGGCGCGACCGCGAGGAAGCACTTCGTGCTCGACACGAACGTGCTTCTCCACAACGCGAACTCGATCTTCAAGTTCGCCGAGCACGAGGTGGTGGTTCCCCTCGCGGTCATCGAGGAACTCGACACCTTCAAGAAGAACAACGACGAGCGCGGCCGCAACGCCCGCCAGGTGACGCGGGCGCTCGACCGGCTGCGCGCGCAGGGCGCCCTGTTCGAGGGCGTGGTCTGGAACGAGCAGGGCGGTTCGATCCGCGTCGCGCGCTGCAACGGGAGCCGCGACTTCGCGCTCGATCTCGACAAGGCCGACAACCGCATCCTCGCGGTCGCGCAGGAGCTTCACCTGAGCGGCAAGCGCACGGTCTTCATCTCGAAGGACATCAATGCGCGCGTGAAGAGCGATGCGCTCGGCATTCCCGCCGAGGATTTCGAGCACGACCACATCGCGGCCGACTTCCTGCACGCGGGCTACATCGTGATGAAGGTGCCGGGCGAGATCATCGACGAGCTGTACGACGAGCGGCAGCTGCGCATCGAGCGGCTCGCGGAGTTCACCGCGCACACGCCCGACTACGCGCACACGGTCGCGGTCGAGCCGGTCGCGAACCAGTTCATCCTGCTGATCGACGAACTCGACGAGCACCACACGGGGCTCGCGCGGATCCTCGCCGACACGGGCGCCGCGATTCCGGTGACGGGCCCGCGCAAGCCGGTCTACGGCATCATGGGCCGCAACGTCCAGCAGACGATGGCGCTCGAGCTCCTGCTCGACGACGACGTGAAGATCGTCACGCTGACCGGCCCCGCCGGCACCGGCAAGACGCTGCTCGCGATCGCTGCGGGCCTTCACAAGACGATCAAGGAGGAGCGCTACGACAAGCTTCTCACCGCGCGGCCGATCATGCCGCTCGGACGCGACATCGGCTATCTCCCGGGCGACAAGGACGAGAAGCTCGCGATGTGGATGCAGCCGATCTTCGACAACATCTCGTACCTCCTGTCGACGCGCGGAAGCCATGTCGACGAGCGGCCCGAGAGCCGCACCGCCGAGCAGCGGCTCGACCAGCTGATGGCGACGGGGCGGGTGGTGATGGAGCCACTGACCTACATCCGCGGCCGGTCGATTCCGCACCAGTTCATGATCGTCGACGAGGCGCAGAACCTGTCGCCGCACGAGATCAAGACGATCGTGTCGCGCGTGGGCGACGGCACGAAGATCGTGCTTTCGGGAGACATCCTCCAGATCGACAACCCGTATCTCGACGCCCAGTCGAACGGCTTGGCGCACGCGATCGAGCGCTTCAAGGGCCAGCGCATCGCGGGCCATGTGTCGCTCTCGAAGACCGAACGGTCGAGCCTGGCGAGCCTCGCCGCGGAAGTCCTGTAGCGCGCTCTCCGGCGGTCAAGGCTTCCAGGGCGTTCCGTCCGAGTTGTACACCCGGCCGGCGGCCTTCTCGAGCAGGGCGATTGCCTCGGCTCGCGGCACGCGCTCGGTGAAGCCGTCGGCGTAGGAGACGCTCAGTCTGTCGCGGTCGAACGCCTTCGGGTTCTCGACGAGGATCGCGAGCGACGAGTCGAGGCTCTGGAAGAGCTTGGGGTCGCCCGGCGCGATCAGGAGATACGCCGTGCCGACGCCGCGCGGGATCTCGAGGTCCGCACCCCACATGTCGGGGGGGATCTGGAGCTGCGCCTCGAGGTTGTAGTCGGGTGCGCCGTCCGTCAGGCCGTCGAACTGGTCGGCGATCATGCTGCGCGTGATCATCGACATCGACGATGAACTCTGGATCTCCCTCGCGGTTTGCCGCGCCTTGCCGAGCGCTGGCAGCAGCAGTCCGAGCATGAGGAAGCTCATGAGGAAGCTCACGGCGCCGACCGCGATCGCGGCGATCGCCAGCCCGCGTCCTTCGTTGCGCGCCTTGGAGATGGCGACGATTCCGAGGACGAGGCCGACGAGTCCGAGGAACGGCACGCAGAGTCCGACGACGGCCAGGATGAGCGCTGCGATTCCAAGGCCGTTCGATGCGCCGCCGGCCTGCGGCGCGGGGTACGGGCTGACCGGCGTGGATCCAAACGGCGGGGGCGGGGGCGATTGCGACATGTCGGTCTCCTCGCGTGACAATCTACCCGAACGCAGCGAGGCGAGGACCTGCGCAAAACAACGGCGGCCGCACGGAGTCGCGCTCCGCACGGCCGCCGCTGAAACCGGGTGGTCGTCCTTCTACTTCCGCTCGCCGAACATCGCCGCAAGGCGGAAGGCGAGCTTGAGGGCCTCGAGGTACACCCATGCGAGGGTGACGATCAGGCCGAAGGCGAGCATCCACTCCATCGCCTTCGGGGCGCCCGCCGCGATCGCCTCGTCGATCTGCGCGAAGTCGACGAGAAGCCAGAGCGCGGCGAGGAACAGGATGCCGACATTGATCGCGAGGCCGATCCACGCGTTCTTGCCGCCTTCGAAGGCCGCGTCGAGCGACATGAAGGGCATCGGCACGAAGAAGCTCACGACGAACGACGCGAGCATCGCGACCATCATGCCGATCGTCGCGACCATGAGGACCGAGCGGAAGCGCGGTCCGGCGCGGATGATGCCGAAGGAGTGGAGGCCGAGCATCGTCACCATCACGCTTCCCGTGATGACGAACGCCTGCAGCGCGAGTCCGCCCGTCGCGGCGATGCCGCGCTGGGCGAGCATCGACTCGAGGATGAAGCTCAGGCAGCCTAGGAACACGCCCTGCGTGATCGAGTAGACCGGTGCGGCCACGAACGCGAGGCCGGGCTTCGCCATCAGCGTGAAGAAGATGATGAGCGAGACGACGAGCGAGCCGATGCCGGCCGCCATCGGGAGCCAGGGCAGCGACGGAACGAGCGCGTAGGCGCCGGCACCCGCCGCGACCGCGAGCAGCGTGCAGATGCCGGTCTTGTTGATGACGCCCGGCATCGTGACCGTGTCGGTGCGGGCGGCGCCGCCGGTCTCGTCGATCAGGCGGCCGAGGGCGGAGTCAGAGAGGACGGGGTTTGATGAAGATAGGACGGACATGGTGCGAGTATACGTCGGCTCGGGCGGGGTCCTGGCAACAGCGGCGGCCGGCGGGCAGGGAGGGGCCGGTCGGGCCGACGGCGGCAGCGGGCGGTTGCGACCGCGGCAAGGCGGGCGGCGCGGCGGGTGCGGTGGGTGGTAGGGGGGCGAGGCGCCGTGGTGGCGGCGTCGCGCGGGCTTCCGCGGTCAGGGAACGACCGTGTAGCGTTCGAGCACGGCGTCGTTGTAGTCGGGCGCCATGACCCCGACTCCGAGCGCGCTCGTCACCTCGACCAGCACGTAGCGGCGGCCCCGATGGTCGAGGATCGCCTCGCAGGAACGGGCGGGGACGCCGACCCCGATGAGCATGTGCGGCCGGTCCCCGACAGTCAGGGAGACCAGCACGATCGGGATCTGGCTGTCGACGCTCCGGAGGAGCGCGGCGAGCAGCAGCGCCTTCGAGTCGCAGTCCGAGCCGAGCTTCAACGAGGGTCCGGGCGTCCGCACGCCGCAGCGCTCGCGCTCGCCGCGAATGGTCGGGATGCTCTGGTAGGGAAGCGCGCGCTGGACGAAGCTCGTCAGGGCCTCGAGGGTGCTGGTCGAGCGGAGGATGTTGCCGGGGCGCGGCGTGTCGCTCGCCTTCGAGGGCGGCATCGTCCGCTTCCACTCCTCGATCACCGCCTCCGCGAGGGGCTTGAGATGCCGGGCGGTGTGCTCGACGATCCATGCGTAGTCGGGCCGGATCGAGTCGTCGTCGACGAGGATGCCGCGCTTGGCGAGCGCCGCGACGACGTCGGAGCCGAGGTGGTTGGCTAGGGTGTACTCGACGTCTTCGCCTATCGCGTTCTGCACGTCGAAGACGTCGGCGGGGTCGAATCCGAAGTGCTCCTCGACAGCGCCGAGCGTGTCGTGGTCGACGGGGGCGCGGACCGTGAGCTTGATCCTCGGCACAAGCGGGTCGCGCGCGATCGCCTTGCAGCCGTCGAAGACGATCTGCGTGGAGTCGTCCTCCCACGACCACTCGTGCATCTCCGGCCGCGGGCGGGGAAGGATGAGCGTGTGGTCCGTGTCGAGGAACTCGGCGAGCCGCGTGCTCCCGTTTCCGTTCCAGTCGGGTGCGCGGAAGAGCCTCGTGGGCCCGTGCGCGGTGGGATCGTCGGATGCTTCGGCTTCCAACTCGCCGCCCACCTCGTGGTTGGCTAGATCGTGGCCGCCCATCTCTTCATCGTGATCCGAAGTCGCGGCGGGATCGGTCGCGCGGTCGACAGCCGACGCAGGCCGCGGGTCATCCGAGCCGACGAGGGCCGAGAGCCCCGTGACGCCCGCGATGCCGAGCAGCAGGAAGATCGTGATCCGAAATCCGCCCTGTTCCATCACGAGGATCCGTGTGCGAGGGTGCGCCGACCCGTCGCGGTTCCGCCCGGCCACACGTGCTGAAGCCCGACCCGGCGTCGTCAGGCGAGACCAAGGGTGTACCTGCAGGCGTCGACGGCGCGGCCACGCCGGACCGCTGCGTCGACGATGCGCGACACATCCCTCTTCTTGATCGACTCGAGAAGGGTGGCTGCTAGAGCGTCGGCGGCGAGAAGGCCATCGGACGCGCCACGAAGTTCCTGCGCCTGACGGGCGCTTGCGACAAGGCCGTCCCAGGCGGCAAGTATTGCCGCAGCCGAGTCGCCCGCCTCGATGGCGCCCGCGAGTTTCGTTTCTGCGGGCAGGCCCGCGTAACCGAGGCTGTCGAGCGCCACGCGCACCCCCGCGTCCTCGAGGCGGAGGTTCGCGACCGCGTTCATCTTGATCCGCGAGTGCTCGACTCCGGGCGGCAGCGGGGCCGACTTGTCGAGCAGGCGCACGGCCCAGTCCGGGAGCGGCGTCAGGACCGTGCGGAGCGAGAACTCGCCCATCGCGCGCTCGACACGCGCACGGAGCCGGCCGTGGTGCTCGAGCGCGCCCGACAGCCCGCCGCGGGCGGAGAGCGTCTTCTCAAGCGCCTCGCGCAGCTGGCGGCCATTTTCGCTGGCGACGGCGAGGCAGTGGGGGCAGACGGGCTCGTCTATCGGACGCACGCACGTCGTGCAGAACATCCGCCAGCGGGGCGTCGCGCAGCGGCAGGGCGTCGCGGTGCCGAGCGGGCGCTCGGTCCGACAGCCCTCGCACCGTTCCACGGTGCGTGCGGCGATCAGGGGTTTGCCGAGAATGGGTTCGGGCACGGCTGTCGGGACGGGACTGCGGCGCATCATAGAAGCGCCGTCCCGCCGCGCGCGGTCACTGCAGCTTCTCGACGGCGCCGTGGAACCGCTCGTAGTCGTCGACCTTGTTGCGGTCGATCGCGGCCCGGAGGCCGTCGAGTTGCTCCTGGTTGGCCGTGAGCCGGACGACAAGCGGGTGCTTCGGGTCCTTGATGAGGCGGTCGACCGACTTTGCGATGCGCCCGAGGCTGGACGCGTTCTCCTTGATCCCCCGCTGGAGGCGCTCGCAGCGGAGCTTGGTCGCCGAGTCGCGCGTGTTGTCGCTCTTGTCGCGCCAGACTTCCTTCAAACTGTCGTTGCCCGAGGTCCACTTGCCCTTGCGCCCGTGGAAATGCTCGTTGAACTCCTCGAGGTCCCGCTTCAGTTCGTCGAGAAGTTCGCCGTACTCCTTGACCTTCGCGTCGACCTTCGCCTGGACCTCGGGGTCGAGAGGCTGGCGAACCTCGGGCTTGGCGGCCGCGGGTGCGCCCGGGGACGCGCCGGGCGCCGGCGCCGATGCGATCGGCGCGGCAACCGCGCGCGCCGTGACCGAACCGGCGTCGATCGCAGCGACGGCCTCGCTCACGCGCTGGAACTCGCGCGCCTCGAAGCCGACCGACTTGAGCAGGGAGGCCGAGAGCGCGAGGGGCTCGTTCGCCGCGGCGAGCCTGACCGGCGCGCGGCTGTCCGCAGCGAACCCCGTCCGCAACGACCACGAGAGCGGCTTCTCGGCGTCGATGAGGCGGCCCGCGAGCAGCGGATCGACGCGCCCGAGCTCGGCGAGCGTCTCGGCGAGATCCTTGCGACGCGCGGCGCTCGCACACCAGTTCGGTCCCGCGCCGCGGAGGGTCGCGCCGGTCTCGAACACGACCGCGTCGCACGCGAGCGCGACCGCAGCGACCCCGCCGGCGCCGCTCGCGCCCGCGGCTCCCGAAGTCGCCTTCGGAGCGATCGCGATCACGCTGCCGCCCGCGATCCTGCGGTCGGCGATCGCCATCAGGATCTCGTGGGTCTGCCGCGGGTCGAGCGAGTCGCGGTCGAGGATGAGCGCGAGCGGCCTCGCGCCTGCGCCCGTCGGCGCGGCCGCCAGCCGCTGCTCGAGCGAGTCGAGGGGTTCGGAGAGCGCGACCTGCCCGGGGCCCGCCGCGGCGGCCTCGGCGGGCGCCGCCGCCCAGAGCGGAAGGCAGGCGAGCAGGGCGCCGATCATGTGGAGCGTTGCATTCATCGTCGATTCCTCCGTCGATTTTGACCGTTGATCTTCACGCCGATCCCCGCACCCCGCGCCGAGGCAGCGCATCTTGCACCGACCCAGGCGCCGCGCGCAAGTGGCGGTGCGTGCGGAGGGCGGATTTCGTCGGTCGACCTTGGTCGACCTCGGGCGACTTGCCGCGGCCGCCCCGCCTGCGTTAGTCTGTGCGCTGGGGCATGCATGAAAGACTGTCAGCGAGCAGCGGGAAGACTTGATTCATGGGGCGCCGTCCGGCGCCGTGGTGGTCGCATGCGCCGCGCACGGCGGGCGGGAGGAGGGCGATGAGCGATCCGCCGCCGCTTCCGTCGACGCCGCTCGGCATCGCGCCCGCCGCCGAGTCGTCCGCGCCTCTCGTCGGCACGTCTGCGCTCGCGTTTCAGCGGGCCGACCAGCGCCGCGACCGCATCGTGGTCATCGGCCGCCGCCGCGCGGGAAAGACGATCTATCTCGCGCGTCTCTACGAAGCGCTCTGGCAGGGCTGCACGCTGGTCGACGGACGCGTGCCCGCGCCGGGCGAGTCGACCGCAGGCCGCAAGGCCGTCGAGATCTCGTGCCGCGCGACGTCCGGTGCGTCGCACACCCAGTTCATGAAGGTGATCGAGGAACTGCGCGCGGGCCGCTGGCCGGCGGCGACGGTCGGCAACAGCTACGCCGAGCTCATCGTGAACTACGGCGGGCGCGAGCGCATGCTGACGGCGCTCGACTATCCGGGCGAGGTCTTCCGCAAGGCGTTCATGAGCGACTCGGACGACCCCGACGCGCGCGAGCTTCTCGCCGCGATCGACCGCGCCGCGGCGGCGATCTTCCTGATCGATCCCGCGGTCGTCGCGGCCGGCGGCGACGAGTCGCACGAGGACACGTTCGGCCTGACGCAGGCAGCGGCGCGCATCCGCGGCGGCCTCGACGGCGCGAGCGTGCCGATCGCGGTCGTCCTCACGAAGTCCGACGTCAACAAGGCGTTCCTGCGCGAGTCGGGCGGCGTGCGCGAGTTCGCCCACAGGCACTTCGGGCAGATGTTCCGCAGCATCGAGCGGACGGCCGTCTTTGCGTCGGTGGCGGTGCGGGTCGCCGAGAACGCGCTCGGGCGGACCGTGCCGCGCGCCGAGAAACCGGCGGAGAACGTGGTCGAGCCGCTGCGCTACTGCTTCGAGATGATGGAAGTGACCGCGAGCGAGGCGCGGATCCGCGAGGCGAAGCGCCTGCAGGCGGAGGCGCAGCAGCTCGCGGTGCGCGGCGAGGCCGAGGAGCGGCGGCGCTCGACCAACGCGTGGATCGTCTTCATCGTCGCGGTCGTGCTGCTCTTGGCTGCTGTCGGAATCGGAACATGGATGCTGGTCGCGGGGGAGTGACCCCGCGCGGAGGGATTTGCGATGGCGGACGCATCGAGACACGCCGACGTCCACATCTTCGGCTCGACGAGCGGATACGGCACCGTGGCCGCATCGCGCGGCGTCGGCGACGACGAGCGCCGCGAGCTCGAGAGCTTCCAGTTCGGCGAGGCGTCGACCGCCGACCGCATCGCGCGCCTCGAGACCCACGCCGTGATGACCGGGCGCATGCTGCGTTCGGGGCGCATGGCGATCTCGCGCATGATGCCGGCGGGCGTCGACGACGCGGGGCGGCCGACGGTCGAGATCATCACGCTGCTTCTCTCGGCCCGCGACTACGAGGCGTGCGCGGGAGCGCTGCCGATCCTCGCCGAGCGCGAGTCGTTCTGGCGCGAGGCCCGTGCGGGCGCGGCGGGCGGCGCGCGGGTTCCGGCGGTTGCGCCGAAGGCGACGCCCGACGACCCGCAGGTCTTCCGGCTGTTCGACCTCTGGCTTGCGGCCGCGCGCGTCGGTGCCGTCGGCGTCGTGCCCGCGGGCGAGTCTGAATCCGTGCTGCGGCTGGTTGCG
>Ga0172372_10010499_pt1 | contig 11843 bp, 9 predicted proteins | sample LakKiv5m_2_FD_114544 | JGI IMG/M metagenome (GOLD analysis project Ga0172372, IMG submission 114544) | Freshwater microbial communities from Kabuno Bay, South-Kivu, Congo - kab_092012_9.5m | ecosystem: Environmental > Aquatic > Freshwater > Lake | place: Democratic Republic of the Congo... | reverse complement strand
TGGTTGGCAAGTCCTATTCGACCGCCCCCATGCGCCCGGCCCACGGCATGGCTGGGAGGGAAGGGATCGAACCTTCATCTGGGGCTTCAAAGGCCCCGGTCCTGCCGTTAGACGACCTCCCAAACCACCCGCGATTCTATCGGGCGGCCGCCACCCCGTCAAGAACGACGCCGGTTCCCGCGCCGGCTCCGCGCTCGTACGCCCCGATCACCGCCTCCTCGATCATCCGTCGCGTCTCGTTGTTCAGGGGGTGCGCGGTGTCCCGGTACGTGCCGTCCTTCGTCTTCTTGCTCGGCATGGCGACGAACAGGCCGGCGCTCCCCTGGATGACCTTCAGGTCGCGGACGACGAAACAGTCGTCGAAGATGATCGTCGCGTACCCTTTCAGTTTTTCGTTGTCCGACACGGGAAAAACCTTGACCTCGGTGATATGCATCCCTGCCTCCTCCCCTTCCCCTTCCATGTTTTATACGCTTCTCGCGACGAAGACCCGCCGCTCTTTCCCACGGTCGCCGCCCGACGTCAATTTACCCCGAGCCTCCCGCGCCGCGCCTTCCGATGCGAAGAGACCGAACACCGCCGATCCGCTTCCCGACAGCCCCGACGCCGCCGCGCCCGCGGACGCCAGTTCCCGCCGGATCGCCGCGATCTCCGGACGCGAAGGCCCCCACGCAGTCTCGAAATCGTTGCGTACCACGGCCGCCACGTCCGAAAACGTCCGGAACGACGGTACGTGGCCACGGGGGGGCGGGGCGCCCGGTTCGCGCCCGAGCCGCTCGTACCCCTCCCGCGTCGAAAGCCCGAATGCGGGGCGCACTATGACCGCGTGGAACGGAACGTTCCACGCAATGGGGGTGAGCCGCTCGCCGATACCTTCGACCAGCGCGGCGCCGCCCGGCAGGAAGAACGGGACGTCCGCCCCGACGCGGACCGCCATCGCGGACAGCGCATCCGGGGTCGGCTGCTTCCCGGTCAGGGAGATCAGCCCCTTCAGCGCCGCCGCGGCGTCGGAACTTCCCCCGCCGAGCCCCGATTCGACCGGTATCGCCTTCCGGATCCGGATACGCACCCCTGCGGGGACACCCGCCCACGCCAGAAAGAGAGCCGCGGCCTTGTGGCAACTGTTGGAGGCGTCGTTCGGTATCCCCGGCGCGTCGCACTCCACGCGGATTCCCGCTGAAGCCTCTTCGACGGTGACTTCGTCGTACAGGGAGACCGGCACCATCACGGAGCGGATGTTGTGGTATCCGTCGGGGCGTTTCCCAAACACCTGCAGGGAGAGATTCAATTTTGCCGGAGCGAGGAAGGAGACGGCGGAAGCGCTCAAGGGAAACCTTTTCAAACGCTGTTTTCAAATCAAACTATACCCGCCGAAACCTCTTGTCAAGGGTAAGAAAAGGAAGGGGAAACCATATAACTACCTGTCAATACAGTGATTTAAATTGCGAGTCGAGGCGGGCGGGAATGTCCCTCGAAAGCGCCTGCACATTAAAGCGACTCCCACTTGCCGTACCTTCCGCCGAGAAAATCCATCGGTGGCCTGTGTCGCAGGTGGCGAAGGACAGGGTCAGCGTCGAAAGGTAAACCCGGCTTCAGGGCCGACATCGACCGTCACCCGGTCCCCTTCGCTGAACTCCCCTTCGAGGATGCGCTTCGCGAGGGCGTCCTCGATCCGCTTCTGGAGGGCGCGACGCAGGGGCCTGGCGCCGTAGGCGGGGTCGTAGCCGATCTCCGCGACCCGGGTTCTGGCGGCGGGGGTCAGGGAGACCGCGATCTTCCTGCCCGCGAGCCGGTCGCTCAACTCCCGCACCATGATGTCCACGATCCGGGAGAGATCCTCCTTGCCGAGGGAGCGGAACAGGACGATCTCGTCCAGCCGGTTCAGAAACTCGGGCCGGAAGACGCGGCGAAGCTCCTCCATGACGCGGTCGCGGATCACCTCTCCCCCCTTCCCCGCGAGCTCCTGGATCCAGTGGGAGCCCACGTTGGAGGTGAGGATGACCACGGCGTTGCGGAAGTCGACGGTCCGCCCCTGCCCGTCGGTCAACCGCCCGTCCTCGAGAACCTGCAGAAGGATGTTGAAAACGTCGGGGTGGGCCTTCTCGACCTCGTCGAACAGGACCACCGCATACGGCCTGCGGCGGATCGCCTCGGTCAAGGCTCCCCCCTCCTCGTACCCCACGTACCCGGGCGGCGCGCCGATCATCCGGGAAACCGAATGCTTCTCCATGTACTCGGACATGTCGAGGCGGACCATGGCGGCCTCGTCGTCGAACAGGAACTGCGCAAGGGCGCGCGCGAGCTCCGTCTTCCCGACGCCGGTCGGCCCCAGGAAAAGGAACGACCCGATCGGGCGACGGGGATCCTTCAGCCCGGACCGGGCGCGCCGCACGGCGTCGGCCACGAGCCCGACCGCCTCGTCCTGCCCCACCACCCGGGCGGAGATCCGCTCCTCCATTTGGAGAAGCTTTCGAACCTCCCCCTCGACCAGCCGGGAAACGGGGATCCCCGTCCAACGGGAGACGACCCGCGCCACGTCCTCCTCGTCCACCTCCTCCTTGAGAAGGCGGTCGATCGAGCGCTCCGCCGTCCGCGACGCCTCATCGACCTGCTTCTGCAGGGCGGGCAGGACGCCGTACTTCAGTTGGGACGCCTTCTCGAGGTTTCCCTCACGCTCCGCGCGCTGCATCTCCTGCCGGGTCTGCTCGATCCGCTCCTTGACCGCCCTGTTCCCGGCGATCTCCCGCTTCTCCGCCTCCCACCGCCCGCGCAGCGCGGCGATCTTCCCGGAAAGATCCGACAGCTCCGCCTCGATCCCGGTGCGCCGGTCGCGCGACGCAGGGTCGGTCTCCTTCAGCAAGGCCTGCCGCTCGATTTCGAGCTGGGTCTTGCGCCGCTCGACCTCGTCGATCTCCGTGGGGACGGAATCGATCTCGATCTTCAGTCCCGACGCCGCCTCGTCGACCAGGTCGATCGCCTTGTCGGGGAGGAACCGGTCGGAAATGTACCGGTGGGACAAGGTGGCGGCGGCGATCAGCGCGGAATCCTTGATCCGCACGCCGTGGTGAACCTCGTAGCGGCCCTTGAGGCCCCTGAGGATGGCGATGGTGTCCTCGACCGAAGGCTCGCCCACCGGGACCGGCTGGAATCGCCGCTCGAGCGCCGCGTCCTTCTCGACGTACTTCCGGTATTCGTCGAGGGTGGTGGCGCCGACGCACCGCAGCTCGCCGCGGGCCAGCGCGGGCTTCAGCATGTTGGAGGCGTCCATCGCCCCTTCCGTCTTCCCCGCCCCGACGAGGGTGTGCAGCTCGTCGATGAAGAGGATCACCTTCCCATCGGCGGCGGTGATCTCCTTCAAAACCGCCTTCAGCCGGTCCTCGAACTCGCCCCGGTATTTAGCGCCTGCGATGAGGGCGCCCAGATCGAGCGCGAGCACACGCTTGTCCTTGAGCCCCTCCGGGACGTCGCCCGTCACCACGCGCCGGGCGAGCCCCTCCGCAATCGCCGTCTTGCCCACGCCGGGCTCGCCGATGAGGACGGGGTTGTTCTTGGTGCGGCGGGAGAGGACCTGGATCACGCGGCGGATCTCGTCGTCACGACCGATCACCGGGTCGAGCTTTTCGCGCCTGGCCGCGTCGGTCAGATCGCGGCAATACTTGTCGAGCGCCTGATACTTCGCCTCGGGGTTTTCATCGGTTATCCGCTGCGTCCCGCGGATGGCGGTCAGCGCGGAAAGGAGCGCCTCGCGCGTCAACCCGTTCTTCCGCAGCAGATCGGCCACTTTCCCGGGCTCCGAGGAGAAGGCGAGGAGGAAGTGCTCGACGGATACGTACTCGTCCTTGAATGCGTCCGCCTCGGAGAGCGCCCGCCGGAAGAGCGGCTCCAGGCGGGGGGATAGCCCCCGGGCGACCGCCCCCGAGACCTTCGGAAGCGACGCGATAAGCCCCTCGGCCTGCTGCAGGAGCCGCTGCGCCGGCACGCCCGCCCGCGCGAGCAGTTCCCCCGCGACGCCGCCCTCCTGCATGAGGAAGGAGAGAAAGAGGTGCTCCCCCTCCACCTCGGCGTGGCCGCGCCCGGAAGCGAGACGCACGGCCTCCTGCAACGCTTCCTGAGACTTGACTGTCAGCTTTTCGAGGGAGATCATCGCCGCCCCCAAGTATGGTAGAGGGGGCGCCCGCGGCCACCCGCGAGCGCCCCCCGGTGGATGCGTGCTACTTGTGCTTGACTGTCAGGAGGATGCGGGATTCGCCCCGCTCGACCAGGAACAGCGTCGTCTTGCCGGCCTGGAATTTCGACGCCGCCTTGTTGAACTCGGCCACGTTGGCCACCGGCCGCCGGTTGATCTGCCGGACGATGTCCCCCTCTTCGAACCCGGCTTCCTCGGCCGGGCTGCCGTCCGCCACTCCGGTCACCACCACCCCCCTGGTGTTGCCGATTCCGAATCTCTGGGCGATCTCCGGGGTGATGTCCTGGACCGCCAGCCCGAGGTTCTTCGGGATTTCGTGCGCGCCGGCCGGCTTGCCGGGATCGCCCTCCATCTCGGCGATCGTCACCGCGATGGTCGTCTCCTTCCCTTCACGTATCAGCCGAACGTCCGCGGTCTTACCCGGCTTCATGGAGGCCACCGCCTGCGGCAGGTCGTGCTCGTCCCGGATCTCCTTCCCGTTGAACGACACGATCACGTCACCGGAGCGGATCCCCGCCTTTTCCGCCGGGCCGCCCGAGGTCACGTCGGACACAAGCGCCCCGTGCCGGCCGGAAAGCCCGAGGTTCTCGGCCGCCTCGGGGGTGAGCCTCTGTATGTAGACTCCGAGCCACCCGCGCGTCACCTTCCCCTTGTCCTTCAACTGGTCCAGGACCGACCTGGCGAGCTGGATCGGCGTGGCGAAACCTATCCCCTGCCCGCCCTGGACGATCGCCGTGTTGATGCCGACGACCTCCCCCTTGAGGTTGAAGAGGGGCCCGCCCGAGTTGCCGGGGTTGATGGATGCGTCCGTCTGGATGAAGTCGTCGTACGGCCCGGAGCCGATGATCCGCCCCTTGGCGCTGACGATCCCCGCCGTCACGGTGTGGCCCAGCCCGAACGGATTGCCGATCGCCACCACCCACTCGCCCACTTCGAGCCGGTCGGAGTCGCCCAGCGCCACGTAGGTGAGCTTCCTCTTCGCGTCGATCTTGATGAGCGCGATGTCGGTCTTCGGGTCGGTTCCGACGACCTTCGCCTTGAACTCCTCCTTGTCGAGCAAGGTGACGGTCACCTCGTCGGCCTTGTCCACGACGTGGTTGTTCGTGAGTATGTAGCCGTCGGGGGAGACGATGAACCCGGAGCCGAGCGACTTGCGCTTCTGCTCCTTCGGCGCGCGACCGAAGAAGTTGTTGAAGAACTCGTCGAACGGATCCTGCTGCCCGAACGGGTTGCGTATTTTGGGCCGGGTGAGCTTGACCACCTGCGTTGTGGAGATGTTCACGACCGCCGGGGACACTTCCTTGAACAGCTGCGGGATGTCAACCGGTACCATGCGGAGTCCGGCCGCGGCCGGAACGACGGCCGGCTTACCGTCGCCGCCGCGGATGGCGCGGGCTATCGTCGAGAAGTCGAACCCGGCAGAAAGGACGATCCCGGCGGCCACGGCCGCGATGACAAGAACCACTACCCTGCTTTTGCGGATCACCGTCGATCCCCTCCCTTTCCGCGCCCGGTGGAGGGCGCGTTGATCATGGCCATGTACCCCATGCGGAGATGGTACAACCCCTCCCGGAGCACCTCTTCCTCTTCCTTCGACAGGTTCCCCTTCGTTTTCTCCTGAAGGATCCCGAGCAGGTCGATTGCATCCTTGGCCGCGGCCAGGTCGACCGGCAAGCGTTTCCCGTCGCGCCCCTGGAGCATGCCGAGGCCTGCCATCGCCCCCATCTGCAGGGACTGCACCAGGTCGAGGAACTGCGGTACTCGCAGCGCCGAACCCGGAGAACCCGCACTTCCGTTTTCAGGTTCGATGCTCCCCGTTCCCGGCGGGTTCCCCGCCGGAGGCGTGTCTCCTCCGACTCCCGGCTTCGGCGGGGCTTCGCCCTGCGAAGGCGGCCCCTGGCCCGCCGTAGCCGCCGATGGAGGTTTCTCCACGGGAGGGGGCGAAGGCGGCTCGGCCCCCCTGCGGTCTATCACCTTGAATCCCTTGTCCTCTTTTTCCTCCGGCATCAGACACCCACCTTCTGCGTGATGAGGACCGGCTCCCCGTCGACCTCCTCGACGAGGAAGTGGTCGGACTCCTTCCACTTGAGCGTGACGGGCACCTTGACCTTCTCGTCGATCGCGCGCTTGAGGAACCGCGCGCCGTATTTTACGGAGAATCCCGCGCGCGCAAGGGCGGACACGGCCGCTTCGGATACGGCCAGCGTCTTCCCGTGAACCGCCATCCTCTTCCCGATCGTGTCGATGTACAGCTCGGCGATCCGCCGGACCTCGTCGATGGAGAGGGGCGCGAAGACGACGACGTCGTCGAGGCGGTTGATGAACTCCGGCGTGAACCGGTTCTCGGCCGCCTTCAGCACCGCCTTGCGCACCGGCTCGAAATCGACCGACCCCGGCCCGAACCCCATCGGCCGGACGAGCTTCGACAGCTCCTCCGCCCCGAGGTTGCTCGTCATTATGATGATCGCGTCGGAGAAGTAGACCTTCTTCCCGCGCCCGTCGGTCAGCCACCCCTCGTCGAACGCCTGGAGGAAGAGGTTGTGGACGTAGGTGTCGGCCTTCTCGATCTCGTCGAGCAGCACGACGGAGTACGGGTTGTCCCTGACCTGGTTCGTCAGGATCCCGCCGCGTTCGGATCCGACGATCCCGCGCGGCATGCCGATCAGCTTGTCGACCGCCAACGCTCCGTCGCGGTACTCGGACATGTCGACGCGGATCATCCGCCGCTCGTCGCCGAAGAGGTACTCCGCCAGCGCCCTGGCCATCTCGGTCTTGCCGACGCCCGTGGGCCCCAGGAAGAGCAGCACGCCGTCCGGCCGGTAGATGTTCGCCTTGAGGGGCCCCTTGTTCATCCGGAGCGACCTGGCCACCGAGGCTATCGCCTCCTTCTGTCCCACCAGGCGACGCGATATCCGCTCCTCGATGTCGCGGAACCGTTCCCCCACGTCGCGGAGGAGGATGTCCGGCGGGTTCTTCGTCTCGGTCGAGATCACGTCGAGCACGTCCTTGCCGGTCACGGCCTTTTCCCCGTCGCCCCGGATCTCGACGCGCACGCACGCCGTGTCGAGCCAGTTGATCACCTTGTCGGGCAGGCGCAGGGAACGGGCGTACCGGTCGGACATGGACAGTGCGAAGTCGATCGCATCGTCCCGGATCTCCACCCCGTAGTTCGTCTCGAGGCGGGGCTTGAGGCCCATGAGGATCTCGCGCGTCTCGTCGAGGGTCGGCTCCCCGATCTTCACGACGCGGAACCGCCGGGACAGCGCCTCGTCCTCCTGCAGGATCTCCTTGTACTCCGTGGCCGTCGTGGCGCCGATCATCTGGACCTCGCCGCGCGCCAGGGCCGACTTGAAGATGTTCGCCGCGTCGGAGGGGACGCCCATGGCGGAGCCCGCGCCGACAAGGGTGTGCGCCTCGTCGACGAAGAGGATGAGGTTCTTCCGCTCCTTCACCTCGGCGATCACCTTCTCGATCCGGTCCTCGAACATCCCGCGGAAGACGGTCCCCGCCACCACCGTGTTCATCTGCAGGTTGACCACGTGGTGCGCGCGAAGCCGTTCCGGCACCCGGTGCGGCTCGTATTCGAGGCGCATCGCGAGCCCCTCGACCACCGCGGTCTTCCCGACCCCCGGGTCCCCGAGGATCATCACCGAGTTGGACCGGTCCTTGTGGCAGAGATACTCGAGGATCCGGTCGATCTCCGCGTCGCGCCCGATGATCGGGGGGATCTTCCCTTCCCGGGCGAGCAGGTTCAGGTTGACGGCGAAGGTCCGCAGGTTCGCCGGAAGCTCGTACCTCTTGCGGAACTCCTCGACCTTCTCCTCGCGGGTCCGAAGCTGGGAGGCGAACCGGGAGAGCGCCACGGACGGGTCGACGCCGTAATTCTTCAGTATCCGCGCCGGGATGGAGTGGACCTCGTGGAAGATGCCGAGGAACAGGTCGGAGGCGTCGATCTGGGCGCGGCGGTTCCTCTGCGCCGTCTCCCACGCGACGCGGAAGACCTGCTTGGTCGCAGGGGGAACCTTGAGCCCGACCCCCAGGTACTGACGGGATATGTTCAGGTGCTCGGCGAGGGAAAAGAGGACGGCGTCGACGTTGAGGCCGATCGACGCCATCAGGTCCTGGAACATCGTCTTCTCCTGTTCGGCGAAGGCGACGAACAGGTGCTCCAGCCCGAGATAGTAGTGATGCCGCCGCTGCGACTCCTCGATCGAGGCGTTCAGCACGCGGTGTCCCGACTCGGAGAGCTTTTCCCTGTAGAACGAGATCTCCATCATCGAAGAATCCGCCCCCGCATCGCCATCAGGCGCTCTACCCGTTTCTCCACCGGCGGGTGGGTGCTGAACAGGCTCATGAGGCCGCCGCCGGTCAGCGGGCTCATGATGAACATGTGGGCCGTGGCGGGAGACGCCTGCATCGGAACCTGCCGGGATCCGCCCGAGATCTTTTCGAGCGCCCGCGCGAGCGCCTCGGGCTTCCCGCAGAAGCGGGCCCCGGTCTCGTCGGCGAGGTATTCGCGGGAGCGCGAGACGGCCATCTGGACCATCATGGCCCCCAGCGGCGCGAGGATCGCCATCACGAGCAGCTGCAGCCCCCCGCCCCCCTCGCGGTCGTCCCGCCCGCCGCCGAAGATCGCGGCGAAGCGCGCCATGTTGGCCAGCATCATGATCGCGCCGGCAAGGGTGGCCGCCACGGTGCCGATCAGAATATCCCGGTTCTTCACGTGGGCCATCTCGTGGGCGAGCACGCCTTCCAGCTCCTCCGGCGAGAGGACCCGGAGGATCCCCTCCGTCGCCGCCACCGCCGCGTGCGCAGGGTCGCGCCCGGTCGCGAAGGCGTTGGGCGACTCCTCGGGGATGACGTACACCCTGGGCATCGGAACACCGGCCGCCAGCGCGAGCCGGCGTACCATCCCGTGGAGCTGCGGCGACTCGGCTTCGGTCACCTCGCGCGCGCCGTACATCTTCAGGACTATCTTGTCGGAAAACCAGTACGACCCGACGTTCATCACGACCGCCAGCCCGAAGGCGAAGACCATCCCGGATTCCCCGCCGATAGCCCTTCCGACGAGCACGAACAGGACCGTGAGGACCGCCAGCAGCAGAGTCGTTTTCAGCGTGTTGCCCATGTCTCCTCCTCGCCTCCCCTACCGCATATTGATTCCATTATAGACCGTTCAGTTCCAATGGCCCCGGGGATCCTTCTCCTCGAATCCGGCGACGCCGTCCACCAGCCGGAGGAACTCCTCCTTCCGTTCGGTCGGCACGACGACCTGGAGGACCACATACTGGTCTCCCCGTTCGGAGGTGCCCGGGGTCGGGACGCCCCTCCCCTTCAGACGCAGCTTCCTCCCGCTGGAGGAACCAGGGGGTATCGAGACCGTGACCGGCCCGTCGATGGTCGGCACCTCGATCTTCGCCCCCTTGACGGCTTCCGAGAAGCGTATCGGCGCCTCGAGCAGGATGTCGTTCCCGTCGCGTCGGAAGTACGGGTGCGCCAGCATTCGCAGCTCGACATGAAGGTCGCCGCTTTCCCCCGGAGCCGCCCGTTCCTCTCCCTTCGAAGGGACGCGGATCGTGGATCCGTCCCTGGCTCCCGCGGGGATCCGCACCTTGACGCGCTCCTCCGATTCGGTCACCCCGCGACCGTAGCACGCCGGGCACCCCAGCCGCCCGGCGCGGCCGGTTCCCCCGCACCGCGCGCAAACGCGGGGTCGGGGATACCGGATCTCGCGGACCGCCCCCCGCACCATGTCGAGGAAGTCCACGGAAATCTCGACCCGGACGTCGCTCCCACGACCGAGGTGGGAGGATCGCCCACCGCCGCGAAACATGTCGCCGAAAAGATCCCCGAGGTCGAACGACTCCGGCCGGAAACCGCCCTGTCCGCGCCCCGCGCCGCCGAACGGCCCGGCGCCGTGGAACCCGCCGGCGAATCCCCCCCGGCGGATGGCGTCGTACTCCTCCCGCTTCTTCCGGTCGCTCAGGACCTCGTGGGCCTCGTTCGCCTCCTTGAAGCGCGACTCGGCCGACTTGTCTCCGGGGTTGACGTCCGGGTGGTGCTTCCTCGCCAACCGGCGGAACGCCTTCCGGATCTCGTCCGCCGAGGCGCCCTCCGGGACCCCGAGGATCTTGTAATAGTCCTTCTTCGGGTCCATCAGCCTCTCCCGGCGGCGGCGCCGGTCCCCCCGCGACGAACGCACGGGGGGACCGGATCGATGCGCCGCGTTAGGGCCTGCCCAGGAATAATCTGCACACCTTATTCCCGGACAGACCCTCACTTAACGGCGACGTTGATCTGCTTCGGCTTCGCCTGCTCCCGCTTCCCGAGGCGCACCTCGAGGAGGCCGTCCTTCATCTCGGCGCGGACCTTTTCGGCGTCCACGGTGCCCGGCAGCGAGAAGGACCGGTGGAAGGCGCCGTAGGTGCGCTCAACCCGGTGGTAGTTCTCCTCCTTGACCTCCCGCTCGAATTTCCGCTCCCCGTGCAGCGTCAGCACGCCGTTCTCGACCTCGACGTGAACCTGGTCCTTCGCGAGGCCCGGGACCTCGGCCTTGACGATGATCTCCTCGCCCGTCTCGAAGATGTCCACGGCCGGAGACCACGTCCCGACCCCGGGCTGCTCGCCGCGATACAGCGGCGACCCGAAGGTCTCCTCGAACACCCGGTTCATCCGGTTCTGCAGCGACGACAACTCCTTCATCGGATCCCAAAACCGCACGATCGCCATGGTCCTCCTCCTCTCCCCCGCCGACGGTGGCAGCGCCGGCGGGCCGGGTTATCGATTGCCCGCCTACTTCTTCGCGGGATCCTCGTACTCCGCGTCGACGACGTCGCCCTCGGGAGCCTTCCCGCCTTCGGGTCCCTTCTCCCCGCCGGCCGCCCCGCCGTCCTGCGCGGACGACGCCTGCTTGTACATGTGCTCCGCCAGGGCGTGGGACTCGTGGATCAGCTTCTCGGCCGCGGACTTGAGCACGGCCTCGTCATCGGACTTCAACGCCTCCTTCGCCTCCGCGAGCGCGGTCTCCACCTTGCCGGCAGTCTCCGCAGGGACCTTGTCCTTGTGCTCCTTGAGCGTCTTCTCAGTGTTGTAAACCAGCGAATCGAGGTGGTTGCGCGCCTCGATCGCCGCCTTGCGCTTCCGGTCCTCCTCGGCGTGCGACTCGGCCTGCTTCACCATGTCGTCGATGTCCTTCTTGTCGAGACCGGTCGACGCGGTGATCGTTATCTTCTGCTCCTTCTGAGTCCCCTTGTCCTTCGCGTTCACATGGAGGATGCCGTTCGCGTCGATGTCGAAGGTGACCTCGACCTGCGGCACGCCGCGAGGCGCCGGCGGGATCCCGTCGAGGTGGAACCGCCCGAGCGTCCGGTTGTCGCCGGCCATCTCGCGCTCGCCCTGGAGGACGTGGATCTCAACGCTCGGCTGACTGTCCGACGCCGTGGTGAAGACCTCGCTCTTGCGAACCGGGATCGTCGTGTTCCGCTCGATCAGCCTCGTCATCACGCCGCCCAGCGTCTCGATCCCCAGCGACAGCGGGGTGACGTCGAGGAGGAGAAGGTCCTTGACCGTCCCGCCGAGCACGCCCGCCTGCACCGCCGCGCCCGCCGCGACGACCTCGTCGGGGTTGACGCCCTGGTGCGGATCCTTGCCGAAGAAC
>Ga0172372_10010498_pt1 | contig 11844 bp, 8 predicted proteins | sample LakKiv5m_2_FD_114544 | JGI IMG/M metagenome (GOLD analysis project Ga0172372, IMG submission 114544) | Freshwater microbial communities from Kabuno Bay, South-Kivu, Congo - kab_092012_9.5m | ecosystem: Environmental > Aquatic > Freshwater > Lake | place: Democratic Republic of the Congo... | reverse complement strand
GCGATGTCATCTGCTGGACGCAGGCGAATCTGCGAGAGATCGGCATCGCGCGCCACCAGCACGCCGTTCAGGCCCAACCGTAGGTGCGGCCGTAGCGAATCAAGTTCAGGTCGCGTCGCGAAGAAGCGCTCGACGAGTTGTGCAGCGCTCGCCTGATCATCGAGGCCGATCTCGATCTGGTCGACACCCTCACGAGCTCGAAGCATCGCGAAGAGGCGGACGCGCACCTGCATTGCTAGACGAGAATTCCTGCGCCGAAGAAGAGGCCACTCGCAAGGATTGTTCCGGTGACCACCGCGCCGAGGTCGATGTAGAGGAGGCCGGTGGCTGACTCCATGGAGCGCGCGCGAGCTGTTCGCCAGCCGGCGTACGTGAGAAGTGCCGGGAAGATGAGTCCAATCATGAGCCGCAGGATAGCGAAGAAGTCCCAGCCCGCACCGAGTCCGCCAAGTCCCATCAACTGCCAGATCAGGAAGAGTACGATCTGCACGGCAACCCCTGCTCCGAGCGCGCGACTGAGCAGCAGAAGTGGCGATTCGGGAAGCTTCGGTGTCACCAGATACCAGTGCGCCAATATCATGGCGGCGAATGCACAGCCGGTGACATAGGTGAGGATGAGAAGCTGTGACGCGAGCGCGATCGCAATAAGTGGAGTTGTGGCCCAGCCGAACGCTCCAACGAGAATCGCGCCAACGCCAACCGCCACAGTGATCGCGCCGATGATGCGACCGTCACTCCCGCGCGCTATCCGCAGCGTCCAGAGCGTTGCGAGCGATGCCACGAGAACGAGGAGGAGCCGGCGCAGCGCATCAAGCTCGGGACCCACCGCCTGAATCGGTGCCGCGGCCTCTGGTTGCGGAAGGGCGCCGTCCGCGAGCCAGGCGAGGAAGGCCCAGCCGCCCGCGGCGAACACGGTGAATCCACGATACCCACGCGTGGACTCTGCGCGGTGAGTCAGCAGGAGGAGCGCCGCCAGTGAGCCAACGGCGAGGGCCACAAGCACCACCCAGTTGATGAAGGCGAGGGACCGAGCAATGCTCTCGACGGACATGGAACGAGCGTATCACTGACCAGTGGCCCAACCACCTCGCAGTCGCTCCAAGGATCGGCGAGAATACGACGATGAGCGATGCATCACGAGCCAAGCGCACACGTCTGCCGCTCCCTCCTGCACTGAGTACGCCTCAGGCAGCACAGGGTGAGGCCGCGCCTGTAGAAGCGGTGCGTGCGATCGCTGCGCTACTCGGTCGCGCAGCACTCCCCGGATCGGCATCAGGCCCGACGTCGCGCCCGGCAGCACGTAAGGAGACGTACGTGGAGCGCGAGAGTGAAGTGGACGCGACCCCGCGCGGCGATCGCGAAGTGCTGATCACAGGGAGTGTTGCAACGTTGAGCGATGAAGCATACGAGGCAGTCCGAGATGCCCGCAAACGCCAACGTCGCGCGGTACGTCGAGTGGAGGAGGTACTTGGACGCCTCTCCTCCGACGCGCCTGATGAACTCTCAACCTAGCGCGCAGCGCGCGCTTACTGAGGATCGGCGAGAACGAGAAGGCGGAGCTCCGTCATCTCTTCGATCGACCAACGGATCCCTTCGCGGCCGAGACCAGACTCTTTCACGCCGCCGTACGGCATGTTGTCGATGCGATACGTAGGGACGTCATTCACAATCACGCCGCCAACCTCAAGCTGGTCAAACGCGGTGCGCACATGGGCAAGGTCGTTGCTGAAGAGGCCGCACTGCAAGCCGAAGCGGCTCTCGTTGACTGACGCGATCACCTTGGCGAAGTCGCTGTAGCGCTCAAGGATCACCACAGGGGCAAAGGCTTCGTCACTGCAGATGCGCGCGCTGCGCGCCACGTTGGTGAGGATGGTTGGCGCGAAGAGGCGTGGCTCGCTCGCCTTTACCGGTGCACCACCCGAGACGACCCGCGCCCCCGCGGCGACCGCCTCGGCGATCCACTCTTGGGTGCGCTTCGCCGCGCCATCATCAATGAGTGGTCCAACATCGGTGCCCTCATCGGCCGGGTCGCCCACCTTCAACTGTGCGGCGCCCGCAGCGAATCGCGACTCAAACGCTTCGGCAATTGACTCATGGAGGAAGATGCGCTGCACACTGATGCAGACCTGTCCGGCGTAGGCGAAGGCACCGACGAGTGCGCGCTTCACCGCCCAGTCAAGATCGGCACTCGCGTCCACAATGCAGGCGGCATTGCCACCAAGCTCGAGTAGGACGCGTCGCTTCCCTGCGCGGGCCTTCATCTTCCAGCCGATCTCGGGAGAGCCGGTAAACGAGAGGAGGCGGAAGCGCTCGTCGTCAACGAGTTTGTCCGCAACGTCGCGCGCGGTTGGGATGACACTGAGCGCACCTTCTGGGAGACCCGCTTCCGTCATGATCTCCGCAACCTTCAACATGATCAGCGGGTCCGCTGAAGGTGGCTTCAGGACGATGCTGCAACCGGCGGCGATCGCGGGCGCCACCTTGTGTGCGGCGAGGTTCAAAGGGAAGTTGAAGGGACTGATACCGAGCACCGGGCCGACCGGGAAGCGACGTGTGATGCCGAGGCGTCCCTTGCTTGCGGGGGCAAGGTCGAGCGGGATCGTCTCACCGATCATCCGCTCCGCCTCTTCGGCGGCGAGGCGGAAGGTGAGCGCGCCACGATCAATCTCGGCGCGTGCGTCGCGGATCGGCTTCCCCGCCTCAGCGGAGAGGAGCGCGGCAAGTTCCTCCCTGCGCGAACTGATTCCAGAGGCGGTCTTGCGCAGAATCTCGGATCGCTCCCATGCGCCGAGCGCACGCATTCGCTCGAATCCAACTTGCGCGCCAATCACCGCGCGTTCCATCTGCTCGGGACTTGCGAGGAAGGTGCTCCCCACCACGCGCCCATCAAACGGAGAGCGGATCTCATGTGGATGCGGCGACTCCTCCCAGGAGCCGGCGACCAAGATCTTCTGTGACTTCATGCTCGGAGTCTAGCGGAGCCGTTCGGCCACCTAGAGCGCTGCGCCGCGCGGATAACTCCCCAAGATGCGCAGTTCGCTCGTCACCGCCTTCAGCTCCCGCAGCGCACCTTGGAGTGCAGGTTCGTTGACTCCAGCGTCCAGATCCATCCAGAAGATGTACTCCCAGTCGCCCCCTTGGCTCGGTCGCGACTCAAGTTTGCTGATATTCACGCCAGCCGCCGCAAACCTTTGCAGCACGGCGAGCAGCGTCCCTGGCTCGTTTCGAACGCCCACCAAGAGGGTGGTGCGCGGCGCACCAGTGCGCGCGCTCAGTTCGGCCGTACTCCCTGTGGCGCGCAGCACCCAGAAGCGCGTACGGTTCCCTGGGTAGCGCTCGATGCCACTCGCAAGTTCCACCAGACCGTACAACTTCGCCGCACGAGGAGAGAGGACGGCGGCCGCATCGCGCTCGCTCCGATCACGGATAGAAGCGCCCGCTCCCGCCGTGTTGTATGTAGAGAGGAGTTGCCACGCTCGCGTGCGCAAAAACGGCTCGGATTGTGCGAGTGCCTGGGCGTGACTGTAGACGCGCATCACTTCGTCAATGGAGACACCTGGGAGCGCAGCGAGGACAAGGTTAACGGGAACTACTGACTCCCCCACAATCTCAAGCGCGCCGTCGCGAACCAAGTCGAGCGTTTCTCGAACGGTGCCGTTCACCAAGTTCTCAATCGGAAGGATGCCGAACTCGGCGCGTCCGTTGAGGAGCGCCTCGCGAATCTCGCCGAACGAGCCAATGGGGAGACGCGTTGCTGATTCGCCAAAGAAGGCGATGAGTGCATCCTCTGCAAATGCGCCTGGCTCACCAGAATACGCAACGCGGACGCTCTCACCCATTAGCGTGAGCCAGGAACGTTGCGCTCAGATCGGCGCGCGACTGCGGCGTCACCCTTCAGCAGCGCATACTCCAAAGAATCTGCGAGTGCGAGCGCGGATGCTGAGATGATGTTCTCGCCCACGCCCATGGTGGACCAGGCGTTACCGCCTGCAACCGATTCAATGATCACGCGCGTCTTCGCACCCGTGGCGGACTCACCATCAAGGATGCGTACCTTGTAGTCCACAAGATGTACCGCATCCAACTGCGGATAGAAGGCACCAAGTCCTTTGCGCAGCGCGCGGTCAAGCGCGTTCACGGGGCCGTTCCCATCGGAGGCGGTGTGCAGGTCCTCGTCGCCAACTTGTACCCGCACCGTAGCCTGCGCGCGAGATGCGCTCGCCTCGCGCTGTTCCACGATCACGGTGAAGTCCATGATCTTGAATGGCGCGGCGTAGTCAGGCTTGTGGCGTTCAACGAGCAGTTCGAATGATGCTTCCGCACCTTCGTAACTCGCGCCGCCCGCCTCCATCTCCTTGACGAGCGCGGAGAGACTCTTTGAGTCGAGGCCGGAGTGTGCGAGCTCCACGCCGAGCTCTGCGGCGCGGTTCCCGGTGTTCGCCTTCCCGCCAAGCTCTGAGACAACCAGGCGACTTCGATTCCCGACCAGAGCGGGGTCAATGTGCTGATAGGCGCGTGGCGTCTTGACCTGGGCCGCGCCGTGCACGCCGCCCTTATGCGCAAACGCAGACCGCCCAACGTACGGCTGATGATCATCTGGAGCGAGGTTCGCGATCTCCGCAACCTCGTGCGAAAGCGTGGAGAGATCGGTGAGCCGATCTGCACCCGCCACCTTGTGCTCGCTCTTGAGGGCGAGGTTCGCCATGAGAGAGACCATATTCGCGTTGCCCGCGCGCTCCCCGTATCCGTTGATGGTGGCCTGGACGTGGCGCACGCCCGCATCAACCGCGGCGAGTGCGTTCGCAACGGCGAGCTCGGCATCGTTATGTGAGTGGATCCCCCAGACCACGTCGCGGGCACCCTTATCTGCCGCCAACTTCGCGCGCACATCGCGCACGATCTCACTCATGCGGTTGGTCAGGGTTCCCCCGTTCGTATCGCAGAGCACCAGCGTCGATGCGCCCGCGTCGCGCGCCGCGCGCAGGGTATCGAGGGCATAGGCGGAATCAGTCTCATACCCGTCAAAGAAGTGCTCCGCGTCGTACACCAGCTCGCGTCCTCGCTCAGCAACATAGCCAATGCTCTCGGCGATCATGGCGAGATTCTCTGCGCGCGTTGCCTCAATCACCTCATCCACGTGCAACGTCCAGCTCTTCCCGAAGATGGTGACGATCGGCGTCTCCGCGTCCAGGAGTGCGTTCAAGTTCGGGTCACTCTCGGGCCGGTTGGATTTGTGACGCGTGCTACCGAATGCGGCGAGTTTGGCCCGCTCCCAGCGGATCTTCTTCGCCGCCGCGAAGAATTCGATGTCCTTCGGATTTGAACCTGGCCAGCCCCCCTCGATCGCTGGCATGCCGAACTCATCGAGGGCACGGGCAATGCGCAGCTTGTCTTGGAGTGAGAGGACGAGACCTTCACGCTGCGCACCATCGCGAAGGGTGGTGTCATAGAGGAGGACTGGCTCCTTTTCGCCGCCCGCGGCACCGCTCATCGCGCACCTCCCGTGGCATTCAGCACCTGCTCGACAATGAGATCTGTTGCCTCGCGCGTGCCCACAAGCGTTAGGCCGGCCGCCTTGAGGGCCGCAGCATCTGCGCCGCCTGCAAGATCGGCGGTTCGTGCTCCCGCGCGAATCGCGGCGGCGACTGCCGCCTCAACCGCGTCTGCGGCGTCGGCGTGACCGAGCGACTCGCGCAACATCATGGCGCCGGAGAGAATCGTGCCGATCGGATTCGCCAGATTCTTGCCGGCAATGTCCGGCGCCGAACCGTGGATCGGCTCGTAGAGCCCGAAGGTGCCGTGCACGGTGCTCTTGGTGCCGAGTGACGCCGAGGGGAGCATCCCAAGCGAACCCGCGAGTACCGCCGCTTCGTCGGAGAGGATGTCGCCGAAGAGATTCTCGGTGACGATCACGTCGAGCGTCGCAGGCCAGGTGGCGAGGAGCATCGCCGTGGAGTCTACGAGTCGGTGCTCAAGCTTTACGTCGGGATACTCAGCGCCCACCTCGGTGACTACCTTGCGCCAGAGACGGCTGGTGGCGAGGACGTTCGCCTTGTCGATGGACGCGAGGCGCTTGCTGCGCGCGCGCGCAAGTTCGAAGGCGATCACTGCGATGCGGCGAATCTCATCCTCGTGATACGGGAGTGTGTCCACGGCGCGTCGACCGCTCGGCGTTACCTCTTCGCCAGACGGCTTGCCGAAGTAGAGGCCGCCAGTCAATTCGCGCACCATCATCAGGTTGACGCCAACCAGTCGTTCCGACTTGAGTGGAGATGCGTCGTAAAGTTCTGGGAGGATGCTGACGGGGCGGAGGTTGGCGTAGAGTTCGTAGCGCGTGCGCAGCGCAAAGAGCGCCTGTTCTGGTCGGACGCTTGCATTCGGGTTGTCCCACTTTGGTCCGCCCACGGCGCCGAGAAGGATTGCGTCTGCGCGATCCGCAACCTGCAGATCCTCTTCGCGAATCGCCACACCGTGCACATCGATCGCGCACCCGCCCGCGGCGATCTCCTGCCACTGGATACGGAATCCGAAGCGACTGCCTGCGGCATCAAGAACGCGACGTGCCGCCGCAACAACGTCCGGCCCCACGCCATCCCCAGGGGCGGTGACGATCAGGTGGTCGTACTCCCCACTCCGCGCACGCTGCGCGAGAGTCTCCTGTTCAGTGAGGATGCTCACTGCATCGCCTCCCGCGAACCTTTCGTGGGGGCACTCGGCGCGCCCGAGGAGATCGCGGCGAGCTTGTTCGCCGCGGTGATGTACGCCACGAGCGATGCATCAATGATGTTGGTGCTCAGCCCCTGTCCGCTAACGATCCGAGTGTCTGGAAGCGGCTTCCCCGCCCCGTCGACATCCACCGATCGGCGGCACTTCACGGAGACCTGTCCCTGCGCATCTTCACCTTCAGAGACGGCGCGAATCTCGTACTCCGACAGGTTTGGTCGCCACCCGAGTGACGGTTCGATCGCAAGGTCGATCGCCTCATAAAGTGCATCCACCGGGCCGTTGCCGGTGGCCTCGGCCTTCCGCCCCTCCCCGTTGATGCGCACCTCCACACGACCAGATGAACCACCGCCGCGCGAGGAGGCAACGCTCCAATCGAGCAGTTCAATCGTTGCCGCGCTCCCGGTGGCGGCACGCTTATCCACGAGTGCGATCAGGTCGGCGTCGGTGAGCTCCTTCTTGATGTCCGCCAGTGCGATCGCTTCGCGATAGAGCGCATCGAGCGCCTCGCCCGTGAGGTCGTGTCCGAGCTCGGTGAGCTTCGCCTGGAGTCCGCGTCGACCGGAGAGCTTGCCGATCGTCAGTGACGAGCCGAGGAGGCCAACCGACTGCGGCGTCATGATCTCGTAGGTGAGTGGGTTCTTCAGCACGCCGTCCTGATGGATCCCCGATTCATGCGCGAACGCGTTTGCGCCAACGATCGCCTTGTTCGGCTGCACGGCGAATCCGGTGAGGTAACTCACCAAGCGACTCGCAGCGGTGAGCTGTTCCGTCTGGACGTGGATGTCGTGCGATTCAAACTGACCCGGTCGCGTGCGCAGCGCCATGACAACCTCTTCGAGCGAGGCGTTCCCCGCGCGCTCGCCAAGTCCGTTGATCGTGACCTCCACCTGGCGCGCCCCTGCCTGGACGGCAGCGAGTGTGTTCGCGGTGGCGAGACCGAGGTCGTTATGGCAGTGCACGCTGATGGTGGCATCGCGACCGACGAGATCAACGACGCGCTTGGTGAGCGCAGCGTACTCGGATGGGATGGCGTAGCCAACGGTGTCAGGGATGTTGACCGTGGAGGCACCAGCGCCCACCACCGCCTCGTACACCTGCATCAAGTAGTCGTAATCCGTGCGGCTCGCGTCTTCGGCGGAGAACTCCACTTCAGCATCGCGACCGAGTCGCTCACGCGCGTACTTCACCCACTTCACCGCCTCCGCAAGCGCCGCCTCGCGCGTGGTGCGCAACTTGTGTGTGAGGTGGATATCTGATGTTGCAATGAAGAGGTGCAAGTGCGGTCGGTCCGAAACCTTGATCGCATCAATGGCTCGTTGCGGATCGCCATCCTTGCAGCGCGCGAGCGCCGCAATGCCGATCCCCTTGGTTGACTCGGCGATCTGACGCACCGCCTCAAAATCGCCTTCGGAGGCGGCGGGGAAGCCAGCCTCGATGACATCTACTTTGAGCTTGGCGAGCTGACGTGCAACCTCAAGCTTCTCTGCAACCGTGAGACCGGCGCCTGGCGCCTGTTCTCCGTCGCGCAGCGTCGTGTCGAAGATGCGAACCGCACCAGTGGCAACGCCGGGTCCAGGTGCGCCGTTCACTTGGCGGCGCCCTTCTCCGCAGCACCCTGTGCACCATCAATGTCGACCTCAACGGGGTTGAGGAAGGTCATCTGGCGACGAAGTTCGCGGCCAACCTTCTCGATTGGGTGCCCGGAGTTTGCGGCGCGCAACTTCTTGTAGTTCGGTCGACCCGCCTCGTCCTCCGCGATCCAGCCCTTGGCGAACGTGCCGTCCTGGATCTCCTTGAGCACCTCTTTCATGCGCGCCTTGACCGACGCGTCAATGATGCGTGGTCCGGAGACATAGTCGCCGTACTCCGCAGTGTCCGAGATCGAGAAGCGCATGAAGTCGAGACCGCCGCGGTACATGAGATCTACGATCAACTTCAGCTCGTGCATCGTCTCGAAGTACGCAAGCTGCGGATCGTAACCAGCTTCGACAAGCGTCTCCCACGCGCTCTTCACCAGTTCCGCCGTACCCCCGCAGAGCACCGCCTGCTCACCGAAGAGGTCGCTCTCCGTCTCGTCCTTGAATGTGGTCTCCATGATCCCCGCGCGGGTGCAGCCGAGACCGTTGGCGTACGCCATCGTGCGCGCACGAGCCGTCCCCGTCGCGTCCTGATGCACCGCGAAGAGTGCAGGGACACCGCCGCCAGAGACATAGACCGAGCGAACGAGGTGGCCTGGCCCCTTCGGCGCGACCATGCCAACGTCAATTCCTTCTGCTGGCGTGATGCGCTTGAAGTGGATGTTGAACCCGTGCGCGAAGAGGAGGAGCGCGCCCGGCTTGATGTTCGGCGCAATCTCTGCCTCGTACATTTTCTTCTGCGCCGTATCTGGGATCGCGATCATGATCACGTCGGCGCGCTTCGCCGCCTCCGCGGCGGTCATGACCTCAAAGCCGTCCGCCTGTGCAACGGCGCGGCTCTTTGAGCCTTCGGGGAGTGCCACGATCACATTGAGCCCCGACTCCTTCAGGTTCTTCGCATGCGCATGGCCCTGGCTCCCATAACCAACAACCGTAATCTGCTGCTTCTCGATGCTCGTGAACGGTGCTTCAGCGCTGTAGTACATCTTGAAACTCATCGCTTCACCTGCTCCTCAATTGACCCGCTGCCGCGGGACATCACTACTGAGCCGGTTCGCACCAGCTCCTTGATACCGAACTCCCGCAGGAGTTCGACCACACGATCCACCTCGCTGGGCTCACCCACGATCTCCACGATCACCGCATCGTCGCTCAGATCCACCACGCGGCCGCGATGCATCTCGGCGATGCTCACAACCTCAGGGCGGCTCTTCCCGCTGACGCGGACCTTGATCAGGGCCAGTTCGTGCTCGACGATCGCCTCGTCGGTCACGTCCTGCACCTTGAGGACATCAATCAGTTTGTAGAGCTGCTTTGTCGCCTGCTCCACGTGCACCTCGTCGCCAACGATCGTCAACGTCATGCGCGACGTATCGCTCCGCTCGGTCGCGGAGACTGCGAGAGATTCGATGTTGAAGTTGCGGGCGCGCATCAAGCTCGCCACACGATTCAGCACACCGGGACGGTTGTTCACGATCGCCACGATCAGGTGGCGACGCTCGTCGCCCGAACCTGGAAGTGCCCGTGCGAGAGCCGCCCCGGCCGCGCTGTGCGGTGCGCCGCTCACTCGGTGCCACCCTTCGGCGTGCTCAGATCCGTTGGATCGGGGCGTGGTCCACTCGCCCCTTCGGTCACGTCCTCGCCGTCATCACCCCACTTGTCGATGAGATCCGAGAGCCCCTTCCCCGCTGGCATCATTGGATACACGTTCTGTCGCTCGGCGATCTCGAACCAGATCAGCGCCGGCCCGTCCACCGCAAGAGCCGCGGTGACGGCGGCGTCGACCTCTTCGGGCTTGGAAACCTTCCACGCAGGGAGCCCGTACGCCTCGCAAAGTTTCAGATAGTCGGGTCCGGCAAGTTGTTCAGAGTGGTAGTTGCCGGCGTAGACGATCTCCTGCCACTGACGGATCATGCCGAGCTTCTTGTTGTCCATCAGCGCAATCTTCACGGGGATGCGCTCCTGCACGATCGTTGCCAGCTCCTGCAGCGTCATCTGGAACCCGCCATCGCCAGCGATCGCCCACGACGTCTTCTCTGGCGTGCCGATCGCCGCCCCCATCGCCGCGGGGAGTGCGAAGCCCATCGTGCCGAGGCCACCAGACGAGAGGTGCGAGTTCGGACGCTTGAAGCCGCCGTATCGCGCCACCCACATCTGATTCTGTCCCACATCGGCAGTCAGGTTTGCGTCGTAGCCGGACCCTGCGGCGATGCGCTCCACCACAAAATCCGCCGAGAGGACGCCTTCACGCCACCCGCCAGAGCCGTGCCACGCGGAGCCCTCGCTCTCTTTCCGCCACGCAGCGAGCTCGGTGAAATACTCCGAACGAGAGGCGGGGTCTACAGGTTTTGTCACCGGCAGGAGGGCCTCAAGGACGCGCTTTGCGTCGCCGACAATTGGAATGTCAGCCACCACGTTCTTGCCGATCTCGGCGGGATCGATATCGATGTGCACGATCTTCGCGGAAGGGGCAAACGTGCGCACGTTTCCGGTGACACGATCGTCATAGCGCATACCGATCCCAATGAGCAGGTCAGACGACTGGATGGCGCGATTCACATGCTTCCATCCATGCATCCCCATGTATCCATATGCGAGTGGATCGCTCTCATCCACCACGCCAATGCCAAGCAACGTCCACGCAATTGGAATCTGCGCCTGGCGCGCAAGTTCGAGCAGTTCGCGCTCTCCCTGTGCGATGAGCACGCCGTGGCCGGCGAGGATGAGGGGTCGCTTGGCGGCGGCAATCGCTTCGGCAAGCAGTTTGATCTGTCGCGCATTTCCATCCAGCTTCGGTCGGTATCCAGGGAGGCCCACCTCCACCTCACCTTGCGTTGGGTGCGGCGCACTCGTCTCGCCCATCAGCGCATCTTTGGTGATATCCACATGCACGGGACCGGGCCGTCCGCTGCGCGCGATATGGAAGGCCTCTGCAATGACGTGCGGAATCTCATCCGCGCGACGCACGAGATAGTTGTGCTTGGTCATTGGGAGCGTGATGCCGGTGATGTCAATCTCTTGGAAGGCGTCTTTCCCGAGCAGGACGCCAGGGACGTTGCCGGTGATTGCAACGACTGGAACGGAGTCCAGCATGGAGGTGCCGATTCCTGTCACAAGATTGGTCGCACCCGGACCCGACGTTCCAAGACAGACGCCGACCTTCCCAGATGCGCGCGCATACCCATCAGCGGCATGTGCCGCAGCCTGTTCATGGCGCACCAGGATGTGACGAAGCCCAGGGTGATCAGCGAGCACGTCATAGAGGGGAAGGATCACGCCGCCGGGATAGCCCCAGATGGAGGTGCTCCCCTGAAGGAGGAGTGCTTCGCAGAGTGCATCGGCGCCAATGCGTGGGCGTGGCCCGCCGCGTCGTTCAATGCGCGCATCACGAAGCATCTCTTTGCGCGCGCGCTCCGTGGCGAGTGCCGCGCTTGATCCCGCGCCTGGCACATGCTTCGCTTGCGTCATCTCAACTCCTCTC
>Ga0172372_10010497_pt1 | contig 11844 bp, 12 predicted proteins | sample LakKiv5m_2_FD_114544 | JGI IMG/M metagenome (GOLD analysis project Ga0172372, IMG submission 114544) | Freshwater microbial communities from Kabuno Bay, South-Kivu, Congo - kab_092012_9.5m | ecosystem: Environmental > Aquatic > Freshwater > Lake | place: Democratic Republic of the Congo... | reverse complement strand
TGATGTAGGGGAGAACGGTGAATCCTTCGGCGGCGAGGATTTCCGTGGCGCGCAATGTTTCGATCGGATCGGGCAGGAGGTATTGCGGGTCGGGGTGGATTTCGAGTTTGACCCACTTGGGGAGTCCGGCGGTGGCGGCGAGGCGGGCGAGGCGGACGGCTTCGTCGGCGTTCATGGCGCCGCTGGTGTTGGGGAGGACGAGATATTTTTCCGGATCGATGAAATCGAGGATGTCGGCGAACGGATCCTTCGTGCCGCTGAGGTCGGCGCGGCGGAGGGCGACGGTGACGATTTCCGTGCCGCTGGCTTCGAGGGCGTCGCGCATGAGTTCGTTCGAGGCGAACTTGCCGGTGCCGAGAAGGAGGCGCGAGGTGAAGGTGCGCCCGGCGATGGCCAGCGGTCTGTTCACGGGGCGGGTGTGGCCTCGGGCGCGGTGGTGCCCGTCACTTCGAGTTTGAAAGCGAACGACGCCGCGATTTGGCCGGGCGGTTCCCATGGGCGGCGGTAGACCAAGGTGATGTCCTGCGTGCCGGGCTTGACCGCTTGGATCGTGATGACGGTGTCGCCGGGTGCGCCGAAGAGGACATTGCCGTCTGTTTGCCGCGCGACGAGGTCGCTGCTGTGGAATTCGGCCACGCCGTAGTCGAAGTCGCGAAGTTCCCAATTGTAGCCGGTGCTGGGGTTGGATTCGAGGCTGATGCGGACAAGATTCCCCACGGCGGCGCGCACGATTTGGTTTTGGTCCTTGGCGGTGACTTCGATTGTGCCGGCGACAGCGGGACGCGGTCGGGGTTCCTCGTCGCCTTCCAGTTTGCCGGTGACTTCGGCGGCGTTTTCCGCGCCGGGTTCGTCAGCGGGTGGCGTGATGGCGAAATCGTCGGCGCCCGGCGTTTCGGCGAGGTTGACTTCGGCTTTCATTTTGGCGCTGTCGACGGGGGGAGGTTCGGGTGAAGCGACGGGTTCGAGGGGTGTCTCGGCGGGGGCGGGAACGGGCGCCGCCGTGGACCCTCCTGACGGCGTGGCAAGCGGCGACGCTACAGGAGCGGCGGCTTCGCCGGATGGGGAGGGGGCGGGTTCCTGTGCCCAGGTTGAGGAGAGAGCGAGGGCCAGAGCGGCGGCTCCGTGGATCAATTTCATCAGTCGGGAATTATGGTGTGAAAGGGCGGGGTGCTCAACCTTTGGTGTCAGGACACTGGGACGATGGTCCAAGCGGGGGTGGAATCGGGTTCGATTTCCAGCCAGGCGAAGGAAGCGGGCGCGCCGTGGTTCGGTTTGCCGACGCTTCCGGGGTTGAGGTGGCGGACGCCCAGTCTGGTTTCATCGCGCGGGACGTGGGTGTGTCCGTGCAGGGCGAATCCGGCTCCGGCCGGAACGGAGTGCGGGGGTTCGTGGACCAGATAAAAGGTGTGGCCGGCCCGCGTGAGGGTGAGGGTTTCCGGGGCGAGTCCGCGCGGGTCTCGGTTGCCGCCGATGGCGTGGACGGGCGGGCCGAGCCCGCGCAATTCTTTGAGGACATCCTTCGAGCAAATGTCGCCGAGGTGCCAGATTTCGTCCGCTTCCGCGAGAGCGGCCCGCAGGGAGGACGGCAGGCGGTTGTGGGTGTCGGCGATGACGGCGATGCGCATGGCCAAGATGATGGAATCGTCGCGAAGCGCTCGCAAACCCGGATTGAGCTGGGTAGGTTGTCGCCATGTGGAAATACGCCAATCCGCAATTGCGCGCGCTGGTCGCCTATGAACCCGGGAAGCCGGTGGAGGATCTGGCCCGCGAACTGGGGATCCCGCATGGAGAAATCATCAAGCTGGCTTCGAACGAGAATCCGCTGGGTCCGTCGCCCAAGGCGCGGCAGGCCATGATCGAGACGATCGAGCGGGCGCATTTTTATCCGGACGGGGGCGGATATTATCTGCGCGAGGCGATTGCGGAACACGTCGGGTTGTCGATGGCTCATGTGATCCTCGGCAACGGGTCGAATGAGATCATCGAGTTTATCGGTCATGCCTATCTGCAGCCCGGCGACGAGGTGGTGGTGGCCAAGCATTCTTTCGCCGTTTACCGCCTGATGGCGCAGCTCTTCGGTGCCAAGGTCGTTGATGTGCCGGATCCCGGTTTCGTGCACGATCTTGACGCCATGCTGGCGGCGGTCACGCCGAAGACGAAGGAAGTTTTTGTCGCCAACCCGAACAACCCGACGGGCACAATGGTCTTCCAGGCCGATATCGACCGCTTCATGGAGCGCGTGCCGGAGCATGTCATGGTGGTCTTCGACGAGGCCTACCACGAATTCCTCGACGAGCCGCCGGACGTGCTCAAATACGTGAAGGCCGGACGGAATGTCGTGGTGTTGCGCACGTTTTCGAAGATCCAGGGTCTGGCCAACCTCCGCATCGGCTACGGTTTGGCCGCGCCGGAGATCATCGAGGTGCTGCAGAAGGCGCGTCAGCCTTTCAATGCCAACGGCATCGCCCAGGCCGGTGCGCTGGCGGGGTTGCGCGACACGTCACACATGGACGAGACGCGGCGCGTGACGCATGAGGGGCGGGACTTTTTGCAGTCCGGGTTCCTCGACCTGGGGCTCGAGTTTGTGCCGAGCCACGCGAACTTCGTGCTGGTGCGCGTGGGGGACGGCAAAAAGGTGTTCGACGCTTTGCTGCGGCGCGGGATCATCGTGCGGGCCATGGGCAGCTACGGTTTGCCGGAGTGGATCCGGGTTTCGGTCGGGACCATGCCGCAAAACGAGGTGTTCCTCGCGGCCCTGCGGGAACTCGACCGCGAGGGCGTGCTCGACCGCGGGGTGCTGGCCAAAGTGTCCTGATGCAAGGGGCGGATACGATCGCCGCGCTGGCCACGCCATTCGGAGCCGGGGCGGTCGCGCTGATCCGCATGAGCGGTCCGCGGGCGGTGGAGATCGCGGATCAGGTCTTCCACGGACGGCGTCCGGTGGCCGAGGTTCCCGCGGGCCGGGTGGTGCAGGGACGGATCGAGCATGACGGCGCGGTGATCGACGAGGTCTTGCTCACCGTTTTCCGCACCCCGCGGAGTTACACCGGCGAGGATGTGGTGGAGGTCAGCGGTCATGGCGGGGTGGTCGTGGCGCAAGCGGTTCTGCGTGCGTTGCTGTCCGCCGGGGCGCGACCGGCGGCGCCGGGGGAATTCACCCAGCGGGCCTTCCTCAACGGCAAAATGGATCTCACGCAGGCCGAGGCGGTGATGGATTTGATCAACGCGCGCGGGGAAGCGGCGGCCCGGGCCGCGGCGGGGCAGTTGGAGGGCCGGCTCGGGCGCGTGGTGGAGCGCTTGCGCGGGGACATGCTCACGGCGGTGGCGCATCTCGAGGCGTTCATTGATTTTCCCGAGGAAGGTATCGATCCGGAGAGCGGTAAGGCTTTGCTGGGAAGGGTCGATGATCTGTCGTCGGCGGTCACGCGGCTGCTCTCCACCGCCGACGAGGGCCGCCTGTTGCGCGAGGGCGTGCGTCTGGTCATCCATGGCGAGCCGAATGCGGGCAAGTCGAGTTTGTTGAATCTGCTAGTCGGATATGACCGGGCGATGGTGAGTGAAATTCCCGGCACGACGCGCGATACGATCGAGGAGAATTTGACACTGCGCGGGATTCCGTTCCGCGTGATCGACACGGCGGGGTTGCGCGAGTCGAGCGATCCGCTCGAGATCGAGGGGATGCGGAGGATGCGGGAACATCTGGAGAAGGCCGATGTGCTGGTGCATGTGGTCGACGCCACGGAAGTTTCCGCTGAACTGCAACCTGGCGATCGAGAGGTGCTGGTGCTGAACAAGATTGATTTGTGTCCGGAGCGGGAGATTGCCTCGGGAGCGATTGGTATGTGCTGTCTCGATGGGCGCGGATTGGAAAATTTGGTGGACGCGGTGATTGCGCGGACCGATCTGGCGTCGTTGGGGCGTTTCGAGGAGGCGGTGGCGGTGAATGCGCGGCATCAGCAGTGCCTGCGCACGGCAGCGGATTACCTGGCGGAGGCGCGGCGTTCGCTGGAGCGGGGGGATGCGCCGGAACTGACCGCGCTGGAACTGCGGTCCGCCCTCGCGGCCATCGGGGAAATCACGGGGGTGATCGACACGGAGGAGGTGCTCGGGAAAATCTTCGGCACGTTTTGCATCGGGAAATGAGCCTCTACACATCGTTGGCGCGTCCGTTGCTTTTCCGGCTGGCTCCGGAGACGGCGCATGAGGTTTCGATGAAGATGCTCGCGCTGGCGGCGGCGGTGGTGGGGCGATACGGATCCGAGCCTGGGGGGCGGGCGGTGGAATGTTTCGGGTTGCGGTTTCCCAATGCGGTCGGTTTGGCGGCGGGGATGGACAAGAATGCGGCGGCTTTGCCGGCGTGGCCGCTCATGGGGTTCGGTTTTGTCGAGATCGGGACGGTGACCGCGCGGGCGCAGCCGGGGAATCCGAAGCCGCGCGTGTTCCGTTTGCCGCGTCAGCGGGCTTTGATCAACCGTTTGGGTTTCAACAACGAGGGGGCGGCGGCGGTGGCGGAACGTCTGGAGCGTTGGCGGGCGACAGGGCGTTGGCCGCGGGTGCCGGTGGGGATCAATTTGGGGAAGTCACGGGTGACTCCGCTGGAAAATGCGGCGGAAGATTATGCGGAGAGTTTTCGCGCGTTGCGCGGGTATGGGGATTATTTCGTGGTCAATGTCAGCTCGCCGAACACGCCGGGTTTGCGTGACCTGCAGGCGGTGGATCAGTTGTGCGGGATTTTGCGCGCGTTGCGGAAAGAGAATGATGCGGGCAAACCGGTGTTGGTCAAGATCGCGCCGGATTTGGCGGAGGAGGATATCGATGCGGTGGTTGCGGCGGGCGAGGAGGAGGGTGCGGCGGGATGGATTGCGACGAACACAACGATCGATCATTCGTCGGTGCCGGCGGGTTGCGACGAGCAGGGTGGTTTGAGTGGGGAGCCGTTGCGGGAGCGCGCCACACGGGTGGTGCGGCGGGTGGCGGAGCGGGCGGCGCATCCGGTCATCGGCGTGGGCGGGGTTTCTGATGCGGATCCGGCGCGGGAGAAACTGTCGGCCGGGGCCTCGCTGGTGCAGTTGTATACAGGTTTGGTTTACCAGGGTCCGGGGCTGCCACGGCGGATCGCGCGGGGTTTGTGAAGTGACTTTCCAGCGGGGGCGGGATCGGTAGACTTTGCGCGATGGAAGTGGAGGAGATGAAGGCGGCCGAACCGGAGCGCAAGGGCGTCTGGCGCATTCTGGGCGAGGCGTTCAACCGCTATGTCATGGAAGGCGGGATGACTTACGGGGCGGCGCTGACTTATTACGCGGTTTTTTCCATCGGTCCGTTGCTGCTCATTGCCACGGCGATCGCGGGATGGTTCTTCGGCGAGGAGGTGGCACGGGGTGAGTTGCGCGACAAATTGATCGAGATGTTCGGTCCGGAGACGGCGTGGACCATTGAGGGATTGCTGGCCAGCGTGCAGGCGCGGACGGCGTCCGGCTGGGCCGCAGCCATCGGTGTCGTGGTTCTGCTTTACACTTCGTCGAGCGTGATGCGCATGCTGCGTGATTCGATGAATTTCATCTGGCAGGTGCCGCACAAGAAGGAGGCGACGTGGTGGATGTGGGTCGAGCACTATCTGGTTTCGCTGGCCGGTGTGCTGGTGGCCGGGTTGCTGCTGATTGTTTCCTTGCTCGGGACGACGTTTCTCGCGGCGATGAAGAAATACGTGCCGGAGGGATTGCCGTATTCGGGCACGTTTTTGCTGTCGATGGAGTTTCTGGTCACTTTGGTCATGGTCACGGTGGTGTGCGCGATGGTCTTCAAATTCCTGCCCGAGGCGCGCGTGCAATGGCGCTACGTCTGGCTCGGAGCCTTCGGCACGGCGCTGCTCTTTTCCATCGGCAAGCTGGGGATGGGTCTTTATCTCGGCTGGTTGAGCGCGGAATCGTTCTACGGCGCCATGTCGTCGTTCATGATTTTGCTTTTCTGGATGTATTACTCGGCGCAGGTGCTGCTGGTCGGGGGCTATTTCACGGAGGGATTCAGCCGTGCGCGCATGGCGGCGAAGGAGGCGGGAGACCGGCCCCGATGACCGCCGCTCCCGCGACGGTCGTGCTGGCGAACGCGATCGCGTCCGCCGACTTGGCGCCCTCGGCCGGGGCGCGGCTCATGCGTTGGTCGGTGAACGGGCGCCCGGTCCTGCACTGGCCCGGCGAGGCGGACTGGTCTGCTCCGGCCAAAATCCGCGGGGGCAACCCGCTGCTCTTTCCCCTGATTGCCCGCACCTTCCTTGACGGGAAAATCGGTTTCTGGCGCGGACCGGACGGCGTCGTGCGGCCCGCACCGATGCACGGACTGGTCCGTGCGGCTCGTTTCGAGACAGCCGCGCAGGGCGCGGACCGGATTGTCATGCGGTTGGCGTGGGAGGAAGAGATGGCCGCGGCGTGGCCGTTCCCGTTTGTCTTCACGGTGGAATACGCGTTGGAGGAGGCAGCCTTGGCCGTGGCTTTCACCGTGGAAAACACGGGTGACCGGACGATGCCCTTCAGCGTGGGGAACCATTTTTACTTCGAGGTGCCGGCGGCGGAGCGCGGGGCGTGGGTGCTGGAGGGCACCTTCGCAGCGCGCGCGCGGCAGGATGCGGAGGGGAAGATTGTCGCGGTGGCGGAAAGGCCCTGCAGGTTATCCGACCCGGCGATGTCGGATTTGTTCCATCTCGGTCCTCCCGCACGCGGCGTCGCGCTGCGCCATCTTGCGGACGGACGCGAGGTGGGGTTCGATCTTCCGGCCGACGCGGCGGGAGGGGACCTTTGGTATGCGGTGACGACGTGGACGGAGTCGGCCGCCTCGGACTTCTACTGCGTGGAGCCTTGGACCGCGTTGCCCGATGCGGTGCACAACGGGAGGGGGTTGCGGTGGCTCAAGCCGGGCGCGCGGGAGACTTTGCGGCTGCGTCTGACGGCGCGTGGCTTGTAGTTTTCCGGCGGGCGGGATGTTTCGGCGCCGGGGCGTGGCGGCCGGACTGGACGTGCGACTTTCCGTTGAAGGTGGCACCTTCCTCGACCAGCACCCGGGCGGCGTGGATGTCGCCGTGGAGCGTGGAGGAGCTTTTCAGGACGGCGCGCTCCTCGGCGTGCACGTCGCCTTCGACGGTGCCGAAGATGACCACCGCGCGGGCTTTGATGCGCGCCTTGACGCTGACGCCGCGGGCGATGGTGACGGTGGAGGGGGAGACGATCTCGCCGTCGACTTTGCAGGTCACGGTGCGCTCTCCGGGCAATTTCAGCGTTCCGACGATCTCGATGTCGGGAGGGATGTGCCCGTGATGCTGTGGCGGGGGCGGACTGGCCACCGGCGGTGCGTCGGCCACGGCTTGCGGTTGCGCCGGCAAGGGGCGGTCGGGCAGCACCGAGGAAATGAGGCGCCACTCGTTCCACCCTTCCTGCCAGCAATAGTCATCCGGCAGGAAGTCCCCGGTGCCGAGGAAGACGGCGATCTCCTCGGGTTGATGCGGGCCGAAGGTTTGCCCGTTTTTGGTGATGAACAGAGCCATGCTGGGTCCGCAGGCGAAACAAACCCGACCGGATGCCGCTTGGCAATGGTTTTCGCTTCTGCCGGGTGCGCCGGAATTCAGGAGAAAAATTCCCGGGCACGCTCGAGGAAGCTTTTGGTCAGCGGGGTGTTCTGCTCCCCGCAGCTGGCGGCGAAGTCCTCGAGTTTGGCGCGCTGCCCGGCGGTCAGCCTGGTCGGAACCTCGACGGCCACGCGCACGAGGAGTTGCCCATGGCCCGTTCCGCGGAGGTGGGGCATGCCTTTGCCGCGGAGTTTGAAAACCGTTCCGCTCTGGGTGCCGGGGGGAATTTTGACCGACGCCTTGCCGTCGAGAGTGGGAACATTGATCTCCCCGCCGAGGGCGGCGGTGGCGAACGGGACGGGGATCTCGCAGTAGAGATCGTCGCCGTCGCGCGAGAAGACGGAGTGTTCGCGGACATGGATGACGACGTAAAGGTCGCCGGCCGGCGCTCCGCGCGTCCCGGCTTCGCCGTTGCCGGCGGAGCGCAGGCGGGACCCGTCCTCGATACCTGCGGGAATCTTGAGTTTGATGCGCGAGACGGTCTCCGCGCGACCGTCGCCCCGGCACACTTTGCAGGGGTGGTCGAACATCTGGCCGCCGCCGTGGCAACGCGGGCACGGCTGGGCGACCTGGAAAAAGCCGCGGGAAGCGATGACTTGGCCGCGTCCGCGGCAGGTGGGACACGTCTGCAGACGCGCTCCCGGTCCGGCGCCGGAACCCCCGCAGGCGGAGCACCGTCCGGTCTTGCGCAGCTCGATTTCCTTTTCGACGCCGCGCGCCGCGTCCTCGAGTTTGATTTCCAAATCGTAGCGGAGGTCGGCGCCGCGGCCCTGCTCGGCCGCGGCCGCGCCGCCGCCGAAGAAATGCTCGAAGATGCCGCCGCCGCCCGCGCCGAAGACTTCGCGGAAGAGGTCGAAGGGGTCGTGGAAGCCGCCCCCCGGACCGGCCCCGCCCCCCTGGAACGCGGCGTAGCCGTAGCGGTCGTAGGCGGCGCGTTTTTCGGGGTCGATCAGGATGTCATAAGCCTGCGAAATTTCCTTGAAGTGCTCCTCGGCCCCGCGGTCCCCCGGATTGCGGTCCGGGTGGTATTTCATGGCGAGCTTGCGGTAGGCGCCCTTCAGTTCCTCCGCGGTGGCGCCGCGTTGGACCCCGAGCAGCTCGTAGGCGTCCTGGCGATGACGGGACGGCATGGAGGCGGTCTACTGAGCGGGGCCTTTGGAAACGACGACGCTGGCCGGACGGAGCAGGCGGTCGCGCAGCTTGTAACCGCGGCGGGTCTGCCGCAGGACGCGGTTTTCCGGCACCTGGTCGTCGGGTTCGTGTCCGACAGCTTCCATCACGTTGGGATCGAACTCGGCGCCTTCGGTGGCGATTTCTTCGAGTCCGGAACCGGCGAGGAAGTCGCGCAGCTGGCGCGAAACCATGTCGAGGCCCTGGAGAATGGCGGCGGCGTCGGGCGCGGAGCGCGCGGCGTCGAGTCCGAGTTCGAAATTGTCGGCCACGGGGAGGAGTCCCTCGAGCAGCGTGGAGTTGGCGTATCGGATGGCATCCTCCTTCTCCCGGGCGGCGCGCTTGCGGAAGTTGTCGAAGTCGGCGGCGGTGCGCAGGGCGAGGTCGCGGAATTTCTCGGCCTCGGCCGCGGGATCCGGGGCCGCGGCCATTTCCGCGGTGTCTTCCGCCGTGCTTTCCGCGGACGGTTCGTCGTGTTGTTTCTTGCTCATAGTTTGAAGATGGAAATCAGGGTGATGTCGTCGTATTGCGGCGCTTCGCCGGCGAATTCGCGGAGTTCGTCGGCGATGTTCCGCACCGTGGCGTCCGCGCCTTTCGGGGCGTTCGCTTGCACGGCTTGGGTCAGCCGGGCGAGACCGAATTCCGCTTCATGCCGGTCGAGAGCCTCGGTGGCGCCGTCCGTGTAGAGGAGGATACCGTCCCCCGGACCGAGCGTGATCGTCTCGTCGGCCACGACCCTATCGAAGACGTCCCCGCTGTCAACGCCCGCGGCCATGCCCGGGGGGGCCAGCGGGGCGACCCGGCGTCCGGCCGCGCGGTAGAGCAGCGGCGGGTCGTGCCCGGCCCGCGCCATGGTCACGTCGCCCGAACGGGTGTCCAGTATGACATAAAGCATGCTGACGAACATGTCTTCCTTGATGTCGGGGTAGAGGCGGCGGTTGACGCGGCGGAGGGCTTCGGCGGCGGAGGGGCAACCGGGCGCGGCGCCGCGCATCATGGTGCGGCACATGCCGGTGATGAGCGCCGCGGGGATGCCTTTGCCGGAGACGTCGGCGATGACGATGCCCCAGCGGTGTTCGTCGATCTGCAGGTAATCGAAGTAGTCGCCGCTGACATGCCGCGCGGGGATGTTGAGGCCGCTGATCCGGTAACCTTCGACGGCGGGGGCCCGGGCGGGGAGGAGGATGCTCTGGATTTCGCGGGCGGTCTGGATGTCGCTGTCGAGGCGCTTCTTCTCGCCGGCTTCGAGGTAGACCGCCTCGCTGAAGAGGGCGAAGGCGGACTGGCCGGCGATGGCTTTGAAGACGGCGAGGTCTTCGGGTCCGAACGCGGAGGCCATCGGGCCGTTGACGACGGCAAGCACGCCGAGGGTTTTGTCGCGGTAGGCGAGGCAAGCGACGAGCGCGGAGGTGGCGCGTTGGCCGTCGCCCGCGAGGCCGGCCAGGGCGGGGTCGTCGACATTGAAAAGGTGCGCCCCGCCCTCCTGCCAGACCCGGGCCAGCGCCCCCTCGCCGGGGTGGACAGGGTGGAGGCGCAGGAAGCTTTCCATGGCCACGGGATTGGCCGCCGCCTGGGCCTGGATGTGCGCCGGCACGCTGACGAGGGGTGCGCAGGTGCGGCTGATGTAGGAAGGGACGAGAAAGCGGCCGGAGCGGTCCTCGAGGTAAAGCGCGCCACCGTGCGCGTCGAGGATGCGGGCGGCGCTTTCGACGATGAGGCGGTGCAGTTCGCGGCGTCCGCCCGATCCTCCGAACGCCTCGCCGAGACCGTGGAGGAAATCGAACACGCGCTCCTCTTCGGTCTGGAGTTCTCGCCACTGGCGCCCGAGCCGCCGCAGGTCGCGGCGCTGGAGGCCGGTCCGCCACGCGAGATACGCGGACAGAAGGATGAAAACGATGAGCAGACCCGTGACCATACGCCCCCGCGGGGAAGGCGCAGATTAGGCCCGCGGGTGCGGAGGCATCAAGGGCGGCCTTGGGTTTCCGGTTCCCGGTGCCGGAGGAACTCGAGGACGTCCTTGAAACGCACGGCGTTGCCGGGGTCCGCCTGCACGAGATGCTCGTGCGCTTCGATGATGGTCTCGCGCTTGGCGGCGTGCGGTGTCCGGTCGGCGTCCTCCAGCACGGCGGCCGGCGGGGCCTCGGGAGCAGGACCGTCGACGGTGAAGACGCGGTCGAGTCCGAGATTCCGCATGACCGCCCGGCAGCGTTCGTTGGCCCGGACGACGCGGAGGCGGCCCGCGGGCCGGAGCTTGAGCGCGATGCCGGCGAGGGTCCCGAGGAAAGTGGAATCCATCAACTCGCAGTCCTTGAGGTCGACGATGAATTCGCGGTGGCCGCGCGCGGTCATTTCCGTCGCGAACTCCTTGAGTCCGGCGCTGTTCTGGAACGAGCCGCGGCCCTGGACCCGCACCCACACGTCGGGACCGGCGACGCCCACTTGCACTGAGGAAGACGTGTTCAAGATCCCGGGGACATCGAGGGGCGGGCGGCGCACGGGGTCAAACGGCGGCCGCGCGCGGGACGTTTCATTTCCAGAGATAGGACTGGGTGAGGGCCACGATGCGGCCGTTTTCGACCAGCAGGCAGCGCCACGCGGTGACGGGACCGTCCCACAGGTAGCTGTCCCCGGTCACCTGGAAGGAGCTTTTCATCGTGCCGCGGGCCTGCGGGACAAAGGTTTCCTGGGCCATGACGGCATTGCCGGTCTTGGCTTGGCGGTATTCGAAGCGGACGGTGAGTTCCGCCGGGCGGGCGGCGCGCCAGAAGACATCGAAGTAGGTGCCTTCGCGCTGGCGGCGCTCGTCGGCCGAGAGCGCGCCGTAGTTGAGGTAGGCGCGCTCGAAGTTGAGCGTCTCGTTGTCGGTCACGGTGTTGACGCCCGCTTGGTTGATGGTGCGGCGCACTTTGCGGAAGTCGAAGTCGTTGTCGAGGGCCAGCGGCAGCACCTGGGCCTCGGGAATTTCCACCGGCGGGGCGGTCGGCGTGACGCACGAGACGAGCAAAAGGGCGGCGGTCAGCAGGCCGAAGCGCGGGATCATGCGGGCATGAAAGAAGGTTTGG
>Ga0172372_10010495_pt1 | contig 11845 bp, 6 predicted proteins | sample LakKiv5m_2_FD_114544 | JGI IMG/M metagenome (GOLD analysis project Ga0172372, IMG submission 114544) | Freshwater microbial communities from Kabuno Bay, South-Kivu, Congo - kab_092012_9.5m | ecosystem: Environmental > Aquatic > Freshwater > Lake | place: Democratic Republic of the Congo... | reverse complement strand
GTTTGAATTGAAAATATTTCTCCGTATTGTGGAGAGGTTGTTGCAATACCAACAAACCCACCGGTATCATAAATTTGACTATCAACTAACCCTACAACACTACTATCCCATTTTGTAACATAATCTTGAGTGCCAGTTCCACTGACACTTTGTGGTAAATTCTGATAAGTTGTTGCGGATATTGTATTTGCACTTAAACCATTTGTAAATATGGTTGACCCAGTAACAGTCCCCCCCGTAAATGAACCTCCGCTAGCGGTAACACCTGTAATATTAATAGTTCCCCCAGTTGAATTGTATAACAATATTGTACTTGTTGATGAACTATATGTTCCCGCACTTATATAAAGTCCCGTTACATTATTTATTGTTACAGTACTCCCTGTTGAGTTTAAATCTAATTCAAGAGTGCTGACATCAAATGTTCCTCCTGTAATACTACTACCTCCACCGCCTCCTGAACCAAAACCAGATAATGTCTGAGTTCCTCCCGTAATATTGGTTAGAGTCAAAGTCCCTGTCCCTGAATTAAATGACGCACCTGTTAAAGCTAAATTGGTTCCATAATATTTCTTCCAAACGGCATTTGACCTTACAACACCGTTATATCCATCAATTGTGGATGCGGTCCATGAGTTGATAAAGTTTTGACCAGCAACTGTAGAGTTATTAACCGTAGTTCCAAAATCTGAAATTACAACTGTATTAGTGGCGGCAGTTGCTGCGTTCCATAATGTAATAAAACTATCATTAGTGTATTGATATACTTGGTCTTCTTCTCTAACATAAACAAGCATACCAATTTTCCTTCTACCTGAGGATAGATTGTCCGAATTAAGAGTTAGAACATCAGGTGACCAAGAACTACCCGTCCCTTTTAAAAAGTTTATAGGAATTGTATTACCACTATATTCTATATTACCTGTTGTACCTGTTGGTATGGTATAAATTAAATCAGTTAAATAATTAACTTGCATATAACCACCAACAACATTATTACTAAATGTAGTTCCGAATGTAGAAGTTCTTAAAACTGAAGATTGTCCTCCTACTTGAATTGGTGATATTGGATTTAAAAAACTCATATTAACTTACAACACTCCCTTTAAAATATATATTATCATGATTACTTAATAAGAAATTATTTGATGGATATGTTGTATAAACTCTATAAGTAGTGTTTGATATAACTGAACCGACATATGTAAATGTGTTCTGATATATGGTCGGTTCCGTTAATGTACTAACAAAAACATTAGGGTTATTCGTACTAACATCTATTTGTGTTTGATATAATGAATTTGTTTGGTTTGTCGGTATTAACCATGTGTACCAAGCGTCACACCCAACTGTATTAGCGGAAACTATTGTTGTATAGAAATTAAACGCAACTATTGGGTTACCATATGAGTCAACTCCTCCCGAACTTTGTGGTACAAATGTCTCGACAACTGTTGGGAATTCTCCATTTGTCCATCCTGAATAATTAACATATAAACTCATTTCAGTTTGGAATGTTACCCCACTTGTACTTGGTTGGGTTCCGTTTGTAAATCCGAAGAATTGTGTTGACCCCGCATTATACATGTATTGACCCAAAGATGAACTTCCGCTTACAGGTTCGATGAATAGATAAGCTCTTGGGGTTTCAGGACTTGGGGTTGGGGTTGATGTTATTGAAGGAGTGACTGTTGAGGTTGCCGTTGGGGTAATTGTAGGTGTAACTGAAGCCGTTGGGGTAATTGATGATGTGATACTTGGAGTCGGTGAGTTTGTCGGGGTAATACTTGGAGTCGGTGAGTTTGTGGGTGTTGGGGTTGGAGTTTGACTCGAAGGTGTTATACTTGGTGTTGGGGTTGGAGTTTGACTCGAAGGCGTAACTGTTGGTGTTTGTGTTGGTGTTACACATTGATTATAGGTTTGTATACTTACACAATTATTAAAATCTATAACTTTAATTATAAATTCAGGAACCATGTTAAAAGCTGCGGGTAGTTCAAATGTAATATAATTTGTAATTATCTCATTTGTTGTTGCCGCACTAACACAAGTATATTGATATGTGTCACAAACATATATATTAAATGGTGGGGTTCCGTTAACCGATGTAATTGATACATATTTCATTTTTAACAAGGTATACCTGAAACAGATACACAAGAAATATTATAAGATATGTTTATTGCAACTTGAACAATATCGTCACCATAAACTTCAACCCCATTAATTATTTCTGATTGAACCAATAAAGTATTATTTGTTAAATCAACGACACAGTTTGAAATGTATGGTATTGACAAGAATGACTCTTCTAAAAATGCTCCATAAAATTGTAAAGAAGGATAATCACTTAGGGATGTTGAATAATACATAGGGAATTCATATGTGTCAGCCCCAATCAAAATTACTAATTTAAATTGAGCATTATTCAATTGACATAATTGTGAATCTGAAATAAATGAGGTATATCCCGAAGTATACATATTAGAAATATCAAAATATGGGTTTGTTCTTTGTACGGCAGATGCCCCTGAAAAAACATAACTAAATGTTGCAGTTCTTTGAGGGTTACAGTCAATATCTGTATAACTAATATAAGAACACCCATTCGTTCCTGAAACTATTAAACTATAAGTTCCGGCGGTTAGACCTGAAATATAGACACCTGTCTGACCATTGACATTACTACTCCAAGTTAAATCATACGGTCCGTCCGTTTCTTGAATTAATGCCGAAATTGTACCTCCTGACCCATCTAAACAACTTGTGGGAAATAAAGTCACAAGAGGTCTTGATGATGGTGGTACATCAACATTAACACTTTGTGTACATAAATTAGTAGTGTCAGTTATTGAAACCGTGAAAGAGTCCGCTGGTAATCCTAAAAATGTATATGATGTCGCGGTAGTTGCCGGAGTTATTCCTCCGCTTGAGATTGAATATTGATAAAATGGGGTTCCAGTATATGTTGAACTTGTTACATTAACTTGTATTGAACCATTTCGACTTCCACATGTGGTTGCACTATATGTAGTGGTAAATTCAAAAAGAGGTACATTAGTTATCGTGATATCTTCAGAATAACCACAAACACCATTCTTATCAGATATTGTTAAAGTGTATGTGCTTGAACTTAAAGATTTAAAGGTCGTTGAGGTTAGTGTGGTTATTATTGTATCAACATAACCACTATTATTATTTATTGAGTATGTGTAGGGTGGGGCTCCTCCTAAAACTTTTGCAGTTATTGTCCCATCATTATATGAACAATATGAGTCAGTTTTATTTGTGGATATTAGGGTAAATGAATTTAATTGTGGAATATTAACAGTAGATGTTACACTACATAATGATGCATCGGTAACTTGTACTTTATATACACCTGCAGTTAATGTGTCAAATGTAACCTGACTAGCATAACTAATTAAAGAATTACCGTTGTCACAGTAATAATAATAAGGTGGAGTACCTCCTGTAAAATATAAAGTAACACTACCATTATTACTATTACAAGTTGGTTGTGTTATTTCATTATAAATAAATTGTAGTTTTGGTACATTACCCAAAATAACAGTCTTGGTTAGTGAACATCCAAAACTATCTGTTACCTTTACCTTATATTCACCATTAGTCAAACCTGTTATAGAACTACCAGTTGTAGTTCCTGTAAAATTCCCTGACCACTGATAGGTAAAAGGAGCTGAACCTGTAAGTCCAGTAATATAAATTTTACCTGAATTTACATTACCCGCGCAAAGTGAATTAGGAACAACATAAAACTCATAATCAACAGTTGTTGATGAATTTATAATTATATTTTGAGTCTGCGATGTACAACCTCCATTTGACTCCAAAGTAAAGTAATATACTCCATAATCAAGTCCTCCAACACCCTCAGTGATTGAGTTTGTCGAACCTGAAGTATAAAGAGACCCATTCTTATATAAAGCATAACTATTGTAATTGTAAATTACATCTGTCTCAAATCCAACTGCTCCATTTGGTTGTCCACAAGTAGTATGTGTAACAGAATTTATATAAGAAGTTATCCCTGAAAGTATGGTAATGTTTAATGAGATATAAGAACTTATAGTGTCCGAATCACTAACTGAAAACACATATGTTCCGGCAGATAAAGAACTTTGACCAATCGTAGTAATACCACTATAAGTATTTCCACTGTTTGGGGATATTTCAACAACATTAAACGGAGGTGACTGTCCTGAAAAGACAATGTTAAACGCACCTGAACTTGTTGATTGACAATCTCCTGTTATATTTAAAAAATAATTTATTTGTCCCATTTTATTATCCTATCTAATGATTTTATTATTTTCCAGATGCACATTCCCAAACACCTTTAACTGATATTAAAACATCAAATGTAAAATCTAAACAATTTTGTGTATTAATAATTATTGTAACAGACCCAGTTTCAATATCGTAATCAAAATTATACTCGTATCCAATTTCTGATAAGTTATCAACTATATTTTCTTTAAATGTTCCAGATAAACTATTATAGACAACATCACAATCAATAACTGAACCATTTGTATTATAATAATCTTGACTATATGGTGTGTCTTCAGATTGTTTAATTGATAATCCATATGTAAGTGATTCCCACGGATATTCATGAATAACATCGCCATTCGCATCAAACTCATAAATGATAATAGATATCCCATATATCCAATTAGTCACATTAATATTTGTCTTAGGACCCAGTCCACATGAATTATTATCAATCGCGTCATTTATTGACTGAGTGTAAAAGTTATCATAGGCTGTTGTAAAATCTTGAGGGCAATTTAATGTTCTTTCTTTTGTTTGTTCGAATTGACATCCCGCTGGTGGGTCTTTTATGTCTCCACCTCCACCACCACCGCCAGAGGGAGGATTTTCAGATTCATTAGTCCCAAATGGAAAAAATAATGGAGCCCCAACCGCAGGTGGAGTTTGATATTCAGTAATTGATTCACATCCTTTTTGCCGTCTATATATAAATTTTTGTCTATGAAATGGTGAGTTTTCTAATTTTGTACCCGAATTCCATAATGTTGTTGCCGGAACAAATTGAGAAACTAAATCAACCCAATAATTACCAATACCGCCAATATATTGTAACATGTTTTGATAACTAAAATTGTTGTTATTAATTCCAACATCTTCGTACATCGTTAAATAAGTCCAAAATATTGATTGTAATGTTGGGTATCCACTAGTCTTACCATCTGAAGAATATTGTCTATTTCTAACATTAATCATACTTGTCCAAAAAGTTTCATTAAATTCATAGAAATTTTCAATCTGTGGTTTTGGGTCAATAAATGTTGCATCCATCCCATAGGTATCAGCTTTAGGGTAAAATAAAGATAATCCGCTATATGGTATTGGGTAATTTTCAGTTCTCGATAAATACCATATATCATAGGTTAAAGCTTGTCCGGGATTAAGACAAATTTCAACATTTTTAACATTCAAAACTAATCTGTCGTCATTTGTTTCATAAATTGAATTAAACCCTCCTGAGTTAGATAACCTTAAATCTTCATTTGTATTTGTCCAAGATTTTTTATTATCTTGAACTTTTAATAAAGAGTAACCTAAATCCAAATATGGAAAATCTCTAAATCTGTCTAAATATTTTTGACCGTAAGTAAAAGGTTCAAGTTGTGTTTGAACATCTATATTTTGACCAGTAAAAACACTGGCACTTGTATTAATAATTTCAGGGCTTGTATGTTCTATTGTTGGTTGGTACCATCCAGCTCCTTTTTGAAAAAAATAATCGTCCGTATTTGTCGGTGCTTTAGGAAATCCATTTTCATCTATTGGGTAGTCTTCCTCGAAGAAATTAACATCTTCAATTATTGTTGATGATGTGTACGCCGTATATTTCACACCTTTTAGTGAGTAGACATTATTAGGGTCTAGCTGAGGTAGTTGATTGGAGTATGTTCCTCCAGATATTTGACTAAACGCTTCGTTAAATCTTGCTCTAGATATGTTAGAGTCTGCCAAATAAACATGTTCATTAAAATCTATTAACGCCTCAGGAGCTCCTATATATTGTAAAATAAAATCAATCGCTTTTCTTGTACCTTTTGATTTGTATAGATACGCAGAATTAACAATTAAATTTCTATAATATTGTGTATTAAGTTCTTCTACAGTTAAACCAAATGTTTGACCAGGAAAATTTGATTCTGACACCCCATATAAAGATTCAATAAACCCTTGATTTGTTATTGGTGATATGTCAGTCTTCCACCCTATTGTTTCTGCAATATTTGGAATTAATTTAGATGGAGCATCGTCGCCGATATTATAATTGATTGAGTTCATAAATGATATCCCATCTATGAATTTTTTTGTCTCATCAAAACTTCTACCATAAAGTTTTAAAACTTTATCCATTTTACCATCGTCAGTATCAAATTCTTGGAAAGCATCTGTGGTATAAAATCTTGACATTAAATTTGTTTGAAACTCGTCAAACTCTTTTCCAATATTGTTAAGTAGTTGTAGATAATTTGTAAAATTCTGAGTTCTAATATCAAGGTTCCATTGTCCATCTAATTTCCAAGTAACCAATTGGTTTCTATAGTATAATGAACCGTCATCCGCTAATGCAGGTACTTTAAAATTTGCGGTGTACTTTGGAACAGAAACCCTGTTAAGTAAAAGTTCTTCAATCTCATCTAAATCTAAATTAAAAACTTTACTTACTATTGTATCGTTTGGTCTAATTATTAATGAGTCAGTTGTACTTGTATTAGAACTAAATGGATATCCTTTACAACTCATAGTTAATGTCCCTGAACTCAATGATACCGTTGGGCTCAGTTGCACTATTTGGTATGTCTCACCACTATAATCTAAAACAAAATCAACAAAGTTTTTGGTTAAATTTCTAAATTCAGAAACTTCAAAATCTAAGCTAGATATGTTTTCGGAAGCTTTTTTTGAAAAGTCGACCCCAAAAGGGTTTTTAATTGATTGGACTGAAATTGAAAATGATGTGATATCGTCTGAAGAATTGTATGCAATATTAAAAGCAGTTGTACCTGTATTAAAATCATACCTTGTCTTGTCAATCTCTAAAGCAGCAGGAAAATAGTTTACAATCCTTTCAACCGCGGCGGAAAATCTTTTAGTTAAAGGACCATAATTTACAAAATTACTTACAACTGTTTGGTCAAAATTAGGATAAACTTTAAAGTTAACTTCTTGTATTTTTACAGATTGTTCAACATCTTTAATGTCTAAAGTTTCTAAACTAACTTTTTCTGAAAATTGTCCTATATCAAAATTTCGATTGTTTTTTTCAACAACCGTTCTTGTAAATTCAAAATTACCTTGCGTAAGTCCTCCACCTTCAACAATTTGAAAACCAACAAGGTTATCCGAAAATGTTCCTTGTCCTGAGGCTGTTTGTGGTGGGCAGGTATATTTTGTAGTCGCCATTAAGCAATTATCTGATTAAAGTTTTTTGAAAAATCAATGTTATTACCCCTATTTTGACGAACCTCGTAAAGTAATTCGTTAAATTGGTCTCTAATTTCATATAGGTTATATTGTTGGTAGATGTTATTATCAGTATCATATATTGTATAGATACCATCATCAATTGACTTAGTTTGATTTCCATAAAGAGCAATTGCCAATGTACTAGCATCGTGTTCAACAATCTCAACTTCAACCATTGATGGGTTAAAAAAAGTATGGGTGATTACAATATTTTGGCCAGGCACACCAATATACGGAGTTACAGTAGGTCGATTACTTGTTGACGAGGATGGTGTTAAAGTACAAAAAATTAAATTACTAACTTCATCTGTATATCTATATCTAATACTTTGTTGTAGGGTATTTGTTTGATTTTGAGTTACGGCTTCACAATAAAAATTTGATGTCACAATTCTAAAAAAATTAGGAACTTTACTTCCGTCATCATTTAAGTATTCAATTCTAAAACCTACTAATCCTTGTGGTACAAATTTATTTTTAAATTCTGTTGATACATTATTAAGGTCTATTACAATTCCTTTAACATTTGGTAGTGCTGATAATATACCACAATCAGTAATTTGAGTTCTTATTTGAGAGGGTCTCAACATGATAGTATAAATCCCTAAATTGTTAAACTTATCTGAAGGTAGTGTCATATTATACAAACCTCCTAAAATTTCACTTGTACTTCCTCCAATTGATGAGTTACTAAAATATGGTCTAAGGACTTGTGTTGAGTCTAATTTTTCTAAAGTGTAATTATTTGTAACATCTCTGGACTCTGTATAATGTAGAATCACTTCAATGTCAGTTGGTGACACATCTGCGGGTCTAACAGTTCCATAATTTCCAATCGCCATTTGTTTTTATTTATAAATAGTTAATTATATTTTTTACTTATCCAAATTCACAACATTAAAATATCCATATCCGTATCTTAAAACATCTCCAACACTATCAACCTCACCAATCCTTCTAAAACTTTCAATTCCTGAATTATTACCTCTATCGATTACTCCTTGGAATTGTTTGACTGGCGGTTCAACAATGTTTAACATAACTTCGTTTTTAGTTATCGCACTCTGAACTACTAAATTTTCAGTAATCCCGTAAGACTGTACTGAAAAAGTTGTTATAGTATTTGAACCGATTATATTATCCTCATATCTTACATTATCAATTTCATAAATAATTTTATTGAAAGTACTACTTAATGTTCTACCTGTTGAGCTATTGACTAGTTTAACAATTGTTCCGGGTGGTTTATATTTAACATTACCATACGATTCCAATTCTGAATATTGTGATTCAGTATAACCACTTACAGTAAATGGTATATTTATAAATGTTGACCCAGTTTGTTCCGATATGTTGTTATTTGAGTCTCCGCTGAATAAAAAGTCATAACTTGCGGGTGTGTCTGACCAACTACCGTTTAAATTTTGGAAAGTAACAACTCCAAATGGATTTGTTATTTCTTGTTGTAAATATGGAATTTTTACCTTTTTTTTAACTGTAAAACTTCCTATACTATTTTTACCACTTAATGTTATAGTATATTCCGATGGTAATAAATAACTATGCGTAACATACTCTGGAGTATAAACTTCAATCGACTCTTTACTAGAGTTATCACCCCAATCAATCAAATATTGTGTATTTTCAAAATATCTTAATCGATTGTCAGTTGTGAGATAAAAATATATTTGGTAAGGTGTTTCACTTGAAAATACAAAATTGATGGAACTACTTAATTGGGAAATGTCTCCATCAAAAGCATCATAATGACCAATCTCGTGATAATCTTGATATAACATCACTGGTACGCTTAAATCAGTCAATAATGAATTACCGTTGGTTCCTCCGCTAATTACTTGAGTCATTGCGGAATAAACTTTAAAATTAAACCCGTCATAGTTTTTACTAAAAAGGTCTCCTTTTAATACTTCAGGTGATATTTTAATTTTTCTAACTTCCATATTTTAAGGATTTACATATTCATACCAATCTAAAACATTTATTTCACTGTTAGAATTAGTGTAGTCATTATACAATTTGTAAGTTTTATCAGAATAATTTAATGATAATCTATAGTAAAAAACATCGTTTGGTACACTAAAAATATTATTACCAAAACTTGTTTGTGGAGTTGTTGTAAATTTTGTATACTGTCCGTCTAAACCACTAAAGAATTTGGCTGAAACATAAAAATCTGTCACATTCGTTATTTCTTGGTCTTCAAAAAAGTAAACAAAATACCCTTCCCTCTCACCAACAAAATCTAATAAAAATGTTGGTTTTTTAACCTCATAATCTCTATCGTTATAGGATTTAATTTCAGTAATCTTAGTTTGTCGATATGCTAAAATAATACTAAACATAATCCTTTGGTTTGAAGGGTTTGGCGAGTCGTAAGCATCCATTTTAAAGAATGATTTTTTAACAGGATTTGTTTCGTAATATAGTTGGTACGCATTAAATTTACCAGGTATCACATATGTATTTTGATAACTTACAGTATCAATGTTCCAAAAATTAAAATTATATGTTACCGATGTACCTCCGTTAACTTGATATGATTTTGAAAATCTTGACAACTCATAGTCTTTTGGTACTCCTGTATACTCATCAATTACTGTTTGTAAATATGTGTCAACAGTATCTCCTCTACCCATGAAATCCCATTTCATATCAATAGGTACCAAAATATCTCTATTAAGGTCAGAGGGGTTTAATTTAATTTTATTCACATCCATCAAATGTAGGTATTTGAACTGTTCCGTTTAGTGGTCCTAGATTACTACCCTCAGGAATTAATCTGAATATAAAATTAGAGTATGGGTAATGTCTACCATTCATAAATGGATAATCAACACCAAGACCATCAGCGTCAATGAAACCATATTCATATAAATCTCTCCAAATGAAACTATTATTAGATTCTGAGAAGAAAGCATATCTTGGAACATTATCGATTGTTTTTTTATCCCCTTGTTCAATGTAATCAGAAAAAACCCTGAGTGTCATTTTATAATGGGGTTGGTAATAATATCCCATAGGTAAATTTGGGTCTATCTGTCCAGTATCAAAAACATTTGGGTTGTATACCATTTTATGATAATATTCAGATATAATTCGTTCTTTTTGTTCATAGTCATTCCATTCACAAAAATCACCAACGACTATATCACCAACATTAAGTGGAGTTGTATAATTAAAATAAAATTGTTCTTTACTATATTGAGTGGTTGATAGATTTGTATTTGAGGAGACATTACTTCTCATCCACCAATTAGAATACTCAGAATTTAAATTAAAATCCCATCCTTGTTTTATCGAAGTTCCCTGAACGACGCTAACAGGATGGAACCATCCAAATTCACCCTTATTAATTACTGTAACATATAACTCAGATAAAGGTCTACTATGATTATCAAGTAGGTTATTAATATCTATTGGATTATTAAATGAGACATTATAGGATTGGGAGTCTTCTTTCACACCAATTCTCGCAACCCCATTTGGTGTTGCTGCCGCGGAAAAGAATTTTTTAACTTCCCTGAAGGAATTGAGTTCAAATCCTGATAAAGTAGTTAATGAGTCATCGGTATTTGTTAAAACTTTATGTAACCTAACATAATATTTTGATGTTGATTCTTGTTGGTATTCTTTTTCTAACACTCTTTTAAATGTACCCATTCTAGCTTCGTAGAATTGTGACTCACCAGGATTTGTTAAAAACCCAATATCGTAGATATTAAAAATTTTGTATTCTGAGTTAAAGGTTCCGTCACCAAGAGAATAAACCTCAAAAACATTTTTACCATTATAAGAAAACCCTAAATCAACAAATTCACCAACACTAACCCCGTGATTTACAGGGCAAACAATTTGCCACATTTTTTTACCAGACATTTTAACATTCCTCATATAATAAGGAATACCATCCCCTGAATAAAAACCATAAGATTGGGTATTGTAGGTATAGAGCATTGGAGCAATTGTGGATGATGAAAATACATAGGTTATATAAGTTAACCAATTATATTTGTCCACTTTACTATTTTGAAAATTAATATGAGGATTTGTTCCACTAGTGTATCCGTCAATATTGTTGTCGGTTCTTATAAAAGTAAATTCTTTATATTGTGGAAACCCTCCCCATTGAATTTCTATATTGTTGGTTAAAGCTTGCTGAGTTCTAAAGTATGTTTCGTTATAGTAGTATAAACTACCGTTAAATGGTGTGTACGGGTTAGTTGCAATCCCTGTTTTACCTGAATAAGAATTTTCAAAAATAAATCTAAACTTACAGGTTGGAACAAAG
>Ga0172372_10010494_pt1 | contig 11846 bp, 6 predicted proteins | sample LakKiv5m_2_FD_114544 | JGI IMG/M metagenome (GOLD analysis project Ga0172372, IMG submission 114544) | Freshwater microbial communities from Kabuno Bay, South-Kivu, Congo - kab_092012_9.5m | ecosystem: Environmental > Aquatic > Freshwater > Lake | place: Democratic Republic of the Congo... | reverse complement strand
CGCTTCAGCTACCGCTTCGACTGGTCGGATGCGGCGGGGATGCCCGTCCAGAGCGCGACCGCATCGCTCACCAGCGTCACGATCAAGCCGAAGGAGACGATCACGCTGACCGCCGTGGCGCCATCGCCGCAGGCCGTGCAGTGGCGGCTGACCTTCCTCGACGCGCAATACTGACTTCACCGCAAGCGGGCGCGTTGCGCCCGGAGACCACTTCCATGACTCACCGAACCATCACCACCGCAGCAATTCTTCCCCTCGCCCTCTCGCTCGGCCTCGCAGGCTGCCAGAAGGCGCAGTACGTCGACCCGAAGGGGAACGACCTCATCGTCAACGCGGACCGCATGAACATCCAGGACTGGGACAAGCTCGCCGATCAGGTGGTCCAGTCGATGGTGAGCTCGGGCGTGCTCGCTCGGCTTCCGAGGCAGCCCGCCGGCGTCCTGCTCAACCCGGTCATCAACACCACCAGCCAGCAGTTCGACACCGACGCCATCATGAAGAAGATCCGCATCTCGCTCCTCAACACGGGCCGATGCGAGGTCATCATGACGGCTGGCCCCGGCGGCCGAGCCGAGGACGGAATCGCGAAGGGCGCCCAGGATCTCAAGGCTTTCCAGACAGGTGCGGACAACCAGATCAACCCGAACAACGTGCCCGACGTGACGTTGACCGCGAAGCTGATCGAGGACCGCGCGCGATCGGGAAGCACCCGGCAGGTCGCGTACTTCCTGCAGATGAGCCTCACCAACACCGACACCGGCCGTGCGGTGTGGGAGGGCGAGGCAAGCGTCGTGAAGCAGGGCCAACGGTCGTCGGTCGGGTTCTGAACCGAACCGCCCGAACTTCGGCGCGGCGCGATATTTCAGCCTTCGGAAGGCGCGGGTGCCTGTCGCCGAGCGGCGCGGGCCTCGCGCTCTTCCTTTGGCACGAATGCGTCGGGAACTTCCTTGCCCGCCTTCTCGCAGACCCACTTCGCGAGCGGGATCGGCGCAGGGTGGTCCTTCTCAAGCGCGCTGATGACGATGTAGGCGGGCATCGGCTCCTTGTTGGCCGCGAGTTCGTCGAGTGCCGCGAGCCACTGCGCCTTGCGCTCCTCGGGAAGGGCGTTCTCCCATGCGCAGTACTGCGCGAGCGTGTCGCCCTCGAGGATCACGGCGCCGAAGACGGACTCCTGCCGCTGCGACGGCAGCGACCAGAACGCGTAGTACGGCGCGCTGTAGGGCGCGTAGCGGTAGCGCGCCTCGTAGAAGCCACCCTTGAACTCGACGCGCCTCGACTCCTTGTTCCACACGCCGTTCGTGAAGAATGGCTCCGCACCGGTATCGAGGATCACCTCCGCGCTCGTGACCTTCGGGCGCTCGAGCAGCCGGAAACCGAACGGAGGCGGCAGTTCGAAGTCCCATTTGCCTGCGCGGATGTCGGACTTGGTCGCCTCGGGAATCGTGGGCGATGCGAGCACGAGATCGCGGTACTCGCGCGACGCCTTGAGCCACAGCAGGAACTCGAGCCCCATGGGCGCGAACTCCTTGAGCTTCATCCCCTTCTTCGATGGGTCGAAGCGGACGAGGATGCGCTCGACCGCCGGCTGGAAGATCTTCTCGGAGAGCCACTCGCCCTCGCGGCGGTTGACCGTGCCCTTGATGCCGACGGTATGGATGGCGGCGAGTTCGTCGGCGCTGAGCCAGCCGCGTTCGGCGAGGAGGATCGCGAGCGGCTCGAACACCGACATGCGGAAGGACTCGTCGGGCGTCCGCTCTCCGAAGTCCTCGGATCGGCGGGGCATCGCGCCGATGCGCTGGGACTGGACGACGGCCTGCATGCCCGAGTACATCAGGTAGGCGTCGGCGACGAGCGGGATGGCCTCGTCGTTCCACCACTTCGTGAACTCGGCGCGGGCGGTCTCGTCCTTCAGCTTGCGGACCTCGATGAAGCGACCGAAGATCTGCAGCCAGAGGATGCCGCCGTCGAGACGCTCCTTCAGCGCCGACCACTCCTGCCGGCGATCCGCGAACTGCTCGTAGTAGCCGCGCGTCGAGCCGAGCGTGCTGTCGAGGCGGCCGATCGCCCCACGGTTGCCCATCTCCGAAGGCAGGACGTCCTCGGCGAAGGTCCCCGTGAAGCGCGTGCCGAGATCGGCGTCGGACTCGGCCTTGGCGCCGTAGACCTCCTCGACCGCCTTGAGCGCGCGGGAGTCCTTCTCGTTGGTGGAGAAGGTTCGCGTGGCCGAGTCGCCCTGGGCGCTGATCTCGACCTTCACCTTTCGGTTCTGGCAACCGGATCCCACCGCCGCGAGCGCGGCGATGAGCAGCGTCGCGACCATGCGATGGCCGGGAGGGAGGAGCGAACGACGCATCGCTTCACGAAGTTCGGGCATGTCGGAGATGGTACCCTCGTCCCGCGCGGAGACGACCAAAATGGCCGTCGAGAGCCGTCAGAGAACGGGTTCGCGCGCGGCAATCCCTTCCCGAACCGTGCCGACGCGCCGTGACCGCCCCCTCCCGTGGCTGACGAACCGAACCGCTCACCCCGATCGCAGCCCGAGGAAGCGCTGCCGAAGCACGACCCGTTCGCGGCGATCCGCGACCCGAACTACCGGTTCTTCGCGGGCGCGTTCGTGGCCTCGAGCATGGGGCTCCAGATGCTGTCGACGGCGGTCGGCTGGGAGATCTGGGAACGCACCGAGAACGCGCTGATCCTCGGAGCGACGGGGCTCGCCCGCGCGCTGCCGGTGATCGCACTCACGCTGCCGGCCGGGACGATCGTCGACGGAGGCGACCGAAAGAAGATCCTCGCGACGACCCAGGTCGGATTCGGACTCGTGGCGCTTGCATTGGCGGCGACGAGCGCGGCGACGGCGCCGATCTGGCTGTTCTTCGTCCTGCTCCTCGCGTCGGGCTGCGTACGCAGCTTCAACGCCCCGGCGCGCGGTGCGCTTCTTCCCTCGCTTCTGCCGATGTCGCGGTTCGAGAACGCCATCGCATGGCAGTCGGGGTTGTTCCAGTTTGCGGCGGTGGCTGGGCCGCTTGTCGCCGGATGGCTGATCGCAAAGAGCGGCGGCGCCTGGATCGTCTATCTCGGAACGGCCGTCCTATGCATCGCGGCCGGGATCGCGGCGCTGTTCCTCAAGCCGCGACCGGTCGAGCGCACCGGGGCACCGCCGCGCCTTCGCGAGATGTTCGACGGCCTTCACCACATCTGGCGCGAGAAGACGATCCTCGGCGCGCTCACGCTCGACATGCTCGCGGTCCTGTTCGGCGGCGCCACCGCACTGCTGCCGATGTACGCCACGGAGATACTCGACTGCGGCCCCCTCGGACTCGGCGCCCTTCGCGCGGCGCCCTACGTCGGCGCATTCCTGATGGCCGTGTGGCTCGCGGCCCGTCCGGGTTTCCGCCATGCGGGGCGTGCGATGTTGCTGAGCGTCGCCGCGTTCGGAGCGTGCATGATCGTCTTTGGACTGAGCACCTCGCTCTGGCTGTCGCTCATCGCGCTTGCCGTCGGTGGCGCCGTCGACAACATCTCGGTCGTCATCCGCCACGTGCTCGTGCAGATCAAGACCCCCGACCAGCTTCGCGGGCGGACGACGGCCGTCAACAGCGTGTTCATCGAGTGCTCGAACGAGCTCGGCGCATTCGAGTCAGGCCTCGTCGCCGCCTACTTCGGACCGATCGTGTCGGTCGTGAGCGGCGGCCTCGGCACGCTTGGAGTCGTGGCGTTCGTCGCGCTTGCGTTCCCGGCGCTCCGCCGCATGAAGACGCTGATCGGACCAACCGAATCGGCAGGCACCGAGGACTCGCAGAAGGAAGCGATGCGGAGAAACATCCGCGAGGCCGAGGCCGAAGAGGAAGAGCACCGCAGGCTCGGCCCAGAAGGCTGAGATCGGGCTCGGCGGCGTCGGTTCGTTCGATTGCGGCAGGCACACGGCTGTGCGGCGACAGCCGCCGACTTACAGCCACGGACCTACAGCCACGGACCTACAGCCACGGACCGGCAGCGCTACCTGTTCGAGGCATCCTTCGCGTCGAACTGCGAGTCTGCCTTGGCCGAAGTCGGACCGGAGCCGGTGGTCGCCGACTTCGCCTGACCTTCCTGCAGCAACGGCTTCCCGGTTCCACGCACGCTGCCGCAACCGAAACCAATGGACAGCACGACGGCGGCGCAGATCAGCACGGCGGTGTTCCGCGCAACCGCGATGCGAGCGCCGCGGTCCGGGCTTCGGGCGTCGACGCCGTGCATTCGAACCTCATGGAGGCTTGTCCGATGGAGATCGCTGGTGACGCGGATCATGGACAGAGCGTACCCGAGGCAGGCCGACCGCGGGTAGCGGAACCTGCGCATGGACGTGCGACTTCATGGATTTCCCCTCATGGACTTTCCCTCATGGATTTCCCCTCATGGATTTCCCGTCATGGATTTCCCGTCATGGATTTCCTGTCATGGCCTTCTCCTCGCGGCCGTCTCTCGCCGATCCATGTCTTGTGGCGCTCCCTTCATCGATAGTCCCTCGACTGCACAGATAGGACCGAGTTGCCGCTTGCAAGTTGGGCGCTGAGGTCACACGCGCCGTCGACGAGGACATGCACGACTCCATCGCGCCGCTCGACCTTTCCCGACACCATCACGAGACTTGCGCCGCGGACCTCCGCACGGACGCGTGCATACACCTTCGGTCGGAAGATGAGATTCGCAACTCCCGACTCATCCTCGATCGTCATGAACACGATGCCGTTCGCCGTCGAGGGCCGCTGGCGCACCAGCACGAGCCCGGCCACGCGCACCCTTCTGCCGCCGGGCGTCTTTCCCTCATCGCGGAGCCATGCGCATGGAATGGCCCTCGACTTCGAGAGCGCGGGGCGAATGCATGCGACCGGGTGACGCTTCAGGGTGACACCCGTTGCATCGAAGTCCTGCGCGATCGCCGAAAGCTCGGCGACGGGCGGCAAGGCAGGCTCAGTATCGTCCGGCTCGACAGACGGCTTCGTTTCCGACGTCTTTACGGTCTCTGCTGGGGCCGGACCGAGACCAAACGACCACAGGGGCCGATCGCGATCACGAAGCGCAAGGATCTGCCAGACCGCCTGCTGGCGGTCGAGACCCATCGAGCCGAATGCATCGGCGGCCGCGAGCCTGCGCAATGTCGCCTGCGTGAGCCCGGAAACCTCGGCAAGATCCGACATCCGTCGGAATGGGCCATGTCTGGTCACCGCCTCGATGACGCGCTGCGCCGCCTCGGGCTCGAGGCCGCGGACCATGCGGAGCCCCAGTCGAATGGCGGGCTGGGCTGGCAACGGGCCGGAACGCCCCTGCGGCATGTCGTGCCGCTCGGGGCTGTCCGGCGGACAGAGCGGCTCCGCACGGCGACCCTGCGCGAGCTCGGCGCCATCGTGCGGCGGTGCGGCCCGTGCAACGATGCTTCGCCCACGCGAATGAAGCCGACGAAACGGAGCGTCGCCCTCCGGCGCTTCAGGGTCGCCGCCCATGCGGATCTCGCGCCACCGCAACGGAGAACCGCCGGCGGGACCGATGCAGGAAAGCCTTGGGCCAAGACCGCTTCCGTCGGTCCGAACCGTGGAGAGGCCCGAGGCCCTGTCGGCGGCAAGAATCGGACACGGATCAGGCCCGCGCTCGAGCGTCGCGTCCCAGAGCGAGCAGTGCACGTCGATGCCGCGAACGGCGACGCCGTGGTCCCGGGCGTCGCGGAGGATCTGGGCAGGCGCGTAGAAACCCATCGGCTGGCTGTTGAGCAGCGCGGCTGCGAAGGCTGCGGAATGGTGGCGTTTGAGCCAGGCGCTGGCGTAGACGAGATGCGCGAAGCTTGCTGCATGCGATTCCGGGAAGCCGTATCCCGAGAAGCCCTTGATCTGCTCGAACACCTGCCGTGCAAAGGCTGGCGTGTACCCACGCGCGACCATGCCCTGCTCGAGCGCCTCGCCGAACTGGGCGATCTTGTTCCCGCTTCGCTTCCAGGCCGCGATGGCCCGCCGGAGTTCGTCCGCCTGCCCGGCGGAGAATCCCGCCGCAACGACGGCCAGAGCCATCGCCTGTTCCTGGAAGAGCGGTACGCCAAGCGTCTTGCCTAGGACGGTTCGGATCGCGTCGTTCGGATAGAGAACCGGCTCCTGTCCGCTGCGGCGGCGCAGGTACGGGTGCACCATGTCGCCCTGGATAGGGCCGGGGCGGACGATCGCGACCTCGATCACAAGGTCGTAGAAGCGGCGCGGCTTGAGCCTTGGAAGCATCGACATCTGGGCGCGCGACTCGATCTGGAAGACCCCGACCGTGTCGGCCTTGCAGATCATGTCGTAGGTCGCTGGATCCTCGGATGGGATGGAGTGAAAGACCAGAGGATCGGACTCGACGCGCGCAGGACTGCTCTCGGCGGACTGCACCGATGCCGTGGCTGCTTGCGTTCCGGTGGATGCTTCCGCTCGCGTGAATGCCGGCCGACATGCCTGCGGCGGACTGACGGATGCAAGATCGGGCCGGACCTCTGGTGCGTCGGGTAGCCGTTCGCACATCGCGCCGAGCGCAAGCGCCGCCTCATCGCCGTTGACAAGATCGATCGACTTTCGGATCGCCGTGAGCATGCCGAGCGACAGCAGGTCGATCTTGAGCATGCCGAGCGCCTCGATGTCGTCCTTGTCCCATTCGAGGATGGTGCGGTCCTCCATGGCGGCGCGCTCGATCGGCACGATCTCCATCAGCGGCGCACGGGAGATGACGAACCCGCCGACATGCTGCGAGCGATGCCGGGGGAAACCGAGGATGTCGCCGACAAGATGGACCATCGCCCGCACGCGCGGGGCGGATGGATCAAGCCCTGCGGCGCGCACCCGCTCGGCGGCCGCCTTTGGCAACGTGCGGTCAATGCCGGTCTCGAAGGATCCGTCGGCGAAGCACTCCGTGGCATCGTCGCGCGAACCAAGCCCCCCACCGCTCCAGCGGTCGACCTCGTTTGCAAGGCGTTCCACCGTGTCGGGTGCGAAGCCGAGCGCCTTGCCGACGTCGCGCACGGCGCTGCGTCCGCGATAGCTGATGACCTCGCATACGAGTGCGGCGCGGTCGCGGCCGTACTTCGCGTAGATATGCTGGATCACCTCCTCGCGCCGCTCATGCTCGAAGTCGATGTCGATGTCGGGCGGCTCGTTACGCTCCCGGCTGACGAATCGCTCGAAGAGGACATCGATGCGGTCGGGGTCGACCGCCGTGACGCCCAGCGCGTAGCAGACGGCGCTGTTGGCGGCCGCACCGCGTCCCTGGCAGAGGATGCCGCGCGAGCGGGCGAACGCCACGATATCGTGCACCGTCAGGAAGTAGGGCGCGTAGCGGAGGTCGTCGATGATGGCGAACTCATGCTCGAACTGGCGCGCGACCTTGGCGGGCACGCCGCGCGGATAGCGTTCGCGCGCACCCTTCCACACCAGATTCCGGAGGTGCTGCATCGGCGGCATCCCCTGCGGCACGACTTCGTCCGGGTACTCGTAGCGCAGTTCGTCGAGCGAGAACGCCGCTGCGCGCTCGAGGAAGCGCCAGGAGGTCTCGAGCGCGTCGGGGCGGTCGGCGTACCGGCGCAGGATGTCGGCAGGCGCGCGGAGGCGTCGCTCGGCGTGCTGCGCGACCTGGCGCGCGGCGCGATCGATGGAGACGCCGTCACGGATGCAGGCCAGCGTGTCAAGCAGCGGCTTGCGGGCCAGCGTGTGCATGCGGACGTCGTTGAGCGCAGCAAGCGGAAGCCCGAGCACATCGGCCAGCACGGACGCGCGATCGGAGTCGGCTGCGCTGTCGGGATCGTCGACGCGTGTCAGTGCCACGGCAAGCCGGTCGGGCATCAGGCCCGCAAGCCCTTGGGCGGCCTCGAGGAACCGCTGGCGTGGAATGCGCGGTGGAAGCACGACGCCGAGCAGGCCCTCGCCCCCGAGACCGGGCGCGCGCAGCGTCTCGACGAGATCGTGGAGACGGAGCGGATGACGTCTCTCCTTCGGGTTCCCCGCGCGGCGCCCTTCGGTCGGTCCTCCGCACCCGGCTCCGGGGATCTCGCGATCGGCGCCGCCCTCCGACGTGACCGCGCCCGCGGTCCGGGCCGTGGTCAGCAGCCGGCACATGGCTGCCCAGGACGCGCGATCGCTTGGGTAGAGCAGGACGTCGATCGTCTCACCCACGCATGATGCAGCCGCATCGTGCGACGAGTCGCCGGTGCCGGAGGGATTCGACCGCGGCGGATCATCGATCGAGAACCGCACGCGGGTTCCATGCGCAAGTTTCAGCCTCGAGCCCGCCTGCGCACCCCCCGCATCGCCGACGACCGCCTCGCGCGCGGCGACATGTGCCCGAACGGAACCGCCGAAGGTCTCGAAGTCGGTCAGTGCGATGCCGACGTGCCCAAGCCGTGCAGCTTCTTGAACCAGTTCCTCGGGATGGCTCGCACCGTTTAGGAAGGTATGGTTGCTGGTGACGGCGAGTTCGCCCCAGCATGGCTGAAGAGGCCGGCGTGCCGTGCGGGCGAAAGCTTCCGTCGCCTCGCGGCGGACACCTGTCTCCGACGGCGGAGCCGATGCCATCTGTCGCAGCGGATGCTGCCAGAGTCTGGGAGGTGGATCGTCAGGCATGGCGCTACCCCCACGCTCCCAGCACTGAGATGGCGAGCCCTGCTTGGAATGCCTGCCCGCATCGATCTCGCCATTGGTCGACATGCTGCATGCGGGAAGCCGGCTCGACACCGGCGGCATGAACCAGATTCCCTTCGACGCCTGACGGCGCGATTCGATCCGGAAACCGCGCGAGCAGCCAGAGTCCGCTCCCGATCTGGAGGCGCGCGTGAAGTCTTCCGCTCAGCCGTGCGATCGCCGCCGCACGATCGCCGCCATGCGTGGAGACCTCCGCATGCACGCCTTGCGCACATCCCCTTGGGTCGGGAACGTCCTGCTCCCATGCAGCATCCCACCACGGAGTTGCAGCGCGCTCCCATCCGTCGATCGCGAACAGAGGCCATATGCGGCCGCGCCAGTGAAGCGACGGCTGCATCGCGGCGACGGGCCATCGGCCATGCGCCGGTTCGAAGCACCACGCTCTTCGCTCGGCGATGCTGGCGGCAAGCGCTGCACTCGATGCGTCGCCCACGATCACCGCGGACTCTGCGGCCGCGAAGCGCTGGCTCGGTCGCTGGCCGAGATGCATGGCGCCGTCGCATGTGCCATCGATCGCATCTGCGGGTTCCCGATCCAGTTCGAGAACGCCTGCCCGGGCGCGTCCTGTGGCGATGCCGGACACGCGACATACGCGGTCGCGACCGATCCGTGCTGCGACCAGATCTATCCATTCCTGAAGCCGTGCGAAATCCTCGGGGCTCGCATCGTCGCCACCCGCGCGAAGCGGCGCGTAACCGACGGGGATCCAGCCCGTACATGCCTCATCGAGACCGCTCCAGACCATGGCAGGGCGGCATTCCTTTCGATCGGTCTGCCGGGCCTGAGGCTGGACGCCATTCAAACGGCTTTGCGGCACGTGCGGCCGATCCGGTACCGGTCGCCAAGCCAGGCGACGCTGGATCGACCGTAGACGCGCAGCATCGTCAAGATGCACCGTGATCTCCTCGACTCCGTGATCGAGCGGCAGATGCTCAAGCTTGGGCCGCAGCATGGACCAGAGATGCGTGCGGCTCGCCGTCGGCGCCGAAAGACGCAACTCAAGTTCGGAGAACATCTGCGGTGTTGCCAGCCCTCCGTACGAAAACGGACGCGCACCCGCCATGTAGGCGCGAAGCGAAGCAGCATCGGTCGAAAGATCGGATGGAAGCTGGGCATGACGGAAGACCCAGCGCGCCCCGCGCATCCCTTCGCGCCGCGACTCGAGGGCCGTCGCGAGCTGGTCGATGAGTTCGCCGCAGGCCACGAAGATCGCGTCGAGCCGACTGGTCGGGCCCTCGAATGCCTTGGCGAACCGCACCGGCTCCTGCACGCGGATGGGGATCAGCGACTCAGGCGCGCGACCAAGCGCTTGATCGAGGCGGAGGAGCGGATCGCCGGTGTCGCGACCGCCAATCAAGGCTCCCATCAGGGAGTCGATTGAGGGCCCGACTGGCAACCCCTGTGCGGACCTCGTTGAAACCGCACGATCCCCCACCGAATCGCGAGGCCCATCCTTCCCGTCGCACTCGGACGGTTGATCGAAGAGCGACACAGCCGGTGCACGCTCGGCTTTCCGACTGCGCTGCCGCCCAGACACTGCGCCACGCCTGCGAAGTGCGCCGGAGGCCCCGCTGCCTGGCTGCTCAAACACCCCGTCACCAGCCCCGCCACCAGCCCCGCCACCAGCCCCGCCACCAACCCTGCCACCAACCCCGCCGAGACCACCATCGGCATGCCCCGACAGACGGGCGGCAACGCCCCCCCGCCCGAGCCGCGCCAACTGCCCAATGGAACGCACCTCGACCGCATGCAGGGCCTGGACCGCGGCAGGCGCGATGCGCAACGCCTCGACAGGAAGCGGATCCAGGGCCTCCGCCTCGCGGCCTGACGGCACGGCGCGGAATCGCGCCTCGCCTCCTGCGTGCATGCGACGGCCATGGCGGGCGAGCGCAACTGCGGCACCGATCGTCGATGCGGTCGCCAGCTGCGTCTCGAACCCCCTGTTCGCGAAGGAGTCGGCGATGCGCCGCATGAGCACCTGCTCGGTTCCGTGCGCCACGCGAAACAGAGCCGCGCATCCTGCGAGATCGCCGAGAAGGCTATAGCGGTGGCCGACGGCCGAATCGGCGCCTGATGCGGGCGGGATGCACGCGGGAAGCCCATCGACCGCGATCCGAGGCACCCAGCGCTCAAGGCATGCCGCCAACCTGCGCATCATGGATCCCCATGCACGCTCGTCGGCGCGCAACACAAGCACGGCACATGTCGACTCGACGATGAATCGCTGCAGCACGCCGCAGGCCTGTCGCGTACATCCCGACCCGACCCACTGCGCAAGACGTGAGATCGAGCTGTCGGCCGCTGCGCAGCCATGCGAACACACCGACTCGGCCTGCGCGACCGTCATCCCGGCCGAAAGCCCGAGCCCCGCAGCACTGGGACAGCATTCGATGATCCGGGTCATCTGGCCCGACCGCGTCGTCTGACCGCCTTCGACGACGACCGTTGGCAAGGCCGCAAGCTCGTCCAGGATGGTTCGGCCTTTCTCATGTGCATGCCTCGGATCTCCGGGCGTCGCAGGGGCTCCCGCAGAATCGATGGGAGGATCGCCTGCATGAGTCCGCCGCAGGCGCAGGGTGGCTCGCCAGAGGGCGACCCGCGTGGCATCGAGCGGCCATCGCGGAAAGTGCACGGCAATGAAGCGGCTTGGCGCCACGGCATCGACGCACGCGTGCGTTTCGCTTCCGCCCATCCCATCATCGCGCCGTGAACATGAGTCGAGCCTATGCAGAGCGCACCTCCCGTCCGCCATGACGGCTCTCAGGCAATGGAATTGCAAACGGCGCATCCGCCTCCCCGTCAGGCATCAGGTGCGTCTCGACCCAACGCTGCTGCAGTTTGTGTGGCGATGGGCTGCGCACGTCACCATGCAGCCGGTGAACTCGCGAATCCGGTGTGCGTTCGCGCAGCACATCCCACGCCTCGTCGGCACACAGCGTCCGCGGGAGGTCAATCGATACGGATAACGTGCGGTTCGCGATTGCGGCGTGCACGGACCCCGAATCAAGCCGCGCTTCTCCGCAGCGGGGCGAAGAGCGATGGAACGAGGCTTGATGGAACGGGGCTTGATGGAACGGGGCTTGATGGAACGGGGCTTGATGGAACGGGGCTTGATGGAACGGGGCTTGATGGAACGGGGCTTGATGGAACGGGGCTTGATGG